>Ga0315294_10008414_pt1 | contig 11345 bp, 7 predicted proteins | sample YL17G13_40_MG_FD_203626 | JGI IMG/M metagenome (GOLD analysis project Ga0315294, IMG submission 203626) | Sediment microbial communities from Yellowstone Lake, YNP, Wyoming, USA - YL17G13_40 | ecosystem: Environmental > Aquatic > Freshwater > Lake > Sediment | place: USA: Wyoming | collected... | reverse complement strand
AGGGATACTCTTGGATGCCCCCGTAAGATTCCTTTTTCAATATCAGATTTGCTTACGCCGGTAAGGTCTACCAACTCCCCTGTAGTCAAATCTTTGAGCAGCATATTAGTGGTAAAATCACGCCGCTCAATATCTTCTTCCAATGTCCCCGGTTCTACCAATCTTTGTCGTGAGGTTTCATCGGGGAAACTCTCTTTCATAGCATCGGCAAATTCAATTACTGCCCCTTTTGTACGATAAACCTCCCGTTCGTACTCCGTATCATTAGTAAAAGTTATTTGCCAAATAGGGTAACCAGCTCCCATTTGATGTGGGTTTGTTATTGATGTTGGAAACATCTGGCGCAGATACTTGGTCAGCCGTTCCGCCCCGCCACGCATATCAACTACAATGTCTAAGTCTTTTGCTTCAAGGCCCATATACTCATCTCTGGTATATCCGCCAACGGCCATGGTCTTATTTGCAAAAGGAGTTCCCGGCAAAACTTGTTTTAATAACCGCTCAACCTCTTTTTCAGAGGATGATGCTGTTTTAGATGCCAAGTAACGATTGACAACATTATAGTTCATTGAGACCGTTAACTCGACGCCACGCCGTAAAAATACCAGCCTATAACGGAGCCTACCGATTCTTCGGGGATCACTTCAACTATAATACGCCAAACTGAGGATTTCCCAAAGGTTTCAATTGCAGCAATACTGTTGTGCTCATGTAATGTCCAAATTTCTCCATTTTTGAATTGGTCATTATCACTAAAGCCATCAACCATAGCCTTAAAAGCCGCTACTGCCTCTTGCTTAGTCTTATGTTTGTTGCCAGAACTTGTTTGTTGACCCCGTGACCACCAAAAGTAGGATTCTCGATTAAAAGGAGCTTTCCGCGTCTTTATCTTAGCCTTTTTAAAACGCTCGGTCCTAATAATTTTAACTTTAACAGTCTTGCCTTGATATGACTTTTGTGCCTCTTCAATTGCTTTCGTTTGAGCGTCACGTTCTGAATCCGCCTCGGTGTCAATTTTAAGCTCTTTGGATTTACCTTGCTTTGCTTCTCCAATAGGAATAGCTAAAGCTGGTCCCCATTTATCATTATCCTCATGCTGACCTGCAAATTTATATGCAGCATCCATGCTCATAGGAGTTCTCGTAACAATGCTATAACCGTGTTTTTCAGCTATAGTCCCCGTATAGCCCCCTCTCCCATGCTCATAACGAGCATCTTCAACTGCTCGCGAAAAAGCCTTTGCTGGATCAGGAATTTTGATAAAAACCCCAAAATCCACACCCCCTGCTTGCTTATGAAAACGATGAATAATTTTAGATGCGCTGATTTTTGACATATTCCCCTACCAATTAAATGCACTGATCTTACCTCTCATACCAATTAAATAAGAGAGTTAATTTATCAAGGATAATTTAAACTTTTGTCCATCTTCTTGAATAGTCTCAGGGGAATAATCAAGAAGTTCACAATGAGTAATAATACTCGCTTCTTCATATTCCGCATTTTGAAAAAAACTGAATTGACACCCCCAATAAACCTTACCAGCACGCATCCCTTGGGCTAAGCATACTTGCCAAAGACCATCATCGGGGGTTGAAGCAAACCATGTCCATTCAGAAAAACCTGATTCAATTGCAGTTGGTACTTTGAAAGGATGCAAACAAAACCCCGGGACAGGCATTTTCATTGGATCAGAATCCCCATAATGCCCGATAGGCTCCAAGGAAGAAACTTTTTCCATTGACCCTTTAGCCACAATAGGGTCCAAAGTATCCGTAGGGCATAAAACAATAAGACGCCCAATCTCTACATTATTTCGAAACGAGATATACCCAGATAACCCTAACTCTATTAGCATTAACTTTCCTTTCGTGAGACATAGTCCATTAAAGGGCTAACATTTTTGCCAAACGAGAACAGGCTCTCCTTTCAGAGTTCCTTTAAATTGCCGAATCGGCAACCAAAGACATTCCCTTGCTGCAAACCCTAGCATCTTAGCTATATGTCCAGCTTCCAAATCTAAACGCAAACCTTCAACTGGTTTAGAAGGCAAATTCAATACTAAGAAGCCCCCTTTTTTTAACCGTGAGTAAGCCGTCATTAATACAGGAGTCAGAAAGTTCGTTACCCATCCCTTTGAGGATCTATATAAGATTTCTGAGATAGAACTAGGGCCATAGCTTTCTAAGTTATAGTAAGGAGGGGACGTAAACACAAGATCTAACTCCTCACAAGGGTCAAACTCTTCCGCTTTCTTGTGAATAATTAGACAACGATCTGATGCATCCAAACATTTAGCTATAGTTAAGTTACCTAGAACAGTGGATTGTTCAATGTCATTACCAATATACCGTTTAGCCCCTACCACCATAGCAGCTAAAAGGCGACTCCCGTACCCAGCACAAGGGTCCCAAATAACCCCTTGATTTGAGTATCTTTGATAAATGTACTTAGCTACAGCGGGCCTAAAAACAGACGGAGTCCGATGAAAAAAAACCAGAGCACGCAAAACCCTAAATGCAGAAGTAGGATGTCCAGACTCTATCTGCAATTTAATGGCCTTCTTGAGATCTTCATCAATATGCCATGCTTCCCAAACACTCTTAGCTCCCAAATGTCTAGCATGATATCTTTGAGGAAAGAAAGAAGTGCAAGCAACCGTACCAACCGTGCTATAAGGACGAATAAGAAATTGATCATCAACGTATACGGTCATTAATTGTAGCCTTGTCACTGCCTTTTTAAGTTCAATGTTATCAACAGTTATTTCAGGAAAACCCTCTTGCCTCAATTTAATAAGAGTTTGATTTATAGCTGCGTCTAAATTAGTCTTTGCACTCTTACTGTCGGCTCTAAGTTGTTGATGCCAAAAATCTAAGTCGTGCATAGGATCAGAGGTTCTTACAACCACATACTTGTAACCCAACTTTTCAGCACACTCTTTTTTAAACGTATCACGGTCACGTGAGAGATGAAAATTAGCTAAAGACCCATGCCAAGATTCTGAGTAACGATAATGCTGATCCCCGTGAGCTTCTACAATTACATTATATTTTGAAAAGAATCCATCAAAACAAAACTTCCACCCCGTTTCTGGATTCACAATTCTTGGATCTGACCATTCCCACTCATAAGGGCCATACACCAAAGATGCTTGATCCAAAACATAACGCTGCCAAGCTAACTTATTTCTGGTTGGCAGACCTAAAAGTCGACAATACTTTAGTACAGCCCACGGAGACGCTTTAAGAGCCTGAACGGCCTCAGCTACAATAATTGCTCCCTTCTCATCTGCATAAGGTTGTAGGTCTTCACGAGTCCAATTGAAAGAGGCCGCTTCAAAATAAGGCGTAAGAGTCTCTTTTCTTTTAACTTCAGAGCATTGTGCTATAAGAGGGGCTTTCGGGTATTTTACTCTATACTCATAACAAGTAAGATTGTGTGTTTTAATATGGTTATTCAGAAAAGCTCCTTTAATCCCACAGATTGCACAAACAACATAATCTTTCCCTTCCTCTAGGCCCACCCATCTTTTCTCTAATCTCTCCTCTAATTCTCGTTCGCGTAAAGCTCTTAAAGCAAGCATATGAGCGTCATCTCCACGCCTAGACATATGATTGATTAGGGCTTGATAACCAACACAACCAATATTACAAACCGAACACCGACGATCAACTTTACGAGCAATATCCCGTGCTTGTAAAGTTTCAGCGCTTACACGTTTTTTACCTTTCCAAGATAAACCCGCCTTAGCCCCAGCAACAGAATGAGACCTTTTTGAACGAGTATCAAATGCCTCTTTACCAAAAGCAAGCACCCATCTATCTCGTAAAGTATTGGGACTTATTTTCAGTTGCGCCGCTATAGTCTTAAAAGACGCATCAGTATGAAAAGAAGCTAAAATTTCGGCCTCAGAGGCGGCAGACCTCTTAGGGTCATTTCTATCCCGAATAAGCTCAAATTCTTTTTCGCCAAGTCTGTCTTTCAGCACTCGACGAATAGTATTTGGGCTTCCTCCCAATCTCTTGCAGAGAGCTTTAAAAGTTCCCCCAGCTAAAAAAGCCGAAAGAGCCTCCTCTTCAGTCCAGATCCCATGTCTTGGCATACGCCAAGATGGTCGGAGTCAACCTCAAAGTCAAGTACAATCGTTACTTATCGATCAATATGATAACTACTCTAAACTCTTACCTTTTATTAAACCCGCGCCCTAAGATTAAATTGGCAGAGAATGTATAAAAGTGGAAATACAGGGCTATAGTACATCTCGAATCTGAGGATTGTAGGATCCTCGGGATCGATTGTAGCGGTCATACCCGTGAAGGCTCCGACGATCTCTGCTTGAGTCAGTGACTTGAACAAAGCCGTCATGGTTGACACAACTTCATTAGTGCGGCTTGCCAAGAACTTGGTTCCGATATAGCCATCCAGAATTTGTCTCGATTGCTGTTGCACAAAGTCCGCAATCTGCGTAACGGTCGGCAACCGAGTCAAAATAGACGTCATATTCGTTGTCAAACCCTGACGAATCCTAATGATCGGATCAAGATCCTCTAACAGAGTAACACCCGCAACTGCCGTCTGATTTGCCTCTACAGGATCAAGGATTCGCGGGATTCTAGTAAAGCCTTGAATCTTCCGTCTCGTATAAGGCGTAGCCACATCAACCGCAGGCGATACAACCGCGCCAGCTACAGCGGCTGCAAAGAAACTGCCGTCAACCATGCTCTCGTATGATTGTCCAACCTCGTCAGTCAAAGTTATCACCGCTGAATCAGGGTAATAAGCAACAATACGGCTAGAGTTTAATCCCCTTGCAATAGCCTGAACTGATGTCGGGGAAGTGCCCGAAGCAACACCGATCATGCCCATTCTTTCCGACTGGTTACGGATATTGCTTTGAGTTTCACAATGTGCCGTCAAGTGCGTGTAAACCGAAGTATCGGTGGCCAAAGGCACCAAAATATCGGGCTTGACATTACCCGCAAGAGGTATTGCTAACTCATCAATTGCGTCATTAAACGATATGGCTGAAGCCTGATTGGTGTTCGGAACTTTGAGCACTTGCTTGATGATCAACAGAACAGCACCATTCAAGATTGCCAAGTAAGCCGCTAAAGACACCCTATTCGTGCTCGACGTAGGCCCAAAATTTGCCTCAATTGTCTTTAGCTGCTGGTAAAGTTTGGCCGTAAAATCTTGCTTCATATAACGATAGCTAATGAAGTAGAAATCGCCCACAGCAGGCTCTACGCCGCTTGGATTATAGGTTGTGAGGTTTGCTGTATCGTTAATCCCCACCCCTACTGTGTTAGAAACCAACATCTCTAAACCACCAATTGAGTATCTCGGAATCGATGGACTCACATGGAAGGTCGGGGAAACCTCTAAAGTAAAGTGCCCCGTTGGAGTGTACGACCCCGTACTTGCTGGAAGAACCGTGAATCGTAATCCAGTTTGAGCATCGGTATAAGTCTGCCCGGGGAACCCGGTCCCACTTGAACCGTTAGGATTGGTAGACGTTACTGTGTAGTAATTTGTTGCATCCTCACCAACATCACCGTCAGTTCCGGGGGTAATATTCACTCCCGTAGAAGGATTGAAAGCTGAGTTTGTAGCACTTACAAATGCAATACTCGATGTGGATGCACCCGTGGTCAATGACTCGATCGTCAGATAAGTGTTTCCACTTATCGCCTGTGTGTAAGCAACCGCACCCGCTGCAAAACCAGCGGTAGCCATGAGTGCATCAACTACTTCTTGAGCGTAAACCAATGTCTGGCTACCAAACTGATTGGTCGTAAATCCCAACACAGTATTAGCAGAACCAGCAAGGATTAAAACAGACGAGTTGGCATTATTTGTAGTACTGGTAAGACGAATCTTATCCAGATTCACTCCCTTACCTACCGATGCAACACCCGCAACTACGGATGTAATATCAGATACTACCGTTGCTGCCGCTACCGCCGCTCCGGGAGTCAATGTAACGCTATAATCCACGCCATTAACGCGAATGTTAAGCGCATCATTCAATCCGGCTGTAATGTTAAAAGGACCAGCTAAAGTGCCGATCATTGTAGCGGCTTTATTGATGGCACCCGTTGTACCACTCACACTTTGGAACGTAGTGAAACCAAGCGTGGTTTCAATCGTACCTTGATTGACAGTAACGTTTGATACATCATCAAAGCCACCGGGAAGAGCACCCGGTGTTACCGCACCGCGAATAATGAAAAATACGTCACCGGTACCAATCTGCTTGTAACTTGCAACGCCAGCTATACCCAAACCAAGATTAATATCCGAAACGATTTCGGTAGGCGTCTTAGCACCTGCTGTAATTGAAATAGTTGAAATCACCCCATCAACTGTAAGATTCAACTTATTAGCAGGTAACGCAGGAATTGTGATTTTTCCAGCTCCATCCAGAGTCACATGAGCACCAATCAAACAAGCCTTTGCTGCAGCAGAAAGTACCGTCGTTTGGTTCATACCGTTAACTTTTGTAACCCACTGGATGGAATACGGTGAATAAAATGACCACGGAGCGGCACCTCGGTTTGTAAATACCGCGTTAGATGCCGCAGTATTGGCAAATGTCGTCGTGATAACTTCCGATACCGCCGTTCCTGATCCCGTATGGAACGCATCAGGGATTTGCTCAACGCCACGCGGCCATTGCACCGTCTGGCTTAATCCCGCTTTAGTGCCAAACTTAACTTCATATAAATTGGCATCCAACAAAGTTGAGTAAACCTCATACTGACCCGTACCAAGAGGCCCCGCTACCTTATTAGTCAGGACGTAAGTATCATCCGTCAACCGAGAATAATAAAAGGTAGCGTATGCATTGTAATCAGGAGGCTGTGGGGCATTCAGCACGATTCTACGATTAACTCCGTCTACAACCGTAACAGGCACAGCCGATCGATTCAAAGCGTCTCGTAAAGTACGACCAGTGTAAACCCGAACAAGATCAGGTCGATTTGTAATCAAATCTTGGCGACTATTCCCAACAGAATTGTAAGTTGACAGCCCAAGTGGGGTGCTTCGGCCATTGCCTAAAGTCGGAACTTCAGGCAATAAGAAATCCGTGGCCGATACAGTAGCCGGGATAGTAGTAGTATCCGTTACCCGCGTACAAGTACCTAAATACATCTGATCATCAATCAAGAGACCAGAGATTTGACCACCTGATCCAGAGGTGCCATCAAAAGGTGTTGCACCGGGGGAAGTCGTTCCCGCTGCTACTTGATAACTAGATCCCCAGTTGATAACACTTACGTCAGCACTCGGATTAGAAATAACAAAGTCCGTGCCTTGAATGTAATCATTACGACCCGGCGAGATACCACAACGCAAAACAGTCGTAACGCCGCTATTGGGCAAATAATCAAAAGTGTCTTGCCAAGTATTTGCCCAATAATTCAAAGTAAGTGTGGAACCCGGGGAAGGTGCGTATGGCAAAGTAACAATGCCATTTGCACCGTCTAAAGATTCAACCACTACTTGAGTGCCATTTACCTTTGCGACCACTTTTGATGTATCCGTAGTAGTAATACCACCACTTGAACCATCTACAATTGGACGCTGAAAAGTACGGAAAGCACGATTCCTGTTTGTTGTGGTGCCCGTTGAAAAACCTAACGGACCATTAGCAGTACCGTCCCCAATAATAATATCAATCGGGGCAGTCATCAAGATATGATCTAAACCCTGATTATCTGTAGATACCGCTACACTCAAATTCGGCACTACCGCCGCATTAATTGCCGCAACAACTACCGCCGCAGTCAAAGACCCTTGCGGTAAAACAACCGTCGTGGCCGTGCCACTATTAGCCGTAAATACAAACTGATCATTGGTTCCCGTAGTAATAGCAAACGGGGCATAACCGGGGCTTGTCAATGTAGCGTTTGTCGATGTCACCTGACCGCTCACATCATCAGTAAAAGCGGTATCTCCACGATGAAAGAAATATGTCACCCGAACCAAATCAGTAGTTTGAGTGGGCACTTGTAAAGTAATAAGACCATTTTGGCCTTGAACGGAACCTAAAGCAACAGGCGAGCTATTCACCGTTACGGTCACTGACCGCACATCATTGGTGACGCGACCAAACCCCTGTCCATCAACAATGGGAAAATTCCTAACTTGTAAAGTTGTTAAAGTTCCATCTTGAGCACCAAGAATCAAATTTGAGGAATTAGTTGCATCAACAACCCAATTCGCCGCAGGGTCTTCATTGACTATTTGTTGATCAACAGTTCCGGATGAACCACGAACAAGCTCGAAATCACTCTGTTCAAGCTCTTCTTGACCCACACCAATTATTGCCGGAATCCGCAATCCCGCTGTCAAATTTGATGCATTAGTCTCAGTTAAAGTCCGAGTGTAAACCCCCGGAGGAGCATATGAAATAAAAGGACCAATCATTAGAGTCTCCTTGAAAAGTAGAGTTTTTCATCTGGATCTACATTTTCATCTAGACTCTAGGAGTCTTATACAAAATCTGATTTAATCTAAATTTCAGGAAGCCCCACCCACTCTGAGGGGGACCTTCCTTTGTCACCATAATAGAAAATATAAATGAATTATTTACGATAAGCAGTAACAGCTTTATCAACCAACTTCTCACGAGCCTTTTTTTCGACACCACTCATAGCTGAATACTCAACATAATCTTTACCAGCACGCCGTAGAAGTGGAGCTGTTCCGCTTATTTTTCGCACTTCCTCTTTAACCTTATCCCGCGCATGGATATAACCCCATCGTTTATCTGCACTCCGACCAACAACCTTGTCAGCCGTAGGGTAATCATGGTCATGGACCCCTGAATTAGCCGTGGCATTCTTGCCTTTTTCAAAGGAAAACCCAAATTTAGGTATTATCAGAGGGGCCAATTCCTTGCATTCGGGGCATTTATGCGTCGGGTGATTACCAACTTTTAAGTTTCTCTCAAACCGAATCTCACAAGTTGGGCATTCAAATACATATTTTGGCATTTTTTATCCGATCTAATTTTTAAAGGAGTCTTTCATAGCAGTTATTGCGACCAGCAATAATGGGAGATGTCGCAAAGAAAAGCTTATTTCTCACACTATCAGTTATTAAGCTTCCTGATACTAACTCTTTATCCATATCCGCTGTCGACGGTGTGACCCGACTAATGGTCAAAGGTAACGGTACGTGAAGTTCCCAATCTGCCTGAACCTGCATCGAAAGGGACGCAGTGTAAAAATAGTCATCCGCCGTTTCATCATATACATCCTCAGCCTCACCCCCCATAGAAACATCAGTAATTTCTATACCCTCTGAGGACAACACAGAGCGTTTTTCACCCCAAAAATACATAATAACAAGATCAGCTATTTCCTCCATTTGATTAGCATCACGAGAAATAACATCTAAATCAAAGTTAACATCAAACCTACCGCCATATGCCTCTGCCGTAGAAACACGATCTTCATAGACAACAACCGCAACTTTATCCCCCTTACGTGCTCTCTTACCAAAAGCGAGAACTACCCCGGGCAAAGTGGAGAAATCCGCCTTATTCCATTGAAAATTTATCGGACCTACAGATGGGACAACGTATCGATAATCCGCTGTTAGAACCGATCCTTTTTGAGTACGAGTTAAAATTTCAATAGCACCCGTGGAATAATTAACGCGATAATGCGTTCCTTCAACTAATAAAAATTTACGATTTTCCCACAAACGTAGGCTATTCTGCAAAGGTAACTGTTGTAACTGAGCCTCCGTTTCAACACCAGAAACAAACTTCAAAACAGGCTCGTCATTCACCGTTAGTAAGGGGTCAATAACAAAAGTCCCCATCTCCTGAGCGGTATCAGGAACACTCAAAATTTCTATATAATAAACACCCGGGGGCGTTGGCATCATGCCTAAATTAGCATTTATACAAGTAGGATCCTCTTTTATCCACTCTAAGGGATATGCAGGGGCACCTACATAAGCCAACATTACGTGGCTCATAACCGTTCCCATACGATTTTGAGCCGAAAACATTACTTTATTTGCACTCGAGCCTTTTATGACTATCCCGTACTGGGGCCGCTCTTCAAAAGAAAATTTATTTTGAATAAAGGGAACTATTTTTTCATAAATAGGGTGCTTTGCAAAGCTGTCTTGCAACTCTAATATGAGTCTACGCTTAAGAGATTGAACAAGGTAATAATACATTAAAGGCGTTACCCGCTCTCTTCCATAGCCAAAACTAACAAACCTTCGGCCACTGCTGTCATCGGGTCTTTAGCCGCACGAATCTCACTAATTTTAATCGGGAATCCCTTTTTCTTAATAGTATCAAATTCCTGATTAAAAACTTCCATGAACCCACCTGCTAAACTTGTACCACCAGAAATTATAAAAGGTACAGGGTCAGGCAACTCTATTGACGTTTGCACTTTACGAAATTGTACCGCTATATTCTCCAAACAATATTGAATCAACGCTCTCAAATATAACGCCAGAGCTTCTTCTTCACGGTTTTTTGGACTCGCTAAATTTACGCCACGCTCTTTAATCGCACACATACGAGATGCTGTTGACCCCGTAGCTTTAGCGGCTTGAGCGTCAACCCAATCGCCAGCACATTTAGAAAGAGAAAAAGCCATGCCCATCATGGTTTGATAGGCCAAGGCTACGTTACCCATCCCAGCGCCGAAGCTTACCGATAAGCCAGAGAAATTTTCCTTAGCACACTGGGAATAAATAATCGCCATCGCCTCGTTCAATGCGTGAGGCGTATAACCTAATTCTGTGAGAATCTTGTGAAAAACTTGAGTGTGATAAATAACATCCTGTGAAACATCATCTATAGGCGTTGCCGGGACACTATAGAAACAGTGCTCACCCTCTATTACAGGTGCCCCAAGAATATTTCCAACTAAAAGACTTAGGATTTGTTGGGCTTCAAATTCCGCCGATGAAATGACGCCATGGCTTAAAGGACGCCGAACCTCTCGCTTAAAGAGATTCGCCATAATCAAAGCAGAATCCCCTAAGACAATCAGATTCCCATCTTTTTCGATGTAATCAACTTTGGATAAACGCAACGCTTTTTTAGCTTCTAAATCTAGATCAATAAAAGCGTCACGAATGCGTTTTGTTTCAATACTTTTGCCGTCGATTAATTGGCGAGCGGCAACAATATTCATTGTTCCTAGATCTGTTGCACATCCTGATTTATATTTTGTTGTCATTTAATCCCCATTTGATAGCTTTCTATTAGGAACAAAGCTATTGTTTAATACACCAAAAACTATCTTCGATACTTATAAGAAGCCACCCGCGCTTGTTGCCTTTGCTGTAAAAGGTAG
>Ga0315294_10008413_pt1 | contig 11345 bp, 10 predicted proteins | sample YL17G13_40_MG_FD_203626 | JGI IMG/M metagenome (GOLD analysis project Ga0315294, IMG submission 203626) | Sediment microbial communities from Yellowstone Lake, YNP, Wyoming, USA - YL17G13_40 | ecosystem: Environmental > Aquatic > Freshwater > Lake > Sediment | place: USA: Wyoming | collected... | reverse complement strand
CGGTGAACCCCTTCCGCCGCTTTAACCGAGACGGTGCGCCCGGGCACTCTGGTACAGGCAGATCGCCGCGGCCGACGCCACATTGAGGCTCTCGGCGTGGCCCGGCATCGGGATGCGAACCCGATGGTCTGCCATGCCAGCCAGTTCGGTTGGTAGCCCCCCCGACTCGGGGCCCAACACCCACGCGGTCGGCGCGGCCAACAGCGCATCGGTGTCGTCGAGGCTGAGCTCACCGTCGAGTGTGGTGGCCAGGATCTGCAAGCCGGCCGCGCGCAGGCGCGAAATGATTCCGTCCGTGTCGGGCTCGACGACGACCGGCAGTGCGAAAATACTGCCCGCCGAGGACCGCAGGCATTTCCCGTTGTAGGGGTCGACGCCGTGCCCCGCGAAGATCACCGCGGCGGCACCCAACGCGTCGGCGAGTCTGATCAGAGTTCCGGCGTTACCAGGCTCGGAGAGTTCGACGGCGACCACCACCAACCGTGGCGCGGCGGCCAGCACACTGTCGATGCTGGTGTCCGGCACCCTGCAGACGGCGACCAGACCCGACGGCGTGACAGTCTCGGACAACGCCTTTGCCGCGCGGTCGGTCACCAGACGGATGGGCAATTCGGCAAGCAGCGCGCGATGGCGCCCGGCTGCGGCCTCCGTCGCGAACAGTTCATCGACGAGTCCGCGGCGCGCGGCCGCTTCGACCAAGTTGGGCCCTTCGGCGAGGAAGCGCCCAGCACGACGCCGCCCGGCGTGGCGCTGCAGTTTGACCGCAGCCACCACCCGGGCGGATCGTTCGGTAAGTGCGGTTGTCAGGCGGCTTCGCCGGCGTCCGACGTCGCCGGCCCGGCGGCTCCGGAGGGGGCGTTCACATCCTCAGGCAGTGCGGCGCGGGCCGCCTCGACGAGAACGGTGAATGCCGCCGGATCACTGACGGCGATCTCAGCGAGGTTCTTGCGGTCGACCTCCACGCCGGCGGCCTTGAGACCCTGAACCAGCCGGTTATAGGTCATGCCGTTGGCGCGTGCCGCGGCGTTGATCCGGGCGATCCACAACTTGCGGAAGTCACCCTTGCGGGCACGCCGGTCACGGTAGGCGTAGGTAAGGGAATGAAGTTGCTGCTCTTTGGCCTTGCGGTACAGCCGGGACCGCTGGCCGCGATAGCCCTTGGACGCCTTGAGGACGGTCCGGCGCTTCTTCTGAGCGTTGACTGCGCGTTTCACGCGGGCCATGAGGGGTTCCTCTTCTCGTTGGGTTAGAAAAAGTCAGGAATGGCTGCCGGCGTCAGCCGTTCAGCATCTTGGTGACGCGCTTGACGTCGTTGGCCGCCACCTCGGTGCGGCCATCGAGGCGGCGGGTCCTCTTGGACGACTTGTGCTCGAGCAGGTGGCGACGGCCGGCCTTCTGCCGGACGATCTTGCCGGTTCCGGTCTTGCGGAACCGCTTACTGGCCCCGCTGTGGGTCTTGGCCTTGGGCATGATCTCCTCAGTTCTTACTCAGTGGTCAGTTCTGGTCGGTTGGAGCTTCGGGCTCGGCGACGGCGACGGGCTGGCCTGCCGGCGGTCCGCTTGCCTGCTCCGCTGCCCTGGCGCGCGTCTTCGCACCGCGGTGCGGTGCCAGCACCATCGTCATGTTGCGGCCGTCCTGCTTGGCGGACGTCTCGACGAAGCCGTGGTCGGCCACGTCGGCACCGAGCCGCTGCAAGAGCCGGTACCCGAGTTCGGGCCGGGACTGCTCGCGTCCGCGGAACATGATCGTCACCTTGACCTTCGACCCCGCCTCGAGGAAGCGGATCACGTGACCCTTCTTGGTCTCGTAATCGTGCGGGTCGATCTTCGGACGCAGCTTCTGTTCCTTGACGACGGTCTGCTGCTGGTTCTTGCGAGACTCGCGCAGCTTCTGGGCCGTCTCGTACTTGAACTTGCCGTAGTCCATGATCTTGCACACCGGCGGTTTTGCCTCCGGGGCCACTTCGACAAGGTCGAGATCGGCGTCCGCGGCGACGCGGAGAGCGTCCTCGATGCGCACGATGCCTACCTGTTCCCCGCCTGGTCCGATAAGCCGGACTTCAGGTACGCGGATGCGCTCGTTGACACGGGTCTCAGTGCTGATGGGGCCTCCCTGGTTCGGTTTTCCGGGCGGACCGCCAGATGAGACACCGGACTGCGAGGGAAACCACACCATCAGCAAGAAGGCCCTGCACGTAGCAGGGCCCAAGCCGACCGATCACGGCTCACGCCGCCTGCGACCCGCGCAGAACGAATACCCTTGGGCATCCGCGACCGGACCGCTGAACCTGTAGTGGCCGGCGGTGGGAGTGGGACTCCACTTGCTGTCCTGGCGTTCGCCGGGACGGTCGTGGGTGGAAGTCTAGCAGCCATGACGGACGACACTGGCATCCGCGATCTGGCCGACATCCCCGCAATCGAGGTCATCAGCCGGGCCGCGGTGATGCTGATGAGCGCGGCGGCCGAGAAGATCGGACTGGGCTCCCCCGACCCGGACACCAGCGAGCACCGCGACCTCGATGAGGCGCGGCGGCTGATCGAGGCCTACGCCGGGTTGCTGGACGGCTCGAAGGGTTTCCTCGGCCCGCACGCCGGGCCGATGAAGGACGGGCTGCGCAGCCTGCAACTGGCCTTCCGGGAAGCCAGCGCCGTGCCAGACGACCCCGGCAAGGGCCCGGGCGAGAGATACACCGGTTCATTCGGCTGAGCCACCTGTCGGCATGCGGAGGTTCGCGGAATAGTCTGGCGGCTTATGGCGGTCACGACGAGCCGGACCAGAACCCGGTCCCGGTTTCACTGGGTGCCGGCGGCGGCCGGGTGGATCCTGGGCGCGATCGCCACCGCCTCGCTGCTGTCCAGCGTGTCGACGACCATCCGGCACCTGACCAAGGTGCCGCGGGAATTCATCGACGAATACCTGTTCAATTTTCCCGACACCAGCTTCGCCTGGGCATTCGCGCTGGCAGTCATGGCCGGCGCGCTGGCCACCCGAAAGCGCATCGCGTGGTGGGTGCTGGTGCTCAACCTCGTCCTCGCCGTCATCTTCGACATCGCCGCGCTCACCGAACGGGACGGGAGCCGACTGGAGGACATCGGCGAGTTCCTCGGGCTGACCTTCCACATCGCCACCATCGCAGCGCTGGTGCTGGCCTACGACGAGTTCTGGGCCAAGGTGCGCCGCGGCGCTCTGCTCAAGGCGGCCGCCGTGCTGGTCGCCGGCAACGTGATCGGCATCGCGCTGGCCTGGGGCCTGCTGGAGATGTTCCCCGGCTCGCTGCAGCGCGGATACCGGCTGGCCTACGCCGTCAACCGGGTCAGCGGCTTCGCCGTGGCGACACCCGACCTCTTCGTCGGCAAGCCGCCCGTGTTGCTCAACGCACTGTTCGGCCTTTTCGGCGCACTGGCCCTGATGGCGGCCGCGGTGGTGCTGTTCCAGTCGCAACGCGCCGAGAACGCGCTGACCGGCGAGGACGAGGCGGCCATCCGCGGCCTGCTGGAGGCCTGGGGTAAGAACGACTCACTGGGCTACTTCGCCACCCGCCGCGACAAGTCGGTGATCTTCGCTTCTAACGGCCGCGCCGCCGTCACCTACCGCGTCGAAATCGGTGTCTGCCTGGCCAGCGGCGACCCGGTCGGCGACCCGCGATCGTGGCCGCAGGCGATCGCGGCCTGGCTTGAGCGCTGCAGTGACTACGGCTGGGCGCCGGGTGTGATGGGTGCGAGTTCCACTGGGGCACAGGCCTACCGGGAAGCCGGTCTGAGTGCGCTGCAACTGGGCGACGAGGCCATTCTCTACCCCGACAAGTTCCGGCTGTCCGGAGCCGCGATGAAGGGTGTGCGCCAGGCCGTGACCCGGGCGCGCCGCGCCGGGCTGACGGTGCGGATGCGCCGGCACCGTGACCTGAGTCCCGATGAGATGGCGCAGGTGATCAAGCGCGCCGACTCCTGGCGCGACACCGAGACCGAGCGCGGATTCTCGATGGCGCTGGGCCGGTTGGGCGACACCGACGACGGCGACTGCCTGCTGGTCGAGGCGATCGACGCCGGCGAGGGGGGCACCGGAACCGCCGTGGTGGGGATGCTGTCGTTCGTGCCGTGGGGCTCAGGCGGGCTGTCATTGGACCTGATGCGGCGTTCTCCGCAGTCCCCGAACGGCACTGTCGAATTGATGGTCAGCGACCTGCTCCAGCAGGCTGACACCATCGGGGTGAACCGGGTGTCGCTGAACTTCGCGATGTTCCGTTCGGCGTTCGAGGAGGGTGCCCGACTGGGGGCCGGGCCGGTGGCGCGGCTGTGGCGGGCGCTGCTGATGTTCTTCTCGCGCTGGTGGCAGTTGGAGACCCTGTACCGCTCCAACATGAAGTATCAGCCGCACTGGGTCCCGCGCTTCGCCTGTTACGAGGACGCCCGACTGATACCGCGCGTGGGCGTTGCCTCGGTGATCGCCGAGGGCTTTCTGGTGCTGCCGTTCTCGCGGCGGGCCGAGCAGCACACCGGGCAGCACCCGGCGGTGCCGCACACGGAGGCCGCCGCCCTGGCGGCCCAAGACGGCAGCCATCTGCACCCGCCGATCGCCGACGCCGAGGAGTTGCGGGTCCCCGAGCAGGTGCGGGTCCGGATGGCAAAGTTGGAAGCCCTTCGGGATCAGGGGGTGGACCCCTACCCGGTGGGCCGGCCGCCGACGCACACCGTCGCCGCCGCGGTGGCTGCCGAGGACGGCACCCAGGTCGTCGTCGCCGGACGCGTCCTTCGGACCAGGGACTACGGCGGAGTGACGTTCGCGACGTTGCGGGACTGGTCCGGCGACGTGCAACTGCTGCTGGAGAAATCCGAAATCGGCAGTGCGGAAGCCGATTTCGCCAGCATCGATCTCGGCGACCTCATCGAGGTCACCGGCTCGGTGGGCTACAGCCGGAACGGAACGCGTTCGGTGCTGGTCCGGTCCTGGCGGATGCTCGGCAAGTGTCTGCGGCCCCTACCCGACAAGTGGAAGGGCCTGACCGACCCGGAGGCACGGGTGCGCTCCCGGTACGTCGACCTGGCGATCAACCCGGTGGCTCGTGGTCTGATCCGCGCCCGCAGCGACATTCTGCGCTCGATCCGGGACACGCTGTTCGGCAAGGGGTTCCTGGAGGTCGAGACGCCGATCCTGCAGCAGATCCACGGCGGCGCCAATGCCAGGCCATTCCAGACCCACATCAACGCCTACGACCTGGATCTGTATCTGCGCATCGCCCCCGAGCTCTACCTGAAACGTCTCTGTGTCGGCGGGGTGGAACGCGTCTTCGAACTGGGCCGGGCCTTCCGCAACGAGGGCGTGGACTTCAGCCACAACCCCGAGTTCACCCTGCTGGAGGCCTACCAGGCACACGCCGACTACCTGGTCTGGATCGACGGCTGCCGGGAGCTCATCCAGAACGCGGCGGTAGCGGCCAACGGGTCGATGGTGGTGATGCGCCCCGGAGATCACGGCGAACCGGAGCCGGTCGACATCTCCGGGCAATGGCCGGTCAAGGCCGTCCACGACGCGGTCTCGGAGGCGTTGGGCGAACACATCGACCCCGAGACCGACGTGGACACGCTGCGCCGGCTGTGCGACGACGCCGGCATTGGGTACCTGACTCACTGGGATGCCGGCGCGGTGGTGCTCGAACTCTATGAGCGCCTCGTCGAGGACCGCACCGAAGCCCCCACGTTCTACACCGATTTCCCCACCTCGGTGTCGCCGCTGACCCGGCCACACCGCAGCCGGGCCGGCGTCGCCGAGCGATGGGATCTGGTGGCCTGGGGCGTGGAGTTGGGAACCGCCTACAGCGAGCTCACCGACCCCGTCGAGCAGCGTCGCCGGCTGCATCAGCAGTCCGTGCTCGCCGCCGGCGGCGACCCGGAAGCGATGGAGCTTGACCAGGATTTCCTGCAGGCGATGGAGTACGCCATGCCACCGACCGGCGGCCTGGGCGTGGGGGTGGACCGGGTGGTCATGCTGATCACCGGCCGAAGCATTCGGGAGACCCTGCCCTTCCCGCTGGCCAGGCCGCGCTAAACCTGGCTACCCGGGGGCGCGCGCGCCTGCCTGTGGCACCCTTTCAGCAACTTTTCAGAAAGCTGGGTCACGATGGTTGGCGTGCTGGCCGTGCCGATGGCGGCGTTGTGTGCCGGTCTGATGCTGAATCTGTGGGTCGGCTACTTCCCCACCGTTCAGACCGCCTGGGGTCAGCTCACCGGCGGACCCCTGCCCGGCCAAACCGACCACGCCACCGTCGCGAACATGCTGGCGACGGGGTCCGTCCCGGCCAAAGGCAAAGTGCTGCCGGTGAACACCCCGTCGGACGCGTCGAAGTTCAAGCACCGAGGCGAAGTCGTATACCTGCCGCCGGCCTACTTCTCCAGCAACCCGCCGCCCGAACTGCCGACGATCATGATGATCGGCGGCCAGTTCAACACCGCCGCCGACTGGATCCGCGCAGCGAACGCGGTGACCACCCTCGACGAGTTCGCCGCCAAGAACGGCGGCAACGCCCCGGTGGTCGTGTTCGCCGACTCCGGGGGCGCCTTCAACAACGACACCGAGTGCGTCAACGGAGTGCGGGGCAATGCCGCCGGCCATCTCACCAAGGATGTGGTGCGCTACATGGTCGACAACTTCGGTGTCAACGACGACCCGGCGAACTGGGGCGTCGTCGGCTGGTCATCGGGCGGGACGTGCGCGGTGAATCTGACCGCCGTGAAGTATCCGGAACTCTTCAGCACCTTCGTCAACATCGACGGCGACCTCGCGCCCAACGCCGGAACCCAGGCGCAGACCATCGAACGACTCTTCGGCGGTCACGAGGCCCCGTACGACGAATGGGACCCTGCGGCGGTGATGGCCGGCCATGGCCCGTACGAGGGCATCGCCGGCTGGTTCGCCGTCTCCGAGCCCCCGACCAGCAAGGCCGTGGCGATCTCGGGCGCCGCCCTTCAGGACGAGCCGGAGGAGCGCGCGCCGGAGAGCAACCCCACCGCCGCGGCTCGCACGCTGTGCCGGCTCGCCAGCACCTACGACGTCGACTGCGCCGTCGTGCCCCAGGCGGGCAAGCACGACTGGCCGTTCGCCGCGAAGGCCTTCGCGGCGTCGCTGCCGTGGCTGGCCGCGCAGATCGGCACCCCCGATGTGCCGGAGGTCGCGCTGCCGGTGACATCCACCCAGCCCGACGGGGTGACCATCGCCGCCGGGGTACGGTGAGGCCTGTGCCTGTGGACCCCAAGCCCGACGACCCGAAACCGGAGCAGCCGCCCGCCGCCGACGAGACCACACAGCAGGACGAAGCGGTCGTCACGCCGACTCCCGGCGAGCCGACGACCGCAGCTGCGGCGCCCGGGGCGCCCGTCTCAATACTGCCGCCGGTTGCCGTTCCCCAATCCGATACCGGCTATACCCTCTCGGGTGTGCCCACCCTGGAGGGTGTGCGGGAGAAGATCGAGGCGCGTTACGGAACCGCGCTGGGCGCAACGGAGTTGGCCGAGGAGACACCGGAGTGCCGCAGCGCGGCGGATCGCTACGACGCGATGCAGAAGGCCGCCGCCGAGAAGCTTGACGAGATCCGCGCCTCCATGCACAAGCCAGAGCAGGGCTGAGCGGGCAGGCCATCAAGAGTCGGTGAGGCAGCCGCTATCCGACTGATGGCGAGTAATGGATGCTCTTGCCCCGCTCACCGACGGGCGGCAGGTTACGCGCCGGGGTGTCTACCAGCGGGGCATCCGCACGGATTCGACCCTCGGCCCGGTCCCAGCCGGCCCGGGCACGGGGGTGCATCTTGTTGCGCCGCGGTATGAACTTGAACGCCACGTTCACCGCCCGGCCGAACAACCAGTGCAGCCGCGCGTCATGATCCGACCAGGAGTAGTCCATCAGTTCACGCACCGACTCCTCGTAGAGGCCGACCGTCAGCCACACCACCAGGGGCTCCACGGCTTTGAGCTGCTGCGCCCATAGCCAATCCGGAACCCATTGCAGGGATGGGTGTTTCGGCATGGTGGACAGGTCCAGCACGGCCCGCGCCGCCCAGGTGTTCTCCAGCACCTCCCGGCACATGCGATCCCAGTAGACGCAGAAGTCCTCCCAGGTCTCCGGCACCGGTCGCATGCTCATCCCGTACATGCGGTACCACGTCACGTGCTCGTCGAAGAGTTGCCGTTTCTGATCCTCGGTCAGCCCGTCTCCGAAGTGTTCCGCGGTCAGGATGGTGCCCATGAAGAATGTCGCGTGGGCCCAGTAGAAGACGTCGGGGTTCAGTGCGTTGTAGCGCCTGCCCTGCTCGTCGACGCCCTTGATGCCGATGTGGTAATCGCGCACCTCCGCGCCGGTCTGCGGCGCCCGATCGCCGTCGAATACGACGCCGCCGATCGGGTACAGCGACCGGAACAGCCGCGGCAGACGCTCGGTGAAAAAGATCGAGTGGTCCTTGACCGCTGCGCCGAGTTGGGGGTGCATGTTCTGCATCGAGCCGGCCCAGGGACCCTGCAGCAGGCCGCGCCAGTCGCCGAACAGCTTCCAGGTCAGCGAGTCCGGACCCAGGGGCGCACCGTCATATCCGTCGCCGCTCACCGGACAACCGGTCCACGATCCGGGGGCTGCGGGCGTATCGGCGACGGTCGTGTCCTGGCTCATCCGGTGGCCTTTCGTCGGCGTCGTCAGCTGGCGACTGAATCTGAGCACACGTGTTCTCAGTGCAAGCTTATCGCTACCCGCACCATCTCCTGCTCACAGGGGCGAAGGCCAGGAGTTACGCGCTGACTTTGCGCTTTCGTGGGGCGCGCTTGGGCGCCGGCGCCTCCAGCAGCCCGGCCAGGAACGCCCCGGTGTAGCTGCCCGGGCTGGCGGCCACCTCCTCTGGCGTGCCCTGGGCCACCACCGTGCCGCCGCCGGAGCCGCCTTCGGGGCCCATGTCGATGACCCAGTCCGAGGTCTTGATGACGTCCAGGTTGTGTTCGATGACGATCACCGAATTGCCTTTGTCGACAAGACCGTTGATGACCTTCAGCAGTTTGCGGATGTCCTCGAAATGCAGGCCGGTCGTCGGTTCGTCGAGGACGTAGACCGTGCGGCCGGTGGAGCGTTTCTGCAACTCCGCGGCCAACTTGACCCGCTGGGCCTCGCCGCCGGACAGCGTCGGCGCGGGCTGGCCCAGCCGCACGTAGCCGAGGCCGACGTCGGCGAGGGTCTTGAGGTAGCGGTGGATGCTGCTGATCGGCTCGAAGAACTCCGCGGCGGTCTCGATGGACATGTCGAGGACTTGCGCGATGGTCTTGCCCTTGTAGTGCACCTCGAGGGTCTCGCGGTTGTAGCGGGCGCCCTGGCAGACCTCGCACGGCACGTAGACGTCGGGCAGGAAGTTCATCTCGATCTTGATGGTGCCGTCACCCGAACACGCTTCGCAGCGGCCGCCTTTGACGTTGAACGAGAACCGGCCTGGCTGGTAGCCGCGGACCTTGGCCTCGGTGGTGGCGGCGAACAGGGTGCGGATCTTGTCGAATACCCCGGTGTAGGTGGCGGGGTTGGAGCGGGGGGTGCGCCCGATCGGCGACTGGTCCACCCGCACCAGCTTGTCCACGTGGTCCAGGCCGTTGATGCGGGTGTGCCGGCCGGGAACCTGACGGGCGCCGTTGAGCTTGTTGGCCAGCACCGCGGCCAGGATGTCGTTGACCAGGGTCGACTTACCGGACCCGGACACCCCGGTGACGGAGGTGAGCACTCCCAGCGGGAACGACACATCGATGGCGCGCAGGTTGTGTTCACGTGCGCCCACGACGGTGAGTTGACGCTTGTGGTCGACGGTGCGCCGGTTGACGGGCACCGCGATGCTCTGCTTGCCGGACAGGTACGCCCCGGTGATCGAGTTCGGGTTGGTCAGCAGGTCCGCATACGGGCCGCTGTGTACCACCCGGCCGCCGTGCTCGCCGGCGGCGGGACCGATGTCGACGACCCAGTCAGCGTGGGCGATGGTGTCCTCGTCATGCTCTACCACGATCAGCGTGTTGCCCAGATCCCGCAGGCGGGTGAGGGTTTCGAGGAGGCGGCGGTTGTCGCGCTGGTGCAGGCCGATCGACGGCTCGTCGAGCACGTAGAGCACGCCGGCCAGGCCCGAGCCGATCTGGGTGGCCAGCCTGATGCGCTGGGCCTCACCGCCGGAGAGCGTGCCGGCGGCCCGGGCCAATGTGAGGTAGTCCAGTCCGACGTCGAGCAGGAATCCCAGCCGGGACTGCACCTCCTTGAGCACCTGCCCGGCGATCGCCTGTTCGCGGGGACCCAGCGTCAGTTCGTTGAGGAACTGCGAACAGTCGGCGATGGACAACTCGCAGACCTGCGCGATCGACTTCGCGCCGCACTCCCCCGCCGTCAGCGTCACCGCGAGAATCTCGGGCTTCAGTCGAGTCCCGTCGCACTCGGGGCAGGGAACGTCACGCATGAAACCCTCGTAGCGTTCCTTCATCTGCTCGGAGTCGGTCTGCTCCATGCGTCGCTGCAGAAACGCCATGACGCCCTCGAACTCGGCGTAGTAGGAGCGGGTGCGTCCGTACCGGTTGCGGTAGCGCACATGCACCTGCTCGTCGCAGCCTTCGAGAAGCGCCTTGCGCGCCTTGGCCGGAAGCTTGCGCCACGGAGTGTCGAGGTCGAAGCCCAACGCCTCACCGAGGCCGGCCATCATCCGGGTGAAGTACTCCGAATTGTGGCCCATCGCCCACGGCGCCACCGCGCCATCGGCGAGGGTCCGATCGGGGTCGGGCACCACCAGTTCGGGATCGACCTCCTTGCGGATGCCCAGGCCGCTGCACTCCGGGCAGGCCCCGTAGGGCGAATTGAACGAAAACGACCGCGGCTCAAGGTCGTCCACGGCGAGCGCGTGGCCGTTGGGGCAGGCCAGCTTCTCGGAGAACCGCTGCTCGCGGTGCGGGTCGTGCTCGTCGCGGTCGACGAAGTCGAGCACCACGATGCCGTCGGCAAGACCCAGTGCGGTCTCCACCGAGTCGGTGAGCCGCTGTTTGGCGCCGGCCTTGACCGTAAGCCGGTCGACCACCACCTCGATATCGTGCTTCTCCTGCTTCTTGAGCGTGGGCGGCTCGGTCAGCGGGTGCACCACGCCGTCGACCCGGACCCGGCTGTAGCCCTGGGTGTTGAGCTTGTCGAAGAGGTCGACGAACTCGCCCTTGCGGGTGCGCACCACCGGCGCGAGCACCTGGAACTTGGTGCCCTCCGGCATGGCCAGTACCTGGTCGACGATCTGCTGGGGGGTCTGCCGCGCGATACGCCCACCGCACACCGGGCAGTGCGGGGTGCCGGCCCGGGCGTAGAGCAGACGCAGGTA
>Ga0315294_10008408_pt1 | contig 11347 bp, 6 predicted proteins | sample YL17G13_40_MG_FD_203626 | JGI IMG/M metagenome (GOLD analysis project Ga0315294, IMG submission 203626) | Sediment microbial communities from Yellowstone Lake, YNP, Wyoming, USA - YL17G13_40 | ecosystem: Environmental > Aquatic > Freshwater > Lake > Sediment | place: USA: Wyoming | collected... | reverse complement strand
TTACAATTTGATATTTGTAATCAAAAACATTGTATTGAGATGCCTTTACAGACTCTTCATCTATTTTCACTTTGAAATAAACTTGAGCATCAACCTGTGCATTGAGCTTGTCTTTTGTAATGATAGTCTGTGGTTCCGCATTGACCATCATTTCAGTGATATTAATTTTTATCAATCTTTCTACGACAGGTATTATCCATGCAAAACCAGGTTGTCGAAAACGACTATACTTACCTAATCGTTCAACGAGCGCCCTTTGAGTTGGTCGTACAATGCGAATTCCCATCGAGAAAAACCATACTAAGACAACGATAAGCAATATCCATCCTATCATTCCAAGTAAATCCATTCACATCACCTTGCATTTGATAACAAGAGTTACTTTATTAATTCTCTTTTACGTGACAATACGTATTTTTTGAATCTTAACAAGTTGGCTACTAAATTTTAGTTAGTGTTTCGGAAAAATAATATCTCTTTGAAATGTTCTTGACTACTTCGATGTCTTTTTCAAAAACGGCCAGACATCATCAGCGGTTTTTGCACTATTGACAAGGCTTTGTTTCTCTTTCCACCACTCGGTGTTCTGGATGTCCTCACGACATTTCGCTAGTTTTTCTTCCACATGGTTAATCTCAACTATCTTCTGCATTGAATGAAGCGTATATTCCATATACACAATCACATCACAAAGAACATCCATATCCTGCGCAAGCTCAGGGTTAATCATACTACGTATCTCTTCACCAACAAACTCAAGGGAAAACGCAGGAAACTTCCTATTCAGTAGACCCATTCTTACAACCTCCAATGACCACCTAATAATCGTGTGCTATGAAAGCTCATATCGGTTGTTTCTTTATAAGTTCTCCCTTCATTTCGTTATCACAAAATAGAAATAGCGATGGTTCTTTCCACGGGCCCGTGAACGATAAAGCACTAGAGGAGACAAGCGATTCTTCTTCGCATTTTGAGAACCAAACGAAAGGTGTGAAAGCGTTGCTTGGTGACCCGAAGAAAGCGATTCTTACACTATCTCTTCCCATGATTGTTGCAATGGTCGTACAAACATTATACAATCTTATTAATCGTATCTGGGTCTCCGGCCTTGGTACCGATGCAGCAGCCGCAGTTGGATTTGCATTCCCGCTTCTGTTCATGGGAACCGCGATTGCCACAGGGCTTGGTGTAGGTGGCGGCTCAGCAATCTCCAGAAAAATTGGTGCAAAGGATAAGAAAGGTGGAGATATCGCAGCGGTCCATACGCTTATCCTCATGGTCGTTGTCGCTCTTGCCTATACCATTCCATTGTTCGTGTTCGCAGAGGATATTTTTCGCATGATAGGGGCTGCACAAGCAACAGCAACCGCAGCACTCTACGCACGCATCATATATTCTGCAGCCATCGTTTCGTTTTTCACTTCGATCGCAACAGCTCTGCTTCGATCCGAAGGCGATGCAAAACGATCCATGCTTGCGATGGTAGTGGGGGGAATTTTGAATGCGGTCCTTGATCCGATCTTTATCTACGTTTTCGGATGGGGTGTTCCTGGTGCTGCGATTGCAACGGTTGTTTCGATGTGCGTTTCAGCAATATTATTGTTCTACTGGTTATTCCTGAAAAAAAATACCTTTCTTTCATTTCCCTTCCGCGGGTTTCATTTCGACAAAAGTGTCATTAAGGATATTCTTGCTGTTGGTTTTCCTGCATCATTATTGCAGTTGTCCATGGGAATTATGTTGTTTATCATGAACATTATCGTCGAACGAATCAGTGGTACAGATGGCGTTGCAGTGTTTTCCGCAGGGTGGGCGGTCGCAATGACAGCATCAATGCCGCTTCTTGGTATGGCAACCGCGGTTGTTTCAGTGACCGGTGCGGCGTATGGTGCCCGTGAATATAAAAAACTTGATATTGCCCATATCTATGCACTGAAAATCGGGATTATCATCGAGACGTCAATTGCAATTGTGACTTTTATATTTGCACCAGTTATCACCCTTGCATTCACAGTATCTTCTGATATGGCTCATCTCGGAAACGATATTACCACGTTCCTGAGAATTATTTGCATCTATTATCCTGCAACTGCATTTGGTATGTTGTCGTCATCGCTCTTCCAAGGAGTTGGAAAGGGGCTCTATTCTCTCATTGTCACTATTCTTCGTACTATTATCTTGATAATACCACTCGCCTGGATATTTGGTGTCATCTTAGGGTGGGGTCTTGTCGGTGCCTGGTGGGGACTTGTCGTTGCCAATATTATTGGATCAGCTATCACATTCATCTGGGCAAAACTGTATGTCAATGGTCTGCTCAAATCATCTCCCCTTGCATCATAACAACTCTTAAATGGCTGTAACAGAATTCTCTTTTTAGTGATGAACGAACCTTTGCTGAGCCATGCTGGCGATGATGAAGATCTTGAGTACTGAAAAAAAAATCAATTTCTCAGATATGCTGACGCAGCATATCTGCAATTTTTTCTAAAAACTTTTCATCAGTCTTGTTAAACGCAGCAGGAACATCAGAATCGATATCGATTTCACCGATCACTCTATTTTTCTTTTTAATCGGGACGACAATCTCTGATCGGGTTGAACGAAAGCAGGAAAGATACCGACTGTCTTTTGATACATCAGCGACTACCTCTATTTTTCCGCTTCGTGCAGCAGATCCACAGACACCTTTCCCAATCGGAATCTTTGTGTGTTCTGTCGCTTGTTTCCCCTTCCATGGACCAAGTACAAGGACGTCTCCTTTCACTAGATAAATACCCACCCAGCTGTATTTCTCAAAGCTTTCATGGAGAACATCGACGACATCCTGTAGGATCGTTGTTGATTTGTTTTTTGTGAGAATTCCTTTGATTTTTTGTTCGGCCATCCTGTACTTCAAAAAAATCACCGTACCTTAATAATCAAGCAGACTGGTTTGTGAGTTTTTCGGGCCGAGAGAAACAGGAATGATCTGTTCTTCTGTAGGAAGCTCAATGGTGCCGTATTTTCCTCCACCGCCGGGGATGATGATTACCTTATGTTCGCGAAACGCCTGGATCGCCTCGACAATCGCCGGGATCGTTACTTTTGCGACTTCATGGATGTCAGCATCGAGAATCACCGCTATTTCACTGCCAAACGCAGCGATGAGTTCATCCCATCGCTTGGTAACACTTTGGGTAAACGGTGTATGTTGCCCAAGTGCTTTTGTAATAATTTCTGAGAGAGGAATAAGATAAATATACGGTGGTCGATGATCAGGGTGACGGGGTTCTTTGAAGGTAGCTATCTCTCTAATACGATCTCTTACACCTTTTTTGATCCGTTTACCGCAGCTGCATTTCCATCGTCGTTTGATCGCCTCATCAAGAGTATAATGAGTAAAGCAAGAGATGCATGCGGTCTCGTTGTATTTTCCCTCCTGTGGCGGTAAACCAACGTTTAACACCGGTTTATTACCACTGGTGCGAAGTATCGCTTTCTTAATCTCTTGAAATGTTGTATCGTGTAATTCAAAACGGGTGAACTCCCTTGCAAGTCGTACCGGATGTGGGCTATGACAATCGGAGTTCGTAAGAAATGTGAGTCGATGGAGCTCCTGGATTGTATCCGCATAATCAGAGTCAGCGCTTAACCCAAGCTCGACAAAGGAGATGTATGATGCAAGATCACCGTAGCAGTCCTCCAGAGAAGAATGGTACGCGTACATCGCAGTCCATGGAGTGAACGCATGGGCAGGACCGATAAGACAATCAACGTCTTTTGCAAGTGTTGCTAGTTCTACACCGTTCATATCGACGTTTGGTCGTCCGTCTGTCTCAATGTTTTTTGATTTCGGCTTGATCTTTTCTTTGAAGGTCTCTACGGCAGAAAAACTAGGAAAATAGAGGAGATGGTGAACCCGATGGTTATCCTCAACTTCAGCGCTGAGAATAAATCGTGTACCATTCATTTCAAATGTTCCGTCATCGATGACGGTGCAGGTCTTGATTTCTTTTTGCCACGCTCCATGCAGACAGTCTCCAGTTGCCAGGACATTGATTCCTTTTCGAGGTGCCTCTACGGAAAGAGAGGCTATCGTCATTTTATCGCTAGTTGCACCAGAATATCTGGAATGTATATGCAAGTCAGCATTAATCAGCATGAGTGTTCCCTGTTTTCAATCAGATTATTTTTCCTTCTTCTCTTCATTGACTTCTTCTTGTTTCTTCTTTTTTTCTTTCAGAATAGGAAATGTCTCTTTTTCTTCAAAGAATTTCGCGTGCGCTGAAATTTCGATAAGACCTGCCATGATCAGGAGAATACCGGCAAACATCAGCAGATAGACTCCTATCCCGAAACCCCATTGCAGATGCACAGATCCTCCTCCATCAACCCCGGAGAGTTGGACAGTGTATTGACCGTTGAATGGAGCTGCAGACACCGCATTCATCGCACTGAACACATCGGTATTTCCTTTGATATTGACAGGAGCGAACTGAGGAATAACAGATCCGACCGCCAGGACAAAAATAAATATCAGGATGAAGGGTACTAGGAGTCGGATCCCGCGGAGAATATATTTTTTACCGAGTTTTTTACTCTGTGAAATTCCAATCGTTGAAAGGACAAGGAACACAAGTCCAATACCTAAAATGAGGTAGAAGGGGAGAGCAAACGTCCCAAGAGGAACCGGCCCACTTCGGTCAGGAAGCCGTATTTGTATTCCATTGATGCCATCAATCGAGACTGCATTGAACGTGCCTGTTTCCTGGTACGATGGTATGGAGACATTTGCCGCAACGGTGTACCACGGAAGGAATAAACCGATGATCGCAACGATGATTGCAACAATACAAAGGATGTTCCCGATGCTTTTTGCATTTACGCCATCAATGTAGAAGAGCGAGAGTTTTCTGGGTCCGAGACCATGTTTCTTATGGCGTCGGTAGATGAAAAAGCCAAGGAGAAGAAGAGACAGCAAGGTAACAAGGAAAAACAACATGACGAAGTTATAGACGAACCATTCGAGGATGAAGACCGCATCGTTTGCTGGTTGTAGGCTTCCCGCCCAGTAAAGAGGCTGCCACATGGTACCATCTTCTCTAAACATAGGTCCATTTGGTCCTGCTTCCCCCAGGATCGCTGCTTCAGCTGCCGATGATTGATCTGCTCCAGCCCAGCCCCAATGTCCTGCAAAGTTTAACCAGGGTTGATCCTTTAATATTTCCACAGAGTAATCAGTGACTGGTCGTAATGTCTTTCCGTTATCGCCAACATCGTCACTAGCTAAGCCAATTTTCCCGGAGTAAGGTTTGATGTAGTTGGCATGGCTTCCTCGTGCTACATAGACTTTCACGTGATTTCCTTCTTTTTCTGCCTGGCTCCAGGTTGCTGTTTGGCCTGCGTAATGCTGACTGAACATCACTTGGGTTGGTTGTTCCCCGGAGAGAACAACTTGGATCATCTCCCAGTCGCCTTCATGGCGATTTATATCCCCTCCGTTGAACGCGTAGAAAAACCAGTATTGAATGATGTTGCTTGTTGTATCAACATGAGCGTAGACTTTGTACCCTAGCGTCGCCATCTTACTCTGATAATCATTCTCGATACCATTGTCGCCTACCGCTACAGTTCCTCGTTGATTGTCAAGATAATATTTATCCAAGGTGTAGTTCGATAGTATCGTTGCAGTTGGTGATATAGAAATCGGGGTCGGGTTACCGATCTCATATAAATAGGAATTATCGAAAGCGTAAGAGACATCCACAGGATAACATTTCTCGCCGTCTACGAAATATAAGATAGGGGCATATTGTTCTGCATCTTGATCTGTCAAAGCGGATGCGATACCAGCATAACTACTTCCTACGATAAATAGGCCAATAACGAGGGTGATTATTACAATTTTTTTGTTCATAAACCTCCACCGCATGGGTGATACCTTGCTGGTTATTTAATTCTTCTTAAAAAGATGAAAAAAAGAGGGGTTACAAGAAGAAGTATAAATACCCATTTATGTACTGACAAATGTTAAGTACTTTGCTAAACTTTATAATATGTCAAGATTTCCTTAGGAAAGAGATGATTTGAAATTATTAAGGTCCGCTCAATAGTAACCTTTATTAGGCTTTACTCCATATGAGTCTCCTGTAAAGCTACCCTAGGAGAATGGGACAATAAACTCTAACATAAGACAACCAGAACTAGTGTAGACTTTGTAACGAGGCGTTTCCTATGAAAGACCATAAAGTATTACTTGAAAGCTCATATGATTCCGACAAAATCCAGGTGCTTGAAGGACTCGAATCTGTACGAAAAAATCCTGGAATGTACATCGGTAGTACCGATGCTCGAGGATTACACCATCTTGTCTATGAAGTTGTTGACAACGCAGTTGATGAGGCACTCGCCGGATATTGTACTACAGTATTAGTGTTTATTCATAAAAACGGGGCGGTCTCTGTTGCTGATAACGGTCGAGGTATCCCGGTTGATATCCATGAGAAATACAAGAAACCAGGCGTTGAACTTGTTCTGACAACCCTGTATTCTGGTGGAAAATTCGATGGACAAGCCTACAAGGTGTCTGGAGGGCTACATGGTGTTGGTGTTTCTTGCGTGAACGCACTCTCAAAATGGCTAGAGGTAAAAGTAAGGAGAAACAGCAAAGAATATCATCAGAGGTACGAACGAGGTAAAACAGCAACTGATCTGAAAATCATTGGAAAAGCAAACGACACAGGTACCACCGTGACGTTCTTACCAGATAACGATATTTTTGAGACAACAGAGTTTGACTATGATATCATTGCCACTCGTCTGCGTGAGATGGCTTTTCTCAACGCTGGTCTGCAGATAGAACTCACTGATGAGCGAACCGATAAACATGAGGTATTTCGATACGACGGTGGAGTCAGTGAATTCGTCACCCATATCAATAAAAATAAGGTGCCATTGCATCCGAAACCCATTTATCTTCAAGGGGAAAAAGATGCGGTTCAAGTTGAAGTCGCGCTGCAATACACTGATGGATACACGGAAAATATCCACACCTTCGCAAATAACATTAACACGATAGAGGGAGGAACACATCTCATAGGATTCAAAGGGGCGTTAACCAGGGTACTAAATGATTACGGACGGAAGAATAAACTCTTTGATGAGAGTTTTAGTTTGAGCGGGGAGGATTCACGAGAAGGAATCACCGCGATCGTCTCCATTAAAGTTCGTAAACCACAGTTTGAAGGACAAACCAAGTCAAAACTGGGGAATTCCGAGGTCCGTGGGATTGTTGAAAGTATCACGTCTGAGAAGTTATCTGAGTTTTTTGAGGAAAACCCACCAGTTGCTCATATGATCATTGATAAAGCGATGCTTTCGAGCAAGGCTCGTGAGGCAGCACGAAAAGCACGGGAGCTTACCAGAAGAAAAGGATTGCTGGAATCCTCTGCACTTCCTGGCAAGCTTGCAGACTGTTCCACCCGCGACCCAAGCCAATCTGAGATTTATCTTGTAGAGGGCGACAGCGCCGGTGGCTCGGCCAAGCAAGCTAGAGATAAGGAATTCCAGGCGATTCTTCCGTTGCGAGGGAAGATTCTGAACGTGGAGAAAGCTCGGATGGATAAAATCCTAAAAAGCGAAGAAATCCTGCATTTGATCACCGCGGTCGGAACCGGTATTGCTGAGGAGTTCAACATTGAGAATGCTCGGTACCATCGGATTATTCTGATGACCGATGCTGATGTCGACGGGGAACATATCCGGATCTTGTTGCTGACGTTTTTCTTCCGGTATATGCGGCCGTTGATCGAGAAAGGATATCTCTACATTGCACAACCACCACTCTATAAAATGACGAAAGGAAAGACGGTGGAATACGCGTTTTCAGAACAAGAAAGAGTACAGAAAGCTAAACAGCTTGGAGAAACAGGGCTTGGCATTCAACGGTATAAGGGTCTTGGTGAAATGAATCCGCAACAGCTCTGGGAAACGACGATGGATCCTGAGAGTCGGATGATGCTGCAGGTGACAATTGAGAACGCGGTAGAGGCAGACGAGCTGTTCACAATTCTGATGGGTGAGGCTGTTGAACCACGGAAAGTGTTTATTGAACAACACGCAAAGGATGTGGTGAATCTGGATATCTGAGGTGATGAAAGATGGCTGAGATTAACAAGAAAAACGATCAACCACGTGATATTAACGAAGAAATGAAACGAGCGTTTATTGACTATTCCATGAGCGTGATTATGAGTCGGGCCCTCCCGGACATTCGTGATGGGTTAAAACCGGTTCATCGAAGAATTTTACATGCAATGAATGAAATGGGAATGGGATATGAGAAATCATATAAGAAATCTGCTCGAGTGGTCGGAGAAGTGCTCGGTAAGTACCACCCGCATGGCGACCAAGCAGTGTATGATTCACTCGTTCGAATGGCTCAGGATTTCTCACTGCGATATCCATTGATCGCAGGACAGGGAAATTTTGGTTGTTTTACTAAAGATACAAAAGTTGCTCTGGCAGATGGAAGAAACCTGAGTTTTAGTGAGTTAATCGAAGAATATCATCACGGAAAGAAAAATTACATCTTTACTCTCAATAACGATGGAAATGTTGAAATCGCTGAGATGAAACACCCAAGGTTGACAAAAAAACAACAAAAAATCGTAAAGGTTATTTTAGACAACAATGAAGAAATTCGATGTACACTGAATCATAAATTCATGCTACGAGATGGGATCTATAAAGAAGCTCAGTATCTGAAACTAGGGGATTCGTTGTTACCGCTTTATACGAGACCATCAGATAAACAAGATGCATTTAAACCTGCTTTGCAGGGATATCCTCTAGTCTATCAACCCAAGAATAATACATGGACACCGATTCATAATTTGGCGGATGCATGGAATATCCAGAATCACATATATAAAAAGAACATAGGCCGAATACGACATCATCTTGATTTCAATAAACTCAACAACAATCCGGATAATATTATAAGAATGAGGTGGGAGAATCACTGGAGACTTCACGCAGATCATGCCTCAGATCTTCATAAAAATGATGGTTATAGAAAAAAAATAGCCAAAGGTCGAGAAGATTTTTGGTCAAATCCCAGCAACAAGAAAAAATATTCTATACGATTAGGTCAAAGGAATAAAAAAAATTGGGCAAATCCCGCTTATAGAAAAAAGATGAGCCAATTCTTATCTAAAGTTAATAAGGAATACATTAAAAAACATCCAGAAAAAAGAGAGGAATATAGCGAAAGAGCGACTAAAACGTTGAAAAAATTATGGAAGGACCCTACATATAGAGAGATGAAATCAACAGCCCTTAAAGAAAAGTGGAAGGACCCGGAATATTCTAAAATGCAATCTGAGCGTACCAGGGTAGTATCCCATAGAATTTGGTCAAATCTCGAACATAGAAAACGAATGTCTATGCGTGGAAAAGAAAAATGGGAAAACGATCAGAATTATAGAAAAATTATTTTACCGATTCTTTCGGAAAATGGTAAAAATGCAAATTATTTTAGATTTTTAGCGGTCTGTCGAAAAGCTGTTGATCGCTATGGAAGTGTGTCGGAAGAGACATATTCTGAAGTGAGAAAAACTTATAACTCCAGAAAAGGAGCAGGAATTATTAGATTTGATCTTGCTTTGAAGAAATTTTTTAACGATAATATCGAGAAACTCCAAAAACTACTCACAGCAGAACAAAAGTTATTAAACCATAAAGTAAAAGAGGTTATTTTTTCTGACAAATTTGAAGATGTCTATGATTTAACGGTTGACAATACACATAATTTTGCTCTAAGTGGTGGGGTGTTTGTACATAACTCCGTAGATGGTGATTCAGCTGCTGCTATGAGGTACACAGAAACTAAAATGGCCAAGATCACAAAGCTTATGCTGCAGGATATCGAGAAAGAAACAGTGGAATGGCGTGATAATTTTGATGGAACCTTAAAAGAACCTGAGGTTCTTCCAGCGATTTTACCGAATCTTCTCGTGAATGGATCGTCCGGTATCGCGGTTGGTATGGCCACAAATATGGCGCCTCATAACATCTGTGAGGTGATAGATGGTGCTATCCGGATGATTGACGCTCCAGAGACATCGACTGCGGAGTTAATGGAGATAATTAAAGGACCTGATTTTCCCACAGGCGGGATTATCTATGGTCGTGGTGGGATCCTTTCTGCGTATTCCACAGGACGCGGCTCACTTGTTGTCCGTGCGAAAACCTCCATTGAGGAAGGCGAACAAAAAAATAAAATCATTGTTCATGAGCTGCCGTACCAGGTGAATAAATCTGTTCTTCTGCAAACAATCGCTGAGCTTGTCAAAGAGAAGAAAATTGAGGGCATCTCTGATCTTCGCGATGAAAGTGATCGAAAAGGCATGCGTATTGTCATTGAGTTGAAACGTGATGCTATCGATGATGTTGTGTTGAATCAATTGTTTGAACATACTGAGTTACAATCTTCATTTGGCGTGCTGAATCTTGCGATTGTCAAAGGCGAGCCAAAGGTTCTGATGCTGAAAGAAATTCTTCAGCATTACATTGAATATAGAATAGAAATTATTACGCGACGTACCACCTATGATCTGAAGAAAGCGAAAGAAAAAATACACATCCTTGAAGGCCTCATGATTGCCTTACGGAACATCGATGAAGTCATTAAGATCATCCGACAGAGCAAAGAAGTTGAAGAAGCAAAAAATCGACTGATAACGCGCTTTAAACTTTCTGAGATTCAAGCAAAAGCCATCCTTGATATGAGACTGCAGAAACTCACTGGTATGGAAATCGAGGCTGTTGAAAAAGACTACAAAGAAACCAAACAACTGATTGAACAACTCGAAGCCATCCTTGCAGACAAGCAAAAGATCCTTGCTGAAATCAAACGAGAGTTGCTCGAGATTAAAGAAAAATTTGGTGACGCGCGACGCACCCAGATCGTAGAAGGAGACGCAGGCATCGATATAGAAGATCTCATACCTGTCCAGGAAGTCGTTGTAACCATTACGAAAGACGGTTATATTAAACGTATTCCGACGGAAACCTATCATACACAACATCGTGGCGGGAAAGGACTTATTGGTGTACGGCCAAAAGAAGAAGATTTCGTAGTTGATTCGTTTATCACCAGCACCCATGATTATCTGATGTTTTTCACGAATCACGGGCGGGTTTACTGGATGAAAGGCTATAAGATCCCTGAAGGAGACCGTCATGCAAAAGGAAAAGCCATCATCAACTTACTCCCACGACTTGAAGAAGGAGAAAAAATTGAAACCGCGGTCCCTATCCATGAGTTTGATGATAAACATTTCTTGATTTTTACAACAAAACA
>Ga0315294_10008406_pt1 | contig 11348 bp, 7 predicted proteins | sample YL17G13_40_MG_FD_203626 | JGI IMG/M metagenome (GOLD analysis project Ga0315294, IMG submission 203626) | Sediment microbial communities from Yellowstone Lake, YNP, Wyoming, USA - YL17G13_40 | ecosystem: Environmental > Aquatic > Freshwater > Lake > Sediment | place: USA: Wyoming | collected... | reverse complement strand
CCTCACCGGTGAGGTCACGGAGGAAAAGGACCGCGCCGTCATCTTCCCCGCCTCGCACTACGTCTCGCCGTGGGACAAGCTGGAGCGCGCTCTCGCCTCCATCGAGGACGAGCTGCAGGAGCGCCTGGCATACTTCCGCAAGCACGGCAAGCTGCTGGAGGCCCAGCGCCTGGAGCAGCGCACGCGCTACGACATGGAGATGATCCGCGAGATCGGCTACTGCAACGGCATCGAGAACTACTCGCGCCATCTCGACGGGCGCGCGCCCGGGACGCCGCCGTTCACCCTGCTGCACTACTTCCCCGACGATTTCCTGCTCGTCCTCGACGAGTCCCACCAGACCGTGCCGCAGTTGCGCGGCATGTACGAGGGCGACCGCTCGCGCAAGGAGAGCCTGGTCGAGCACGGCTTCCGCCTGCCGTCGGCGTTCGACAATCGACCGCTCACCTTCGACGAGTTCGAGCAGCTCCACGGGCAGACCATATTCACCTCCGCCACGCCGGGGCCCTACGAGTTCAAGGTCGGCGCCCAGGTGGTGGAGCAGGTCATCCGCCCCACCGGCCTAGTCGATCCCGAGCTCGAGGTGCGCCCGACGCGCGGCCAGGTGGACGACCTCATCGCCGAGATCAACGTGCGCGCGGCGCGCGGCGAGCGCGTGCTGGTGACGGCGCTGACCAAGAAGATGGCGGAGGACCTCACCGAGTACCTGACCGACATGGGGCTCAAGGTGCACTACCTGCACTCCGACATCGAGACCCTGGTGCGCAGCGAGATCCTGCGCGACCTGCGCCTCGGGGTGTACGACGTGGTCGTGGGCGTCAACCTGCTGCGCGAGGGGCTCGACCTGCCGGAGGTGTCGCTGGTGGCGATCCTCGACGCCGACAAGGAGGGGTTCCTGCGCTCGGAGGCGAGCCTCATTCAGACCATCGGCCGCGCCGCGCGCCATGCCTGGGGGCGCGTCATCATGTACGCCGACAACATCACCAACTCCATGCGGCGCGCCATCGACGAGACCAATCGCCGCCGCGACAAGCAGGTTGCCTTCAACCGCGAGCACGGCATCACCCCCGAGAGCATCCGCAAGGGGATCCGCGAGCTGCTGGCGGCGGCCGAGCACGTCGCCGAGGAGCGCGCCGTGTATTTCGCCGGCGAGGGGCGCCCGGAGCAGCAGCTTCCGCACATCATCGCCGACCTCGAGGCCGACATGCGCGCGGCGGCGGCGGAGCTGCGCTTCGAGGACGCGGCCAACCTCCGCGACCAGATCACGGCGCTGCAAGGCCAGCCGCGCGGCGCATATGCGGGCGCCGCCGCCGGCCGCCGGGGCAAGCACCCCCGTGGCCATAGGAAGAGGTAGTATATCCGCGCATGGCACGGATTGTAGGGGCGCGGCATGCCGCGCCCTGCGGACTGGGCACAGCATGCTGTGCCCCTACGCTCCCTGCGCGGCGTAATCTGCGGATCATGACGGAACCCTCATGGCATCGGATAAGATAATCGTCCGCGGGGCGCGGCAGCATAACCTCAAGAACATCGACGTCGAGATCCCGCGCAATCAACTGGTGGTCATCACCGGGCTCTCGGGGTCGGGCAAGTCCTCGCTCGCCTTCGACACCATCTATGCCGAGGGGCAGCGCCGCTACGTCGAGAGCCTCTCGTCCTACGCCCGCCAGTTCCTGGGGCAGATGGACAAGCCCGACGTGGACAGCATCGACGGCCTGTCGCCGGCGGTCTCCATAGACCAGAAGTCCACCACCCGCAATCCCCGCTCGACCGTCGGCACCGTCACCGAGATCTACGACCACCTGCGCCTGCTGTTCGCGCGCATCGGCACTCAGCGCTGCCCCCAGTGCGGCCAGCCGATCGCGCGCCAGACGCTTGACCAGATGGTGGACGTGGTGGAGGCGCTGCCCGAGGGCGCGCGCCTGCTGGTGCTGGGGCCGGTGGTGCGTGGGCGCAAGGGCGAGTACCGCGCCCTGCTCGACGATATCGCTAAGCAGGGCTTCGTGCGCGTGCGCGTGGACGGCGAGGTGCGCGAGCTGTCCGAGGACATCAAGCTGGCGCGCTACAAACAGCATACGATCGAGGTCGTGGTTGACCGGCTGGTGGTGCGCCCCGGCCTGCGCCAGCGCCTGACCGACTCCATGGCGACCGCGCTCAAGATCGGCGGGGGCGTGGCGGCGGTGCAGGTGGCTAGGCCCCCTGCGGGGGCCGCCACCCCGGCCGCCGCAGGCGGCCTAGGGGTCGTGGACGGCGAGTCGAAGACACTCCATAGCCTTGGCGACGGAGCGCAGCTCGACTTCAGCGAGCACGGCGCGTGCCTGCGCTGCGAGCGCAGCTTCCCCGAGCTCGAGCCGCGCATGTTCAGCTTCAACAGCCCCTATGGCGCGTGCCCGGCGTGCGGCGGCCTGGGCACGCGGCGCGAGTTCGACGAGGACCTGCTGCTGCCCGACCGCTCGCTGAGCCTGTCCGAGGGCGGCTTGCCGTGGGCGGGCGAGGTGTCGCGCTACTACTCGTCCCTGGTGCGGGCCGCGGCGCAGGCTTACGGCATAGATGCGGATACGCCGCTCAACCGGGTTCCCAAGTCCAAGCTCGACAAGCTGCTGCACGGCACCGGCGAGCGCGTGCGGGTGCGCTTCCGCGGCCGCGGCGGCCGGCTGCGGGTTTACGATACGGCCTACCGCGGCCTCATGCACCACCTCATGCAGGACTACGAGCAGACCGACTCCGACTATCGCCGCGGCGAGCTCGAGAACTACATGAGCATCAAGCCTTGCCCCGATTGCGGCGGCGCGCGGCTCAAGCCCGAGAGCCTCGCCGTCACCATCAACGGCACGAACATCGCCGACGTCGCGGTGCGGTCGATCCGCGGCGCCGCCGAGTTCTTCGATCACCTCGCCCTCGACACGCGCCGGGAGCTGATCGCGCGCCAGGTGCTCAAGGAGATCCGCACGCGCCTCGACTTCCTGCTCAACGTCGGCCTCGACTACTTGACCCTCGACCGCGCCGCCGCCACCCTCGCCGGCGGCGAGGCCCAGCGCATCCGCCTCGCCACCCAGATCGGCTCCGGCCTCACCGGCGTGCTCTACATCCTGGACGAGCCCAGCATCGGGCTGCATCAGCGCGACAACCGCCGCCTGCTCTCCACCCTGGAGGCCCTGCGCGACCTCGGCAACACCATCCTGGTGGTCGAGCACGACGAGGCTACCATCCGCGCCGCCGATCACATCATTGACATCGGCCCCGGCGCGGGCGAGCGCGGCGGCGAGATCGTCGCCACCGGCAGCGTCGAGGATCTCGTCGAAACCGCCGCCTCGCTGACCGGCAAGTACCTCAGCGGCGAGCGCCGCATCCCCGTGCCCGCCTATCGGCGCGCGCCGCGTCCGCGGTCGTCCAGCGACAATGGTTGGATCGTGGTCAAGAACGCGCGCGAGCACAACCTCAAGGGCATTGACATCCCGATCCCGCTGGGCGTGTTCGTGTGCCTCACCGGCGTCAGCGGCTCCGGCAAGAGCACGGTCATGGAGGACATCCTCTATCGGCGGCTGGCGCACGCCCTGCAAGGGGCGCGCCTGTCGTGGGGCCGCCACGACCGCATCGAGAACATGCGCGCGCTGGACAAGGTCATCGACATCGACCAGTCGCCCATCGGCCGCAGCCCGCGCTCCAACCCCGCGACCTATATCGGCGTCTTCACTCCCATCCGCGAGCTATTCTCGCAGACCCCCGAGGCGCGCGCCCGCGGCTACCGGCCCGGGCGCTTCAGCTTCAACGTCAAGGGCGGGCGCTGCGAGGCCTGCCGCGGCGACGGCATTATCAAGATCGAGATGGTCTTTCTGCCCGACGTTTATGTCCCGTGCGAGGTGTGCGACGGCGCGCGCTACAACCGCGAGACGCTGGAGGTGCGCTACAAGGGCAAGACCATCGCCGAGGTGCTCGACATGACGGTGGCGGAGGCGCTCGAGTTCTTCCGCAACATCCCCGCCATCCGGCGTAAGCTCGAGACCATCCACGATGTCGGCCTCGATTACGTGCGCCTCGGCCAGCCGGCGACCACTCTGTCCGGCGGCGAAGCGCAGCGCGTCAAGCTCGCCGCCGAGCTTAGCCGCCGCGCCACCGGCCGCACCCTCTACCTGCTCGACGAACCCACCACCGGGCTGCATTTCGCGGACATTGAGAAGCTGCTCGACGTCCTCAACCGCCTGGTGGACGCCGGCAACAGCGTAATCGTGATCGAGCACAACCTGGATGTCATCAAGTGCGCCGACTACATCATTGACCTCGGCCCCGAGGGCGGCGACGCCGGCGGCGAGATCGTGGCCGCCGGCGCCCCGGAGCAAGTGGCGCAGATCGAAGGCTCATACACCGGGCAGTCCCTGCGCCAGGTGCTGAGCAAACCTAAAGCAAAGAGACGTGCCGCTGCGCGCCGCTCGCACGCGCCCGTCTGAGCGCGCAAGTAGTCGTTCTGTGCACCGCGAAGGAGCCGGCGACGGCGCGAGTGGATGTGGCACAGCCGCCTCGGCTGTGATCTCCGGGAGCGCGGAGTTCGCGCTGCACGCGTCAACAGTTGGGTGAGTCCAGAGAGGGGGAGCGAATCCATGAAAATTAGGGAGATTGAGCTCGCAGCGCTGTCAATCGTTAAGCACCTGCTGGCCGCGGACGGCTACGATGTATCCGCCGGCGCCCGTGGGTATGACCTGAAGGCGACGAAAGGCGATGAAGAACTGCACATTGAGGTCAAAGGCGCGGGCGCCAGAATCGCGACCTCGGGGGGACATCGCTATCTCACAGACGGCGAGTTCAACGCAGCGCGCAAGGACCCCAAGTGGGAGCTCTGGGTCCTCGAAAATGTGGGCGAAGCTTCCGGCGCAATGGTGACCAGGCTCCCGCGTCGCGAGGTGCTTGCAGAGCTGGACATTGAGGTCCGCTGGCGGCTACGATGGGATCGTGACGTCCAGGCACTTGCCCAGCCACTCAGCGCCGAGACCGTTGCAGAAGCCATGGGTGCAACCGGCGAGAAGGCCCCGTGAGCCGGCAACCCCACCGGACACAGCCGAGGGCGGCTGTGCCACATGACGCCGCGAATGCGGGCCGCTTTCCGCTGAACCTGAACCTTCCAGTCACCCGATGTAACCATGACGGAAATCATCACCGAGGTAGATAGCCCCACCTTGCGAGAGAAGCTTGATTCCCTCCCCGCGCGCCCGGGCGTGTACCTGATGAAGGACGCTGTGGGCAAAGTTATCTACGCCGGCAAGGCGCAGTCCCTGCGCAGCCGCGTGCGCTCGTACTTTCAGCCCGGTCAGGAGCTGAGCGAGCAGAAGTCCGCCATGGTCGAGCGCATCGCCGATCTCGACTGGATCGTCACCGATTCCGAGATCGAGGCGTTGATCCTGGAGTTCAACCTCGTGCAGCGCCACCGCCCGCGCTACAACGTGCGCCTGCGCGACGACAAGCGCTACCCCTACATCAAGGTCACGGTCAACGAGGGGTTCCCCCGGCTGGTGGTGGTGCGCAACATGGAGCGCGACGGCGCGCGCTACTTCGGCCCCTACACCAGCACCAAGGCGATGTGGGAGACGGTGCGCCTGGTGCGGCGCATCTTCGGCGTGCGCCAGGCGCTGGTCGCGTCGGTCAAGAAGCGCGGCGGCTGCAACTGGCAGCCGGGCGAGAAGCGCGCGCGCCCGTGCCTCAACTTCCACCTGCGCCAGTGCCTGGCCCCGTGCGTGGGCGAAGTGAGCCCCGAGGAGTACCGGCGCATGGTGGAGCGGGCGATGCTGTTCCTCGACGGCCGCGCGGACAAGGTGCTGGACGACCTGCGCGCGCGCATGGAGCAGGCGGCCGCGGAGCTGCGCTTCGAGGAGGCGGCGCGCCTGCGCGACAAGATCGCCGCCGTCGAGCGGACCACCGAGGGGCGGAAGATGGCGCTGCCGGGCGGTGGTGACGCCGACGTCATCGCCCAGTGGCTGCAGGAGGACGAAGCGAGCGTCGTCGTCTTCGCTATCCGCGACGGCAAGCTCGTCGGCCAGGAGCACTACCTGCTGGATGGCGCCTCGGGCGTGCCCGCACACGAGGTGTTGGGGGATTTCGTGCGCCAGTACTACGGGCGCGCGGCGTTCGTGCCCGCGCAGGTGCTGGTCGCCGAGCCCGTGCCCGATGCGGATCTTGTTGCCCAATGGCTGTCGCAGCGCCGCGTGGGCAAAGTGACCGTCCGCGCCCCCCGGCGGGGCGACCGCAAGCACCTGCTGACGTTGGCCGCCGACAACGCGCGCATGCACCTGGAGCAGTATCACGCCCGCGAGGGCGCCGAGGAGCGCCGCGGCCGCGAGGCGGTGCGCGACTTACGCGAGGTGCTCGAATTGCCGGTCGCCCCGCAGCGCATCGAGGCCTACGACATCTCCACCATCGGCGGCCGGGATTCGGTCGGCTCCATGGTCGTGTTCGAGGACGGGAGGCCGAAGAAAGCGGATTACCGCCACTTCCGCATTCGCGGCGAAAGCGCAGGGCCGGACGATTACGCCATGATGCGCGAGGTGCTGGCGCGCCGTTTGCGGGCGGCGCGTGGCACAGCCGCCCTCGGCTGTGACCGAAAGTTCGCGCGCCTGCCCGACCTGATGCTGGTGGACGGCGGCAAGGGGCAGCTCGCGGTCGCGACCGCGGCGCGCGACGAGCTGCGGCTGTCGTTTCCCGTCGCCGCGCTCGCCAAGGAGCACGACTGGATCTACCTCGAACGGCGCTCGCAGCCGGTGATCCTGCCCAGCCACTCGCGCGCCCTGCACCTCCTGCAGCGGGTGCGCGACGAGGCTCACCGCTTCGCCCAGGCGTATCACCGCACCCTGCGCGCGCGCCAGACGCGCGAGAGCGTGCTGGACGATGTGCCCGGCGTGGGACCCACTCTCAAGCGCCGCCTGCTGGCGCACTTCGGCGGGCTCGCAAGGATTGGCGGCGCGAGTGTTGAAGAGATTGCAGCGGTGCCCGGCGTGGGGCGTAAGGTCGCCGAGGCGGTAAGAGAGCATCTCGCCGCACAGCGGGAGGAACCCAAGGGGTCATGATCGCGCTGCTCCGCATGCCCGCGGGACCGGCCCCCGGCCTGTCGCATGGCTGGGTCTGCCTGGGCGCGACCGACCGGGGCATCGCCGCCTGCACCCTGCCGCAGCCCACCCCCGCGCAGGCGCTTGCGCGAGTGGACCCGCTCCTCGCCACACCCGCCGCCGCCGACGACCTGCTACCGCGCGCGGCGCGGGAGCTGCGGCGGTTCTTCGCCGGCGAAAAAACGGACTTCGACCTCCCGCTCGACCTCTCGCGGTGCGCCCAGTTCACGCGGCGCGTGTTGCTGGCGGTGGCCGGCATTCCCTACGGCGCCACGCGCAGCTACGGCTGGGTCGCGCGCCGGGTGGGCAGCCCGGGGGCCGTTCGCGCCGTAGGGCAGGTGATGGCGCGCAACCCCCTCGCGCCGGTCGTGCCCTGCCACCGCGTGATCGGTTCCGACGGCAGCCTCGTGGGCTACGGCGGCGGGCTTGACGCCAAGCGTCGGCTGCTGGCCATGGAGGCCGCGGCGGCGCAAGCGTCGCCGCCGAACATCCGGCCGGACGCCGCGGCCGCGGGGGCCCGGGGGCGGAGATAATGATAGCGATGCGTGCCCTGCTTCTGCGTTGGATACTGCTGAGCGTCGCGGTGTGGGGGGCGGCGACCGCGCTGCCCGATCGCATGGTCGCCCTGGACGCGGTGTGGGAGGCGGGGCTGGCGGCGGCGGTGATCGGGCTGCTCAATGCGCTGGTGCGGCCTGTGCTGTTCATCTTCAAGCTTGTGACCTTTCCGATCAATCTGCTGACCCTCGGTCTGTTCGCGATCGTGGTATCATTTGTGATGAACATGATAGTATTCTGGGGGGTGGGGCAGTGGCTGCCGGGATTTCGGGTGCACGGCATCGCCGGCGCGGCCGCGGGCGCGGCGATCATGAGCGCGATCAACGCAGTGCTCATGATGCTGGCGCCGGGGGCGCGCAGGAACCGCGCGCGATGATGCCCGACGCGCCGCGCGAGACGCAGAGGCGGGGGGGAGTCGAGTTGGTTATCGTCACCGGGCTGTCCGGCGCCGGCAAGAGCGAGGCCATTCGCGCCTTCGAGGACATGGGGTTCTTCTGCGTGGATAACCTGCCGCCGGCGCTGGTCACCAAGTTCGCCGAGCTGTGCGCCCACTCCGACGGCAAAGTGTCGCGCGCGGCGGTGGTGATAGACGCGCGCGGTGGGGCGTTCTTCGACGACCTCGCCGCCTCCCTGGTCGAGCTCGAGCGCATGGGGTTCGACTACCGCATCCTATTCCTGGCGGCCTCCGACGAGACCCTCGTTCGCCGCTACAAGGAAACGCGCCGGCGTCATCCCCTCGCCGGCGGGAATCGTACCCTCCTTGACAGCATACGCGAGGAGCGCAAGCTGCTGGCGGGCCTGCAGGAGCGCGCGGACAAGGTGATCGACACCTCCGATCTGCCGGTGCAGCAGTTCAAGGAGGAAGTCGCATCCCTGTTCACCGAGCGCCGCACCGGCGAGATGGTCATCACCATCGTCTCCTTCGGCTACAAGTTCGGGATCCCGCTCGACGCCGACCTCGTCTTCGACCTGCGGTTCCTGCCTAACCCGCACTGGGTGGACGAGCTGCGGTCGCTCGCCGGCACGGACGAGCCGGTGCGCGATTTCGTCCTCGCCAGCGCGGGCGCCCAGGAGTTCATGGAGCACATGTTCGAGTTCCTGGACTTCGCGCTGCCGCGCTACGCCCGCGAGGGCAAATCCTATCTCACGATTGCGCTGGGCTGCACCGGCGGCCGCCACCGCAGCGTGGTGGTGGCGCAAGAGGCGGCGGTCCGTCTCGGAGCTCGCGGCTATCGCGCGCTGGTGGAGCACCGCGACATCGCAAAATGACACGAGTGGCGTGAACGGCGCCAGAGGTTCACCCGCCCGTGGAGGGCGCACAGATGACTGCACTGCGCAGGATGCTGCGCTGGCTGTGGCCGGGGCTGGGGGTCAAGCGCTGGATGCTGTTGGGGGCGTTGGGCCTCGCCCTGGTGGGTGTGGGTGCGGCCTCGCTGACGGCCTCACCGGCGCTGGTCGGGGGGCGGCAGTTTGGCGGCGGCGCGATACGGCTGGTGCCCCTGTGGGCGGCGGTCGCGCTGATGGTCGCCGGCGTGGGCGCCACATTCTGGGGCATGCGCCAGATGGTGCGCTCCATCGTATCGGTCGTCAGCCCCAGGGACCATGGACGCCTGGCGGAAGCCCTTTATGCCAGGCGGCGCCTGGCCGAAGGCCCGCGGCTCGTCGCCCTGGGAGGAGGCACCGGGCTCTCGACCCTGCTGCGCGGCCTCAAGCACTGGAGCGGCAACATCACCGCCGTGGTCACCGTTTCCGACGACGGCGGCAGCTCCGGCCGCCTGCGGCGCGATCTGGGTATCCCTCCGCCGGGCGACATTCGCAACTGCCTGGTGGCGCTGGCCGACGCCGAGCCGCTCATGACCGAGCTCTTCCAGTACCGCTTCTGCGAGAAGGGCGGCCAGGGGCTGGAGGGGCATTCCTTCGGCAACTTGCTCATCGCGGCGCTGGCAGAGGTGACGGGCGACTTCGGACGCGCCGTGGAGGAGACGAGCAAGGTGCTGGCGATCCGCGGGCGGGTGGTGCCGTGCACCCTGAGCGATGTGCGCCTCAAGGCCGAAATGGATGACGGTTCGGTCCTGGAGGGCGAAACCACCATCGCCGACAGCCCGCGGCGCATCGCGCGCCTGCGCCTGGAGCCGCCCGACGCGCCGACGCTGGCGGAGGCGCTGCGCGCCATCGAGGAGGCGGAGGCCGTCATCGTCGGCCCCGGCAGCCTCTACACCAGCGTGCTGCCCAACCTGCTGTCGGCGGGCATCGTGGACGCCATCCGGCGCAGCGGAGCGCCCGTCATCTACGTCTGCAACGTCATGACCCAGCAGGGCGAGACCGACGGCTTCACCGCCGCGCGCCACCTGCAAACGCTCATCGAGCACCTGGGCTGCAACCCGTTCACCGTGTGCTTGATGAACTCGCGCATGCCGGAGCCGGCGGTGCTGGACGCCTATCGCCGCGAGGGCGCCGAGCCCGTGCGCCCGGAGCCGGCCGAGATCGCCAGGCTGGGGACCCGCCCCGTGGTCGCCGATCTGCTGTGGGCGGCGGACCTCGCCCGCCACGACCCGCACCAGCTCACCGCGGCCATCGTGCGCATCCTCGCAGCGCCCGCGTCGGCGCGCGTCCGGCAAGAGCGGTTAAGCTGATTCCGCCTGCCGGATCGCGGCCCCCGCCGCAGCACCGGGACGCGCATAACACGCCTCCAGCTTACCGACATGACGCGACCACGACCATTGTTCGGCCACTAGGGTTTGCCCGGCGCGCGCTAGGCGGGCGCGCAAGTGTTCGTCAGCAAGCAGACGCAGCACGTGGTCGGCAAAGGTGTCTGGGTCGTCAGCCTCCAGTATCTCGTGGCCTGGCCGAGCGCCGATTCCGGCGTTGGCCAGCGGCGTTGCCACCACCGGTAAGCCACAGGCGAACGCCTCAAGCACCTTGTTCTGAAGGCCGGTGCTGCAGCGCAAGGGGGCCACCGCCACGCTGGCCGCGTTGAGGCAACTCACCATGTCGGTGACAAACCCCGTGACGGTGATCTTGCCGTTGCTGGCGCGGTGCCGCAGCTTGTCCGGGGGATCCGCGCCGACGATGTCGAGCTTGACCGACGGGCGGCGGGCCCAGATGCGCGGCATGATCTCGGTGCACAGGTAGAGCGCGGCATCGGCGTTGGGCAGCGCGCCGATGTACCCTGAGAAAACCAGGCGCTCGGGATCCTTGCGGACGTCGAGCCGGCGCCAGCGGTCGGTGTCCACCCCGTTGGGCACAATCTCCATATTAGGCGGCGAGCCCATCGCTTCGCGGTCCCTCTCCGAGATTACCGCGGTGCGATCGAACAAGGGGAGGGTTCGCCGCTCCAGCTCGCGCAGCCGCCGCCCCTCTAGCCAATAGACCATGGAGATCGGCAGGCTCGAAGCGGACTGCCGGCGATGCATCGCCAGGGACAGGCAGTCAATGCAATCCATGAGCTTGCGCGCGCGGTCACCGACCTGCAGGCCGTATTCGACCATCCGCATCGTGGTGGCGTGCACCCAATCGAATTCCTGCTCGTTCAGCAGTTCCTCCAAGCGCTGGCGCATACGCCGCGACCGGTTGACGTAGACCTGCAGCGGCACCCGCGTGCAAAGCCCCACCAAGGCTCGCAGGTTGGGGTGCTTCGGCTGGATCACCGCCTCCACGCGCACTCCCAGAGGATGGAGCGCCTCCTCGCAGCGGCGGATAGCTTGC
>Ga0315294_10008405_pt1 | contig 11348 bp, 12 predicted proteins | sample YL17G13_40_MG_FD_203626 | JGI IMG/M metagenome (GOLD analysis project Ga0315294, IMG submission 203626) | Sediment microbial communities from Yellowstone Lake, YNP, Wyoming, USA - YL17G13_40 | ecosystem: Environmental > Aquatic > Freshwater > Lake > Sediment | place: USA: Wyoming | collected... | reverse complement strand
CTCCACGGTCAAATTCATGGCCGGGCCCCGACGAGGGTAGTTTGGACATCTCAGATTCTCTTTCTTAGGGGGTACCAATGGAACGACATCATCAGGATCGTGTCAAAATCTACGCCTCGGCACCCTTTGTGCCTACCGTGGAAGCGAACAAAGCACAGCTGCGGCGGGTCGAAGAATTCAATCCCAAGAAAACCGTGGCCAACATCGCGGGCCGCGCCCTCGATTATAGCTGGCTCAAAGGTGCCAGTGAAACCTATCAACTCAGCCCAAACATCGAAGACTACCTGATCACTGAAGTACCCATTGTAACGGTGGGTGTTCCAAATCGCAACCTGCATAGCTTCCCTTTCGAGGAAGTTACCTATTTCGATCCACGGTTCGGCCAGTTCGTCTACCGGACGTTCGTGGGGAAACCGGCTTACGCCAACCATGAAAACAAAGATTTTGTCAAGGCCAAAGGCGTCCACTTCGACGCGTCCCTGCGAAAAGTTCCCGGCTGGGACATCTGGAAGATCTACGTGCTGCTCGGCTACGACCGGAGCAAAGACCCGACGCTGGCCAACAACATAGAGCGGGGACAGCGGCGCGGCTACTCGATGGGCGCGTGGGTCAGCTACTTCATATCGAGTTTGACCGGACAGATCAGCAACGGCAACCAGCCTATGAAGTATCCCGTGGGGACGGTCCACGACGGTAGGTTAAGCTACAGTCATTGTACTGGATGTGAGTATTTCGAATGTATATCCCTGGAATCATTGGTGAAAACCACGAGCGGACCTGCCGCCATCAAACACCTCCAAGAGGGCGATTTGGTGTTCGGTGAGTTCGGGGATCCGATCCGGGTCAAACGGGTTTTTGACAACGGCCTGAAGCCGGTGGCCGATGTGGTCGGCGAAGACGGCCGTGTCTTGGCCACCTGTACCGAGGAGCACCGGTGGCTGATGTCGACCGGAGACGTCGTGAAGGCTAAAGACTTTAAACCCGGCGACGCCATCCGGCAGGTGACCGGCCAAGATCGGTTTACCGACGTCGTGGTACGGTACGGCGGCAACCGAAGAGAAGAGCACACCTTTGACATCCACGTCGATTCGGCCAGCAATCTTTATCAGCTGGACAACGGCTTGGTGACCCACAACACCAGCTCGGTGGAAGGCCCGGCCGATGTAAGCGCAGAATCGAATCAACTTTGGTTTTTCTAACGTGAAATCCGCTGGGCCATCTTCTTTAGCTGGTCCTGGGACAGGTCAAGACCTCCTGGGACGACCGACGGGCTGTGACTACGGTGGTTTGAATCTGTTCAAACATTAAGCCGCACCCCCGATGCCCCGGTATAGCTGGTCGATGGCCTCCTCGTGAAGTTTCGTGACGCTTTCGGTCGAGACCGCCAGCAGGGTGGCCAGCTCTTTATCGCTCAGGTGCTCGTACCACTTCAGCGACAGGACCAGCTTTTGCTTTTCTGGCAACGTCTCCACGAGGGCCCGTAGCTGCCCTTGCAGAGCCAGCCGCTCCTCTCCCTGGGCGTTCTTCAGTCGGTCCAGAAACTCTTGCTTGGTCATGGAAACCTCCTCGGGCGGGGAAATGGGCCGCAACCACTTATCGTCAGTTTGATTTAAAACTTTAGAATTATTTTAAACCCCGGGCCGAGGTCAGTTTCACTGGCAACCTACTTTACGAGGTCGCGATGTTCCTTGCCCGCGTAACTGCCAAGCTGAACCACCTCCGGCTCACGACCCCCGAAGAGGATCTGGCCCATCGGCTCAAGGCCGGCGACCGGGTCGTGATGGTCAAGATGGACAACGACCCCCGGCCGATCGCGCCGGGCACCCAGGGGACGGTCGAGCGGGTCAACTGGATCCACCGCGACCGGGGCGAGGCCCAGGTCATGGTCAGCTGGGACACCGGCCGCAGCCTCATGGTGTTGGTCCCCGAGGACCGGATCGAGCTGGTCGGCTCGTTCCTGCGGGTCGAGGCCCGGCCGCAGCTTAAGCCCGGCGACCGCGTCGTGATGGTCAAGGCGCCGCGCCCGGTCCAGCCCGGCACCAAGGGGACGGTCAAGCGGGCCGACCACGGGGTCGTGCTGGTCGACTGGGGCGGGGGCCACGAGGTCGCGCTGGCACCCGACGACCGGGTCGAGCTGGTCGCCCGGACGGAAGTCAGGGCCACCCACCTCGACCAGACCGAGCGTCAGCTGGCCAGCCTCCAGGGGCAGCTGCGGCAGGTGAGCCGTATTGTAGATTCGGTAAATGCCAAGCAGGGGGTCGGCTCCGGCAAGGTCGACGAGACCATGGACGACAAAATCGATACTCTGATCGCGGCGCTGAGACGAAAACTCAATCGAGGCAATAGATCTTGAAAGGAAGCATCATGGTCAAGGCAGACGCCCTTCAATTGTTCATCCGGAAGTTGACCGACGAGGTCACGGCCGGGACCATCTCCAAGGAGGAGGCCAGCCGTCTCGCGCTGGCCGCGCTCTCGGAGGTCCAGACGACCGAACCGGAGCCCGCCTCGGCGGCAGAACCGGTCCCGGCCCCGGCCGCCCCGGCCCCGGCCGCCCAGGCCCCGGCCGACACCAAGACCCACATCTTGGGGCTGCTGACCCAGTTCGAGCAGGCCGTCGCCACGACGTGGGACAGCTTCCAGCAGCAGGTCACGCAGGCCCTCCAAAACGGGGCCGCGTCGCTGGGCAACCTGTCGATCGATGCCGGCGACGCCTCGGCCAAGCTCCGGCTCGAACAAAAGGGCCAGGGGGCGGCCCACGTCATCTACACGATGAAAAAAGAGTGGACGGTCGACGGCCTGACGTTGCCGGCCGCGACGCTGGCGTCCGTCGACCCGACGGCGTGCCACCTGCCGATCCGCCGGTCGATCCTGGCGGTCGCCGACGACGTCCTCGACATGACGTCGAGCGAACTGGCGTGGCAGCGCAGCAAGCTGCCGATCACCAGCATCTTCAAGATGCGGGAGACGGCGGTCAAGGAACAGGACCGGCGGGCCGCCTCGGTGCTCGGCGGGATCCCGGAGGGCAGCGGGATCGCGAGCCGCGACGACTGGCGGCGGTGGGCCGTGGCCAGCCAGGTATTCCTGGTCGGCAGTGACTTTGCCGACGCCCGGGAGTTCAAGGTCGTGAAGGCCGAAATCGAGGTCGTCTGATGGACCTGTTAGAGGAACTCCAGTTCTTCTGTCGGCCCGAGCACCTGGTGGTCTCGGGCTACGAGTATTTGGTGTCGGGGGTCGTCGAGGCCCGGTACCGGGAGCTGGCCGACTCCGTCTTGGTGACCGACAACCACGACATCCTGTTCAAGCTCCAGGGCGACCCCGGGTTGCCGCCGGTCGCCGTGACGGCGCACCTCGACATCCCGGGGTTCATGGTCTTGAGCCTCCAAGACGACGGGTTCATCCGGATGCTGCCCAGCGGCTACTTTGACCCGCGGTCGGTCTACTGTCAGCGGGTCCGGGTGGGCCGCAACGGTATCCCGGGGGTCGTGTTGGGCCATTCGGCCCACTACTTGGACCAACAAGACTTTGTAAAACCGCTCGCCTTCCGCGACCTCGTGGTCGACGTCGGGGCCCGGTCGCTCGACGACCTCAAGGCCCTGGGGCTGCGGATCGGCGACCAGATCTTCTTTGACAGCCCGCTGGTCCCGCTGGCGGGCCGCCGCGTCATGGCGACGGGTCTCGACAACCGGGCCATGTGTGCGGCCATGGCCTGTTTCATGGCCGCGTTCCGGCAGCTCAAGGGGCCGACCCTCTACTGCTGTTTCACGGCCCGCGAGGAGACCAGTTTGACCGGCGCGGTCGTCTTGACCAAGCTGCCGGAGGTCAAGCGGTGCTACATCCTCGACATCATGCCGGCCGGCGACACGCCCAACGAGGCCGGGCTCCACCACACGGTGGCGCTCGACCGCGGGTTGGGCCTGATGGTCATGACGGAGGGCGACCCCACCGACATCCCGTTTCTCGACCACACCGAGCAGGTGCTGCTGCGGGCCGGGGTGCCGTGCCAGCGGGGCATCATGGAGGGCGGCGAGACCGAGGCCAACCTGCTCCAGAACCTGCGTGACGATCTGCTGGTCCAAAACATCAACGTGCCGTGCCGGGCCTGCCACACTTCGGGCGAGATCGTTTCGATCGCCGACCTCGAAGCCTGTGTCGCCGGTCTGGTCGCCTGCATCCTGGAGCCGACGCTTTGAAGGTCAAGAAATCAACTAAAGTTCAGCGACTCGAAAACGAGGCCCAAAGCGTCTACGACACCGACGATGCGACGGCCGCGATCGGTCTGCTGGACCGTGAGTCGCTCGACACCATCCTGCAGTTGGCCAAGAGCCGCCGGGTGACCGAGGACGGCCCGCGGCCTACGCCGGTCAAGGTCCGGGTCCGGGCGTTCCGGCGGCTGATCGAGCTGCACGAGCCGGCGACCGACCTGTTCACCGAGGCGGTGCTGCTGGACGACGACCCGCACGTCCGCGGTTGGGCGCTCGAAGGGTTGAAGGAGACGTTGCCCCAGGATCAGCTGAAATCGGTCCTGGCCCGGTTGGCCAAGGAGGCGACGAGACCCGCGACCAAGCAGGCGCTCGACGTCCTGCTGGGCAAGAAACTGGACAGCCACGCCCTCAAGGCCGAGCACCGGCACGTCCGGATCCAGGCCCTGAAGGCCGGGGTCACGCCCGAGACCCTCAAGAAGGTGGCGCTCAACGATCCCGAGGTCAACGTCCGCAGCGAGGCCATCGACCGGCTGGCGCTGGTCGCGCCGCAGGATCTGGTCGACGTGGCCAAGAAGGAAACGTACCCCGACCTCATCGAGCAATGTCTGGGGGGCCTCAAGGGCCGCGACCAAGACCTGCTCGACTGCTACTGGTCGCTCGCCAAGGAACGGCTGGAGGGCGTGGACCTAAGCCGGCTCAAGGCCAAGATCGTCAAGTCGATCGACAGCCCGAAGCTGCTCGGCGAGATCGTCGAGCGAGACAAGGGCGGCGGCCAGGCCCGCAAGTTGGCCGCCTACCGGCTGACCGATCCCCAGGAGGTGCTCCGCTTGGTCCAGCAGAAGGACGTGCCGGGCGGCATCCGGGCGTTGCTGCTACCCCACGTCACGGACCAGAAGCTGCTGGCCAAGCTGGCCCTGACGGGACCGGCCCAGCTGGCGATCCCGGCCATCCAGGGGCTGACCGACCCCGACGTGCTCAAGAAGTTGGCCGGCCACGCCGACGAGCGGGTCCGGGCCGAGGTCGTCCACAAGATCACAGATCAGGCCCTCCTCAAGAAGCTGGCGACCTCCGACGCCGACGACGGCGTCCGGTGGAATGCGCTCGACCGAATCGATGATCCCAAGTTCCTGGGCGAGTTCCTGCTCAACTGGAAGGACGAGGGCGGGGGATCAACCAGGTTAAACAACCTCATCGAACAACTCGCGGCGGCCGATCGTCGCGAGCTGGGTCGATTGTTCGACCGGTGTACGCCCTACATCCAGACCCACCTGGTGGGGCAGCTCGACCCGGCCGACTGGCGGCCCGAGTACGGTCCGGTGTTGGTCAACGGGGTCCGCAACAACATCATCCGGATAGAGAACTGGCGCAACGATGTCAAAGTCGACCTGCTGGCCAAGGCGCTGCCCGACATCGACGACGCCGCGATCTACAAGCGATGTATCGAGGCCCTGCCGGAGCGGATGCGGCCCGACCGGGAAGCGAAGACAAACTTCAAGGCGCTGTTCGAGCAGAAGGCGCCGCGCGAAGACATCCAGGTGCCGGTCCCGGCCCCCCGACAGCAGCTGCTGCGGTTGCTGCTCCGCCACGCCCGGGCCTAATTAGTTTCTGTAACGAGGATCGCTGATGAAGTTTATTCGAAAAGTTGAAGCTCTGGTCGGGGAACCGGCGGAAGCCTGGGGCGGTGGTGGCAGCAAGATTGCCAGCTACCGGATTGCCCGTTACCTAGAGGGCGAGACCAAGGGGCTCGGGAAACGGGGCGACAGCTTCTGGTTTCTGGGCGACAAGGCTTGGAGCTACGGCACCGCGATCGCCGAGCGGGCGGGGAAAAAGCTGTACGTCAACATGACCGACTACAGCGGCACGACCAAGGCGCTCCAGCACGAACTTGTGAGTGTCGCCCGCGACCAGATGCACCTGGACGTCCACCTGCTACGCAACACCAGCCTGCCGCGAGGACATCGCGAGGACCTGGCTCTTCCAGAGGGGCCCGCCGCATGAGACTGATCCTCGGGGACGGAGGCGGTGGTTCCGGCTACTACCCCTACACCCAGAAACCGGCCGACTATCAACCGTACCGACCCGTCTACACGTTCCGGGGGCCGCCCCCCGACGCCGGGTTCAGCTACGGGTTGTTTGAAGACCCCGACACGCAGAAAAAATACTACGCCGACCTCGGGCTCGACAGCTTCAGCCCGTTTTCGGGCAAGCCGGCCAAGCTGGTCGAGGAGATGGAGGCCGACGCCCTGACCCGGCATCTAGGCCCCGACCTCGAGCATTTGACGGACGTCGATTGCCCGCAGTGCAGCGCCCAATACAAGCAGAATGTCCACCTGGTGGTACCGGATCGTGAGCTTTTTTGCCACCGCTGTGGTGGTAAACTGGTCAGACCCCAGGAGACCAAGGAGTGAAGATGCGCCTTTACGTAGGGAACTTACCTTGGGCCGCCACCATCGAAGATCTGGAACAGCTGTTCCAGCCCTACGGGATCGAAGGGCAGGTTCGGGTCATCATCGACCGCGACACCGGCCGCTCGAAGGGCTACGGGTTCATCGACGTCGCGGAGGGTGACCGCGCCATCAAGGAGTTGGACGGCCAAGACATGAAGGGCCGCGCGCTCCGGGTCAATCAAGCGTTAGACAAACCACGGCCGGACCGGGGCTTCAATCCCCGGTCTTGACGTGCAATTATACAACCTCCACCCGAGGTTTTCGTAATTAGATGCAGCAGCAATTTGGAGGAGTCATGGCTACGTTGCAAGACGAGCTGCTGAGGCTACAAAATCGGGGGGACACCGTGTTAGCGTCCACGCTGGAAGCATTGTTGTCGGCTGAGAAGTCGACACAACCGGCGGCGCCACCGTTCTCCCGACGTTTGTTGGCTCAGGCAGCCCAAGAGATCAAGAAGGGGAAGCTAGGGAATGGCCACCACTACATTGGAGCGGCGATCGAGGCCTACCGGGCGGAAGCCGCCGGCAGGACCGTCGAGCTGCCCAGTCAGGTCGTGGCGACGCTCGACGGTCTAGGGGACGTCCCCCCGGGCACCGAGGCGTTCCTGACGCCGCTCCCCGAGCTTCCGGTCGAGGCCCCGGCGTTCGATAAGGCGCCGGAGGCGATGATCAGCGGGTTTGCCAACCTGTTGCTCGCCGCCAACTACCTCGACGAGGCCAGGGATTATCTGTCTGGTTACAACAAACTTAACAAAGGAGAACCCATGAAGAGCGACAAGCAGGTGCTGACGGCCCTGCGCGACAAGTTCCGCAAGACCGGCAACCTGGCGATGGCCCGGACGGTCGACGAAGTGTTGGCCGAGATGCCCGAGAAGGGCAACCGGAGCGACGAGATGGCCGACGAGGCGCAGGCGTGTGGTAACGGCGATATGTCGAAGGCCGCCGGCCAGATGAAGGCCGCAGAAGATCTGCTCAAAGGTGGTGATCACGATGAAGCCGCGTCAATGATGAAGGCGGCTGAAGATATGTATTCTGCATCCAAGAAAGGCGGTGATGCAATGGGAACCGAAACGTTGCCTCAAGCAGGCGAAAAACCAGCTCTGGAAGTCGAAACCCCGTCCCACGACGAGGTCCAGGCCCGCGAAATGGCGACCGCCTCCGCGCTCAAAGGCAACGTGACGGCGGCCAAGCAACACCTGGCCAAGGCCTCGAAGCTCGAGCGCATGCGGTTGGTCGCGGCCCTGATCAAGGCCGGCGACATGGACCTGGCCATGGAAGGGTTGGCGGAAGACGAGCCGGCCCATGACGAGCCGGCCCATGACGAGCCGGCCCACGAAGACGACCCAGCCCCGGTGGCCGAAGACCAGCCGGCCGACCCAGCCCCGGTGGCCGAAGACCAGCCGGCCGACCCCGTGGCGCAACCCGACAAGACCGAGACCGACACCGCCAAGGAGATGGCGGCCAACGTGACGGCCAGCCTCGCCCGCGGCAACATCAGGACCGCGAAAGCCCAGGTCGCCAAGATCCGGAGCCTCGAGACCACGATCGTCGCGGCGGTCAAGAAATGCCGCGATCAACTTAAAGACCTACCGCTGGCCAAAGAAGGCTACGTGGAACTACGGGGCGTCCGCAAGACCCGGCTGCTCGCCCAGTTGGCGCTCGCCGACGCGATGGGCGACGACGATTCCCAGAAAGAGGCGCTCGACAGCTACTCCAAGATGGCCGAAGGCCACGACGACGACGACTGGGATCTCGACGACACGTTGTCGTCGGACCCCGAGGAGAGCGAGGCCACCGAAGTGACGCCGGCCCCGGTGCTGCCCGAGGGCGGCAAATCGGAAGAAGCCCCGGTCACCCAACTGGGGGCCCCGGTCGATCCCGCGGGCGAACCGGAGGGCCATGAGGACCAAGCCATGCACTACGAAGTGTTGCAGTCAGTCGCGGCCCTCAAGGGCATGAAGGTCGATCGGACCGCCCTGGCGTTCACGTTCTGGGACCACGCCGAGAACCCCTACTGGGTCATCCAGGCGTCGGGACACCCCGTGGCGACCGTCCACTTGGCCGACCAAGATAACGCGCAGGACATCCGGGCGTTCTTCTGTGCCGAAAACGACTGGCCGACCGCCGTCGCGACGACGACCGAGAAGGTCGGCCTCTACGACACGTTGCGCGGCGTCAACGCCCGCTTCTACGCCAACCAGGTCGAGAAGTCGCAGTTGGCCGCCCAGCTGCGGACCGAGGCGGTGGCCAGCCTGTCGAGCGACCGGGTCGAGCGTCTGACCAACCTGCGCCGTGAGTTCACGGACGCGGTCGTGGTGGCGAGCCAAGCCCTCAACAAGGGCCTGATCGCGTCCAAGCCGAACGCCCTCAAGGCGTCGTTCCACAAGGTGCTGGCTAGCCTCGGGATCCAAAACCCGAGCCTCATCGTCGAAGCCTGCTTCGCCGACGGGTTCCAGCCGTTCATGGAACAAGTGATGGCCGACGCCAACGAGTTCCTCGAAATGCCCAAGGAAGCGTTCGCCCACACCCGCCGGATGATCGAGAGCGCGACCAACGTCGCCCAGGTGACGGCCGCCCAGTACGAGGGCACGCTGGCCCAACGGTTGGCCGCCAACAGCCTGCCGGTCGCCCCGGACTCCAGCGAGGTCGCGGCCTCGGTGTACCAAGGGTCTGATCGTGACCGTCGCACCCAGCAGCGCGATCGTCTAGGCCTGTCTCGTAAGTATTAAGTTTTTAGTTTGGGGGCCCGGGGATACCCGGGCCCCATTTTTGTGAGGTTTCGATGTGGCGTGATCGGGTGGCGAAAGCGCAAATCATCCAAGAGGCCCGGCGGATCGGCCAAACACTCGGCCGGGCCTGGGCCGACAAGCTGACGGCCAACGTGACGTCGTTGCTCGCCAACGCGACCGACCAGGGCGTCGACATGGTCGACGGCCAAGAGATCGAGCGGGCGCTGCGCGAGGCCGTCCAGGCGGCGATGTTCCCTTAGTTTCAATTCAAACCGCACAGTGCGTAGGGCACGTTCCTACTTGTTACATATCAGGAGTTTAAAATGTCTATCGATCTGAAACGCTCATGGTACCAATGGACCGACCCGATGGCGCTCGCCACCGGTGCCACGGTCGACAACGAAGGCCAAGGCATGGTGTCGGTCCTGGAAGGCGGCGTCGAGAAAGTCAAGCCGTCGGCTGGCGGCGCTGGCGAGAAGATCGTGGGTTTTGCCCGCTTCCGCCAAAAGGACGTGACGTCCCGCGCGTTGGTCGAGTCTTGGGTCGTCCCGACGTCCGCGCCCTACGTGGTGTCGCTCGGCCAGCAAGCCTTGATCTCGGGCCAAATCCGCGTTCAAGATTTGACCGGCGGCGTCGATCTGACGGTCGTGGGCGTCGCTCCGGCGGCCGGCGAGGTCCAAGTCAACTACCTCCAAGGCACCTTGACGTTCAACGCCGCCCAAGCCGGCGACAGCCTGAACGTCTACTACCGCTACCAGCTGACGCTCGCACAATCCCTCCAGTTCTTCCACCAGGCACCGACCAACTACCCAGACGCCAACTACTTCTTGCAAGTAGGCTGCGGCAAAGGCAAGGGCCGCCTCTTCACGATGTTCTACGACGCCAGCAAGGCGTACGACAACACGGCCGCCCTGACCCTCGGTGCCGACGGCATCATCACGGTCGGTGGCGCCGGTCCCGTGATCGCGGGCGCCCGGGTGGTCAACCAGCCTTCGGCTAACGACCCGTACCTCGGCATCGAGTTCATGGTCTAACGTGGGGGCCTTCGGGCCCCCTTTCCATTTCTTGGTGGATCGGGTCCGTGAACCGGGCGCCCTGCGGGTTAGCCGACCTTAGTATTCCACGAAATTAGGTTTAGTTTAAGGCCCCGCTGGGGCCTTCTCCCTTTTCTTGGTGGATCGGGTCCGTATACCGGGGATCTCCTGCGGGTTAGCCGACCTTAGTACCACGATTAGGTTTAGTTTAAATGCCCCGCCACTGGATTTAGTGGCCTCCGTTCCCCTCTTAGGTACTGGTCCCAAGAACCAATAAACCTGAACAAGGAGTTAGTCACATGGCATTAAACACATTCAAGCTAGGGTCTCCCCTCAAGCTGCAGGTCGCTGCAAGTGATCCAGGCTCGGCTGAAAATGGTACTATGTACTATAACAGCACTAGCCAGCTGTTTAAGGTCTTTGAAAACTCGGCCTGGCAGAACGTGGCCAGCAGAGCCTACACGGATTCGGTCGCGGCTGGCTTCTCGGCTAAACTCTCGGTCAGGGCAGCAACTACCGCGGCCCTTCCCGCGGTAACCTACAACAACGGGGCTTCTGGGGTTGGCGCGACTTTAACCGCCACCGCCAACGGTGCCTTGGCTTCGCAAGATGGCTACGCGTTGGCCATCAGCGAGAGAATCCTAGTTAAGAACCAAGCGGCTGGACTCCAGAACGGTGCCTACACGGTCACGGCCCTGGGCGACGGTTCAAACCCTTTCGTCTTAACGAGAGCCGCTGACTACGACGGCGCCCCCTCTAACGAAATTAAAGGTGGTGACTTCTTCTTCGTCGAGCACGGGACCCTGTGGGAGGCCACGGCTTTTATTCTTACTAGCCCGGAAGTTGTGGTTCTTGGCACTGACCCGCTGGTGTTCACCCAGAATCAAGGTCGGACGACCCTCCAGGTAGCTTATGCAGGTGGTCAGACAATCACCAC
>Ga0315294_10008401_pt1 | contig 11350 bp, 10 predicted proteins | sample YL17G13_40_MG_FD_203626 | JGI IMG/M metagenome (GOLD analysis project Ga0315294, IMG submission 203626) | Sediment microbial communities from Yellowstone Lake, YNP, Wyoming, USA - YL17G13_40 | ecosystem: Environmental > Aquatic > Freshwater > Lake > Sediment | place: USA: Wyoming | collected... | reverse complement strand
ATCATACTCATAGGGATAGACTTTCATCTATCCTTATCAATCGTTATGCAATCTGAAAAAGATTGAGGTGAATTAATGAAAAGTATAAATATAAAACGCATAGCTGCAGTTGCCGCAGGCGTTGCCATGGTTGGTAGCGTAATGGCATCTGGGCTTGCAGTAACTCAGCAAGGAGAAGTAACTTCCCTTGTGAGCAGCATAAAAGCGAATCTAGACAACGCACAAGTCGTTGTCGGTACGCACGGAGCAGATATCAGTGACGGTGTCCAGGCCGCAAAGATTGCAGCAGTGTTGGCAAGCGTCAACTATGCCGCAGTTTCTACAGGCACAGTATCCATAAAGGACAAGCAGGTCGTTTTGGAGACTAGCGCAGGAGCGACCGAGCAGATAACCAGTTCAAACTATCCAGTTGAGCTGGTTGCACTTGCTGCAGGAATAGGCGGCAAATATGCCACAACTGCAGGGCAAGACCTGACTTTGACAAAAGACACCTTAACAGCAATTTTGTCACAGAAGCAATTATCTGCAACAGTGAACGGAACTTCCTCAACATACCTGTATGAGGACAGAATACTGTTGAACAAAGTGAACGCACTGTACGACGAATCCAGTAGCTCAGCCTTTGTAGGCCACGGTCTGTATTTGAACGCATCATATGGAACCGGTGCAATCGAGTATAGAATCTTCTTCAGCAACGGCCTGCCGGTAGGAACGGGCAGATCATACACAACAATACCAGAGATAGACATGCTTGGTCGCACTACAGGTATCGATTACCTGACAGCGCAGAACCAATCCATGTATATCTATAGTGGTACAAAATCAACAATGATGACTGGAGACGAAGTATCAACAGCCGACAGCTACAAAGTAAAACTAGATTCAGTAACACAGGGTAGTGCAAGTATCTACTACGCGATATATACAGCGACAAACCCAAGCGGAGCAACAGAGACATCAAGTCAGTTGACGACAAACGGCGACTACAACTTCTTTGCAAACAAAGTAAGTGTGCACGTCGACTATGTCGGATACGACCAATCTGCCGCAAAGGGTACGACCATAACAAGAGTGACATCAGGCAAGCAGCTCTTGACCGATGGTGCAGCGTTCGCGTTGGACAGCGGTTGGACAGTTAAGCACGTAGATGTATCTGGTGGAACCTCGGCAGGAACATTGAACTATATTGCATTGAAATATGGTTCTGTGTCATTACCGCCAACATTCGCCGGAACTGTACAGACTGGCCTTGCACAAGGAACAGTCATCGACGGTCCGGATATGGCAGACGGAACACCGAAGTACCAGATGAAACTGAAAGGTTTCGGTTCAACAAGCAGCATAATCGACACATCAACTGTTGACGTAACTGGTATCGGAAGTATGACTACGGGCAACGTCGCAGGAGCAACACACTTGCTACAACCAACATGGACAGCAAGAGACGGAAGCGCACAAAAAATCGATGCAACACTGCCTTCCTATGTGGTAATACCTGCAACCGGAGCAACAGCCGCATCATTCAACACCAATATCAACGCAAGATGGATGATAGTGAACGACAAAGTCGTCTACCTGAAGACAGTCGAGCCAACAGGAACCGGAACACAGTACAACGTGAAGTTCGCACTCGGCGGAATAACGGGACAGGAAGTTATTGTAGGACCGTTCGCAAACGCGTCCTTCTCAACAGCAACCTTCACCTACACCTCCAATGTGAACCCGATAAGTTGTACAGTGACACTTGGTCACCCAGAAGGACTTGATCTGACAAACGTGACCTTGACTGCATCAGGAACAACCGCCTCAACCGACACTTCAACTGGGGCATGTGATGTATACCCAGATGTTGTGCCAGTAGGTGTCGCAACGCAGATGACGAGTGCCACAGGAACACCATACCTCGACCTGAGGTTCATCCAGGGTAACGTAAGTGGAAACAGCAACCCATTCGACTTTAATGAGTCAGCTACATCCACCAAGTGGTTCCCCTTGATGAGGATTGTTGGTCCAAGCCTAACTGAGAACGTCACAATAATGTACGACTCAGAGGCAGGAACAGACGGATTGACTGGAATGAGAGCATACCGCAACTTCAACGAAAACTTAACAACCGGTCAGTTCATGAACTTTGCTGCAACAAAGCTTGTAGACCAGGGACTCTCAACAGTCGTGTATGAGGACTACCTCTACCATGTGACCCCATTCAGCATCGAGCTCAATGGAGCAGTCAAAGGCGCACTGTCAACAATCATACCTGAGGCAAGGAGAAACGCAATCCTTGAGATATCAAAGACAGTTGGCAACGCAACGGGCGGAACCGGAACATATACCGCAACAGAAGGACAGACAGTTGGTAACGTCAAAGTGAAGACGATCAGCTGCACAGCATCAGTAACCGGATCAAACCTCTACTCACCGACGAAAACGGTGCAGCCAGAGTCTTTGGTCACGACAGATGCATCCGCATCAGCTAGTTACCAGATCGTTGTCGGAGGTCCGTGGGTCAACTCAGTTGCCCAAGGAATCGCTGGCAATGCTTTGACAACAAGCGCAGCGGGAGCGTCCTACCTGATTGCAGACGGAAACAAGCTGTTAGTTGCTGGTTTCACAGCAGCAGACACAGCGTCCGCAGCAGATGCGTTAGTCGGTCTGTTAAAAGCATAAAACCATTAAAGGGGGTTTTCCCCCTTCTTTTTAATTTTTCTTTTAACGCGCTTTCTGTTTTATATATCGCCTAATCCCTAATCTATCGTGGTGTTATGGCAAAGAAAACCAAGGATAAGAGGCTTATTCTCGCTGTGCTCACGATTGTCATGGTTCTGGCAGTGGTAAACATCTTTGTTTTCTTCAATAAGCCCTCGCCGGTCTACTGTTACAAGGACGTCTGCATTAGGGGCGAAGAGGACCCGCTCACCGAGATAACCTCGCTCATCACAAACTCGTCAAAAGCGATAATAGTGATAGAGGAAGACCAAGACGCTAGCCAGAAGAACGAGTTCCTGACAGCCACCTTCGTTGTGTTAGGGAAAGACTTCGGCAACAAGAAAGAGCAGATCGTAGGGATAGCGATGAAGGACGGAGCCCCCCTCAGATGCGTATGCACGACCAACCTAAACGGAGAGAATTTCACTGCTTGCCAGGACAATTCCACCTCCTACTGCGAGGGCATAGTGCCGGGCCAGGACGAGGTCATGCTGAAAGTTTATTACCCTAACTTCGACAAGAACGAGATAATCGTCGAGAACAGGACGATAAAGTTCCAAACGAAATCGGGCCAGGACGCTTTAGCGGTAGTAAACTTCTTCGATGATTTATTCATACGAAAAGTGATCAGATGAGAGTCAAAGATGTGCTATGGCTTACCATTTGCCTGATCCTCCTGTTAGTTATCTATCATACGACAAGCGCGTCCAAGGTGTTCGAGCTTGATCCGTTCCTCTTTATCGCCGCATTCCTCCTGTACTTCCTGTCGATAGTTTTCTGGATAACCGCCTGGGTCTACCTGATAAAGGAAAGGTTCGTGCCGTCATTCAGGCTAAATATGAAGGCCCTATTAGGCGTATTCGCTCCCTTTGGCCTCGGCGGCGATGCGATAAGGACGGTTTTCGCCAGAACAGAGAAGATTCAGCCGGAAAGGGCCCTTAGCACCAGCTTCATCGTCAAGTTCTACAAGTTCATAGTCATGCTCGTCTTCCTGCTGTTCGCCATGTACCTCCTCTCTATCAACAGCTCAGACTTCCCGAGGTATTCGCTGGTGCTTGCTTCGATGATCGTAATGACGATCTGCGGAGCGTTGGTGGTGCTTCTTCTCCGCATGCGCTGGTTCGCCAGCCTGATATACCACCTCCTAAACCGGATTTTCATATTCAAGTTCCATGAGCAGCTGAGGAAGCACTTCCTGGAGATAAAACCAAAAGACATCCTCATAACGGTATTCCTCTTAGTCGTTTCGACGCTGCTGGAGATGGGCGCTGTCCTACTCGCTTTCCTGTCTATCGGCCAGGAGCTGCTCTTGCCGCATGTGTTCATATTCTCTTCTGTCGCCTCTTCGCTGGCATTAGTGACTCTAACGCCGCAGGGGATAGGTTTTGTCGAGGGAGGCGGATATCTCATCTTATCGTCCGGTTATTTCAGCCTGGCCCAACCGGTCATAGGGAGCTTTTTAATAGTTTGGAGCATCATAAGAATCTGGATTCCTAGCATCATAGGCCTGATTTCATTCTGGTGGAAGAAATGATATCGATTATAGTGCCCGCTTACAACGAAGAAAAAAGGATTGAGAGCACCCTGAAGAGGATAAAAAAAGTCTCTGTTGCCAAGGAAATCATAGTGATAGACGACGGCTCCAAGGATAGGACTGCTGCAAAAGCCGGGAGATACGCCAAAGTGATCAGGCACACGGTCAACAAGGGCAAAGGCGCAGCGATGAGGACAGGCGCCAGGGCAGCCAAAGGGGATATCTTGGTCTTTATCGACGCGAGCCAGTTCGAGCCGGAAGAGATCCCCGAGCTGTTAGAGAGGATGAGAGAGACCAGAGCGGACATGGTCGTTGGGGTGAGAGACTTTAGGATCATTCCGTGGCACAGGAGGATAACCAACAACCTGACCAAGCTGGCTATCCTGATGGGCACCGGGAACTATATCAGCGATGCGTTGAGCGGTTTTCGTGTCATCACAAGGAAGGCGTTCTTGTCGCTAGGCACGCAAGAGTCCCGCTACTGCATAGAGTCGGAGATAAACTTCCGCGCGTTCAAGTACGGCCTGAAGATAGCTGAAGTCCCGGTCCGAGTGACCTATTCGGGCGAAAAGCCAGTAAAAAAGCTCGGCAGCCTGAAGACTTTCTGGAAGCAGCGTTTTATACACGAGGCGCTCTTCAATATTAAGACGGTTTTGAGATGCTGGTTCGGAAGGTTGTGATATGGAAAAGCTAGAGTTATGGGAATTGACCATAGTCCTATCGTGCCTTGTACTGATTTTAATAACATTGACGCTCAGCACGCTCCCAAAAGGCCCGGTCACGGAAGCATGGCTCTCCGATTATCCGACTTCTCTGGACTCGGGTCAGAACGTTAGTTTCAAATTGCATCTGAACGGATGGTCAGAGTACGAGGTAATCACGTTTCTTGATGACGAAAAGCAGGCCACGGTCCGCAGCAACGACCATTACACCCTGAGCTTTACGCTGCCGAATCTCAGAGAAGGAGTGCACCGGATAACCGCCAAGATAAATGACCTCAGCTCCGGAGACAGCCATTACCTATTCTTCACGGTCGATGTGTTATGAACGAGCAAAAAAACCAGTGGCAGACCAAGTTGATTTTGATACTCATGCTGATTTTCATCGCCGGCTCATTCATCAGGCTCTACCCCGCGGCAGTCTCCGAAAAGCCGCTGAGATACGACACCTACTACCACGTAAGAGTTGCCGAGCTGATAAAGCAGACCGGCGCTATCCCTGATTTCGATCCATGGCCCGCAGGCGGCAGACCGCACACCTACCCGCCGCTGTACCACATCTCTCTAGCCCTCACGAGCGTTGCCTTCGATATCCCAATCATAGAGGTGAGCCGTTTCTTCCTTCCGATACTGGCCTCTCTGACAATACCAGTGGCATTCTGGTTCGTGCGCAAGTTCAGGGGCGAAAAGACCGCGCTCATCGCAATGTTCCTACTCGCAATAAGCCCGTATCTCATCTCAAGCTCTTACGAGTCACCGCAGGTAATAGGACTATTGCTGGCCCTGCCTCTGGCCTACTTCATGATAAACTCCAAGTATCTTTACTCAGGCATACTAATTTCTTTGATATTCCTCTTCAACACGTTCATCGCCCTGTTCCTGTCGGCAGTGATTCTCATATTCCTCCTTTCAGAAAAGCGCTTTAAGGCGATGGCCAAGACGTTCTGGGTGCCGATTATAGTGCTGGCATTGTTCTTCTTCCCAAGGCTGGATGCTTTCTCCTGCTCCAACTTCTGGATAGGCCCTTTCTTCATTTCCAAGAGCGCCGATACCTGGGTCAAATTCATAACACCCCCATTCCTTGCGATGGTGCTGATTCCCATCGTCTTAATCAAAGGCAAGACAGACCGCTATAGGAGATTCTGGTACGCATGGGTCGGCTTGTCCATAGTTCTTTTCCTGAGCCATTATCTGACCCCCATCTTCCACCCCTGGAGACAGGATTCGATACTGATGTTCGGGCTGGTCTTCTTCTTTGCAGAGGCGGTCTCTGGAACGGACAAGAAGCGCCTGTTCTTCCTTGCGGTTTTCGCGCTGGCCTCGCTCTTCGCCCTGAACTCGATGTACCACTCCTGGCTGTTCGACAGGCCGCTCACTAGCAATGAGTATTCCCTGATAGACTATATCGGCACTCTGCCGCAGAACATCGTCCCCCTGGCCAACCACGATATGTGCTCCAATCTCATGACGCTTACAAATAGGTCCTGCTTGCTTGACACCAACTTCGAGTGCATACCGGATGCCAAGAAGTGGTATGATTATGAGAATTTCTTCTGGACCAGGGACTCGGAGCAGATGAGGAGCATCCTTTCCAACTATTCGATCAGCACGGTGGCGTTCGCCGGCGGAGACTGGGCCCAGAGCATGATAGTCCCGCTCGATGTCAATAAACAGTATTCAGCCTGGCTGCCAAACACGCCAGACGCCGCACTTTACGAGATTAACCTGAGGCAGGGCAGCCTATCCTACTACAGTGAGCGACCATGAAGAAACTATTGATGCTATTGGTATTCTTTTTCCTGTTCTTTTTAGCAGCGCAATTCATCCGTCCGTTTATAGGCAATCCTTCAATGATAGGCTCAACCACCTATTTCCACTACCGCAGCGCAGAAATGTTAGCTAACGGCCAGTCCTACGATCCGCTCTCATTCGGCGGCCGGGACTATACCTATCCGCCCGGGTTCCATTACCTACTGGCCCTGACCCTGACAATTTGGCCGATCCTCCTGCCGGTGATAGGAGTGCTGGGCATTGCTCTTTGCTACTATTTCGCGCGCAAGCTAGGCTTTACTGATGAAGAGGCGCTTTTCTCATCAGCAATGTTAGGGTTCATCCCTGGCTATATCTACCTCGCCGGCCACCTCAACCCGAGACTGCCCGCGTTAGTCTTTCTGGTCCTCTCTTTCGTACTGCTCATGAAAAAATCGACCAAAGCGAAAGTGCTCGCAGGGCTGTCCCTCTCCGCCGTCCTATATTTCCATCCGCTCGTTGGCGGGATAGGCCTTGCATTCGGCGCGGTGCTGTTCAGAAAAAAGCTGAAAGAGCTAGCGGTTCCCTATTGCCTTGCACTGGCTTTGTTCTTCTTGTGGTTCTTGCCATTTATAGCTTCTAACGGACTGCCCCAGGCGACGCATTTCTACTCCCAGTACATAGAGCTGCAGTCCGGGATACAGTTCTTCGTCTGGGAGAACGCCCTTGTTAGCGACTCTATAAGCTTCATAATGCTCTTGATAGCAATCTACGGACTGTTCGCGATAAAGGAGAAAGAAACTAAATTCATGAAAGAGTGGTTAATCCTATCGGTCATAGCCGCCCTTATCTTCGGCAACAGGCTTAACGAGCAGCTACTATTTCCGGTGGCTTTGCTCTCGGGAAAGGTCATCACGTCCTACTGGAGCAAGCTGGTCAAAATGGCGAGACTGGACTTTCTAGACTATCGCTGGTGGAAAGTGCTCCTGCTGACCTATATCGCGTTGGTCGGAGTCTTGGCTGCCGGCTCCCTGCTCCTTTTCCCGCCAAGCGCCGATGAATATTCCGCTATGACGTGGCTCAAGCTGAACACCCCCCAAGAGGCTATAGTGTTCGCCCCTTGGTTTGAGGGCCATTGGGTTAGCGGGATAGCGATGCGCAAGAACGTCATCGACGCCTATGCCGAATATGCGCCGAACATAGATGAAAGGTTCAGGGACACCAAGCAGGTATTTTTCGGCTCCGATATAAGCGCGGCTGTAGACACGCTCAAGAAATACAACGCCTCCTACGTCTATTACCGGCTGGGCAAAGAGAACACAGAGCTTTGCGGCGATTTCCCCTACCTGACTGGCTACGGCTATTTCGATTTGGTCTTTAGCCAAGGACAGAGTTATGTTTTCAAAATAGATTATTCGGGAAAATCAGCACCTGCTCTTCTTTGTAACGGGGTGGTATCCCGCTAGGAGAAAAGCTGGTCAATGACCGTCGTGGCGTAGCATCCTTTCGGGATAGAGAATCGGATCACATAATAGTTTTTCCCCTTCTCCAGGACCTTGAAGTCCTTCAGGCCGATGAACAGTTCCCTCTTCTCCCCCCTCGACGACATCTCAGGCATCGACCTTATGAAGAAATCTTTCAGCTCCAATTTCTCTTTCTTGAGTATCTTCCCCTCAAGCTCATTCTCTATCTTGGACTCATAACCGAACAGCTGGCCTTTAGAGTACTTGGCCTTCTTCCTGATGGCCTCTTTTAGGAATTCGTTGAACAAATAGGATTGATAAGCATGGACAAACATTATCTTCAGGAATTTGGGCAGTTTACGTAAGGCGCCGATATAGTCGTTCTCATTACTGGCTAAATGCCCCAGGAGAGTGCGCTCGAACCTCAGGCCGTAGGGGAAGTATTTTAGAGCATCAGCATAATCCCACTTCTTAGCCAGCTTCTTTCTAGCCGCCTTCGCCTCTTTCGATTCTTTTGGGAAGACTTTGGCCAGATACATCTTGACCGCTTCTTCAAAGTTTCCTCTCACAATCTCTTTTCCGACTAGATGAGTTATAGGTCGGGTGTCTCCGAACCTCTGGACGCCGAAGAAATTTGGGACCTTGGTCAATTTCTTTGGTTTCTTCCTGGTATAGACCTTGATGGTGAACCTATTCCCCCCAAGGTCGCCAAGCTCTATCCTTTTATCCGAGTACTCCAAAGGCGTGAGCTTTATATCGCGTATTTTCAGCCTATCGGCGTTCTTTATCTTCCAGAGAGAGATGCGCTGTGTTGTTATGGCCCGTTTGTCTTTAGTCCCGGCGAATCCTATCCTCTTGCGGGAGACATATAGTCTATCGGCGATTTCAGCGATGGCCAGATTCGTATCCCAGTTTTTTTTCTGGAGCACACAGATCAGCTGTTCGCCCTCGCTCTCCCTGAACTTATAGGTTTTGTCTACCTCGAGGACCTTCCCATCTGGAGTTATCTCCTCCACTACGAAGTCCTCCGGCTCTTTCTTTATCTCGTAGGCCATCACTTGTACCTCAGAAAAGCGCCTATCCCCTTGAAGCCAATCCTGAACTGCTCCCCCTCTGGTGTCTCTGTGGATACCATTTCGACTTTGGCGTCGGTCTTCTCCGCAATGTCAGTCAGCTCTTCCACGAGTTTATCGTCGAGCCCTTCGGAAAGCAGAAGAGTCTCCACCTTGCCTATCGCCAGAGCCTCTTTTACCTCATTAATGCCATAAGTAGCCAGCCCGTCAGTCACGGCCTCCTTCAAGAACCGGTTGACCAGGTCCTTCTCGTACTGTATCTCAAGCTCCTTTATCACTTCACCGGATCTGTCGGCCACTTCCTTTATCCCGAACTCGTCGGTATAACTGGTGTCTATCGAGCCCTTTATCTTCTTCTTGACATCCGGCAGAATGTAGTCCTCGTTCATGAAAGAGTACTTTGTCGGGCCGGGTCCTCCAGCTATGATCCCCTTTATCTTCGGATCCTTGAATACTTGGTTGATCATCTCCGCGACTTTCTTAAACCAGTCCTGGGCTATGATCTCGGTAATCCTCTCGAACCTCAGCTGACTTTGGCCGCCCTTGCCATGTTTTCCAGGGACGTTGGAGGTCATATGAGAGACTATGGTTATGTTCTTTCCCTTCAATACGGCGATAGTGGCTTCGCGCCTGTCCATGGTGAAGAGTCCGAACTCCTCTTTCGGCTCCATCATGTCATGGAAAGGATCGAGATAGAAAGAGGAATCGCATCGGTATATCTGCGTCCCAACCGGCTCAGGAGGGACAATCTGCCAGAGCTGTATCTTGCCGTCGACGTCCCCGCAGAAGATAGCCACGCCATGGTCAGGCGCCTTGTGCTGCCCTTTTAGCACCAGCAGTATCTTGTCGATGGCCGCCTGCACGTTCTTCCGTGTCTGCTTCGACTTTATGTTCATCGCCTGGCTGTATTCATCCCTCAGCCTGTCGGACATGTCGTTAGTATTAGCACCGGGCTGAAGGTATACACTAATCAACTCTGTCCCCTGGCCCTTCTGGCTCTTCAGGAACTTCAATTGCTTCCTGAACTCGTAGTATTCCTTGCTTTTCTCCATTTCCAACACCAGGAATAGAAACAGATTTAAATCCGTTCTTGATAATTGTAGTTAGCATGATTTAAAAAGGTAATCACATGAAGATAGCTATCTCATTGGGCGGCTCGCTGGTGTTCCGCGACAGGCCGAACATGAAAGTCCTTACCAGATTAGGCAAGCTCCTGGACTCACTCGATGGTCATTTTGCAGTATCAGTCGGCGGTGGGACAATAGCAAAAGCCTATATCGAGGCGGCCAGACACTTCACCAAAAACAACTTCGAGCTGGACGAAATAGGGATAGCGGTGACTAAGACTAACGCCCGGTTAGTTTCTCTTGCCTTGAACGGGAAGTATGCCGACTCCCTCGACCAGGCGATAGAGCTGATGGATGAAGGGAACAAGATAGTCGTGATGGGCGGGACAGAGCCCGGTCAGACGTCAGACGCGGTCGCCTGTCTGTTGGCCGAGGAGATGGACGCGGACAGGCTGGTCAATCTCTCCGATGTGAAAGGGATATATGACAAGAACCCGAAAAGCAGAGGAGCCAAGCTGATAAAGACACTATCCCATAAGGAGCTTGTGAAGATGACTGAAAAGCATGACAAGCGACGCCCTAGAGAAAACTTCATATTCGACCTGATAGGAGCCAATATACTCAACCGCTCCAAGATCGAGGCGCATTTCGTCTCCGGCTACAGCATGAAGGAGACAAAACAGGCTATTCTGGACAAGAGCCACCATGGAACCGTGATAAAGAACTAATTTTTTAAAGCTGTTAGTTGTATTGATACCTATGAGCTACTGGTCACTCCCGCTGCACAAGGTACTGGAAGAGCTGAAGACGTCACACACGGGGCTCCCCGAGGACGAGGCCCGGAAAAGACTATCTGTCTATGGTCAGAACGAGCTCAAGCGGGAAAAGAGGATATCGCCGCTGAAGATATTCCTGCGCCAGTTCATGAACATCCTGATCATCGTCCTTCTGTTCGCGAGCGCGATAGCATATCTGATAGGCGATGTGACTGACGCAATCCTGATTTTTGCTGTTATACTGTTGAATTCGATATTCGGCT
>Ga0315294_10008400_pt1 | contig 11350 bp, 6 predicted proteins | sample YL17G13_40_MG_FD_203626 | JGI IMG/M metagenome (GOLD analysis project Ga0315294, IMG submission 203626) | Sediment microbial communities from Yellowstone Lake, YNP, Wyoming, USA - YL17G13_40 | ecosystem: Environmental > Aquatic > Freshwater > Lake > Sediment | place: USA: Wyoming | collected... | reverse complement strand
GACCGGACCGGTCGGCTCGTACGACGGGACAAGGATGACCTCGATCGGTGGCACGTCCCGCGCCCCGAGGATCTTGTAGTCGAACAGGGTGGGGTTCCGGACCCGTCCCTTGGAGCTGAAGAGCATCTCCTCGGTCAGGGCGAAGCCGATGCCGTTCGCGATCGCGCCTTCGACCTGTCCCTCGGCCATCTTGGGGTTGATGGCAACCCCGCAGTCGACCGCGGCCACGTACTTCACCACCTGCACCAAGCCCGTTTCGGTGTCGACTTCCACCTCGGCGAAGCTCGCCATGAACGGCGGCGGTGACTCGTCCGGGACGAACGAGGCCGTGGCTCCAATCTGGAATTGGCCGGTCTGGTACATCGCCCGCTGGCAGACCTCGCCGAGGGTCACCGCGCGACCGTTCGGAGCGACGACCCGCTCGTTCTTGAGGACGAGGCGATCCTCGTCCAGGATCCCTCCGTCGGCGGCGAGCATCGCGGCCGCCACGTGGGCGATTTGGCCTCGCACGGCGAGCGCCGCCCTCTCCACCGCCTTCCCCGAGACGTACGTCGTCGACGAGGCGTAGGCGCCGGTGTCGAACGGCGTGACGTCCGTGTCGGAAGACGTGACGATCATCTTCGAGACCGGGACTCCCAGGACCTCGGCCGCGATCTGCGCGAGGATGGTGTCGGATCCAGTCCCCAGGTCGGTGGCGCCGATCAGCAGGTTGAACGAGCCGTCCTCGTTCATCTTCAGCGTCGCCGCGGCCATGTCGATCTGCGGGATCCCCGACCCCTGCATGTGAATCGACATGCCAACCCCGCGCACCCGCGAGCCGTCGCGCGAACGTCTGCCGCGTTTGGACTCCCATCCAATCCTCTGTGCGCCTACCTCCATGCAACGCTCCAGGCCGCAGCTTTTCACGGTCTGCTCCACGCCTTCGCGTCCTTCGCCGAGCTTCTGGAAGATGGGGGAGGATTCATTGACCCGAATGGCGTTCCGCCGCCGCAACGTGAGAGGATCGATATCCAGTCCGCAGGCGAGCTCGTCCATCGCCGTCTCGAGAGCGAAGCACCCCTGCGTGGCGCCGTAGCCCCGGTAGGCGCCGGCGACCGGGAGGTTCGTGTACACCGCCTTGCCGAAGAAGCGGACGTTCTTCGCCTTGTTGTAGATGGGAAGCGTCTTTGAGCCGACGTTGGATAGGACGGTCAGCCCGTGTGCCCCGTAGGCCCCGGTGTTTGAGAGGACCTCCATCTCCACGGCGTGGAGGAGCCCGTCCGTCCGGGCCCCGAGCTTGACGCGGATCCGCATCGGGTGACGCGTGCGCGAGGCGATGAACTCCTCCTGCCGCGAGAAGACGATCCGAGCCGGCCGCCCCGTGCGCAGGGTGACGAGCGCGGCCAAGTCCTCGAGAAGGACCTCCTGCTTCACGCCGAACCCCCCGCCGATCCGGGGCTTGATCACGCGGATCTGGTGGAGCGGGACGTCGAGGACCCGTGCGACGATCCGGCGCGCGTGGAACGGAACCTGGGTGCTCGAGCGGATGACCAGGCGCCCGTCCTCGTCCAGGCTCGTCTGGACCACGTGCGGCTCGATCGGCGTGTGTTGGGCGTACTGCGTCTCGCAGACGGTCTCCACGATCACGTCGGACTCCGCGAACCCCTGCGCCATGTCCCCCACGTCGATGTCCACGTCGGCCGCGGTGTTCTTCGCCGCGTCGTAGATACCGGAGGAGTCCTTCTCGTCGTGGATCACCGGCGCCCCAGGTTCGAGAGCCGCGTCGGCCGAGAGCACTCGAGGAAGCTCCTCGTAGCGAACACGGATCCGCTTCATGGCCTGAAGGGCGATATCCTCGCTCTCCGCCGCGACGGCGGCGACGCGGTCCCCGACGAAGCGCACCTTGGTGTCGAACATGCGCGCGTCGTAGGGCGACGGCTCGGGGTAGCCCTGCCCCGCGGTGGTGTAGCGCGTGGGCGGGGTGTTCAGGTGCGTGAGGACGCAGGCGACCCCCGGCAAGGCTTCGGCCTCGGTCGTATCGATCCCGGCGATGCGCGCGTGGGCGTGGGGGCTGTGGAGGATCTTCACGCACAGGGTACCGGGAAGGTCGAGGTCTCCGGCGAACTTCGGCCGTCCCGTGACCAGGGCCACACCGTCCACCTTGCGCTCGTTCTTCCCGACCACGACGAAAACCGGACGCTTCTCCTCAGCCATGGCGCGCCTCCCGCATCTTCGCGGCCGCGACCAGGATCGCGCGGAGCTCCTTCGTGTATCCCGTGCAGCGGCACAGGTTTCCGGAGATCCCCTCGCGGACCTCTTCCTCGCTCGGGTCGGGATGGTGCGTGAGGAGGTCCAAAGCGGCGAGGATCATGCCCGGCGTGCAGTACCCGCACTGCACGGCCCCTTCGTCGAGGAACGCCTCCTGCAGCGGGTGAAGCGCCCCACCCTGACTCAGCCCCTCGATCGTCAGAACATCGCTTCCGTCCGCCTTTCCAGCGAGGACAAGGCAGGAGTTGACCGCCCGCCCGTCGAGGAGGACCGTACACGCGCCGCAGTCCCCGGAGCCGCAGCCCTTCTTCACGCCCACGTAGCCCTCGCGGCGAAGAAGCTCGAGGAGCGTCTCGCCCGGATGCGCGTCGAACGTGCGCCGGGTCCCGTTCACGGCGAGCGTGATCCTCATCGCTCGCCTCCTGGAAGCCGACCCCTTGCCTCGTGAAGGACCTTCTTCACTCCCACCCGCGCGAGTTCGCGACGCCAGTCTCCGCTCGCGCGCCGGTCGTCGCGCACGTCCGCCGACTCGCGCGCCACCTCGGCCGCGCGGTCGATCGTGGCGTCGCCAAGATCGGAGCCCACGAGGACCTTCTCCGCTAGAGGGACGCGCGTCCCAAGGCCCGGCCGTCCCCCCAGAACCAGGCGCGCCTCGACGCAGCGGCCGCCGGCCATGCGCACCAGACACGCGGCGTTGAGAAGGGCGACGTCGAACGCCGTGCGCCCGAATTTCCAGAACCCGGCCGCGCTTCCCGCGGCAGGGGCCGGGAGGTACACCTCGGTGAGGATCGTCCCCCGGTGCGCCCGCGCCGGGTAGAGGTTCTCAAGCGGGATCGTCTGAGCCTTCCCGTCAGAGAGGACGACCTGTGCCCCCAGGGCAAGAAAGAGCGTGATCACGTCCGACCAGGGGTTCGCACTGACGAGCGTCCCGCCCATCGTGGCGAGGTTCCGAAGGAGTGGTGAGGCGACCTGATGGAGCATCTGTGGGACCACGCCCACCATGTAGCCCTCGAGGGACCGATCCTCGAGGACCTCGCGCAGGGGCGTTGTTGCGCCGATGGCGAACCTACCCGCCTCTTCTTTGACGTAGCAGAGCGGGAGGCGCCCGAGGTCCACGACGACCTCAGCGTCTTGCGGTGCAAACAGGACGAGGTCGATCCCGCCCCCGATCAGCCACGCCCGCTCTCCGTGCTGGCGCAGGAGCTCAAGCGCCTGATCGAGGGTCTCCGGACGCACGAACTCCTTGACGCCTGGAAGCCCCATCTGCCCTCCTTGTGGGCCATTATCTGCGTTGAGTTGCCAGACGACAAGTGCTTCGGGACTGCTGGAGCGCGACGGGACGCCCCTGCCGACGCAGCCTGCCGACTGCGTCGCGTCAGCTCCCGGCCTGGTGTCGGTCCAGTACGTCCTCTTGCCAAAGGGCAGGTACTCGTGGCAGAATGACGATGAATGCGATACGTGCGGTTTGACATCAAGAACTTCCGAGGGATTATCGATGCATCGGTGTCCTTGGAAGGACACCCGACGAGTCGGGTGTACACGCTGGTCGGCCTGAACGAATCGGGCAAGACGACGGTGCTGGAAGCGATCAACCACTCTGCCTACAAGACCGGGGAATTAGCAGCCCTCAAGCCGCAGGGATACTCCACCACAGACCTGCATTCTCTGATTCCCATCTCGAAGCGGGCCAACTTCAACGAGACTATCGAAATCGCCGCCACGATCGAGCTGGACGACGAAGATGAGCTGGGGATAAGGCAGGACGTGCAGCGGGAAACGGGCTTCCTCCTCGCAAAGCCGATCGGCCAGTTCAGAGTCGCAAGACAGCTCGTCTTCGCCAACTCGCGCCACGTCCCGGGAGACACCAGTGTCTATTGGTGGATAACGCTCGAGGGCAAGGCACCCCGTCAGCGCAAGGCTCGCCCCCTGCCCCGAGAGGCATGGCTCGCAGCGCTCAAGCCAATCATCAAACGGGTCCCCGACATTCTCTTCTTCCCCAACTTCCTGTTCGAGTTCCCGGAGCGCATCTACCTCGCACCCCGAGCGGGCGATGAAGTCGGGAAGTTCTACAACCTAGTTCTGCAAGATATACTGGACGCCCTTGGCAACGCAACAACCGTAGAGACCCACATACACCAACGCGCCAAGTCGGGAAACACCAATGACAAGACTAGCCTCGACGGGCTGCTGCTCGAGATGTCCCGGCATGTCACTCAGACCGTCTTCTCGACGTGGGATCAGATGTTCCAGCAGCAGCAGATCGCGCAGAAAAGGGTGACCCTCACCTGCGACGCCGATGAGGAGGGGCGCCATTTCATCAGTCTCCGGCTTGAAGACCACGACGGCTTCTACCAGATACGGGAGCGTTCCCTTGGTTTCCGGTGGTTCTTCACTTTCCTACTTCTCACTCACTACCGCGGTTTCCGGGAGCGAAGCTCCGCGGGTGTCCTATTCCTTCTCGATGAGCCTGCTTCGAACCTTCACTCAACTGCGCAGGCTCGCCTGCTCCAGAGTTTCTCGAAGCTGCCAGAGAGGTGCGGCATCATCTACACCACCCACAGTCACCACCTGATCAACCCACGGTGGCTCGAGACCACCTTCGTCGTAAGGAATGAGGGGCTCGACTACGCAACCGACGCCGTGGACTACAGTGCGAAGAAGACGGATATCACAGTCAGCAGGTACCGGGAGTTCGTCGCTGCGCACCCTAGCCAGACTAGCTACTTCCAGCCTATCCTCGATGTCCTCGATTACGCTCCGAGCGTGCTGGAGGATGTCCCGGCGGTAGTGATGGCCGAGGGCAAGACGGACTTCTACCTGTTCAAGTACCTAGCAGCCGCGATAGGGACTGAACTGCGTCTGCTGCCCGGGTCAGGTGCTGGCTCCCTGGAGACCGCAATTCAGTTGTACCTTGCCTGGTGCCGGGCTTTCGTAGTTCTGCTGGACAGTGATGCCGAAGGCGGGAAGCAGAAGGCGCGGTATAGGGAGACTTTCGGTGCGGCCGTGGACAACCGCATCACAGGAATCCGAGATCTCGTCCCAGACTTGGCGGGTACTCGCAGTGAGGCACTCCTGGAAGAAGCGGATCGTTTCGAGATCCAACGTGTTGCCTTCCCAGACGACGCGTGCTATGAGAAGAAGCACTTCCACCGATCACTGCAGGAGTTGGTCGCCCGCAACGAGACGCTGCCTCTCTCGGAGCCATCGCGGAGCCGAGCCGAGACTGCGCTCGCTGCTCTCAAGGGGATGTTGGCAAGCCAGTCTGGTAACTAGCCTGACCCGCCCAATCTGGCCGCCGGGAACGGCGGGACTGCGGTGACTACGGGGCCAGGTCTCTCAGCTTAGTGTCCACGACGGTTGCGAAAGTCAGCCCTGGTTGCCCAGTGAGGCCACAGTCGAGTTGCGCTGGGTCTGCCGCTGCTCTTCCCGGTGATGCTTGGGCGGATCCAGGTGGGGTCCTGCATCGCAATACTCTCGGACCCTGCGTTGGGCGGAACCCAACAGATCGTGGCCGAGCGTTCGCGTAGAGTGAACGAGATGACTGGAGACCACAGCGGAGAGAATGGGAATGGACAATATCCTGGGGGGATCGAGCGCGAGACAGGCGTGACAGACCTTGTCTCGCTTCTGGAAGCACTGGTGTCGTCGACTGGCCTCCAGCCCCTCCTCCTCGAGGTGTACCGCTTTCGAGCCACGGGTCGGAGGCCAGCCGAGCGAAGGGTGAGGAAGCCGTGCTCATCCGGGGACGCGCGTTCAATCCCGCTGGCGAGGCCGCCGGCGATAACCAGGCCAAGGGCCAAGAGGAGGCTGATCCCTCCAGACACGACGAGAACGACCTTCGCAGCGCCCACTCGCCATCCCCAGACGGACGGCGTTCCGCGGCGTTTCCCTCGCGACGCCTGGTTGCTCATCCTGCCCTTGCCCGTTGGTCGGCGGCAATTCCGCTTCGGCTCTCCGGTTTGATCCCGGCCGGGCGGGCCCTAGAGCGTGACCACGCGTCCGACGAAGAGGATGGCACCCGTCGGGATGTCGCGGATAACGAAGAAGAACGGCCGATCGATGGTGAGCGTCACCGGCGATCCGGGCATCCCTGTCCCTGCCATGACCACGGCGGTCGCGGCCGCGGCCTCGGTCCCTTTCTCGTCCACCGAGACAAACGCCTTGTGGAGGACATCCGAGACAAAGAGGTCCTGCGCTCCGTCGATCCCGGAGAAGTCCGCGGCGTCGGGATCAAACGCGTCCTTCATCCCCAGCGCGCGCAGCGGCTCAAAGAGAGAGAGGGTAGAGTCAAACCGGAACTTCGGAAGTCCTAGGCGGACGTCGTGCGTCTCGAGAGCAGCCAAGATCTCGCGGTAGATCTCGACCTCGAGCCTTGCCTCGAACGCCGTGAACCGGCCGGCGTCCGGGACGACGAGGAGCATCGCGAGCTGTGCCCCGTTGTAGGGAAGGTCCACGGCTTGGAGGTCGCCCACCCTCGCGTAAGAGAGCATCGCCGCCTCGTGCATCATCGGCACAGAGACGGGACTTCCAGAGAGGGGCGTGAAGGACTCGGTCGACGTGTTCTTCGCCTCAAACGGGAAGAGCCACGGGGCCTTGAAGTAGATGGCGTTTGTCAGGACGAATCGTGTGCTGTCGGTCACGCTCCCCGAGGGCAGAAGATCCTTCACCCGGTCGTTCGTCTGGTCACTCACCCAGTCGTTGATCGAGAGACGCGAGCCTTCGGGATCGCTCTCGAAGTCCTCAAGCCGCAATCCGGCGCCGTAGTTCAGAGCCAGGGTATCGAGATACGCCGACCGGAACGGGAAGCCTCGCTGCCCCCACACGGCGTTCACGACGTTGAGTTCGAAGCCTTCGCCCTCGTAGGGAGGGCCGACCTCGTCGCGCCGGTTCAGTTCGAGGTCGAGCGCGTTGAACGCCGGATGGAGCGCCGCCTGCCCCAGCCCAAAGTGAAGGGCCTCCGCCATCTCCGTCTCGGTCACCCCACGCGCGCCCGCGTACGCCATCGCCAAGGCCGACGAGATGCTGTGCGGCGAGAAAAAGAGGTTCGTGGCGCCTACGGTCACTTCGTGATACAGCGCGAGCGCAAACGCGGCGTTCCCGGAAGTGAGGGTGGCAAGGTCTGCCGGACTGACGTTGGGCTCAAGATCCCGGGAGAGGCCCGAGCGGGCCACCGAGTCATCGCTCGGGCCCCCCGGCCAAAGCCAACTGCAACCTACAAGGCTCGCCGCGAGAAGCGCGAGCAGGAGAAGACCGGCCACCCTGAAGCTTCGAACCGCAACCATCCGCCTCACCTCCCCTCTTTGCCAGCGTATTCCCTCGTCGCCGGCGACACTTTCCCACAAAGGGATTCTAGACCGTCGACGCACCGTCTGCACAGCCAGGACCCTCGCGGCCCGGACCGAAGACAGACTGCCTGAGGCCCGCGCCGCCACAGCAAGGTGCGACCAGGAGCCTTGCCGCGCGCTCCGCTCGTCCGCTATAGTCCGCTCTGAGGTGAACCGATGAAACGACTCATCGAGGGCGCGCTGATCTGGGACGGGGCGGGGCGTCTGGTGGAAGACGGAGCGATCCTGATCGATGGCGCGACGATCGAGGCCGTGCTCGACCGCAATGAGCGGTCACGGCTTGAGATCCTCCGGGATGTTGACCGGATCGACGCCTCCGGCACGCTCGCCATCCCCGGCCTGGTGAACGCCCACACTCACCTCTATAGCAGCCTTGCGCGCGGCATGGCCCTTCCGGGCTTCTCTCCCAGGTCCTTTGGGGAGATCCTGGAAGGATTGTGGTGGAAGCTCGACCGGGCCCTCGACGCCGACTCGATCCGCGCCAGTGCCTTGGTGGGGGCGATGGAGGCAGCCCGCTGCGGGGTCACGACCCTGATCGATCATCACGCGAGTGCCCACGCCATCCCGGGGTCCCTCACCCTCCTCGAGAACGCCGTCTGCCGCGAGGTCGGCCTGCGTGCCTCGTTTGCGTACGAGGTCTCCGACCGCGACGGAGCGAAAGCCGCCTCCCAGGGGATAGAGGAGAACCTCGACTTCCTCGCCCTCCACGGCGCACCCGGCGGTCACTGCGGGGGGCTCTTCGGCCTGCACGCCTCGTTCACCCTGTCCGACCAGACGCTCGCCCAGGTCGCCGAGCGTCTCCCGGGCGGAGTTGGCGTCCATATCCATGTCGCCGAGGGGCCGGAGGACGAGGACGACTGCACGAAACATCACCGGCTTCGCGTCGTGGAGAGGCTCGACCGCTACGGGCTCCTGCGACACAACTCGGTCCTCGCCCACTGCCTCCACCTTGATGCGGCGGAGAAGGACCTCGTCGCCAAGAGAGGGGCGATCGTCGTCACGAACCCACGCTCGAACATGAACAACGCCGTGGGCGCCTTCGACCTTCCCGGGTTCCTCGGACGCAAGGTCCTGACGGGCCTGGGCACCGACGGCCTCGGCTCAAACCTCCTGACGGAGCTTTTCACGGCGAGCATCCTAGAGAAACATGAAAAGAGCGACCCGCGCGCCGGCGGGTTCGACGCGCTCTACGCCATCCTCTTCCAGAACAACCCATCGATCGTCGAGCGCCTGCTCGGCGTCCGCGTCGGTGCCATCGCGGCGGGAGCGCCAGCGGACGTCGCGCTCCTCGACTACACACCGCCGACGCCACTTCTTGCAGAGAACGTCTTGGGCCACCTTTTCTTCGGAATCGCTGTCCACGATCTCCACGTCTCACACCTCTTCGTCGGCGGCCGTCCGATCCTGCGGGGCGGCCGTTTCGTCGACCTGGACCAGGAGGCCATCTATGCCCACGCGCGCGACGCGGCACAGAAGCTGTGGAGGCGCCTTGCTTAGAGCGCGAGGGCCCGCCTCAAGCCACGCCGTGACGTCTGCTGGAGCTCACTTGAAGGATTCTCTGCTCAGGGAGGTGCGGGCATGCCAAGCGGAATGAAGGCACAACCCTTCGATCGGCTCCTGCGCTTGATCCTTGCGGAGCACGGGCACAACCGATCGATCTTCGGGATTCCTCAATCGCTCTTCTATGTGCCCAAGCGCAAGTGCGCCTACGCCACGGAGGATTTCCTTGGGCAGCCTCTCTCCACGCCGATCGGCCCGGCCGCCGGACCTCACACCCAGTTGGCTCAGAACATCGTCTGTGCCTGGCTCTCCGGTGGGCGATTCATCGAACTGAAGACCGTGCAGATCATGGACACCCTCGAGATCCCGCGTCCCTGCATCGACATGGAGGACGAGGGCTACAACGTCGAGTGGTCCCAGGAGCTCAAGCTTGACGAGTCGCTCCTCGAGTACGTCAAGGCGTGGGCGCTGATCCACATCCTGTATCGTCTTTTGGGCTTCGAGAGGAAGGCGCCCCTGGGCACCGTGTTCAATATGAGCGTGGGCTACAACCTGGAGGGGATCACGAGCCCGCCCATGACGCGCTTCATGGACCGCCTCGTGGACGCCTCGGAGGAGCTCTTCGAGATCCGGGACGTGCTGGCCGCGGAGTTCCGCGCGCTCGCCGATATCGACATCCCATCAAGACTCGCGAATAGCGTCACCCTCTCCACCATGCACGGTTGTCCACCGGACGAGGTCGAGCGGATCGCCCGCTACCTTCTTGAGGAGAGGGGCCTGCACACGACCGTCAAACTCAATCCCACCTTGCTCGGGAAGGACGCCGTGATGCGCATCCTCCACGACGACTTGGGCTTCCGGGAAGTCGCCATCCCCGACGAGGTCTTCGCGCACGACCTGGAATACGGCCGAGCCGTCGAGCTGATTCGAACGCTCAAGAAGACCGCCGCGGCGCGGGGTCTCGTGTTCGCGGTGAAGCTCTCCAACACCCTCGCCATGTCCAACCACAAGCGAACGCTCCCGGGGAGCGAGATGTACATGTCGGGCCGCGCCCTCTACCCGATCACGATGGCCCTCTTCAGTAAGCTCATGCACGAGTTTGATGGCGACCTCGCCGTCTCCTACTCCGCCGGGGCGGACGCCCTCAACGTAACGACGATCCTCGCCTGCGGCGCGCGCCCAGTCACCGCCGCCTCCGACCTCCTCAAGCCGGGTGGCTACTCAAGACTCCTGCAGTACCTGGAGAACCTGGAAGAGGGGATGCTGGCCTGTGACGCGCGAAGCCTCGATGAACTCGCAGAAGACAGGCTCCTGACCCTGGAACGAGCGGCGGATGAGGCGAGGACCGACCCGCGCTACAAGAAGGACTACCATCCCCACGACCTCCCCAAGGTCGCCTCCGCTCTTGAGCGCTTCGACTGCGTCGAGGCTCCCTGCGTCGAGGCGTGCGCCGTGTGCCAGGACGTCCCGGAGTATGCGTGGCTCGTCGGCCAGGGCCGCTTCGATCGCGCCCTCGGTGTGATCCTCTCCCAGAACCCGCTCCCAGGCGTGACCGGCCACGTCTGCACGCACCGCTGCGAGACCCGTTGCACACGCAACAACTACGACGAGTCCGTCGGGATCCGCTCCCTCAAGCGCTTCGCGTTTGAGCACGGGAAGGCGCCTCTGCCCAAGACCGTCTCTTCCGGCCGTCGGGTGGCCGTGATAGGCGCCGGCCCCTCCGGCCTTGCGGCGGCCGTCTTCCTCGCCCAAAACGGCCTCGAAGTGACGGTATACGAGGCCAAGGGCACGGCGGGCGGCATGCCCGCCCTGGCCCCAGCCTTCCGGCTCCCCCCGAAAGTCGTCGAGACGGACGTCGAGCGCGTCCGGCGAATGGGTGTGCGCATCGAGCTGGGACACCGTGTCGTCGCTCGTCCGGGGAAACTACTCGAGGAAGGCTTCGACGCGATCTACCTAGCCTGCGGATTCTCCAGGGACGCCCCTCTCGCGATCGAGGGGATCGAAGGAAAGGGAGTCTACGGCGCGCTCGATCTCTTGGACCGGGTGGCGCGCGGCGAGAAGCCGGCATTGGGCGCCTCGGCCCTCGTGATCGGCGGCGGAAACACCGCCATGGACGCTGCCCGCACGGCCCAGCGCCTCTCCGGAAACCCGGTCAGCGTCGTCTACCGCCGGACCCGCGCACAGATGCCCGCCGAGGAAGAGGAACTCCGGGATCTCCTCGGGGAGGGGAATCGGCTGCTCGAACTCGTCTCCCCCAA
>Ga0315294_10008399_pt1 | contig 11351 bp, 10 predicted proteins | sample YL17G13_40_MG_FD_203626 | JGI IMG/M metagenome (GOLD analysis project Ga0315294, IMG submission 203626) | Sediment microbial communities from Yellowstone Lake, YNP, Wyoming, USA - YL17G13_40 | ecosystem: Environmental > Aquatic > Freshwater > Lake > Sediment | place: USA: Wyoming | collected... | reverse complement strand
GACCATTCTGCTTCGCTGTGCTACTTTCGTGCACAGCTTCGCAGGAATAAGGTTCTACGCAGCCCCATACCAGCTATTGCTTATTGAAGGGCGAAGTAGGCCAGATTTCAAAAAGGAGGGGAACAAATGACATATACCGGACCAGAGAAACGAAAACACCCTCGCATCAGCGGACGTTTTGTTGTATCTTACAGGGTGTTGGAAGAAGAGGATGCCGTGGATATATCCCAGACAAAAAATTTAAGTTTAGGCGGGATGCTCCTTACTACCAATAGACAATTTGACCCCGGTACAAATATCGCTTTAGAGATAAGGTTACCTTTTGACCCCAATCCCATTATGCTCATTTGTAAGGTGGTAGAATCATATGAAATCACAAGGGGCTTGATTTACGATACCAGGCTTGCATTTTTGGCTGTTGATGAGAAGCATAGAAACGTAATCGGCCAGACCATAGATTATTATTTAAAAAAAGATTAACCGCAAAAGCGCAAAAAACTGCTAAGAGATTATAGATTCATACCGCAGGAGCCGTAAAAGAAAACTTTTTGCGTTTTAGCAGTTTTAAAAAGGATAAATTATGAAAAAAATTAATATAGGATTAATTGGTTTTGGTAATGTCGGCTCGGGGGTTGTGAAGATCTTACGCGAGAAAAGAGCCCTCTTGGCTAATAAAATAGGATTAGAGATAAATATTAAAAAGATTTGCGATAAGGATACTATTTCTAAAAGAAATGTTTTTGTAGATAAGCGTCTTTTGACAGAAAATGTTGAAGAAATTATCAATGATCCCCAGATAGATATTGTTATAGAATTAATCGGAGGTATACATCCGGCAAAAGAATATATGATTGGTGCCTTGAAGAAAGGCAAGAATATAGTTACTGCCAATAAGGCCCTCCTGGCGCAAGAAGGTAGAGAATTATTTGCCCTGGCAAGAGACCGTGATAAGAATATCTACTTTGAGGCATCAGTGGGCGCAGGTATTCCGATTATAAAATCTCTACGCGAAGGTTTGGTGGCTAATAAATTTTACAGTATATTTGGTATTGTAAATGGCACTTCTAATTTCATCCTCTCGCAGATGTCTGGCGAAAATCGCACCTTTAATGATGCGCTCAAGGAGGCGAAGTTAAGGGGGTTTGCAGAAAAGAAACCTACTTTAGATATTGAGGGCATAGACTCTGCGCATAAGTTAGCATTACTTACCTATCTTTGTTTTGGCAGGTTAGTTGATTTAGATGATATATTTACCGAAGGCATCTCGCAAATATCTTTAGCCGATGTTAATTATGCCAAGGAATTAGGGCTTGAAGTAAAGTTGTTAGCCATTGCCAAAAGAGAAGTTGACGAATTAGAAGTAAGGGTGCATCCCACCCTTATACCTAAAACACATTTGCTATCTTCGGTGACAGGCATATTTAACGCGATATATGTCTCATGCGATTTAGCAGGCAATATTTTATTTTATGGCCCAGGCGCAGGTCAGATGCCTGCTGCTTCGGCAGTGGTAGCGGATTTGGTGGATTTAACTCAAGGCATCAAGGCCGGACTTTTCAGGCCAACCTTAAATGTAGTTGCCGATAAGTCAATAAGAAAACTGCGCAAGATAGACGAGATTGAAAGTCGATATTATATTCGTTTTATGGCTTTGGATAAACCGGGCGTATTAGCCAAGATATCTGGCGTGTTAGCTAAATTCGGGATTAGCATTGCCTCGGTTACCCAAAAGGAAAGACGAAAGACACAAGTTGTGCCCATAGTGATGATTATACATGAGGCAAAAGAGAAGCATTTACGAGCTGCGTTGGAGGCGATAGATCGTTTAAATGTGATAAAACAAAAGTCAGTAGCAATAAGGATGGAGGAAGTGTGAAATCAGTTGTCAGTTGTCAGTTGTCAGTTGTCAGTTATAACGGAGTAATAGATAGATATAAAGAATATCTGCCGGTAACAGATAAGACCCCCATAATTACCTTAAAAGAAGGTAATACGCCTTTAATATATGCCAATTATTTAAGTAAAATAATGGGTAAAAATTTTGCAGTTTACCTGAAATACGAAGGCCTGAATCCCACGGGTTCTTTTAAAGATAGAGGTATGACCGTGGCTATTTCCAAGGCTTGTGAGGAAGGTTCAAAAGCAGTGATGTGTGCTTCTACGGGTAATACTTCGGCATCAGCAGCAGCATATGCGGCTCGTGCTGGAATTAAATGTATTGTGCTTATTCCCAAAGGCGCGATTGCTTTGGGTAAGCTTAGTCAGGCGCTTATTCACGGTGCGCTCGTTTTGGCCATAGACGGTAATTTTGATGTGGCATTAGATTTAGTCAGAGAAATTACGGCAAAGTACCCTATAACTTTAGTTAATTCTTTGAATCCTTATCGCATCGAAGGCCAGAAAACAGCGAGTTTTGAAATCTGTGATTGTTTAGGCTTAGCGCCGGACTTCCAGGTTATGCCGGTGGGTAATGCCGGTAATATCACTGCTTACTGGAAGGGGTATAAGGAATATAAAGAATGGGGTAAAATCAAAAGATTACCCAAGATGTTGGGCTTTCAGGCAGAAGGTGCAGCGCCTATTGTTAGGGGTCATCCCATAGAAAATCCTCAGACCATTGCTACTGCCATCCGCATTGGTAATCCGGCGAGTTGGGAAAAAGCAGAGCAAGCGCGCGATGAATCCGGCGGACTGATTGATTTGGTCTCGGATAAAGAAATTATTAATGCCTATAAACTTTTAGCAGCAAGAGAGGGAGTATTTGTAGAACCAGCCTCTGCCGCTTCAGTAGCAGGGCTATTGAAATTAGCAAAGAAGAAGTATTTTAAACGCAATACGCAATACGCACGACGCAATACGAGAATAGTTTGTATTTTAACCGGTCATGGCCTCAAAGACCCGGATAGAGCAATAAAGACCATAAAAGAACCAAAAGTAGTTAAGCCTGATTTAAAGACAATACTAAGGGAAATTGGTTATTAAGAATACACAATACACAATACACAATACACAATACTTAAAAAACAAAAGAATTCTCATCACCGCCGGACCTACCTGGGTTGCGATAGATAGCGTTAGGGTAATCAGTAACATTGCCACCGGTGAGACAGGGATTCTATTAGCGGAAAAATTACAACGGCTTGGTGCAAAGGTAACTTTGCTTCTTGGGCCGGTTGGCAGCTGTTGTTTAAACAAAAAAATAAAATTAATTCACTTTAGGTTCTTCGATGAGTTGAAGGATAACCTGATAAAAGAATTAAAATCTAAAAAGTATGATGTGGTAATTCACTCCGCAGCGGTCTCTGATTATAAGCCATTAAAAATTTATGCTCGTAAGGTAAAGTCAGGCATTAAGAATTGGCAGCTTCATTTAGTACCCACAGAGAAGATTGTAGGCTTGACAAAAAAAATCGATCGCACTCTATTCTTAGTGGGCTTTAAATTTGAACCGGGCGTAAGAAAAAAAATACTGATAGACAAAACCAGGAGTCTGGTAAGCCATGCTGGCCTGGATTTAGCAGTTGCCAATACCATCGATAGAAATCGGTACCTGGCCTATATTGTTGAACGAGAAAAAATTTATGGCCCCATACTTAATAAAAAGGCTATGGTCGAAAAATTAGTTAATATAACCGGGGAGAAAATATGGAAGAACTAAAAATACCAGGCAGACTTAAAAACAATATTCAGGTTTTCATTCAGAAATTAAAGGATATTTACCAACAAGATTTAATATCGGCAATCCTTTACGGAAGCGCGGCAAGCGGAGAATTTGTAGACAAGTATTCTAATTTAAATTTACTCGTGGTATTAAAAAACACAGATTTAGAGAATTTAAAGAAAGCCACAAGGGTCATAAATAAATTTAGTACGATTAATCCATTATTTCTTAATGAAGATTATATCGCAAGCTCTACCGATATATTCCCTATTGAATTTCTCGATATGCAGGAGAATTATCTTGTTTTATATGGAAAAGATGTTTTAAAGGGCATAAATATTGATATAAGGAATTTAAGATTTCAATGTGAACAGGAACTAAAATCAAAGCTTATTAATTTAAGGCAGCTATACTTGAGAATAAATAAAGATAAAACTGCTTTGCGCAATTTACTTTTTAAGTCATTTACATCAATATTGCACATATTAAGAAATGTTGTACGCCTAAAAGCTAAATTGCCAGCCTATAAAAAAGAGGATATTTTGCGGGAGTTGTCTTCGGAATTTCGGATCGATATGACTATCTGGGAAAAAATATTGGCGGCTAAAGTCAAGCAGATAAAATTAAATAATAAAGATACAGAACAATTATTTATTGCTTTTCTAAGAGAATTAGAAAAGATAGTTGATATAGTAGATAAATTATAATTGCATGCGTAAGATTTGCCTTTTGTTTGTCGCTTTAGCTTTGCCGTTCTTTGTATATGCCGAGAATATACCTAAAGCCGCAGGTTGGGTAAATGATTTTGCCGGTGTAATCAGCCCTGAATATAAAGATAAACTTAGCTCTTTAATTAGCGAATTAGAAGAAAAGACCTCTGCAGAAATTGCTGTAGTTACCATAGATTCGATTTCGCCTTATGGCGAAATCGAATATGCGCGTATGCTCTTTGACAATTGGAAACCCGGAAAAAAAGGAAAAGATAATGGCGTGTTAGTGCTTTTGGCAATTAAGGAGAGGCGCTGGCGTATTGAAACCGGTTATGGTGTAGAAGGGATTTTACCTGATGGCCTTTGCGGTGAGATTGGCCGCAACTATATGGTGCCGTATTTTAAGGAGGGTAAATATGGAGAAGGATTGTATCAGGGCGTAATCCAAATCTATCAAATTATATCTGGAACTACCAATATTCATTTAGAACCATTGCAGGGTGCGAGGAAAATTGCTTCCGAGAATTATAATGATTATTTCCCGTTCTTTTTTTTATTTTTGTTAATAATTATTATAGGTATCGTATTGTTACGCTATCTTGGAGATGGCTATTATTCCGATGGAGGTTATTATAGCGGTGGCTATGGTGGTGGTGGATTTGGCGGAGGAGGTTTCGGTGGCGGAGGAGGTTTCGGTGGCGGCGGAGGAGGCGGAGGCGGTGCGGGAGGAGGATTTTAAAAACGGAGGCCTGATATGAAAAAAATTTTGCTTGGAATAGGAATAATTACCGTATTAATCATTATTTCTTTTGTTTCAGTCTATAATGGTATAGTAACAAAACATGAAACAATTACTGCTAAGTGGGCGCAGGTGGAGAATCAATTGCAAAGACGCAATGATTTAATACCTAATTTAGTAAATACAGTTAAAGGTTATGCAGCGCATGAAAGGACTGTTTTTGAGAATGTAACTAATGCGCGTTCTCAGTGGGCAAAGGCAACTACCATAGATGAAAAAGTCAAAGCCGCAGGCGCTATGGATGCAGCTTTGGCCAGGTTACTTTTGGTAGTAGAGAATTACCCTGATTTAAAAGCAAGCGCAAACTTTTTAGCGTTACAGGATGAATTAGCTGGGACAGAAAATCGTATTGCCGTGGAGAGAATGCGTTATAACGAGGCGGTACGAGATTATAATGTTACCGTAAGAATGTTTCCCGGTAATATTATTGCGGGTATGTTTGGATATAAACCAGCCACAGAGTACTTTAAAGCGGAAGAGAAAGCAAGGGGAGTTCCAGAAGTAAAGTTTTAATAATATTATATTGCGTATAGCGTATTGAGTATTGCATGTTGTGCATTTACGCAATACGCAGAACGCAATACGCAATACGAATCGCTAGGATACTATGAAATATATCGTTTTAGTTGGCGATGGGATGGCGGATTATCCGATAAAGGAACTGGGCGAACGCACGCCTTTAGAGGCAGCGCGCACGCCGAATATGGATTTTATTGCCCAACACGGCAGGCTCGGTCGCATAAAGACAATTCCCGACAAGATGAGTCCTGCCTCGGATGTGGCCAATCTCTCCATTTTAGGTTATGACCCAGAAAGATTTTATACCGGCAGGGGACCTCTGGAGGCAGCAAATTTAGGCATAGAATTAGAAGATGACGATGTGGCTTTTCGTTGTAATCTGATTACGGCTGCGGCTGATACATTGATAGATTACAGTGCTGGCCATATTAGCTCTAAAGAGGCAGCGATATTGATAAAATTTATTGACCAGAAGCTGGGAACAAATAGGATTAAGTTTTATCCGGGCGTAAGTTATCGGCATCTGATGGTAGTAAAAAGGGGTACTTATGAGCGCCTGCAGGATTTAGAATGCAAGCCGCCCCATGATATTGGCGGACAGAATATCGCTAAAAATTTACCCAAAGGAGCTAATGCTGATTTAATCATAAAATTGATGCAGGATTCACGGGGGATTTTAGAAAACCACGAGATAAATCTGGTAAGAATAGACTTGAAGGAAAATCCGGCGAATATGATCTGGCTCTGGGGCCAAGGTAAAAAGCCCAATTTGCCAAAATTTGCTAAAGAATACGGTCTTTCTGGCAGCGTTATCTCAGCTGTGGATTTGATCAAAGGATTAGGCAGGATTTTAGGTTTGGGGGTAATCAATGTTCCTGGCGCAACCGGCTATTATGATACTGATTACGCAGGCAAGGCAAAAGCAGCCTTGAAAGCGCTGGAAGATAAGGATTTTGTTTTTGTGCATGTAGAGGCACCGGATGAAGCAGGCCATAACGGAGACTTAAGGGAAAAGATTACTGCGATTGAACGATTTGATCAATTAGTAGTCGGGACCATATTAGAAGCATTAGAACGCAAGAAAAATTTTCGGATTGTGGTTTTACCTGACCATGCCACGCCCCTTTCGGTGAAAACCCATACCGCGGATATTGTGCCTTTTGGGATATTTGGCAAGGGATACGCTGCCGGTGGTTTTGCCGGTTATAGCGAAAAAGAAGCAGAGAAATCCGAACTTTATTTTGAAAAAGGATATGAGTTGATGGAGTATTTCATTAAAGGATGAATTCCTTAATCATTGTTATTATAGCGCTGGTATTATTTTTCTGGGCATATCGAGTCTATGCCAAGAAGCTGGAAACACTTTGGCAGATAGACCCCAAAAGGTCAACCCCCGCCTTTACTAAATACGACAGCGTAGATTATATTCCGGCAAAGAACTGGCTGGTTTTATTCGGGCATCACTTTGCTTCCATTGCGGGCGCCGGGCCAATTATCGGGCCGGTGATTGCGGTAATGTTGTGGGGATGGTTGCCGGCATTATTATGGGTGGTCATAGGCACAATCTTTATTGGCGGCGCGCATGATTTCGGTTCTTTGGTTACTTCAGTAAGAGAAGGAGGTTCTTCAGTTGCGGATATTGCGCAGCATGTCATTTCTCGGCGGGCAAAAATAATTTTTTCTTTATTTGTCTGGCTCGCCTTAATTTTAGTGATTGCGGTTTTTGCTTATCTTTGCGCCGATACCTTTGTCAAAGAACCCAAAATTGTTTTACCTTCATTAGGACTTATACCAGTAGCCATGTTGGTAGGTTATCTCCTGTATCATCAACGGTCTAACAGTATTTTGACTACAATACTTGGATTATTATGTTTAGTGAACTTAATATTCCTAGGCAATGCTTTAGCTATCACAGGTAACATAAAGATATGGCTTTTTGTCTTATTTGTATATTGTTATTTTGCTTCGGTTCTGCCAGTAAATATACTCCTGCAGCCCCGGGATTATCTTTCCAGCTTCTTATTATTTTTTGGCGTGGGCGCAGGTTATATCGGTTTATTATTGTCTCGCCCTGTAATTACAATGCCGGCCTACCATAAATTTAGCACAACCGAAGGCTATCTTTGGCCAATGCTGTTTGTTACGGTTGCCTGTGGCGCAATTTCCGGATTTCATGCTTTAATTGCCAGTGGCACATCATCAAAACAGATTGCAAATGAACGCTATGCCAAAAGAATCGGATACGGCGGTATGGTTGCCGAGGGCTTAGTTGCGTTACTAGCAATAATTGCCACAGCTACCTTGTTTAAACGCGGCGAAGATTTCAGCGCCATCTTAAAAAACACTACTCCTATTTCCATATTTGGCAAAGGCTATGGTTTGCTAAGCAGAAATATTTTGGGTAATTACGGTTCATTTATTGCCATAACCATCCTTAATGCATTTATCCTGACGACATTGGATACAGCGACCAGAATCTCGCGCTATCTGACCGAGGAATTATTTAGCATAAAAAACCGTTATCTATCAACATTATTAATCATCATCTTGAGTGCGGCATTAGCCTTTAGCGGTAAATGGAATAGGATATGGCCGGTATTCGGCGCATCTAATCAATTAGTGGCAGCATTAGCCCTATTTGTTTTGAGCTGTTGGCTTTTATCCAAAAATAAAACTACAAAATTTACCCTGGCGCCTGCATTTTTTATGTTGATTACTACTGTAATAGCATTAGTATTGCAGGTAGTTAGATATTTTAAAAATAAAGAGATTGTTCTTTTTATAACAACCGTTCTTTTAATAATTCTTGCGGGTTTTATGGTCTGTGAAGTAATGCCTATAATTTTTACGAGGAGAAAGAAACATGCATAAAGGTCTGATAGTGCAAAAATTTGGCGGCTCTTCCGTAGCTAATGTTGAACGTATCCAGAATGTAGCCAAAAGAGTGGTTAGTTACCGAAAGAAAGGTTATGATTTAGTGGTAGTGGTATCTGCCTTAGGAGATACCACTGATGAATTGATTGAATTGGCAAATCAGATTAATCCTGAACCTTCAGAGCGCGAAATGGATATGCTTTTATCGACGGGAGAGCAGATTTCCGTGGCGCTTCTAGCGATGGCCATCCATAAATTAGGGTTTGAGGCCATATCTTTTACCGGCGCGCAGGTGGGAATTATTACGGATACCAGTTATACCCGCGCCCGGATTATCAAAATAAATGCCGAGAAGATAAAAGAAGAATTAAAGAGAAGTAAGATTGTGATTGTCGCCGGATTCCAAGGCGTAACTTTGAATCAGGATATTACTACTTTAGGGCGCGGCGGTTCAGATTTAACTGCTGTGGCCTTGGCCAAAGAGCTAAATGCTCGAGGATGCGAAATCTATACGGATGTGCAAGGTATTTATACTGCTGATCCGCGCATAGAACCCAAGGCAAAGAAAATCCCCCGGATTACTTATGATGAGATGCTGGAGATGGCCTCTTTGGGGGCGCAGGTAATGCAGGCACGTTCTATTGAGGTGGCAAAAAAATTTAATGTCCCCATACATGTGCGTTCATCATTTTCAAAAAATTTAGGCACGATGATTATTAAGGAGGTAAAGATAATGGAAAATGTAGTTGTCAGTGGCATAACCGTGAATAGAAATGAAGCCAAGATTACGATTTGTAATGTTCCTGACCGCCCAGGAGTAGCGGCAAAGATATTTAAAGAATTAGCCAGTAACGGCGTAAATGTAGATATGATTGTGCAGAATGTCAGTCACTTACGGCAAACCGACATATCTTTTACCGTTACTAAAGCCGATATACCAAAGACAATGAGACTTACGAAAAAAGTGGCCAGGTCGATTAAGGCGGGAGAGGTATTGCGAGATGAAGATATAGCTCGTGTTTCCATAGTGGGCGTAGGCATGAAATCGCATCCGGGCGTAGCTAGTAAGATGTTCGAGGCTTTAGCCTATAATAAAATTAATATAGAGATGATTTCCACTTCTGAGATAAGCATATCCTGCATTATACAAAAGAAGTTTGCCGAAAGAGCAGTAAGGACATTGCATAGAAAATTTGGATTAGCAAAATAATTTAGTTCATAGTTCATGGTTCATAGGGGATATTTTTATGAAATAATAAAACATATTAGATTCTGCGGCACATGCCTTAAGAATCATGCGAAACATTCATTAATGAATGTTTCGCATGAAATGGAGATATTAAGATGTCTAAGGTAAAATTATACGATACTACTTTGCGCGATGGTGCACAGGGAGAAGGTATCTCTTATTCGGTTATGGATAAAATTCGCATTGCCCAAGAGTTAGATAAATTAGGGATACATTATATTGAGGGCGGTTGGCCTGGCTCTAATCCTAAAGATATGGAGTTCTATTTGAAGATGGCGAAGAGCCGCCTTAAGAACGCGCAATTGGTTGCCTTTGGTTCAACCCGTCGGCCGAAGCAGCAGGCATCCGGGGATAATAATCTTCGTGCCTTGCTTAAATCACAAGCTAAGATTGTCACTATCTTTGGCAAAACCTGGGATTTACATATAAGAGATGTTTTAAAAACTACTCTCGATGAGAATCTGGAGATGATTAAAGACACGGTAAGTTTTCTTGTCTCTCGCGGCCTGACTGTATTTTACGATGCCGAACATTTTTTCGATGCCTATCAGGCAAATAAAGAATATAGTCTAAAGTGTTTATTGACTGCTTGCCAGGCAGGCGCAAGGACAATAGTTTTATGCGATACAAACGGTGGAACCATTACTTCTGAGATTGTAAAAGTGATTACGGAAATCCGGCCCAAAATAAATGTTTGGTTAGGTATCCATTGTCATAATGACGCAGACCTTGCCGTAGCTAATACCATTGCTGCGGTTCAAGGCGGTTGCGATATGGTCCAGGGAACAATTAATGGTTATGGTGAACGCTGCGGCAACGCCGATTTAATTCCCATTATCGCCAATCTTAAATTAAAACTGGGCATTGATTGTATTGCCGACGAGAAATTGAAAGAGCTAACGCATGTTTCGCATTTTATAAGCGAAGTCAGCAATATGAAACAGAGAGATGACCAGCCTTACGCCGGCGCATCTAGCTTCGCGCATAAAGGCGGCGTGCATATTAATGCGGTAATGAAGAATCCTAAGACCTATGAACATATCGAGCCAACTCTAGTGGGAAATCGACGCCGGATATTGGTCTCGGAATTAGCTGGTAAGACTGGAATATTAATCCGCGCCAAGGAATTAGAGTTAAACTTAAGCAAAGAGGATCCTAAGACCAAGAGGATTTTGAAACTTATCCAATCTCTTGAACACCAGGGGTATCACTTTGAGGCAGCGGAGGCGTCTTTTGAATTATTGATGAAAAAGGCGCTAAAGAAATACAAGAAGTTTTTTGAATTAGAGGGCTTTCGCGTAGTAGTAGAAAAACAGTCAGATAAAAAGATTACCTCTGAGGCAATTATCAAATTAAAGGTAAGAGGCATAAAAGAACATACTGCCGCTGATGGCGATGGTCCGGTCAATGCCTTGGATAATGCCCTGCGCAAGGCACTCAAAGATTTTTATCCCACACTCTCTAAGATGCATCTTTGCGATTTTAAGGTGCGCGTTTTAGATGAGAAAGCAGGCACAGCCGCAAAGGTGCGCGTCTTTA
>Ga0315294_10008398_pt1 | contig 11351 bp, 16 predicted proteins | sample YL17G13_40_MG_FD_203626 | JGI IMG/M metagenome (GOLD analysis project Ga0315294, IMG submission 203626) | Sediment microbial communities from Yellowstone Lake, YNP, Wyoming, USA - YL17G13_40 | ecosystem: Environmental > Aquatic > Freshwater > Lake > Sediment | place: USA: Wyoming | collected... | reverse complement strand
TTCATTGGAGGAAGTGTCATGGGAAGATTAGGTATTGTTGTCAGCTTAGCACTGCTCCTGGCCGGGACGGCGGGGGCGGCACAAACCGTCTATACGGACTTCAGCGCATGGCAAGCCGCTGTTCCTGGGTTCGGGACCGAGGATTTCAGCGACGCGACGCTCAACTATGGGATCAGTGTCGCATCAGGCGGCGGCACCATTTCCAGCGGCCTGTGGAACGACGCGGTTGCCCTCGGTGGGAATACAACCACATGGTTCTTCGACGAGCCGCGGACGGCCTGGGGCGCCGAGTTCTGGGATCTTCTTTGCGTAGGCCCCGAGGGACCCGGCACAGGAATCCAGGTGTGGTTGGATGGCGCGCCGACCTCCAGCCAGATCCCCAACACCACGGACAACACCTTCTGGGGTGTCACGTCCACCGAGCCCTTCGTGAAGGTCTGGATCACCACCGGTAATCAATCCGGCATCCAAGAGACCTACACGATGGACAACATGGTGTACTCGGCTATCCCGGCTCCGGGTGCGATCCTGCTTGGCATGATCGGCACATGCGTCGTCGGCTGGCTGCGGAGTCGTAAGTCGCTGTAGGTTCCTTTGGCAAGCCTTTTGCTTGAGGGCTGCGTGACACAGTCACGCAGCCCTTGCTTCTTTGGATCTCGCCGGGTGGGCCGCGCTCCCTGTCCGGTCTGTCCTGCGAGATCCGGTCTTCCCCTTGGGGCCTTGTCGTAACAAGACTTGTGTGAGATCGGTGCTTCTTGTGGCCGGCCAGGCAGTCCTCCCGTGCAACGAAATATCCGGTCCTGGGCGGTATTCGCTATGGAAAGGATCGCCGTTTGGGTTGAGAGTTGACAGCAGGAGGCGGGAGCGATTACACTTCGGGTAGACCTTGCGCCTGTAGCTCAATTGGATAGAGCATCGGTCTACGGAACCGGCGGTTGGGAGTTCGAATCCCTCCAAGCGCAGCTTGGTCCTTGGGCCGGCACCTAGCCGTCCTTGAATCATTTGGATATAAGTACAAGGCCACGTTACAGGTGGCCGACAGCGATTTGTACGTTATTATCCCTATCGGTAAGCGGGGACAGCTTACCGGGGAAGGTTGTATGCCCAGACCGCTAAAACTGCTCGTGACGTTGTATTCGGCAAGCCCTTTCGCCCAGTCGATCCCGCTGAACGGTTACAAGTACGCCAGCGGACTGCAAAAAGCCGCCGACATAAAGGTGATAGCCCACAAACGCGACCGGAAATCGCTTTCGCAAAGCGACCTGAAAGACAACCTTTTTTTCGCCGGCAGCAAGCGCCTGGCCGACCTGATGCGCGGGATCGGGTGTTTCCTTTTCAAGGGGCGATGGAGCTTGATTTCGCTCTTCGATTTCTGGGATTACCTGTATTTCGATCTCGACTGCCTGCGCCTGGCGAGGAAGCTCCACAAGGAACACGGCTTCGACGCGATTCTCCGGATGACGCCGACGACCCCGCAGTGGCCGAGCCTGATTTACAAGGCCGGCCTGCCCGTGATCACCGGGCCGCACAACGGCGGGATGACCTGGCCGGAAGGATTCCGGTATCTGGCCGGCAGGGACGGCACCGCCGAATCCTTCAGGGCCTTCGGCAAGTTGACGCATTTTCTCTACCGCGACCTGGACAAGTATTCGCGCATCCTCTGCGCCAACCGGCAGTGCGCGGAGGTTTTTGGCGAAGGCTGCAAGGACAGGATTCTGGAGATTTCCGAGAACGGGGTGGACCGGGTCTTTGCCCCGGCCGAAAACAGCGGGGACGCCACGAAGCTGCTTTACGTCGGCAGGCTGATCTCCTGCCGGTGCCTGGACCTCCTGTTAAAGGCTCTCGCGCGCCTGCCCGAAAAGGTCAGGCTCACCCTCGTGGGCGACGGTCCGATCCGGGGCGAGTTGGAAGGGCTTTCCGAAAAACTCGGCCTGCGGCAAAGGGTCGAATTCGCCGGGCAGGTCAGGCAGAGCGAGACCACGGCCTTCATGGAAAAAGCCGGTGTGTTCGTCTTTCCCAGCGTCCGCGACTCGGGCGGGCTGGCTTTGCTGGAGGCCATGTCCCACGCGCTGCCGGTCGTCGTGGCGAAATGGGGCGGGCCTTTCCAGTATGTCGGTGACGACTACGGCATCAGCCTGCCGGTGGGCTCGCCGCAAGAGTTGGAAAACGGACTGGTCGGATCGATCGAAAGACTGCTGGCCGACCGCAACTACGGCAGGGAGTTGGGGCTCAAGGCCAGGGAGAAGATACAGAACGAGTTTTTGTGGGAATCGAAGGCCAGGCTCTTTGTGGAAATAGCGGAAGAAACGCTCCGGATGTGCAGACAGAAAGCCTGAGGCCTTTCGCCTGGTCAATTGCTTCGTGATGTTTCAGGAGACACGCGGCCGTCATCGGGCAATTCCGGGGACACCTTAGAATGGCGGTCCCTTAAGGGATTTGTGGGCAGAAAACATCCCATGCGATGGTCGTATCCGTTCGCGCTCGCCGAGGTGGTTATGGTGTGCCCGCCCCGAGCCAGAGATCCAGCTTCACGGTCGGCACCTTCTGGGGCGTCACATCAACTGTGCCTTTCCTGAAGGTATGGGTCACTGCCGGAGGGCTGGGCCAGGAGACCTACAAGATGGACGACATGGTGTACTCGGCTGTTCCCGCTCCGGGCGCGATCCTGCTGGGCATGATCGGCACCGGTGTGGTCGGCTGGCTGCGTCGGCGTCAATCCCTGTAGAAAGTGTCAAGAGCAGTAGTCGGGCTGTGGGCTTTGGCTCACAGCCCTTTTTGTTTGCGCTCGCGCCGTCCACCTTGCCATCGCGACTCTTGCCGGTATAATCAGGATTTATCCTTGTCCTATGGAGGCAACACAGGCATGGCAAAGCTGACGAAACTGGATGACATCGTATCCCTGTGCAAGCGGCGCGGGTTCATCTTTCAGTCCAGCGAGATCTACGGGGGTCTGGCCAGTTGCTACGACTACGGCCCGCTCGGCGTCGAGCTCAAGAACAACGTCAAGAGGGCCTGGTGGAAACACGTCGTGCAGATGCGCGACGACGTCGTCGGCCTCGACGCCAGCATCTTCATGCACCCCTTGATCTGGAAGGCCTCCGGGCACGCGGACAAGTTCGCCGACTTGGTCTCCGAGTGCAAGAAGTGCAATACCCGAACGCGGGTGGACCATCTCAAAGACAGCGACACCCGCAAGGCCGAAGAGCACACGGAGCACGTCGCCATCGAAAAAATCGAATCGAAAGAGTACGACCTGAGCAACAAGGTCTGCCCGAACTGCGGGACCGTGGGCCAATTCACCGCCCCCATGCCCTTCAAGCTGATGTTCGAGACCCAAATGGGGGCCAACGCCGAAGATTCGATGACCATGTATCTGCGGCCGGAGACCGCCCAGGGCATCTTCGCGAACTTCCGCAACGTGCTCGACACGACCCGCGTCAAGGTCCCCTTCGGCATCGCCCAGATCGGCAAGAGCTTCCGGAACGAGGTGACCACGAAGGCCTTCATCTTTCGCACGCGCGAGTTCGAGCAGGCGGAGTTGGAGTTCTTCTGCGAACCGGGCACCGACGACCAGTGGTACCAGCACTGGAAGGAGCAGCGGTGCAACTGGTATCTCGCCCTGGGCCTCAAGAAAGAGAACCTGCGCTTCCGCGACCACGACCTGGATGAGCTGGCCCACTACGCCAAGGCGTGCGTGGACATGGAATACCGGTTCCCGTTCGGCAGCGGCGACTGGCAGGAGCTCGAAGGGATCGCCAACCGCACGGACTACGACCTGCGGCAGCACCAGCGCGGCATGAGGACCCTCAACAAGTGGTTCGAAAGCGGCAGAGACCTCACGAAGGTCCAGCTTGCGGACGAGGCCGAAGATTACGAATCCGGCCCGCTGTCCTACTTCGACGAGGAGAAGAAAAAGCGATACATCCCCTACGTGATCGAGCCGAGCGCGGGCATGGACCGAAGCACGCTGGCCTTTCTGGTCGATGCCTATGACGAGGAAGAGGTCCGGGGCGAGACGCGAAACCTCCTGCGTTTCCACCCGGCCCTGGCGCCGATCAAGGCTGCGATCTTCCCGCTGGTCAAGAAAGAGGGCATGCCGGAGATCGCCCGCAGCATCTACGACGACCTCAAGAGACGATTCAACTGCTTCTACGACGAAAAAGGCGCGGTCGGCCGTCGCTACCGCCGCCAGGACGAGGCGGGCACGCCCTTCTGCATCACGGTAGACGGCCAGACGCTCCAAGACCAGACCGTCACGGTCCGCGAGCGCGACTCCATGGAGCAGGTCCGCATCGCCACCGCCCAGCTCCGCAGCTACCTGTGCGACAAGCTGGATATGTAGTCCGCTTTGGGGTGGCCACAATGAGTATTGCGGCGGAATACATCTTTGAATGGGACCCGGATAAAGCCGGGCGGAACCAGAAGAAGCACGGGATTGGGTTCGAGCAAGCCGCCACGGTCTTCAAGGACCCGCGAGCCATCTCCGTGTACGATGCTGAGCACAGCAAACAGGAAGATCGATGGATCACACTCGGGCTGTCCGCAGACCGTGGATTGTTCGTGGTCTGCCATACGTTCAAGTGGGTCGATCCGTCGGTCGCACGCATTCGTATCTTCTCTTGTCGCAAAGCCACACGATATGAAAGCCGTCAATACGCGGAGTAAAATCATGAAGAAAGAATACGATTTCTCTAAGGGAACGCGGGGAAAGTTCCACAGAGCCAAGGCTCGATTGAACCTTCCGGTGTACCTCGACTCAGACGTGCGGCGTTTCGTAGAACAAATCGCCCGTAACCAGCGGTCGGATGTCTCCCGTGTGGTCAATCAACTGCTCAAGTCGGATATGAAACTGGCCAAGGTCCTGCAATGAGGAGCCCAGGGACGTCATCTGGGTCATCGCCTAAGGACTCCTTCTGGTCGTTTCTCAACTTCGGGGCTAGAATCTCCAGCAACGCGGCCCGTTTTATGGCTCACGAATTGTGCTTCGACACGTCCGTCGTTTTCGGCGACTCTTATACGAAGCAGATGGCCCGGCGCCGTGGAACATGGCTGCTCCTCGGCCTGCGCCGGTATCGTGATGCGCCTGGTGTGTGGCCCGACACGCTCGCCTCCGTGTCCCAATACGTCTCGCCGGAGGCGTTCTGCGATCCGGCGAGTGGTGATGCGTTCGTCTATACCCGCAACGGGGACAGCTTCAGGCTCCATAGTAAGGGCCGCAATCGCATCGACGAAGGCGGCCGACATGGCTATGTGCGACCGTTGAAGAAGGTCGAAGATGACATCTGGATTTGGCCCCCGCAGGTGCCGGAGGAAGAAAGGAAGCGGACGGATCGTAAGCCAGGCTAAGGTGGGAAGAAGGATAGGAGATTCAAACGATGATTGTTGACCGGATCGAGAACGCGCGTCTTTACACACCACTGCACAAGCGATTTGAGAAGGCCTTTGCGGCCCTGATGGACCCGGCGATTGCCCGCAAACCTGACGGCCGCTACCGCATCGACGGCGACGACGTGTATTACATGGTCCAGCACTACACGACCAAGCCGGTCGATCAGACCCGGTTCGAATCGCACAAGAAGTACATCGACATCCAGGCCCTGATTGCGGGCCAGGAGCTTCTGGGCTATTCGCCGACGGCGGGCCTGGAAGTCACCGTGCCGTACGACGAGCAAAAGGACATCATGTTCTACCACGTAGGCACCATGATGGCCCAGACCAGGCTGGAGCCGGGGGTATTCTGTATCCTCTTTCCGCACGACGCCCACCTGCCCTCCTGTCAGATCACCTGCCCGTCCGAGGTCCACAAGGTCGTGTTCAAGATCAGGCTGTAGGGTGTGGGCCCCCAAACGGGATGAATCGCGTTTGGGAACCCTGTGCCGTGCGCACCTTCTCCAGCTTTGAAGAGAAGCGCCCTCTCGAGCGTCTCTACCTGAAGTACAAACAAAAAAACGTGGACAACGTATGGTCTTGTAGGTGGTGGATATCCAGAGAGGTGAAGTATGAAACGGCTGCATCGTTCCAAGACCGACAAGAAGATCTTCGGCGTCTGCGGCGGGATTGGCGAAACCTACGACATCGACCCGACCCTCCTTCGGATCGTCGTCGTTTTTCTGGGCCTCGCCACAGGCCTGCTACCCATGATCATAACCTACATTGTGGCACGGCTGATCATGCCGCCGGCCGACCGTTGACCGGCCCGTGCAGAGGGTAGGCGTGCAACGCTCGGAACGAGCGGGATGCCGTCAACTATGGAGAGCTATGGTTTTGCGCTGCGGCGGGAGGGTTGAAATCGGTGCCAGGTACGGTTTTTCCGATCTCATCGATGTGCCGTTTGAGGGGCGGGTGCTTGATGGCGTCATACGCCTGGACGTCGAAGGTGTAGGGTAGCGGCAACTCTTCCAACTCTCCCCGAATCCGAGCGATCAGGGCCGGGTTTAAGTCTCCCCACAAGGCCAGATCTATATCGGAATAGTCCTCGAACCGCCCCGCGGCCCGGGAGCCGAAGACCCTCACCTCACGGACCTCCGGGTGCCGGCGGAAGACCTGGCGGATGAGTTCCAGGTCCTTGGGCTCAAGCCCGAAGTTCTCTTCTATTCCCGTGCCTTTTCGTTCAACCACGTGAACACCTGCTCCAGGGCGGCGACATACTGCTGCGAGATGCTGCCGAATACGGCCTCGAAGATTTCCTTGTCGTATGTGTGAGACATGAGGTTTCGTTGTTCCAACACGTCGATCCAAGTCCGGCCGTCTACGATGATCTTGGCGGCGAACGCCTGCTTGATGACACTCCGGGGCGTGATCTGATCGAAGACCACGCCACTGTACACCAGGTAATCCTTCAGCGTCTTCCATGCCAGCTCGAAGGTGTACTCAAACCGCTGGACCACCCCCTCCTTCTCCAGATCGGACATCTCGGAAGGATCTATCGCAAGAGCTTCGCGAAGCAGCCCAGACGCATGCTCGAAGTTCTCAAATCTCTGCCTCCAACGGATATCGTTTTTCATCGCGACAATCCCATACCATTAGGATGCTTTTTCCAGTCTCTCGGCGACCCAGACCTTGATGATGGACTGTCGAGGCACACCCAGACGTTTCGCCTCCCTATCCAGCAGGCGGACCATCCACAAAGGGAAATCGACATTGACCCTCTTTTGTTCTTGCCCAGGTCTTTTCGCCTTCGCCATGTCAAGGTATTTGGTGATATCCTTACCCTCGTCAAACCGTTTGTCAAATTCACGCGCCTTCATAGATGTCGATCTCCTTCTGCCCGGCCCGCCGCACCGAGATAATCCGAATTCTGTCACCCCTGTAGGTAATCACCGCCGCCCAATGCTTTCCGGCGATTTGCCCGATCACGAGGAACCTGGGTTCGTCGCTCGTTTTTGCAGGAATCTCGATGAAATCAGGATCCTCCCACAGCGCCTGCGCCTCACGAAAGTCGATCCCGTGTTTCGTCTTGTTGCTGCCGCTTTTGTTCCTGTCGAACTCAAACTCCATGTATAATATTTATACCTTAGTTATACCTTCTGTCAAATGAGTATTATCCTCTCTGTGGGGATGATGGATCGGAACTCCAGAGCGCCGCAGAAAGTATGGGCTTTCCGAGGATCGCTTCCGCGTGTATAGTCTACGCTGGAAAAGGGCAACAAAGGTGGGATGCGCAAGCTCCGCTAATGACTTGCACCATCCCGCAGTGCTGCCGTGCTGAACCCAATGTCAGTAAGGAACCAGGAATATGACCGAGAGTAGCACCACCTATATCAACCTGTTGAAAGACCACGTCGGACAGGAGGTACTACTGCAAGGCTGGTTGTACAACAGCCGGGCCAGCGGCAAGATCCAGTTTTTGATCATTCGCGACGGCACAGGCTTGTGCCAGTGCATCGTCGAAAAAGGCAAGGTGCCAGATGAGCTTTTCGAGCAGCTCAAGCGGCTTGGTCAGGAGTCTTCGCTATCGGTGACCGGGACCATCCGAGCCGACGAGCGCAGCGTCGGCGGCTATGAAATGGCGGTGACGGATGCACAGGTCATCGCGCCCGCCGAGGGCTATCCGATCACGCCCAAGCCGCACGGCGTCGAGTTCCTGATGAGGCATCGCCATCTGCACCTGCGCTCGCAAAGGCAATGGGCCATCGGCAAGGTCCGGCACACCGTGATCGACGCGATCCGCCGATACTTCAACGACAACGGCTTCATTCTGGTGGATACGCCCATCTTCACGACGATCATCGGCGAGGACCAGACCTCGCTGTTCGAAGTGGACTACTTCGGCCGGCCGCTGCACCTAACGCAAACGGGGCAGCTTTACCTCGAATCGGCCGCGATGAGCTACGGCCGGGTTTATTGCTTCGGACCGACGTTCCGGGCCGAGAAGAGCAAGACCCGCCGGCACCTGACCGAGTTCTGGATGGTTGAGCCGGAGGTCGCGTTTATTGACTTGGACGGCCTGCTCCAACTGGCGGAGGGCCTCGTCTCCTCCATCGCCGGGCGAGTCCTGGCGGACAATCAAAGCGAGTTGCAGACTCTCGGGGCTGATATCCCGGCGTTGGAGAGAGTCTCCCCCCCCTTCTATCGGCTGACCTACTCCGAGGCGGTTGAAATCCTCAAGGGCCCCAAGACCCGCGAGTTCCTCGCCCGCGAGCGGGACGACCTGCAAAAGCAGAAACAGCAGATCGAGAGCCAGATTGCCGAGCTTGAGAAGCAACAGGCCGGCCAACTGAAACAGTGGCAGCAGGACAAAATCGCCACCGAGCTGATCGAGCTGAGGGCCGCCTTAGAGGAGGTCAACACGAGAATCGAGAACAATCCCAAGCACGCCCAACTGGCGGCGGAGTTCCAATGGGGCAAGGACCTGGGCGGCTCCGACGAGACCATCATCTCGCAGATGCACGACAAGCCGGTGTTCGTCACGCACTACCCGACAGAGGCGAAGGCCTTCTACATGAAGACCGATCGCCAGAACGAGCAGGTCGTGCAGAACTTCGACCTGCTGGCCCCCGCCGGCTTCGGCGAGATCATCGGCGGCTCGGTCCGCGAGGACGACTACGACCGGCTGCTGGCCCGAATCAAAGATCAGGGCCTCAACCCCGAAACCTACGAATGGTATCTGGACCTGCGGAAATACGGCTCCGTGCCGCACGGCGGCTTCGGCCTCGGCGTCGAGCGGACCGTCGCCTGGGTCATCGGCGAGCGCCACATCCGCCAGTGCATCTCCTTCCCAAGAATGATGGACAAGGTCTATATCTGAGCAGGGGCTGCAGCCGGCAGGCTGGAGGCCAAAGAGATGCTTCATGCTTCATGAATGGCGTTTCGCCCGGCGCCCTACTGCACAGGCGCAGAGTACGGCCCTTCAAGCCGGCGACGAACGCTTCACGCTTGGTTTGACCCCACAAGCGAGTCATAGCGCCACGGCATTCATGTCGGCAAACAGCTCCGGCGGCTTATCAGTCAGTCTCGGCAGGAGTCCTTCCTTGCGCCTTTGTTCGAGAGCAGCACACAAGACTCGAGCAGGCACCACACGGCCAGCCAATGTCGAGAACCGTCCCGTCAGTTCTTTGCGAAGGCCTACATCGTATGCGTAGTGATCCGACCCCTTGCCTATGTCCAGATAGATCGAATCGATAAGTCCCCACTCGGCATCCGCAAAAGCGTCTGGCGGTATGGCGTGAAGCTTCTTGTGGCCCGGTCCCAGTTTGGGCCATATTCCATCCTTGCGCCTGGTTATCATCAGGTGCAAGAGGTCATCAGGATCATCAGAACGTTCCGTGAGATCGTTGAACGTCTCGGCCAGCAGGCGCAGGTCATCTGGTCGGCGTTTGTACTGATCGGTGGGGATGTTCTGCCTCACATAGAGTACCTTCAGAGTTTCTTCGTCATCAACTGTCAACTTCCGATTCATTCCTGTGATCCTTTCCTAAGATGCGGCCCACCGTGGCCACACACAACAAATAGCCCAACTGCCATCCTCAACTATACTCCCCACCTGTGTCAGAAACACGGACCTCCCTCGTTATCGCCGCCGTAATGCGCGCACGCAGTTCATTCTCACGAATCCGCGTTACCTCGGCAGCTTCTGCCCAAGTGACGGTCCCACTCTGAACAGCGGCCTCCAACATCTGCTCGAAGCGCACTGGACGATCCGCGGCAACGTCACCTGGCTCGGTCCTCCGCCAACCCCGTTTGGCAAATTCGCGCCAAAGCATTGTATAAATCCTCTCTGGTAGAATCTTCTCCTTTCTGGCCCGATAGATCATGGCCGCTAGCGAAATGCCATACCGGCGTTTATACTCGATCAGTCGCAGCATCGAATACCCTTCAAAAGCAGCCCTTAGCTCGCCCACGGGCATGAGAAAATGGGAGCCGAACTCAAAGGCAAGTTCTTCGCGTTGTTTCGGAGGGACATCAGTACTCGACCTACAATCACTATAAAGATGATGGCCAAGCTCGTGGACCACATCCAACCGAACTCGGTCGTTAGACAATCCCAAACTCAGTACAACTACCGGTTCTTGATCCAACTTCGCGGCTAAACCATCGATGCCGGGCAACGCATCCAGAGCCAAGACTCTCACACCAAAGCGATGCAGAACGTCAATGGTGCTTGGAACTGGACGATCAGCGAGATCCAACCTCGCACGCAGTCGGTCGGCGGTTTCCTTGCCGGTGTTGTCCTCTTGGACCCGGAAATCCGGCAGTTCATTCTTCAGGCGTTGCCCAAGGTGAGTCTCCAAACGTCGATACCCGTCCAGCCATCGTTGGGCCAAGCCTTCAAATTGGCGTTTTTCCTTCGCACTCACCCTTTTCAGTGCCCGGTAACAGACACTCGTCAAAACCGAGTCTCCTTGGAGAAACCAATTGACTGCCAAGCCATAAATATCTGCAATGGCAGCAATTGCAGCGAGGGGAGGCAATGTCGTTCCACGCTCATAGTTGGCTATCGTGGCGTGTGAAATATCGAATCCCCTTTTCTCCAATTCGTTGGCGAGGGCTCGTGTGGAGATACCCGCGGCTTTCCTCGCACTGAGGAGTCGAGCCCCCAACATATTGTTCATCATAGCGGTGTTATCCATCGTAGTCACATTATTGAACCGTCTCGCATTTTACAAATTCGCTTCTCTGTGTCAAGCCATTTTACAGAGATCCTAATCTTTTTTGGGGAACCGAAGGTGGCAGGTGCTTTTCCGGGGTGAGGGGTTTCCTCGAGAAACGGAACGGTGTCAGGTACTTTTGCTGGATGGATCGTCATAAATCCTTTTTGTCAAAGAGTTTAGCTTTGTCCTTTTACGTCGGGTGCCTTCGTGGAGCAGCCATCCGCTCGTCGAAGATCAGTTGTCGGTTGCCGGTTCACAGTT
>Ga0315294_10008397_pt1 | contig 11352 bp, 13 predicted proteins | sample YL17G13_40_MG_FD_203626 | JGI IMG/M metagenome (GOLD analysis project Ga0315294, IMG submission 203626) | Sediment microbial communities from Yellowstone Lake, YNP, Wyoming, USA - YL17G13_40 | ecosystem: Environmental > Aquatic > Freshwater > Lake > Sediment | place: USA: Wyoming | collected... | reverse complement strand
TACCTCCTGGTCCGGATCAGTATGGACTTCTTCGTCCTGGAATCCGGCAGCCCGCTTTCCGTGGTCCTGATGGCGATCGGCGCGGTCACGATCGTCCTCGCGGTCCTCATGGCCCTGATCCAGAAGGACATTAAAAAATTATTGTCGTTCCACGCGATCAGCCAGTTCGGCTACATGGTCCTGGGCATCGGGACCTGCCTGCCCATCGGTATCGCGGGCGGTATTTTCCACATGCTCAACAATGCCGTTTATAAGTGCGGCCTCTTCCTCTCCGCGGGTTCGGTCGAGCAGCAGACGGGCACGACCGAGCTCAAGAAACTGGGCGGGTTGAAAAATGAAATGCCGATCACCGCGTTCGGCTTCGCGGTCTGCGCCCTGGCCATTTCCGGCATCTGGCCCTTGAACGGTTTCATTTCCAAGGAAATGATCTTCGATGGCACTCTGGAAGCTGGCTTTAAAATTTTCGCGATCTGCGCCTGGGTAGGCGCGATCTTCACCTTCGCCTCGTTCCTCAAGGCCGGCCATTCCATCTTCCTCGGCCCCCGCAACCCGGACCGGCCCAAGGTGAAGGAAAACGCGGCTCCGGTCTGGATCCCGATCATCGTCCTGGCCTTGCTTTCGATCGTCTTCGGCGTCTTCAATTTCATTCCCTTCAAATATTTCATCGAGCCGATCTTCGGCGGCGGCGCGCACGTCGAGCACCTGAATTTTTCGTCCCACGCCCTGAATATTTTCACGCCCATCGCCGGCATCTCCATCTTCTGCCTGCTCCTGGCCCTGGCCCTCCATTTCTACGGCTGGAGCAAAGCGGGTAAAAAAGCCTACCTGGCCTCGGAGCCGATCCACAAACTGCCGGTCGTGAAGAACCTGTACGACTGGTCCGAAGCGCGGTTCTTCGACCTTTACGAGCACGGCATCCGGTTCCTGAAAGCCCTGTCCAACGTCCTTTACAAGGGCGTGGACCGGACCATCGACTTCTTATTCGAAAAGGTCATCACCTTCATCGGCAACTCGGTCACCCATGTCCTCCAGTGGGCGCACAATGGCCATTATGCCAATTATCTGGCCTGGTGCCTGGCCGGCCTAATCGGCGCCATCGGTCTCATTACATTGCTATTAAAATGATTATTTTAATAAAATTCGCCCCATTCGTGCGCATTCGTGATATTAGAGGCAGGAAATGATCTTCCCCTTCATCGCGGTCCCTTTGATCCTGGCGAGCGTCATGCCCTTGATCGGCCGGTTCTCCAAACGGTTCCTACCCGACGCCCTCGCCAACCTCGCCTTCCTCTTCCTGCTCGTTTATTCCCTGATCACCATGCGCCAGCTGAGCGCGACCGGCCCCGCCATCCACCAGCTTCTGTTCCTCAAACAGGTCCTGAACATCAGCATGGTCATCGACGGGTTCAGCGCTTTCATGCTCTTCACGATCAGCCTGGTCACGCTCTGCGCCGGCCTCTTTTCGATCAATTACATGGAACATTATGGCGCCAAAGCCAATTACTATGCCCTACTCCTGATCATGGTCGCGGGCATGAACGGCCTGGTCCTGGCCAACGACCTTTTCCAGGTCTACCTATTCCTCGAAGTCGCGGCCGTGGCCTCTTACGGCCTGGTCGCTTTCGGCCTGGGTCTTGACGAGCTCGAGGCTTCATATAAATACCTGATGCTCTCCGCGGTATCGTCGGGATTCATCCTGATCTCGATCGCGGTCATCTTCAGCCTGACCGGCAGCCTGAACTTCAGCCAGGTCGCCGCCGGTTTGCAGGCCCTGAACCTTAAATACGCGGTCGGGCTCTGCGCCGGCTTTTTCATCCTCGGTTTCGGACTCAAAGCGGCCCTGGTTCCGTTCCATGCCTGGCTGCCCGACGCGCATCCTTCGGCGCCGGCGCCGATCTCGGCCATGCTGTCCGGGCTCCTGATCAAAGTTTCGGGCGTTTACGCCCTGGCCCGGATCTTTTTCAATGTCTTAGGCCTGAATCCGGCCTTGTCCCAGGTTCTCATGTACGCCGGCGTGATCTCCCTGGTCGTCGGCGCGGTCATCGCCCTGGGCCAGAACGACATCAAGCGGATGCTCGCCTACTCCTCGATCAGCCAGGTCGGATATATCATCCTGGGCATCGGCCTGGGCACGCCGCTCGGCATCCTGGGCGGGCTCTTCCACCTCTTTAACCACGCCGTCGCCAAGGGTCTGCTGTTCTTGAATTCCGGTTCGATCCAGAACGCCACCGGCACCCGGTCCCTGGACCAGATGGGCGGCCTGGCCAAGCGCATGCCCCTGACCGCGGCCACGACCCTGATCGGCTCCCTGTCCATTGCCGGCGTGCCGCCCCTGGCCGGTTTCTGGTCAAAATTGATCATCATCATCGCGCTCTTCCAGGCCCGGCAGTACGGTTTCGCCCTCATCGCGGTCCTCGCCAGCATCGTCACCCTTTGGTATTACCTGCTGATCCAGCGGCAGGCCTTCTTCGGCAAACTGAACGAGACCTGGGAAAATATCAAGGAAGCTCCGTTCTGGATGTCCGCCTCCACCGTCATCCTTGGGCTGATCTGCATCGCGGTCGGTATCTTTTTCGGCTTATTTCTCCGGTCCTGGATCCAGCCGGCCGCGGACGCCCTCAGCGCGGGCGTGATCTACGGGTTCAAAATGATGGGGTTCTAAAATGATCCTTCAGATCTTCCTCCTTTCGGGCCTAACCATCTTTTCCGTCCTGGCGATCCTCCTGCGCGATTTATTAAAAGCCGCCATCAGCCTGGCTCTCGCGAGCATCTTCCTGGCCATGGTCTTTTTCCGTTTGAACGCGCCCTATGCCGGCGTCTTCGAAATTTCGGTCGTCGCGGGCCTGATCACGGTCCTCTTTATCACGACCATCACCCTGACCAAGAATCCCTCGGACGTCCGGGAGAACAAGCTGCCGCTTATCATCTTCCCACTATTTTTCGCGGTTTTCATCGTCATCGACCTTATCATCATGAAAAATCTGCTGAACGCGGTCCAACCGAGCCTCCCCGGATCTACGGGACCGGCTGGAATCTTTGGCCAGGTCTTCTGGAACGAGCGGACGTTCGACCTGGTCGCGCAGATCGGCGTGATCTTCGCCGGTGTCTTTTCGGTCCTGGCCCTGTTCCGGACCAAGGATAAACATGAATAGCGCCTGGTACCTGCAAATGGGTTTTGCCGCGGTCCTGCTCTTCATCGGCATCTATTGCCTGCTGACCATGCGCAACCTGATCAAGCTTTTCATCGGCATCGAGATCATTTCCAAGGCGATCACCCTGGCCCTGATCACGAGCGGCCTGCTCCGAGGCAACATGGCCCTGGCCCAGGCTTTAACCATCACCTTTATCGTAGTTGAAGTAAGCATGGTCGCGGTCGCCCTGGCGATCATCATCAACATCTACCGGCACACCGGCAGCCTGGATGTCCGGCAGCTAACCAAATTGAAGGGATAAGCAATGAAACCGATCGATATCTTACTGACCCCGGTCCTGGCCTTCATTATCTTCCTCCTCCTGTCCCTTTTCATTTACTGGATCGGCGGACGGATGGCGCCCAAGCTGCGCAAGGTCGGCGGCAAGCTCACCACCTACGCCTGCGGCGAGGATCTGCCCGGGATCAAGGTCCAGTGGGGATACCGGCTCTTCTTCTTCATCGCGCTTTTCTTCACCATGATGCACGTGGCGTCGCTCGTCGTCGCCACGATCCCCAGCGGGCCGATCGTATTTTTCGGGATTTTCTATATCGCCATGATCTTTCTCTCGGTCCTGGCCCTGATCACGAGGAGCTAGCATGCTCGATAAACTGGTGCTCTGGTCGCGGCTCAAGTCACCCTGGATCCTCCATCTCAACTCCGGCGCCTGCAACGCCTGCGACATCGAAATCCTCGCGGCCCTGACTCCGCGCTTTGACCTCGAACGGTTTGGAGTGATCTTGAAGGCGACGCCCCGGCACGCGGATGTCATTGTCGCTTCCGGCCCAGTGACCCGGCAAACCCGGGACCGGATCCTCCGGATCTACGACCAGACCCCGGATCCCAAGTTCGTGGTCGCGGTCGGCGCCTGCGCCATGTCCGGCTGCGTCTACCGCGGTGCCTACAACGTGATCGGCGGCATCGACCAGGTGATCCCGGTCAACGCTTATATTCCGGGCTGCCCGGCGCGGCCGGACGCGATCATCGACGGCGTGGTCAAACTTTTGAATTCGCTCAAGGCGGGGAAGTAAGGGGGCATATGAACGACCAGGAAATAATCGAAAAAATCAAGGCCGGCCTGAAGGACAAGGCACTGGATATCCAGAATCCCGCCGCGCGCCGGATCTTTTTCCGGACCGACAAGGCGCACTTAAGGGAAACCGCCCGCTTCCTGAAAGAAGCTCTCGGCTGCGCCTACCTGGCCACGATCAGCGGCGTCGACAAGGGCGAGAATTTTGAGATCGTTTATCATTTCGCGAACCAAAGCGCGTGCATCAACCTGCGCACCCAGACCCCGAGGAACTTACCCCATATCCCGAGCATCTGTCCGGAGATCCCGGGCGCGGTCCTCTACGAACGGGAACTACAGGACATGTTCGGCCTGGTCGTGGACGGCATTCCCGATCCCCGGCCCCTGATCCTGCCCGACGACTGGCCGGCGAACAATTTCCCCCTGCGCAAGAACTGGAAGTTCGAACGCCCGCCGGAAAAGATCCCCGGAGGTAAATAATGGAATTCACGGTACCTATCGGGCCCCAGCATCCGGCGCTTAAAGAGCCGATCAGCCTGCGCATGACCTTCGAGGGCGAAGTGATCAAGCACGCCGACGTCCGGCTCGGTTACAACCACCGGGGTATGGAAAAGCTGGCCGAGGAAAAGACTTACATCCAGAACCTTTACCTGACCGAGAGAATTTGCGGGATCTGCTCGCATTCGCACACCACGTGTTTCGCCCAGGGCGTTGAAAAATTGATGGAGATAGAAGCGCCCAAACGCGGTTTATATATCCGCACCCTGACCGCGGAGTTGGAACGGGTTCACAGCCACCTGCTCTGGCTCGGGGTGGCCGGGCACGAGGCCGGTTTCGACACCTTTTTCATGTACACCTGGCGCGACCGGGAAGTGGTCATGGACATACTGGAGACCCTCTCCGGCAACCGCGTCCATTACTCGATCAACACGATCGGCGGCGTGCGCCGGGACATCGACGAGGTCCAGCGGAAAACGATCCTGGGCTCGCTCGACCTGCTGATCAAACGCACCAATTATTACACCGGCATCGGCGTCAACGAGCCAACCTTTGTCGCCCGCATCGCCGGCGTCGGTAAGCTGCCCCGCGAGACCGGAATCGCGCTCTGCGCGGTCGGGCCCACGATCCGCGCCTCGGGCGTCGCGCAGGACGTGCGCAAGGACGACCCGTACGCGGTTTACGCGGAACTGCCCTTCGACGTCTGCACCGCGGACTCGTGCGACGTGTTGGGCCGGGTCGTGGTCCGGGTCAAGGAGCTGCTCGAATCCTATAAGATGATCGAGTACCTGCTTAAGAACCTGCCCGCCGGGCCGATCAGCGTCAAGGCGCCGCGCAAGGCCAAGGAGAACGAGGTTGTCAGCCGTTACGAGGCGCCCCGCGGCGAGAATATGCATTATATCAAGTCGAACGGCTCGGACAAACCGGAGCGCTTGAAGGTCCGCGCGCCGACCCTGGCCAACTATCCGGCGACCCTGGAAATGCTCAAAGAAGGATTCATCGCCGATATCCCGCTGATCTTCGCCGCCATCGACCCCTGCATCTGCTGCGCCGAGCGGACGGTCCAGATGGTTGATGCCCGATCCGGCGAGGAAAAGGTCCTCACGCTGGCTGAATTGCGCCGGTACTCGATCGATTACTATAAGAAAAACCCGATCCGGAAGGAAGCGGAATGGCCGTTCTAAAAACCCTCCTCTACCTCTTCGTCTACCCGGGTTTCCTGTTCCTGATCGTCTACTCGACCTTCTGCGAGTGGTTTGACCGCAAGCTTTATGCCCGTTTCCAGAACCGCATCGGCCCGCTCCATACCGGCCTGTCCGGCCTGCTCCAGCCGATCGCGGATTTCATAAAACTCCTGGCCAAGGAGGACATCGTGCCGGACGCGGCGGACAAGGGCATGTTCCGGGCCCTGCCGATCTTCGGCCTGGCGATCGTAATGACCGCCATACTGTACCTGCCGCTTTGGCATTACGACGTCCGTCTTATCGGATTCAATTCATTCCCGGGCGACCTGATCGTCGTCCTTTACCTGCTCAGCCTGCCAACCCTGGTCTTCTTCCTGGCCGGCTGGCACTCGACCAATTTCTTCTCGACGATCGGCGCGGCCCGGGTCCTCACCATGCTCTTCGGCTACGAGGTTCCGCTTTTCCTGGCGGTCCTCTCGCCGGCGATCCTGGCCGGATCCTGGCGCCTGGCCGAGATCGCGCATTTCTACCAGCAGCATCCGCTCCTGCTCCTGCCCAACATCATCGGTTTTGCCGTGGCCCTCATCTGCCTCCAAGCCAAGCTGGAGCGGACGCCTTTTGACATACCCCATGCCGAGACCGAGATCGTCGGCGGGATCTTCACCGAATATTCTGGCAAGAAACTGGCCATGTTCCGGCTCATGGCCGATATCGAACTGGTCGTGGGCAGCGGCCTGATCGCCGCCGTGTTCCTGGGCGGATTCCCGGGCGGCCTTATCCGGGGGTTCGTATATTTCATCATCAAGACCCTGGCCGTGATCTTCCTCCTGTCCTTGATGCGGGCGGTCACGGGCCGGATCCGCGTCGACCAGGTGGTCAGTTTCGCCTGGAGATATCTCGCGCCCCTCTCGGTCCTCCAACTGCTGATCGTCATCCTGATCAAAGGCCTGTTCTTATGAAAATTGCCGCCTTCCTTCCCGAACTGCTCCGCCATCTGTTCAAGAAACCGGCGACGGTCGACTATCCGTACAAGAAGCTCAAAGTACCCAAGGATTTCCGGGGCACGCCGATCCTCAAACCCGAGCTCTGCATCTCATGCCGGGCCTGCGTCCGGGACTGCCCGGCCGAGGCGATCGAGATCCTGACCGAGAACGAAGCGGAGAAGAAATTCAAGATGGTCATCCACAACGACCGGTGCGTCCACTGCGCCCAGTGCGTCGAGTCCTGCCCGACCGACGCGATGTTCATGGACCAGGAGTTCGAGCTGGCGACATTTGACCGCCATACCCTGAAGGCGTCTTACGTTTTCGTCCGGGCGACGGTCAAACCCAAGACTCCCGCGGCCGCGCCCCAAACACCGCAAACTCCCCTGCCTCCGCCGGAAACTAAGTAAACCACGCTAAATTAACCTTTTACATTCGATACCGGTTGTCACATTAATCCTTGACAGCCGTTAATATTTGAGTTATATTTCATTATGGAGGTTCTATGAAAAAACTTACCGGAGTAACGATCTTGTCATTGATTCTTCTCATCGCCGGCGCCGGCCGAACCCAGACCCTGCCCTGGAAAGGGACCATTGTCTTCGACGACTGGGTCCGGGTGGACGACGCCGATTCCACGCTCATGGGTCATCCCGCGACCCACCCGCAGACCGTGTTCGACGAGAAAAACATGATCCTGTATTCGGTGTGGGAAGACGACCGTTACAATACCGGCTCAAACGAAATATTTTTTGCCAAGTCGGTCGATACGGCGGAAACGTGGACCAGACCGAACGCGAACCTAAGCTTGAGCGCGGGCATCGACGATGTCTATCCATGGCTGTGCGTCGATTCCGTAAACCTTTACGTTGTGTGGCAGTCATGGCGTAATAATGAATGGAAGGTATATTTGACAAAATCGACGGATCAGGGTTTGACCTGGTCTACGCCCGACACGGTGCCCGGGATCCTGATCGACAACAGCTTTAATTCCGGCATCAATTTCGGACCCCAGCCTAAAATAGTAGCGGACAGCAAGAGCGATCCGGACAGCTCGTTCCTCTATGTCGTCTGGGCTGACGAACGAACCGGGCTAATCCAGATAAGGCTCGCCAGTTCCGTGGACCATGGTGCATCTTTTATCGACCTGGGGATCGTCGATAAAAATCTCACCAACGTAAACCGGCACCCTTATATCGTCGTTGACGACAGCGGTGTCGTGCACTGTGCTTGGGCTAGAGGCACGGGTGGTTCAAATAACGACCCGCATCCATGGATCGGCTATAATCGTTCGACCGACCGCGGTCAAAATTTCATGGCGAACGACCTTATTGTCAATAATGATTCATCCGGCGTATACCGCGGCAATCCCTCCATTACCTATAATGCCGTAAATGGTAATATCCTCGTCTGCTGGGAGGATTCGCGCCGGGCCAGCGGCAACGCAAATCCCGATATCTGGTTCAGCCGCATGCACCGAGATAGTCTTTTGTTTGAGCCAAACCAACAGGTCAACTGGTGGGGTGCGGACACTTTGGCCACGTACGATAATTACCGCCCGGTGATCCGGATGGATCCGATGGGTACAATGGTCGCCGCCTGGCATGATAATCCGGCAACCGCCGGAAGTTATGGTATCCATATGGCGGCTTATGTAGATACGATCGGCCGGTTCTCAAACAGCCAGACACTGCTTAATACCTTCACCGGCACAACCGCCGGACCGCAGGGCAATAATTTCTACTCCCCTTCGCTGTTTGTCACGGTTATCGACAGCGTCACGAATTTATTCCTGGTCTGGCAGGATTTTTATGAAGATTCCACCGGCGGCAACATCTATTCGGTCCGGGGTCGGGTCGTGGAAGTCTTGGCTGACCTGGACGTGGACAACGATTCGCTGGCCGTCCATAACGACACGTTGGACCTGCTGACTCAGCCGGCCGGTCCGGTCTATTCGCCGTACGCGAAGGGCGCGTTCATCCTGGCCAACACGAGCGACGCTTACAATCCGGATTCGGCCGACGGGCCAAGTATTTCCCGGGTCGACTCGATAACGGGTTCCTGTTCCGTGGACAGCGTTTTCCTGCTCGGTCTGCCCCTTTCCATGACCGTGGGACAGGTCACCGCGTGCACCGCGGCGGTCGTCATACCGGTCGGAACCACGCCGGGATCATTCCTGGGAACGGTGCTCATCACCGGCGTCGATTCGCTGGGCGGTCCGGTCGAAGAGACCTTTGTCCTGAGGTTCGCGGGTCCCCAGCCCCGCGGAGCCCTGGATTCCCTGCGGGTCGGACCGATCCCGTTCAAACCCCACCGCGATCCCACGCATACGGCGATCCATTTCCAGGGGTTGGTCCGGGACAGCCGGATTCGGGTATATGACCAGTCCGGCGCGCTCGTCTGGACATCCGATCCGGCGGACGCCGCAGACGGTCATGCCGCCTGGCCCGCGGACGTGGCGAGCGGCGTGTACATCTACCTGGTCGTGGCGCCGGACGGCGCGAGCCGCACTGGTAAACTGTCGGTGATCCGCTAAGGAGGCCATCATGAAAACACTAACGATCATTTTAATCGGCACGCTTGGCTGCGTAAGCCTGCTCCAGGCTGGTCCCGGCGACGCCGGCGCCGCGTTCCTGAAGATCCCGGTCGACGCCCGGATCTGCGCCCTGGGCGAGGCCGGCGCCGCGTCCGTGGACGGCGCGGCCGCGCTCTATTACAACCCGGCCGGCCTGAGCCGCATATCCAAAGTCAGCGTGTTATTCATGCACAACTCATGGATCGCCGGCATGTACCATGAATATTTCGCGGCCGGTTTCCGAATCAAAAAGTTTGGCGTGCTGGGCCTGTCGTTCAATTACGCGGGATCCGGAACACTGCCCAGGGTCACGATCCGGGGCGATACCATCGGCGAATTCTCCGCTTCGGACTGGACGCTCGGCCTGGGTTATAGCCGCGATTTTGGTTCCCTGCTGGTCGGCGCGGGTTTGAAATACCTGAACGAGAAGAACGACAGCTTCAGCAGCTCAGCGTTCGGTGCGGACCTGGGCGCGATATATGATTTACCGATAAAAGGGCTGCAGGCCGGCCTGTCCTGGTGCAACCTTGGCACATCCATTAAGCTGGACCAGGAACCCTTTCCCCTGCCCTGGCTCCTCCGCCTGGGATGGCGGTATGGATTCAAAGATCTCTCAGTCTGCCAGGATTTCCTGTTTTCGAACGCCGCCACGGCGGGGATCGGCCTGGGCGCCGAATACCGGCTCGCCCAGATCCTGGCTTTGCGGCTCGGATACCGGACCGGACCCTCGTACGAAGGGCTGTCCGGTCTGCGGGCTGGTCTGGGGATCGCGCTCGGGACGTTCGGGTTGGATTACGCTTACGCGCCCTACGGCAAAATCGGCACCAGCCACCGATTCACGCTGTCGTTCACGTTGAAATAAACACCACCATGCGATTAATCGAGCAAGGCATGAAAGCCGCATTTCATGCCTTGCTCTCATGACCGGACCATGAACTGGCAAAATACTGTAAAAAAATTCATTGCGGATAAAGAACGGACAGCGATCATGGGTATCGGGAATGTCCGGGGCGTGACCCGGCAGGTGAAGCGGTGGCGGAACGACCGGATGGCGGTGGGATTTCTGGAGGCCGCGAAGCATTTCCATTAAGGTCAATGTTATAAGATGATGTCGGTTTTGGCCGAAGCCTTGGCTAAGCGAAAATCGGGCCTGGACAAGCATCAAGTTGCTTAATATAATGGATTATGGATCGCTGTCGAATTTCAACAATGGATGGGACAAGACCAATTAAGGAGGTAAAATGAGTAAAAAAATTTTCTTTATACTTATCATCGCCGGGTTATGTTTTGGGCAAAATGGAAAATCAATACATGACTCAAAATTCGCCATTGGTTTGATCGGCGGATTGAATTATGCAGTTTACGTTGATAAATGGGATGGGGGGGGCCAAACACATAGTATCAGCACCGCGAGCAAATGTAGGAATATATTTAAAAAATAAACTGACATCCCGATTCAGCAATGTATATGAATTATCGTATCTACGGCTATTTTATAATCAGGACTTTGGTTATATGTGGGATAGTGTAACCTACGGTGAGCACTATACCTACGACAATTTGCATATCGCATCAGAATTTGATATTACTTTCTTAAGAAAAAATTTTCTCTCGTCTAGTGTAGGTATCGGCCTTGCTGTGATATGGCCTTTTAGAGGAGTGCAAGAAGAATACCTTAGCGAACACTTAACAAACCGCTATTTTCTGCCTTACCGTGAAGTGAGTTGGCTAAAGGCGTTGTTTCTTTTGGGCTCGCTCAATTTTGAATTTGACAAGCTACCAGTCAATAACAGTCTTTTGTATTTTAGAATGGATGCCCACTATCCTCTAGCGAAACCTTCCATTACCTGTCTTTGTCAACCAGGTCATTCTATCCCCTTCAGATTTATCT
>Ga0315294_10008395_pt1 | contig 11353 bp, 10 predicted proteins | sample YL17G13_40_MG_FD_203626 | JGI IMG/M metagenome (GOLD analysis project Ga0315294, IMG submission 203626) | Sediment microbial communities from Yellowstone Lake, YNP, Wyoming, USA - YL17G13_40 | ecosystem: Environmental > Aquatic > Freshwater > Lake > Sediment | place: USA: Wyoming | collected... | reverse complement strand
GAAAGCCTGACTTCTCTAAGACTCTCTGAGAAGCTACGTTTCTGACATCAGCCATAGCTTGGATGCAGGCTAATTCTTTTGTTAGAAACAAGTAATCAACTAATACATTCACAGCTTCTGTGCAGTAGCCTTTCCCTCTTTCACTTGGAACAAGAGCATAGCCTATTTCCTGCATCTTTCCAGCAGGATGCAGCATGTTGAAGTGCACTATATAGCCGATTTTGGTTCCATCTTTCTTCTCAATAATGAAAGTCTTCATATCAAAAGTGCTGGGTTCAGAAAACGCCTTCTCAAATCTCTGTTCAATCTCTGTTCTCGTCCTCTGTGATGGAAAATCATAATCACCATTGACCTCAGGACTGTTGAACCACTCTGTCATCAGCGGTAAGTCCTCTTTCTCCATTACCCTCAGATTCACATTCTTGCCTTCAAGCAACTCAATTCACCAGACTCTGTTCTTCTGTTTCTGTTCTTATGATTTTTGTTCATTCATTCCAACGATACTTCTGCTTCTTGTTTCTCAGCTTCTCTAAACTACAATTGAAACAAATCCCGTTATGGCAACAAACCAGTTCACCACAACTCCCACATTTCCAAGACTTTTCCTGGCTATCAAGGAACTTCTCAATTCCATTCTCCTTGATGAAATTCAAATTCTCTATCATGCTCATTCTGTAACGAGATTTGTACCTGCTGTCAATGGCTCTTAGCCTATCACATGGAAAGCTATTGCACTCAAAACAGAAAGTGACCTCATCATTTGCCAATTTGGAACACTGTTTTTTCAGAAAAGCACATTTCTTGTTTCGTGGTCTGCAGCCCATGCAATAAGGCATTCTAATGCCCTTGTTTTTCACATCATTCTTATATGACAAATAGCCAGAGCAAATTGCACAGTTCATTCCACAGGGTGAAATCAACTCGGGATCTTTTTCTGCTTTCATTTCACCAGTCCAATTCTCAATAAGAGCAATCAACCATTAAGTTCTTTTTCTATTATCGAATCCACAAACATTCTAAAGACTCCATAGGAAGAAAATCCTGGTTTCTTAAAAAAGGAAGGAAGAATATTATGGAAGTGCTATTACATCAAGAGTTCTGTAGTACACATATCCTGTACCTATTGGAAGTGCAGTATTCAACAATCTCCATTGTACCTTAATGGTGTAGGTTCCCGGAGGTAATGATGGCTCGTTGAAATTGCAGGAGTATGAAGACCAGCCAAGATGGTGTCTGTGGGTGCTGGGCCAATCTAATTCCCATGATACTGTTGGAGTTAAACATATGGACTCTGGGGAAGCTATGTCAGAGTATGTAGCATTTTCAATCGAAACTCTCACCATTATGCTATCTTGTGCATAATCAGTTCTCGCTTGTGTACTAAACATTATTAGTAGGTAGCAAGTCGTGTTCAGGCTTATATCCACAGAGGTACTAGGCATGTCTACCCAGCTTAGAGTTTCTGTTGTTCCTGCACCAGTAGCATTGTAAGTAGAGTTGTATGACACTATGTAAGGATTGAGTAATGAGAAATCGTACTCTAGATCAATGATTCTTGTCTCCAGTAGCTGAATTGTCTGATTCAGACTGTCTATTCTGGATTGTTGTGTAGTAAGAGAAGTTTCTAGGCTGGTTATCCTTGTTTCTAGGTATGCCCCTAAATTTAGAAATGAAGCATTCAAACTATCTACTCTGGATATGAGTTCAAGCAGCAGTGCTGTTTTGTTTATCGGAGTTCCATAGGTTTGGAAAAGCGAGATCGTGTGAACTAAATCCTTTATGTCTATTTTTCCATCATCGTTATAGTCACTCCAAGGGTCATATTCGCCTGTGCTTGAAGCTTTGTAGTTGCTTCCAGTTGGAAGGATAGTAAACAATGTGAATGTCAAGCAGAAAGTAGCCAGTATAACAATAACCAAATCCTTCTTTGTTGTCATAATATCACCTCCCCTTCTCTCCCAAAATACACTATCGATATAACATGGAAGCCTGTTATCTGTCTTTTGAAAGAATCTTCTATAAGTAAACAGAATGTTTCACGTGAAACCTTCTAGTGCCTATGCCTTAGCAATCTTTATCTTTATTTCTAGTATCTTCTACTATGGGGAGAGATTTATGCATAAGATAGTTGTTCTAGGCTTGTTGATTGTTTTATCTATTGGAGTATTTGCCTTAAGTGTAAACTCTTTAAATGGAAACTTTGCAAAAAACGTTAAAATACAGTCTTCAACAGTTCCGTCAAACATCATAGACCATCTACCATTCATAATAAACGAAACAGACGTTTACTACATAGTTGAGGATTTGACAGTAAATAGCGACGGAATCACAATTCTAGCCAACAATACTGTCTTAGACGGAAGAGGACACACAATAGATGGTGATGGAACAGGAATAGGAGTAAACGTAAGTTCGCAAGATGTTATTGTTATGAATTGCAAAATAAAGAATTTCCAAATAGGCATACTTGCTGACGAAACAGGAAAAGCTGAAATCGATTACAACCTCATATCTGATAATCATTTGGGAATTCTTATTTATGGTGATAATAATCGTATTTTTAATAACATAATAATTAACAACGATTATGGAGTACAACCTGATATGGGTTGGTCTAATACAATAGTTAACAATTACTTTAAGGACAACATTGCCAATGGTAATACACCACATGGTGAAACGAACTATTGGAACGGTAGTAAAATTCTAGGACTAAACATAATTATTGGGCAATGGAAAGGTGGAAACTACTGGCATGACTATACTGGACAGGACTCAGATGGAGATGGTTTAGGAGATACTTCCTATACGATTGTTAGTAATAATAAAGATAATCTTCCTTTAGTCGATATTCTCCCGCCAGAATACTCAAATATAATAGTTTCCAGCACATTCCCAATCACCTATGTCCTGAACATAACTTGGAAGGACAACATAAGAGTAGACAGAGTAATCCTACAATTAGACGGAATGAACTACACAGATGCAATTAAGGTTGGTGAAAGCCTAGATTTCAGCGAATACAATGGTATACGGTCTTCACCTGTCCAGCATAAAGTCATCTACTGCAGAAGCTTCACAAACCTAACCTTCGGAACCCACTACTACAGATGGTTTGCCAACGACACCAGCAACTACTGGAACTCAACAGAACTGCTAAGCTTCAATGTTATAGGTATTCCACAAATCAATAGCATTGACATTTCTCCAATTCTAAAAGTGACTGCAAACATAACATGTGAAGGAGTAAGCAACATCACTGAAGTAATGGACTATGTTAATCTAAACTTCAAGATAGATGATAACTGGTTTTATATGCCTATGGACTATAATCCAACTACGGAACTGTACTCTGCTATGATTCCAGTGTACAATCAACTGGCAAATGAGACTCTAATGGTCTATATAGTAGCTAAGGGCAAGTCTGGTAACTTTGAATCTTCAGATGTTATTATCTACAATGTTCCAGTCTGGGTCAAGACTGATGCCAATAGAGATGGAAAGATAGACATTAAGGACCTTGTGCTTACCATAAAATACTTTGGAGAACATCCTTGATAATTAACTATTGAACATATCTAATAGATGGTACACACCCTCTCATATATTAACAATGACTTACTCCAATAACTCTGTCTTCTGAAGAAATCTTCTGTAAGCAGATATCATGTCCTGCATAGAGCATTTTGAGAACAATAGATTCAGGATACTAATTTTGACTTCTTAAAACAAATATTCTAAGGGTCAACAGAACAACAAAGGGTGCAAAGATTGAAAGTTAGACACAAGCAAACTACAGAACCAATAAATGCCAACTCGTTAAGAAGCATTTCTAAAGAAGAAATGAAAAGAGAAGCAAGCAAGCCTCTGTACCTAACTCGATATGAGTAGATTAGCTAGACTGAAAGAGCAGTTTTTGGAGAACTTCAAAGGCTTTATTCAATTAGAGATGATGTACACGCCCGCACATACACTAACACAATAACATAACACAATACCAGTATTCTATGTGCGTAATCTCACACTAAGATTGAAGAATTCTAGAGAGTCCCTGAAATCTTGTCTTAGTAAAGTTTCCTTTTCGTTCAAAAGGTATGTTTATCTTCTAGAAGATACTTCTATATAGTGCTGGGGAGAGGGGTTATGGAGCTGACTTTCCCATCAAAAAGGAGAAATTCTTTGGTCATTTCTATAGCAATTCTGAAAGCTGCAAAGAAAGGCATTAGGAAAACACACTTACTTGCCTCGCTTTCTCTGAGTTATGAACAATTCATGAGGTATATCGAGCTTCTTAAAGCCCATGGTTTTGTTGAAGAATGTAACAACTTGTATCAAACCACAAACGAAGGGTTGGAGTTGATAGAGGAATTTAACTCGTCATCGTTGATACGTAGCATTCTGGGCACCTGAGACTAACGATAGCACATTGACATATCACAAGTTCCCCTTTTTCCATTCTCGAATTCACAAACATTCCAGAGGCTTCATAGAGAGACAATCTTCTATGAGCAAAACAATGTTTCAGGCAAAACAATTCAGTGTAACTTTTTTTCATAAAGTATTTAGAGTTGTAGCAAGTAACGGAGAATTGGAAGAACGAGCATTGCAGACAATCAAGTTCTATACCATTGATTTAACAAAGATTAGGGGTAGAGGAAACCTCAGATGTCCAAAATGCAGAATTGAAATATCTCCAGATGACAGAACAGAAGTTGCCTATGCAATTCTTGAGCCAGTCATGAAAGGAGAAAGTTTGGAAAAGGTAATTCTGCAATGTAATAGTTGTGGAAGTCAAATTCATCTAACTGGTTTTCATCTTCTACATGGATTAAGATAGATATCTCTGATTTTCTTCTCCATTTCAAGTATAGATAGAATATACATCCACACATACATAGGCACAATGACATACTCCAATAACAATAGAAGATCTCCCCACTAACAGAGAAATCAACAACGAGCAGCTGAGATGCTCTTCCATATGCCTTAGCAAGGATAAGCTCAGAGTAAGCAAGTGCTCAAAATACAGATATAAGAGATTCTGGCCCTGATCTAATAGATCTACTTGAATATAGGCTATAGTATGATACTTACATGCTAGGATTGCTCATTCCAGAAAGATGTACTGCAAAGTTGCCCAGTCTGTGTTTTCCTTCTGTAAACTATGACTGCTATTAGTGTTGCCATCATAAATAGTGGAAGAACAAGGAATGATGGAAACTCTGGAATTATGATTATTTCAAGTTTTGAATGTTCATAATTAAAGTAAATCCACCTATGAGTACTATTGTCATATAACGTATAGTTTACGTAGTATGGTTCTGCACGATCAATAGTGACATGATAGGTTTCATTCATTAAGGCATGAGGAATACATATTCTGATAAAGTCAAATGTTTGATTTGAAGTCATACTGGAAACATGCATAATAATTGTGTTATTTGACTCGAAATACTCAAAGTCTTCAATTGTAGAGTTTGAAATAACGTCTACATAATAGCCTAGTGAAGTGTCAAAACTATGAAATGTGCCCATCAAAGGATAGTGATCGATTTGCCTCAACTCAGGCGGAGTGCTAGGAGGACTAATCCAATAAGCTGAATCGCCAATCCCATCACTACCTGTCTCATTCTGAAAAGGACCGCTAAGGAAGTCGACTCCAGCTCCAACATAGTCACTCCAATAATTCCCGCCTGAAGGATAACCATCATCCCAAACATTAGCATAACCAGACGTGTAGATATACACTTGCAGGAAGTTGTCTATGAAGTTGTTATGGCAAAATTTGTTGTTCAGAGAATCATAAAGTCCAATGCCATGACGATTATTTGCCACTATATTGTTTCTGGAAACACTGTTATAGTTTGAAGACCAGTAAAGCCCAATGCCATCACGATTATTTGCCGTTATGTTGTTGCCCAAAATGCTGCTGTTTGAAGACCAATAGAGCCAGACGCCATCCTGCCTGTTTGCTGTTATGTTGTTGCCCGAAATAGTATTGTTTAAAGATTCAGAGACCTCTATGCCATACTCATCGTTTGCTATGTTATTTCCAAGAACGCTGTTGTAGTTTGAATAATACCAAAGTCGGATGCCAGCCCTCTCGTTTGCTCTTATGTTGTTGCCAGAAATACTGTTGTTCCAAGACCAATAGAGCTCGATGCCATCCATGTTGTTTGTCATGTTGTTATCCGAAATGCTGTTGTTTAAAGACCGAAAGAGCCAGATGCCATACCCGTCGTTTGCTATGTTATTTTGGGCTATCGTTGAATTGGTTGTGTATGCCAGTAGTATGCCTGGCTCATTTTTGGTGAGGTCTAAGCCTTTGACTGTTATGCGTGTGCAGTTCACAAGAGCAACATATCCGGCCTCGAAAGGAACAGACCTATCCCTCTCATTAATCCAGTAATAGACAGGTTTGCCATCAACCGTGTTTGAATCATCAACATCATTCAGAAATTTTGGAAGGCTCCAGCCAAAAACCTCAAAGTTGTATTTGTTGTTAGCCATACTGTTGCTTCTGAGAATGTTGTTTGAAGCATAGAGCCGAATGCCATATCTCTCGTTTACTGTTATGTTATTCCCCGAAATGCTGTTATTTGAAGACTCTTCAAGCCAGATGCCATCCAGATTGTCTGTTATGTTGTTTCCTGAAATACTGTTGTTTGAAGAGAAATAGAGCCAAATGCCAGTATTAAACGCCTTAATTTCCATGTTTCTGATTGTTACGTTTCTTCTCCATCGCAGGTCCATTCCTTCTCCGCCTCCAGTTCCCTGAATAGTGTAACCTGCCCCATCAACCACAATGTTATCCCTTTCAACCACAATGGAATCATTAATATTACCAGCAAAAGTGTAAGTGATATTGTCAAGAGTGGAAATCGGTGCATCTAGCGGGTCGATGCTTCCATCAGCCCTAATGTAAATGGTTCCGCCAGCCCTAACCACTGGAACATTCAACACTACACCAAACACAGCCACTAACAACATTAAAACCCAAACACCAGAAACCAAACCAGCCTTGATCCTACCCAAACCTTCACCCTTCTTAACAATAATACAACATGCAAGCAATTCATAATTCTTGTGGAAGAATCTTTGATTGAAATGTCTAAGTGAACTTAGTGTAGGTAGTGAATATGATCAGGAATAGGGTTACTACTAAAAGAAAAAAGGGGAATTGAAAGAATCTCTAGATAGTCTATGTCTCTACTACATGATGCAGTTGGTATATTGCTCCAAGGATGCTGTGACCTTCTTGAACTCTGACTTAGAACCACCGTACTTGGTGAGTATCTGCTTAGCTTTCTCTTTGTATGGGTTCTCAAGAGGCTCGTTGCTCAACTTGGTTCCTTCACTACAGAAGTGTTCAAGACTTCTTCCCATCTTCTTCCCTGCCAATGTATGCATGTCCAAAGCATAGTCTGGAATAGCTAGCTTCTTGTCTTCATGTTGAATCTGTCCGTAGACAACAATCAGTAGATCATCAACTATTCTGGACTTGGGAGATCTAGCCAGGAACAGAACTGCATGGACAAGGAAAGTCTGTGTGAATCATCCTCTCGTCCCCGGGCATCACGGTATTCCTTCCCTAGTACATCAATAGTCAGCGGAGCAAGTGGATCAGCTAATCCTATGTCTTCAGAAGCTATGACTCTTAGTCTGTTCCAAAGTGCAGTAGGGTTGAAGCTTTCTAGTTCTACGGCCCAGAATAATGCTTGATATTCATTGCCCCTTCTAATGTCCTTCTGTAGTGCTGAAAGTAACTCATAGATGTCATATCCTCTTTGGGTTTGTGGCATTCTCAACCCTCCTTGCACTCCCTTAGTGTCAATGTTTTCACTCTGGTGAAGGCTCTAAGCTGATCTATCAGTTGGTAAGTCTTGGACAGTGAAGGCTCAGGCAGATTGTTATTATAGTTGTCATATCCCACATGGACAAGGAATGGTCCTATGTCTTTAAGCCATTGTACAAAGATTTCTAAATCAAAGTCCATTATTGGCTCTATAGAAACTACCTTGTTTTTGAATGGCAGCTCTCTCATGTATTTGTATCTTTCATAAGTAGTGGGACAGTTTGAAACATTGTAGTCTCTGTTTGTCTCTATTGTGGCTCCAAGAACTAGGTTTTCAGGATAGAAGTCCAAGAATTCACGGTATCTTCCGGGGTTTTTGGTCAAGAACAGAAAGTTGCTGGTAGGGCTTTTCTTTATCGCATCTATCACTTTTGTAATCCATTCAGGAGGAACCCAATTTCCAAATAGGTCTCCCATGTCAGAGACGAAGACATTTTGCTCATGAAATCTCTTGCTTAATTCCTTGTCAACTAGCTTTGGTACAAAGCCATCTCTGTATCGTTCAACATCCTTTAGCTTAGTTTCAGCTAGTCTTCTTGCCCAGCAGTAAACACAGTTGTGTAGGCATCCAACAACTGGATTCCAGGTTTTGGTTATGTTGTCAAACATTGTTGGGTCCAGCTCCTTTCTCTAGTACGATCAAATAGTGTTGGTGGAAACAGTGTTTCAAGAGCCCTCCGATAGTTGTAGGCATAACTTCTGCAACAAGGAACATCTTGCATTATCTCATCTATTGTCAGAAACCTGTTCCTTTGGAATGCTAGACCACATAGCCTTAAGAATTGGACCAGTGTTTTTATTCTGATTTTTCCTCTTGGCATTTTTCTATCTCCACAATTTCCACAGATGTATGGATTTCCTGTGTGCCTTGTTCTCCAGAACATTCACTATGTTCACTACCTTCACTAATTCCAAGATTCTGAGCCAAAGCTTTGACTTTGGAAACCTGTAGAAAGTATTGATACCCTGAACCTACTCGCCTGCTCTGTGTGAAGCCAAGTCTTTTCAATAGATTTCCCACATGCCGAGAACTCAGATATTCATGATCTTCAAGATTGCTAATCATTCTAAGCCTGATGTCTGCGAGTTTGTAGGAATCATCATGGTTAACGATAGATTGCAGAGTCTCAACAAGGACAATCTCACAGAGCTCAGAAGCTGTATACTGGTTTTCAGCAGCTTTTTCAATGGCTAAAGCCCTGACGCTCTGAAACAAAGTGATGTTATCAAAGAACTGTGCAAGCGACAATATCGGCCTCCACAATTCCCAGTCTCTGTTCTGAAGAATGTTGTCATTCTGGAGTTCAGCATATTTCTGTTTGACAGCTTTCCAGTTCTTCATCAAGAAGGGATATACCATGTCCCTAACCTGCTGCCAGATAGGATAGTCAATCTCAATAGATCTAGCTGTGATGCCCCTATTGGAACCTCTTTGCATAATGATGTCTATGCATCTAGAGCCAAGCACAGTTTCAAGTCCTTCTATGTTCACTAACATCTTTGGACTGTAGATCTCAAAGGATCCAGGCTCAAAGTCCCATTCATCAGTTCTTTCGATCCTGTAGACTGGCTGACCCTTCTTATATCCACAAAGCAATAGGTTCCTAATATCGGCAGCAGTGTATCTGTTTGAAAGGACTTCAGATTCATCCAAGAACACAGAGCATCTTGTACTTTGGATCAGTCTGAACAGACTGGCACAAGTTGGTGCTCCACTGGACATAGAGTTGAAACATATTAGACTGCATAGTGTCAATAACTTTGTTTTGCCACTTCCAGAGATTCCACCTACATAGACATATGGGTATGCATTGAATAACCAGTGGAAATAGGTACCAATGCTCCACAGTGCCAGAAAGTCATATAGTCTTTGATCAGATAGTTCAATGTATGCCCTGAACAGTTCTCTGATTCTTGTGAAAAGTTGTGTAGGTTCGACTGGTTCTGCACCATTGACAAAGCTCTCAATCCCTTCACTGGACCATCTCTGTTTCATTTTGAAATCTGCACATTGTAGACTTATGTTTCTGATTTCTCTGGTGGTATCTGTGAAATCTAGGATGCTTTTGCTATCACTTATTATGAACAGGCTATTTGACCGATGAGAGTGCCTATCGTGCATTCTTTGTCCAACGTATGCATGTTTTGCAGTGAAGTCTAATGCTGGGTGTATTCGAGTTGAGTTGGTTTCATTTAGTTCTGGTGTCATGTTTTTCATTTCCTAGGTTACAAACTGTTGTTAGTAACCTGACCATAACACAATACAGTACCTTTATATAAAGGTTACTGTACTTACTTTAGATAGGAATGTTACTATGAGCACATTTACTTACCAGAACTGGAAAAAAAGAGGAAGTGAGCAAAGAGTAATCAATGCCTTGGATAATGGTGACAAGAGCTATACTGAACTGCTAGATTTGACAGACCTTTCCAAGCCCATATTGAGCGAAAGACTGAAGAACTTAGAAAATCAGGGCAAGATTAGAAGTGTGGCAGAAAGCAAGACTAAGAGGTTCCTATATCAATTGAAACATGAGAGGCTGGATGATTCTGAGAAGGCTCGCATTCTTCTTCATAATCTCTCTATGGTCGTATTGAACTATCTTGAGGTTTTTGCTGGCGACAGAAGAATTTCAGATGGTAAATATTCACAGAGAATGGTAGAAGGCATCAATGCCTTGTTAGGATACAAGATGTATGAAATGATTGTGACACCTTTGCCTGAGCAAGAAGAATGGATTAAAAACTTCATTGGTCCAGAGTTCGCTAAAAGGCTACCTAAATTGTTCTTCCCAAAGAACAGAGCACCCTTGTATATTCCTGAAAACCTGTCTCCTAGAGACCAAGCCATATTCAAATCCAAGGATGCAAAGGAAGCTGCAACTAAACTTTTACAATATCTGAACCAGAAATGGGAAAAACTGACAGAATTGGAGTAGGATGACCAGCACTGTCAGGAAAGATAACACAACGGTCAAGCCTTTGTGAGATTCTGAGAACCTTAAATGCACACAACATGCGGTAGCAAGACTCTCCATTCTTCCAGAATTGACTTCAAATTTGGGAGTCACATTCTGGACAGGAGTCTTAGAGCTTGACTGTATTCTCTTTCTATAGGATGTCTTTCTGTTCATTCTTGAAGATTGAAAGATGTTTTAATGCAGATTTGAGCCATGATGGACAGAATAGGGTGTATCCACCTCTGAAGAATGATCTTTAATGGTCAATAAATAGTAATGCAGCTCCTTCAGGTCAGGCCCTAAGGAGGTGACAAGTAAAACGAAAATTGTATGTGAAGCCTGTGGGAATAAGGGATACTTACAGCACATTGGCAAGAACTACTACAGAATCAGACATTATGCTGGGTTAGGTTCAGTTAGCAAGAAGCCTAGGTTTGAGTATCATAAACAAAGCCTTTCATATGTGCAGAGTCTTCTTAGGCAGAATAATCCAAGCCCTATTGACCTAATTGACCCAAAAACCATTGACCCAAATCTC
>Ga0315294_10008393_pt1 | contig 11356 bp, 10 predicted proteins | sample YL17G13_40_MG_FD_203626 | JGI IMG/M metagenome (GOLD analysis project Ga0315294, IMG submission 203626) | Sediment microbial communities from Yellowstone Lake, YNP, Wyoming, USA - YL17G13_40 | ecosystem: Environmental > Aquatic > Freshwater > Lake > Sediment | place: USA: Wyoming | collected... | reverse complement strand
GGTTGATGACTCGATTGTGCATTTCATTGACGACAAGCCGGTATTGCTGCGGCGTTCGAGAAGTTATGTGCCCGCGCCGGTTCTTCTCAAACACACCAGCCCCGCAGATATTCTCGCCGCCGGGGCTGATTTGAAAAATACCTTCTCTTTTGTCAAAGGCAACCAGCTTATATGCAGCGAGCACATCGGCGACCTCGAAGACGCGGCGGTATATCATCACTACATAAAATCAATCGAACATCTGCGGGGCCTGTTCGAGGTTAAGCCAAAAATAGTCGCCTGCGATTTGCACCCGGCATATTTGTCGTCGCAATATGCCCACTCACTGCCCAACGTAAAAGTCGTCGAGGTGCAACACCACTGGGCACATATCGCAGCGGTTATGGCGGAACATAATTTAGATGAATCGGTGATTGGTCTTGCCTGCGACGGCACCGGCTACGGGACGGATGGCGCAATCTGGGGCTGTGAGTGTCTTATCGCAACACTGGATAATTTTGAAAGATTCAGCCACCTGGCCTATTACCCATTAGCAGGAGGCGATGCCGCAGGCAAACAGCCAATCAGGCCGCTGCTTGGACTTTTAATGCAGGCATACGATAAAGAATTCGATTTGGGTAAACTGCAATGGCTGCTTGGGCCAATTGAGCCGGAAATAAAAAAGCAGGAAATTATTTGCGAGCAAATTCATAAAAATTTAAATACGGTTCAGACCTCGAGCTTAGGCAGAGTTTTTGACGCCGTTGCTGCTATGCTCGGCCTAGGAAATTACAACCACTTCGAGGCGCAACTGCCTATTTCGCTCGAAGCAATCGCTGACACACAATGCTTTGACGAATATGACTGTGAATGGATGCCACAGGGAAAACTCTCGGCAGTTAACCTACGTATAGTTATTAGGCAAATAATAAAAGATATCAGAGAAAATAAAGAGCGTGCGATTATTTCAGCGAAGTTTCATACTGCTATTGCAGGAGGCCTATTGGGAATGGCAAGGGCGGCGAAAACGGCAAAAGGCCTGAACACGGTAGCACTCAGCGGCGGCGTCTTTTGCAACAGGTTTCTGTTTGACCGGCTGATTTGCTTCTTGAAAGAAGATGGCTTTGAAGTATTATACAACCGTGATTTTCCGGCCAACGACGGCTGCGTATCCGTCGGTCAGGCGGCAATAGCCGTAAAACTCGCGGCTCGCGAAGAGTAACGAACGACAAACTATGTGTTTAGCGATACCGGCAAGAATAGTTAAGCTCGAAGACGACAGAGCAATTGTCGACGCGATGGGTAACCAGTTCCACGCAAGAACGACTCTGCTGCCTCATGCCAAGCTCGGAGACCTCGTCCTGGTCCACGCCGGCTTCGCAATATCCACGATTGACGAAAATGAGGCGAGAAAAACCTGGCAGCTCATCGAGGAAATCGACCAGTTCAACGATACCCAGAATAAAATTTCAGGATAAATTACCCAACCCTATGCTCCAGAGAATTCGCAAAGCACAACTTCTTATGGACGCCGCGTGCGAAATCACCGGCAGACCCATCAACATTATGGAGGTCTGCGGCACACACACCGTTTCGATATTCAGAAACGGCATAAGAGGAACACTGCCGAAAACAATAAAACTTCTGTCGGGGCCGGGATGCCCGGTTTGCGTAACACATCAGGGCTACATCGATACGGTGCTTGAGCTTGCAGACAGAGATGACTGCCTCATAGCGACGTATGGCGATATGATTCGCGTCCCCGGCAAAAACGGGTCGCTCGAAACAAAGAAGTCCGCCGGAAACGTCAAAATGGTGAACAGCAGCGAAGACGCCCTGCAGTTAGCTAAGGACAACCCCTCCAAAACAGTGGTTTTCATAGCCGTCGGCTTTGAGACGACTGCGCCGGCCACGGCGGTCGCTGTAAAACAGGCGGCCAAAGAAGGTATCGACAACTTCTGCATCCTGAGCAATCATAAGCTCGTGGTGCCGGCGATGCAGGCGCTGCTCAGCGATGAAAATAACAGGATAGATGCCTTCCTCTGCCCCGGGCACGTCAGCGTCATAATCGGGTATGGGGCGTTCAGGGAAATCGTCGAACAATACTGCAAGCCCTGCGTGGTGGCGGGCTTCGAGCCGATGCAGATAATCGAGGGCCTTGCCGAAATCTGCCGGCAGATAATCGAAGGCAAACCGGAGGCAAAAACAATTTACACGGCGGTCGTCACCGAACAAGGCAACCTCACGGCCAAAAGCATCATCGCGGAGTGCTTTGAGGCGGCGGATGGATACTGGAGAGGACTGGGAAAAATCCCGAAAAGCACACTGATACTCAAAAACGAGTTCGGCAAATTCGACGCGCTCAAGCGGTTCGGCATAACCGAAAAGCCCGAGGAAGACACGACCGGCTGCCGCTGCGGAGAGGTGCTTTGCGGCCTGATAGACCCGCCCCAGTGCGAACTCTTCGGGCAGGCCTGCGAACCGCAAAATCCCATCGGCCCCTGTATGGTCAGTTCAGAAGGCGCCTGTGCCGCCTGGTTCAAATATAACAGGCGTGAAAAACGAAGCTGATGAACCGGAAAAAACCCGACAAAATCCTGCTGGCGCACGGCGGTGGGGGGCAACTCAGTGACCAGCTTATTCGCAGATACATCCTGCCAAGATTCGCCAACAATACCCTCGCCGAACTTACCGACGCCGCCAAACTCAACCTCGATTCAAAATCAATCTGCTTCACAACAGACAGTTATGTCGTAAAGCCGTTGTTTTTCACCGGCGGCGACATTGGAAAACTGGCCGTATGCGGAACGATAAACGACCTCGCCGTCAGCGGCGCAAAACCTGTCGCATTGTCGCTTGCTTTTATTATCGAAGAAGGACTCGCGTTCGACGTCCTGGAAAAAATCTTAGACAGTATCGCCGCCGCCGCAACGGAAAATAACGTCGCAATCGTCACCGGCGACACAAAAACCGTTGAGGCAGGCGCAGCCGACCAAATCTTCATCAACACCTCCGGCGTCGGGGTCCGGCTCGATGGGGTCGAACTGGGCTTTGGCAAAATCGCCGTCGGCGACAAAATCATCATTAACGGCACAATAGCCGACCACGGTATGACCATTATGTCCCTGCGACAGGATATCGGCTTTCAATCGCAACTCAAAAGCGACTGTGCCGCTATCGCCGATTTGACCTGCAAACTGCTGACTGAAACCAAAGGAATAAAATTTATGCGAGACCCCACTCGCGGCGGGCTTGCGGCGACGCTGAATGAAATCGCAACGCAAACATCGCTTGGCATCAGAGTAAACGATGCCGATATCCCAATCAATCCAACAGTCCAGGCAGCCGCCGACGCGCTCGGATTTGACGTCCTGAATATCGCAAACGAGGGCAAATTTGTCGCCGTCGTCGCCCCGCAAATCGCCGAAGATTGTATCAATATCTGCCGTCGCCATCCCCTGGGTCAACAGGCGGCAATCATCGGCGAGGTTGTCGAAGCCGATGATGTCCCCGTCGTTGAAATGACTACCCGAATCGGCGGCAGAAGAATCGTGCAGATGCCGTACGGCAGAGAATTGCCGAGGATTTGCTGATGCACGAAGCGACCATCGCACAATCAATACTTGAGGCAATATCGGCTGAAGCGAAAAAGCAAAAAGCCAGACCCATAGCCGCAAAAATAAGCTACGGCGTGTTAAGCGGTATCAATAACGAGACCCTGTGTTTTGCCTTCGAGGCCATCAGCAAAGATACCATCTGTGAAAACTTAAAACTTAATATCGAGCAAAAACCGATAAAAGCCAGATGCCAAAAATGCCATGCGACATTCGAGTTTGACCTGCACGAGTCAAAATGCCCGAAGTGCAGGCATGATGATTTTGAACTGCTGCCCGACGCCCCGCTTTTGCTTGAAGAAATAACATTCGAGGATAAATGATATGCGCAAAGTCAAAGTCCGGAAGAAAATCCTTATCGCCAACGAAGAATACGCCTCAAAAAACCGGGCGTTCCTTAAGGACCGTAAAATTCCCTGCCTGAACGTAATTTCATCGCCCGGCTCAGGCAAAACCACCTTGTTGGCCAAAACGATAGAAGCATTGAAGGGTAAGGTCAGCATCGGCGTCATAGAAGGCGACATTCAGACCGATATCGACGCGAAGCGAATAAGAAAAACCGGCGCCCCCGCCGTGCAAATCAACACCGACGGCGCCTGCCACCTGTCCGCGGCGCAGATTAGCAACGCCTTTCACAAACTCCCCATTGACCGCCTCGATTTGCTCTTCATCGAAAACGTCGGCAACCTTGTCTGCCCCTCCACCTTTGACCTCGGCGAAACGGATAAAATCGCCGTCCTCTCAGTCCCCGAAGGCGACGACAAACCCGCCAAATACCCGATGATTTTCGCCAGGGCCGCCGTTGTCCTTATTAACAAAATCGATATCCTCGCCGCAACGGACTTCAACGTCAAAAAAGTCAAGGCCGACATATCCAAACTGAATAAAAATACGAAAATCTTCCTCGTCTCCGCCAAAACAGGCGAGGGTATGAAGCAGTGGTGCGACTGGCTGGAAAATCTGGCGGATAACAAGCGGAAAAAAACACTCAAAAAAACGCGGCCCCGTCAATAATCCTGTATCCCATACAGGCGTCGCTCACGGATATATTGCAGAACCTTGGGGCATATCATCCCGCCCACGTCCTGCCCTGCCGACAATCGCTTGCGAACCTCGGTGCTGCTTATATCGACTAACGGCGTCTCAACAATATTTTGCCGCATCTTTCTTACGCGGCCCTCCCCCCACAGCGAAATAAACTTCGAGAAATCAGGCGGCGTAAAGCCCGCCCTGTACATCACCGCCAGATTACACTCGTCTATCAGCTCCGTAACGCCATACCAGTGCGGCAAATCCTCAAGCGTATCCGCGCCTGCCAGCCAGTAAATCAAAACGCCGCTGCCTAACTGCTGTCGAAAATATCTGACGGTCTCCAGCGTGTAACTCGGCCCCGTCTTCTTCAGTTCGTAATCGCTGACCTCAAACCCGCCGTTGCCCGATATCGCCAGGCCAATCATCGCAAGACGGTCTTCGTCACTGGCCTCCGGGAAAAACGCCTTCAACGGCGAACGCCTCGCGGGGACAAACACCACCTTGTCGGCGCCGATTTGCTCGCCCGCCGCCGCCGCAACAGCCGTATGGCCGAGATGAATCGGGTCAAACGTACCCCCAAACAACGCTATCTTTTTCTCTGACATAAAAAACTAACAGCCGAATTGTGAATTCTTTAAAAAAATTATTTCACAACAAAAACCCTTTTAAGCCAATCGCGACCATAAGTCAATACGAACACCAAAAAGATGCGACTTTTCACGATAACTTTAAGTATAACAGCAACAAAACCATTGACAACACCAAAAACTCCAATTGCGTCAAAAACTACTTATAATGCAGTTAAAACTCATTCCTGCGATACAACCGCCGGCTGTTACAGCCGACGATGAAACCAAAAAACAAATTGAAACATCCGCGACACAATAACAACATTAGCGCATGCGCACAATGATACGACAAACTATTCACCAGTCATAAAAAGTCGCGCGTTGCAAATTTTCCTGAAGGATTCTTAATTATTTGGACGATAAAAGCTATAACTACATTTATTGGCCTCTTTGACAACTCGGTCGGTGATTCCTGTAAGTAAGTTTTACCGTTATTGAATAAACTGGTTTTTGTGCCATATGGAGGTAACAAACAATGGCAAAGAAGAAAAAAGCAAAGAAGAAAACAGCAAAAAAGAAAAAGAGAAAATAGCATAACGCTGCCGACAAAGATTTGATGCGGCAAAACGTTATGCGGGAAGTGGAAGGTTCCATTTAGTTGCTGCGGAATCTTCCACTTTTTCTTTGCGCCAAAACGCAGTCCTTGTTCTTTTTGTCATTCCCGCGCAAGCGGGAATCCAGTTTTTATCCCGAATCACTCTCGGCCGTCAATCCTCAAACTTGCATTCGCCTTACCTTTTCTTATACTATGTTCCTGTATGGACTATTTTAATTACAAACAGAGCAAGCTTTTCGCGGAGAACGTGCCCGTTGAGACGATAGCCGAACAAGTCGGCACGCCGGTGTATATCTACAGCAAGGCCACATTCCTCGAACACCTCCGGAAGATTCAGCACGCCTATAAAGCTATCGACACAATGGTCTGCTATTCGATTAAGGCCTGCAGCAACATTAACATCCTGAAATTTATGGCAAAAGCCGGCTCCGGCTTCGACATCGTCAGCGGCGGAGAACTTTACAGAGCAATTCAGGCGGGCGCCGACCCCGCGAAAATCGTTTACGCGGGCGTCGGCAAAACCGACAAGGAAATCATCGAAGCCCTCGATGCCGGCATTGCCTATTTCAACGTCGAATCCGAAGCCGAACTCGAAAACCTAATTCGCCTCTCAAAACAAAAAGGTAAAACCCCCAAAGTAGCCCTCCGAGTCAATCCCGACGTTGACCCGAAAACTCACACCTATACAACCACGGGCGTCAAAGAAACCAAATTCGGCGTCGATATCGAACGTGCCGAAAAGGTCTTCGACCAGTTCAAATGGAAATCCGCCGTAAAACTTTGCGCAATCGACATGCATCTCGGCTCCGCGGGCCACACCGTTGGGCCATACGTCGAGGCGCTCAACAAAATACTCGCCCTTGTGGATAAATTGCGAAAAAAAGATTTCACAATCGAAACGCTCGATATCGGCGGCGGATACGGCGCCGACTATGTCACCGCACAGTCGCCGACCGCGGAGGATTATGCTAAAGCGATTGTTCCGATGCTCAAAGGCAAAAAACTAAAACTCATCCTCGAACCCGGCGCAAGCATCGCCGCCAACGCAGCTATACTGTTGACGCGAGTACTGTATTGCAAAACAGGCGGAAGGAAAAATTTCGTCATTGTCGATGCCGGCATGAATGACCTCATCAGGCCTCCGCTGTACAACGCCTTTCATTTTATCTGGCCCGCAACGGTCGAAAAAAGGTTTTCTTATTTAAAAAGAACCGAGAAGCTCGATATAAAGGGTCTGGAGTTCGTTGACGTTGTTGGCCCAATCTGCGAAGGCGCCGACTTTTTCGCCAAAGACAGGGCATTGCCTCCCGTCAAACGCGGCGACCTGCTTGGCATCTTCACCGCGGGCGCATATGGTTTCACTATGGCGAGCAACTACAACGCACGCGGCAGAGCGCCCGAAGTCCTCGTTGATGGCGACAAATTTGAAATAATCCGAAAACGCGAATCCTACGAAGACCTGATAGATTTGGAAAAATAAGAACCCTTAACCTGGCGAATGTCATTGCGAGCTTTACCCGCCTTTGGCGGGGAAGCGAAGCAATCTATTAGAAGTACGACTGGATTTGACCCGTTAAACTTCTATTAAATCCGTGAAATATGTGTAATCTGTGGTTAAAAGTTTCTCTCGACGAATTCCGTGTCAATCTTGCTCTTGACGAACAGATTGTGCGAAAGAATCGACAAACTCGCCGGTATTGTCGTCTTAATCGGCTCAATAACAAATTCTGACAACGCCCTTTTCATCGTCGCAATCGCCTCGTCCCTCGTCGGCTGATAAGCAATCAGCTTACAAAGCATCGAATCATAGCTGGGGCTTACCGTCCAGCCCTGGTAAACGTGCGTATCGACTCGAACACCCGGCCCGCCAGGCGGAATGTATCGCGTTATCGTCCCAGGACACGGCGAAAAATTATTGGCCGGGTCCTCCGCGTTAATCCGGCACTCAATCGCGACACCCCTGTGCTTGATGTCCTTCTGCGTCAAATCCAGCTTCTCCCCCGCCGCAACCTGCAACTGCATCTTGATTAAATCCCGCCCCGTAACCATCTCCGATACCGGGTGCTCAACCTGAATCCTCGTATTGACCTCGATAAAATAGAAATGCTTGTCTTTATCCAAAAGGAACTCGACTGTGGCCGCGTTCACGTAATTAGCTTGCTTGATAATCCGTATCGCCGACGCACAAAGCTCCTGCCGCGTCTTCTCATTAATCACCGGGCACGGCGACTCCTCAATCATTTTCTGGTGCCGGCGCTGTATCGAACAATCCCTCTCGTAAAAATGCAGCACGTTGCCTGTCCCGTCCGCCATTACCTGCACCTCGACGTGCCTCGGCTCAACAATCAGCTTTTCGAGATATACAGCTCCTTCCCCAAACGCCGCCTCCGCCTCCGCCCTCGCAGACGCGAACCCCGCGCGAAAACTCATATCGTTGTGGGCAACCCGCATCCCGCGTCCCCCGCCGCCCGCTACCGCCTTTATCATTACCGGGTAACCAATCTCGCTGGCTATCTTCAAACCCTGCTCCGCGTCTTCTACCACACCCTCTGAACCGGGCACTAAATCCACGCCCGCCTTCTTCGCTAACTTCCTCGCCTCAACCTTGTCACCCAACAGCCGCATCGCCTCAGGCGGCGGACCAATAAATATTATGCCGCACTCCCGGCATATCTGTGCGAAATTCTCATTCTCCGCCAGAAACCCGTACCCGGGATGAATCGCATCCACGTTGCTCACTTCCGCTGCGCTCATTATCCTGGGTATATTCAGATAACTCTCCGCCGGCACAGCAGGCCCGATGCAAATCGCCTCGTCGGCCATATCCAAATACGCCGCTCCCCGGTCCGCCTCCGAATACACCGCCACCGCCTCTATCCCAAGCTCATGACACGCCCGGATAACACGCAACGCTATCTCACCACGATTCGCTATTAGAACTCTTGAGAACATATCCCTATATCAATCCGCAATTGACGCGAAGTTTACCCACCGTCTTTATGGCGGGCGTCATCCCCGAGAAGCAACTTCCTTTGGTTCCGCAACAGGGGACCCACTTCAAATTATCCATAATCAATCTATTCGGGTCTTACTTTGAACAGCACCTGCCCATACTCGACCGCGCTGCCGCTGGCCGTCACAACATCAACAATAACCCCGCTCATCTCCGCCTTTATCTCATTCATCACCTTCATCGCCTCGATAATGCACACAACCGTCTCCGGCTCAACTCGCGAACCAAGCTCAACGAACGGCTCCGAATCCGGACTCGGCTGGGCATAAAACGTCCCCACCAATGGCGATTTAATCTCCGCCGGCTTCTCTTCCTGCAGCACTGCTTCCTGCCCCTGTCCCGCCGCGGGTGCCGCCGCGCCCCCCGGCATCATCATACCGGGCATACCCGCCCCAAACATCGGCACCGCCGTGAATTGCGGCTGCACCGGCTGTGCCTTTTTGACGCAAAGCTCCTCCTCGCCCTGTTTTATCTGTATCTCAACAAGGTTATGGTCCTTCATCATTTCGATTATTTGCTTTAACTTGCTAAACTGCTCATCCCATTGCGCCATCACACTACCCTTTCCATTACAACCTGCCAGATGCAACAGTATATTCATTTTCAATAGAATATCAAGCGTCTTCCTCATCCGCCCGCCTGTCCTCGGGTTTAGCTCCCTTGGTCTTCTGCCGGGGACCCAGAATTAACTAAACACTAAACACTTAAAACTCAAAACCATATCCCCCCTTTCCCCTTGTTTTTACCGACAATCCAGAGGACAATACCTGTCACGGCGTAGCCGGAACGACAAAAGCAGGAGTTACGCACCTTTGACCCGAAAACAACCGTAAATACGGCGATGGCGGTTTTGTAAAACGAACGACAGGATATGATAATGATAGAATGGTTTAAGAACCTAAGCGAGGGTTGGCAAACAGCTATATTTGGAGCAGTAGTGGCTGTTGGTCTTACGGTTATTGGCGGATTATTCGCATTAATCAAATGGCTGTTCAGAAAAAAAGATGGGCCTTCGCCACAAAGCATAAAAATTAACACTGGTATCGACCCGAATAATTTGGTGGATCTTTTCGGAAAGACTAAGGAAGAACTGGGACAGGCAAACGAAAGAATAAGACACCTTGAAGAACAGTTAGCCAAACTCAGTATTGAAACAATTGTTGCCTCTGAAAAATCAACTCCCATGCCATCTGCGGAGGCCAAAGAATTGGCCAAATTGATTACGGAAAACGATGGACCTTACGCGCAGGCGTTAAAGGCCATTGCCGAGGGCAACAACAAAAAGGCCGACGGTCTTCTGGACGAGACACAGAAGATTATAGACCAAGTCCAACAGAGAAAAAACGAGGCGCAAACTAAGATATACGTAGCCCGCATGCAAAACGCCTCTTATGCCGGCAGGCCACAGGACGCCCTGCAATATTGCAATAAATTGAAGCCACTTGCCGGCGAAGATTCGCAGATACTGAACGATATGGCTGCGGTTTACTACGAAAATGCCGATTATCAGGATGCCGAGCCGCTCTATAAACGGGCACTGGTAATGTTGGAGAAATCACTCGGTGAAAATCATCCTCAGGTTGCGACAGCATTAAACAACATGGCAGCGTTGTATCAGGCAACGAATCGGCTTTCCGAGGCCGAGCCGCTGTTCAAACGGGCACTGGCGATTGATGAAGCCAGTTTCGGCAAAGACTATCCGAATGTGGCCACATATTTAAACAACCTGGCGCAGTTGTATCAGGATACGAACCGGCTTTCCGAGGCCGAGCCGCTTATGAAACGGGCGCTGGCGATATGGGAAAAATCCCTCGGTGAAAATCATCCTCAGGTTGCAACGGCATTAAACAACCTGGCAGCGTTGTATCAGGCGACGAATCGGCTTTCCGAAGCCGAGCCGCTGATGAAACGGGCGGTAGAGATATTAGAAAATCCTGGCGGTGAACCGTTACCCAATTATGCCGGGTCATTAAATAACCTGGCGGAGTTGTATCGGGCGACGAATCGGTTTTCCGAGGCCGAGCCGCTGTACAAACGGGCGCTGGCGATTGATGAAGCCCGTTTAGGCAAAGACCATCCGGACGTGGCCATCCGATTAAATAACTTGGCGCAGTTGTATCAGGATACGAATCGGCTTTCCGAGGCCGAGCCGCTGACGAAACGGGCACTGGCGATTGATGAAACCAGTTTCGGCAAAGACCATCCGAACGTGGCCAGAGATTTAAACAATCTGGCGCTGTTGTATAAGGCGACGAATCGGTTTTCCGAGGCCGAGCCGATGTACAAACGGGCGGTAGAGATACTCACAGATTTCACACGCCGGACAGGCCATCCGCATCCGCGTCTGCAAAATGTGATCAACAACTACGCCAGCCTGCTTAGGAAAATGGGGTATAGTGAAGATGAAGTCATCGACCGACTGAAACGCCTCGCTCCGGAAATGTTTAAGCAGAAACAGTAGCAGGCAATGAAATAATGGAGATGTATATGACCAAGATAATTGCGCGGAGATACATATGATTGAAATAATCCG
>Ga0315294_10008392_pt1 | contig 11356 bp, 12 predicted proteins | sample YL17G13_40_MG_FD_203626 | JGI IMG/M metagenome (GOLD analysis project Ga0315294, IMG submission 203626) | Sediment microbial communities from Yellowstone Lake, YNP, Wyoming, USA - YL17G13_40 | ecosystem: Environmental > Aquatic > Freshwater > Lake > Sediment | place: USA: Wyoming | collected... | reverse complement strand
GATCTCTTCCAGGAACGCGTCATCGACTTCTTTTATACCCTTCCTGCCTTTGAGTCCTTCGGCGTATTGGTCAAACGATCCCTTGAGAACCGCCTCCCGTGAGAAGATGGCCGCGATCTCATCCCATCTGGTCGGGTAATCTTTATAATTCAGCAGCAGCACCCGCCCCGTCGCCGCGCTGTCGCTTTTATCCGGTTTGCTTCGGCTTTCGTAAACCGCGAATTCTTCGAAATCGGTCAAGACGCTCAAAGACAATGTGGCCGACCAGGCATACCGTCTCAACTGGAAAGCCGGATAGATATCGTATTCAATATTTACTGCCGGTTTCTTGGCTTCCACAAAGAACTTGCGCGTTCCCCCGATCCGGAAAGAGTAATCCGGGGCTTTAGTTGCGCCTTCCACTTCTAGCGAATCTTCGTGAATGATATCTTTATAGGCTTCGGCATATCCTTGCTTATTGAATACATCCCATCCTAAAGCCTCGAAAAACGGATCCAGGAACTCGCGCCGCAACTGCGTTTCGTTATACTTCCCGGCGCGATAAGAATCCCGGTGTTCATCGAATCTTTCTACCAGTTGGCGGATACTGTCATGTGCGCTCATTCGCCCTCATCTCTGCTCTGGATCTCACACCCAATTATAGTACACTCCCACCTCCCCAAAAACCTCAATCCACAACAGCATCCCCTTTGGGGATCCTCAATTACACTTTGTGACTTCATGACTTCGGAGTATATTCTCTTTTCCCTCTTGACTTAATAGAACAATTGTTCTATAATATAAACAGGCACGGGAAGGCTTTACTCTCCCGTGCTTTGTTTTTAAGCCTTGCCGTGCCAATCCTACCGATCAGGTGCTGTGCATGAGTTATCAACCACCTTCAACCATTCCGGAACTTTGGTACATCCTCGATAAGCGCCTCGCGCTGATGGAGGCTGCCCAGGCCGAACATCTGAAGTCGCATACCGAGATCGATAAGACCTTCGACGACCATGAGCAGCGCCTGCGCTCCGGCCTGACTTTGGCCGGTATCCTGACCGGCTCCGGCGGTTTTCTCGCCCTGGTCGCCCTGATCAAGTCTTTCTTTAGTCCATGAGTAATCGTAAAGGTGGCGGCCAACCAAGTAACCAGAATGCTGTCAAGCATGGCTTCTATGTCAAGATTTTCTCCCAGGGTGAAAGGATTCGCCTGGGGCTGAATGAAGATGATTTGGAAAGTGAGTTCAAGGCTTGCCGTGTTTTTATCTTCCGCATGGTTTCCCGTCTCTCCAATGGCGCCCTGCCTCCAGATGGCAGCGGCGATATGGATGATAAGTTGATCAATTCAATCAATAGCCTGATGAATGCCTTTACCACAATGGCCACACTCGCCCGCACACACCAGATCGTCACCGGTAAGTATGAGCCAACTGAGACGGCTATCCTGGATGCGCTTGCAGATATCAACATGCAGGATGGCATTTCATGAGTGACCTTACCTCTCGCGCCCGCGTGATGCAGCGCAACGCTTATAACTTCGCCCTTCTTGCGGGTGGAATTGGTTTGCGCCCGTATCAGGTCGAACCCATCGAAGCGATCTGGGAGTCGGTCCGCACCAAGGCCGGGCGTACATTCGTCATCGTGATCAGCCGCCAGTCCGGTAAGGATGAGTTGCTTTGCCATCTGAAGATGTATCTCTTGCATCGTTTCCAACATAAGGACGTTGAGATCGTCGAGTTCAATCCCACCTACAAACCGCAAACCATCCGCGCCATCTTCCGCTTGGAAAAACGACTGCAGGCGAATGTGCTCACTCATAACAAGTGGAAGAAAAAGTCGGATTTCATGCGCTTGCTCGGCCAGTCGCAGGTTTCGTTCCTCTCCGGTGACGGCCAGGCTAATGTGGTCGGTGCAGTTGCCAGCTTGCTGCTGATCATCAACGAGGCCCAGGATATCACCGCCAACAAGTACGACAAGGACGCCGCTCCCATGGCCGCCAGCACCAACGCCACGCGTGTATTTTGCGGCACTGTCTGGACCAGCAATACTTTGCTTTCCCGCGAACTTCGCGCCGCCCGCCAGGCGGAAAAAGCAGACGGGATCCGCCGTGTTTTCTTCTATACCTCGGATGAGGTCCGCAAGTACAACCCTGCCTACGGTGAGTTCGTGGATGGAGAAGTCAAACGCTTGGGCCGGGACCATCCGCTGGTCAAGACACAGTATTTTTGCGAGGAAATAGACGCCCAGGCCGGCATGTTCAACCCCGCCCGCCGTGCCTTGATGACCGGCGATCAACCCGCCCACGATCGCCCACTGGTTGGCGTGCCCTGCGCTTTCCTACTCGACGTGGCCGGCCAGGATGAAGCCCGCATGTCCCTGGATGACGATGCTCCACTGCAAAACCAGGGGCGGGATAGCGTCTCACTTACCATCGTTGATCTCGATCTTTCTACTCTCGCCACCTTGCAAGCTCCTACCTATCGCGTCGCCCATCGCTTGCAGTGGATCGGCCTAAATCACCTTGTTGTCTTCGGCCAGATCAAGGCCCTGGCTGAAGCCTGGAACCCGATGCACATCGTCATGGATGCCACCGGTGTAGGGGAAGGGATGTGGGCGCTGCTGGATAAGGCTTTTCCCGGGCGTGTCATTCCGGTCAAGTTCACCGGTCCGGAGAAGTCGGACATCGGTTATCGCTTCCTGGGTGTCATCAATACTGGCCGCTTTCGTGATCTGTGTCCCATGGATGCAGTGCGCGCTCAGTATGACGCCTGCACTTCCGAGATCCTCATAGGTCCCACCAAGACCATGCGCTGGGGCGTTCCCGAAGGCGCACGTGGCCCCACGGGGGAATTGATCCATGACGACTACGTTCTCGCAGATGCTTTGGTTGCCGTCCTGGATCGCATGGAATGGTGCGCGCAGACCGCCGTTGAAGCCAATGAAGGCTTCGATCCTCTTGTAGGGGCGGGGTATATCCCGCCCGAAGTGGAGTTTTAATGTCTAAGAAGATCGTTCAAACCACCCTCGCCGTCAAAGAAACCGAGAACACCATCACCCTCGGTTCCGCTGCATGGGACAGCAACTTCCGCGACCGGCTTTCCTACGATCGTAGGAAAATCCTCGACCAGGCGATCAATGCCTGGCGCTCGAACCCCATCGCCCGCCGCATCATCCAGCTCACCACCGAGTTCGTCATCGGTGATGGTCTTGCTTTCCAGACTTCCAATGCGCGCGCCAATAAGTTCCTGACCGAGTTCTGGAACCATCCTCTCAATAACTTGACCGAACAACTCCCCGAATGGGCGGATGAAGCCTGGCGCACTGGTGACTTGTTCATCCTGTTCTCCGTGGACGAAGGCGGGATGATCTACGTGCGCGCGCTGCCCTCCGAATCCATCGGCGTCATCCAGACTGCCGAGAATGACTACCGCCAGGAACTGCTTTATAAACGTAATGAGATGGATGAACAACCCTGGATATCTTTTCGTCTTGATATGAGTTTCCCTGCATCATTCGTTTTGCACTTCCCGCTCGAACGCGCTGTCGGCGCATCCTTTGGCGAAAGCGACCTGGCCCCTATCCTTTATTGGATTGGTCTTTATCGTCAGTGGTTGGAAGATCGTGCCCGCCTCAATTATTTCCGTCAGATGTTCTCGTTCATCCTGCAACGCCCGTTCACCAGCCAGGCGGAAAAAGAAAAGTACATGCGCGACTTCGCCGCCAAACTGCCCAAGAAATCCGGCGGTGTTCTCGGCTTGGATCCAAACGAAACCCTTACCGCTCTTTTCCCCAACCTGGCCGCCTTCGAAGCCGGCGCGGACGGTCTCGCTCTCAAACGCATGATCGCCATCGGCGCAGGTATCCCACTCCACTATCTTGCCGAGCCAGAAGAAAGCACCCGCACCACCGCTGAAGCAGCCGGCACGCCCACCTTCAAGCATTTCAAACACCGCCAAAATTACCTTAGCAATGTCCTCCTGGGCGTTCTTAGATCCGCCCTAACCGTGCGTCATCAGTATGACTCACATATTACACCCTCAGCTGAGGTTCGCATCATCGTCCCTGACATCACCGAACGCGACAACTCCATCCTCGCCCTCGCTCTGCAGCGCTTCGTCACCGGCTTCGCCCCTATCTATAACGCCAAGCTGGTTGACGAGGATGAGTTCATCCGCCTGGTCTATCGCTTCATAGCTGAATTACCGCCCGAGAAGATTGGCGAGTTCGCTCCGGTCAATATCCGTGGCAGCGGTTCCAAGACCCCCAACACGGACCCGAGCGATCCGCAGAAGGAAAAGGAGTAAAGCGACGTAGTGGTTGCGTCTTTGGCAACCAAATTTATTTCGCTAAATTCTTAATAGGAGACCAAAATGAATGTCACCGCAACTTGCAATCAGTGCCATGAAAAGATCGATCTCAACAAGGATAATTTTACTCAGTTGAATTTTCCTTTTCAAAAGAGAGAAATATATTTTCATTTTCCTTCATGTTTGATTGAATCCATGTTCAAGATACCGAGCCAGCACGTGCCGGCCCCCAGCCATGCGCCCCGCCCGCGTGCAGGCCGTAAATCGTAGGACGAAATTTATTTCGTCCTCAAAGGAGTAACATGTCAGATACACCAATTATTATGGTTGCGCCCTTGGCAATCACCATGCAACTGCAAGCCGTCCCCTCCGGCCAAAGGTCCCTGCAACTTACGGGAAAGGGCATCGAGGTGATCGCTATCACAGCCGGCATCGGCAACGGTTGGATATTCCAGCCAGCCGTCCTGCAAGCCAGTCAGTTCCTATGGGATAAGGCAGAATGTTACACCGACCACACGCCAGGCAATCATTCCGTGCGTGATCTAGGTGGTATCCTGTCTGATCCTACCTGGGATGTTATCGCGCAGGGTATCCGTGCTGTGCTTTCCCCCACCGGCCCCGCCTCCCAGGTCGTTCGCGACGTGGCTGATGCCGCCCTTGCCCATCCGGAACTTCCCATCGGCCTTTCCGCCGACATCCTCATGCGTGTCGAAGATAAGACTGTACTAGAGATCATCAAGGTCAAGAGTCTTGATATCGTCACGCACCCCGCACGCGGCGGTAAATTCGTCCGTGTGCTCCAATCAGAAGGAGTATTACCCATGACTGATCCAATCAGTTCCCTCACCCCACCTGTCGAGCCTTCCACGCTCCAGACTGAGCAAACTCTCAGCAAACTGGCCGCAGGTGCTCAGGCAGTTGTCAATAGCCTTCAAGCGCAGGACGCTTTGGCTAAACTCGAAGCCTCTAACGCATCCGCCGAGAAATTGCAGATCGGCATGTGCCAGGCTTTGCTTCAAACTGCACTCGCCGCCTCACGTTTGCCCGAACCCTGGCAAGTCCGCATCCGCGAAGATTTCAAGGATAGTTACTTCGATCCTGAAACCTTGCAAAAGCGGATCGAAGACGACCGTGCTTTGCTTTCGATCACCACCGCCTCCCGTTCCGTACAAGGACCAGGCCGCATCAACGGCATGGTAAATTCCGCCGACCAACTCCAGGCCGCCTTCGATGATCTCCTGGGTGCGCCCAGGGATGCGGACAAGATTTCCCTCAAAGTTCCCCGCTTGACCGGCATCCGTGAAGCCTATCTCATGCTCACCGGCGACTATGACATGCACGGAGGTTATGATCCCGTGCGTGCTCAGTTGGGCGGAACCACCGCCGATTTCACCGGTCTTGTCAAGAACGCCTTGAACAAGATCATTGTGAATTCTTTTGAAGCTATGGGTAAGGCCGGTTATGACTGGTGGAAGTCCATCGTCACAGTGGAACACTTCAATAACCTGAATGCCATCACCGGCACTCTGATCGGCACCATCGGCAGCCTGCCATCCGTGGCAGAACAGGCCGAGTACACCGAACTCGCCACAGGTGACAGCCCCGAAACCGCTTCTTTCACCAAGTACGGCGGCTATATCCCGCTCACTCTCGAAGCCATAGACCGCGATGAGACTCGCAAGTTGCGCCTCTACGCCATCGAATTAGGCAATGCCGCCATGCGCAACATCTCCGAGCAGGTCGCCGCCATCTTTACCCAAAACTCCGAAGCCGGTCCTGTCATGGCCGATGGTGGCGCACTGTTCAATGCCACCGCCGTTACCGTCGCGACCGGCCATTGCAACCTGCTCACCACCGCCCTCGCCGCCGCTCAGTGGGATGTGGTCGCCGCAGCCGTCTATAACCAACCCATGCTCATCAAGTGGGATACTGGTTACTACGGCACGGGTAAGAAGCTCGCTATCGAGCCTCGCTTCTGCCTTGTCCCTCGCGCGCTTCGCAAGACCGCTTTCGATGCGTTCTTGAATGCCTGGGATGTCACCGCCACCGTTCATGCCGAAAACCTGCTCAAAGGTCTTGTCGTCCCTCTGGTCGTCCCCGAATGGACACACGATAACGCCTGGGCCGCTGTCTGCGATCCCAATCTCGCCCCGTCCATCATTCTCGGCGAGCGCTTCGGCCTCGTGCCAGAAATCTACATCGCCAGCAATGAGACTGACCCCGCCGTGTTTATGAACGATGAGCACCGCTTGAAGGTCCGCCAGTTCCTTGCCCTGTGCATCGGCGACTTCCGCCCTCTGCATAAGAGCAACGTGGCGTAACCTATTCCTGTCATTGCGAGGAGGGTTGAGTAGGCAGTGCTTTTCTGCCGTATCGAAACCCGACGAAGCAATCTCATTCTGAAAGGAAACCTGACCCATGATCCACAATACTCACTTCTCTCAGTACATCCCGCCTACCCTGTTCCATGTCGTTTCAGCCACAGCAACCAAAACCCATGCCGCTGGTGCAGTCTCAGGCACGATCGCCCTTGCTCTCGGCGCAGCAAATGAGACTTCGATTGTCACTATCCCGATTGTGATCCCTTCCAATGCCCGCGCACTTCAAGGCTCTAAACTCGTGTCCATCGAAGTTGATTTCGTCAACGCAACCGCCGAATTCACTTCTCACACGTTCGTCCTGAACAAGGTCACACGCGGCGCAGACCTCGGTGTTGCAGTCGTTGACGCCATTACCAAGACTGATAGTGTTGCAGTCACTGCCAGCCATGCCGTGGATGAAGTCAAGCAAGTCGTAACCCTCACCACTCCCGAATGGGTTGACAACGATTGCTACTATCTTCTTGAAGACACAATCGTTCAAGGTGGGGGCGGCGGAACCTGTAAGTTCCTCGGTGCTGTCGCCAACTTCACCCTGAGATTGTAGTGTCATTGCGAGGAGGGTTGAGTAGGCAGTGCTTTTCTGCCGTATCGAAACCCGACGAAGCAATCCCCTCCTTCCACGAGTGTAAGGGCGACCGCGTCCGCCCATGCACCCTTTATCGGTATCACCCCAGCCGGCCACCTCCTCCGGCTGGGGCTACCGCAGTATGGCAAAATTCATTTTGCCCAAAAAGAAAGGAAAACTACCATGCAAGATTTCTCCACCCTCCTGATCGGCGGCATTCCCCTCATCGCCGTCATCTTCGGCCTGATCGAGTTCCTGAAGGTCTTCGGTCTGAAAGGTCGTATCCTCACGATCTTCTCACTCCTCCTGGGCTTTGCCCTGGCGATCGCCTACAAACTCACCCTGGGCCTTCCTGTAGACTATGCCGGCTGGATGGCCGTCATCTTCTTCGGCCTGGCCATTGGCCTTACCACCAGCGGCATTTACGACTTCCTGAACGCCCGCTTTCCCAAACTCAGAAAGTAAGACAAAATTTATTTTGTCTAATATGAGTTCAGCCATGATCCTTGAGAAAGTTCCCGCCGTAGTTGCCGCTCTTGCGGAAAAGGTCAATATGACCCCCATCGCCTGGGGTATTACCCCTACTCAGGTAACGATTGTTTTCGAGCAAGGCCCCCTGATGACCTTCAATCGTGATCAGGTCTTGGATGCGGTCGAGCCGGTCATTCACAACATGGAAGAAGCTATGCAGTTCGTCAAGACCGCCGCTAGCCGAGGCGGCTCCCGGCCGCCATCGGTTGCTCCGGTGCCACGAGGCACCGGAGAAGTCAAGCCGCTTCCAAAGAAAAAGCCGCGAAAGTGAACCGTTCGGAATGGGCAGCCGCCCGCCATTCATATAGGCTTGCCGAGCGAGGGTCTCATATCCCCCCCGGCGACAAGCTGCCCGTTCCGTCCTGGCTTTCAAATTGGCTATCAGGTCATATCCTTGCTTCGTGTAATACCTGTCAGGATTTCATGGATATTCGCTATGGTTCTGCTGAATGTACCGCCTGTTCTCTTGCGGATTTCGTAAGACGTTTGACTGTATGGGGAAATCATTCCCATGCTAAAAGGAGTAACCCATGAGCGCTCTCGCTGCATTTCGTACTTCCATTCTGGCTTTGTTGTCCGATGCTGGCCTTGCTATCTTCAGTAACAATGACGTGGATCAGGCGCTACGATGGGCGCTCTCTGAGTATTCCTCCCGCCGTCCGCTAATCCGCACCTATCAATTTCCTGTGATCGCCACAACCGGCGTTCATATTCTCCCCGCAGATTTCATCACCCGTCATGTCACCAATGTCGAGCTGTATGACGATGATCTTGATCTCATCGAAGAACTTACTTTTTATGCCTACCAACGCGATGAACAGTGGATCGTCGAGACCAGGTCGGAAGTCAGCGCCGGGGAAGTGCTCCAAATCTCTTATTCAGTCATCCATACCATTGACGATCTCGATGCCGCAGCCGGCACCACTCTCCCCGCCGCCGATGAACCTTTTATCCACATCGGTGCAGCCGGGCGCGCCGCCCAAATGCGCGCGCTGGACCGCATCGAAACGATTAACATGAACAAGGATGTGGCGCAGATGTATAGACTTCTTGCAACTGAGTATCTTTCCTCTTTTACGGCATTCCTTACCATCGAGCCAGGTGTCCGCATTTGCCTGCCTGATTTCCCGGATAGTAACCCGTAGTGTCACAAAGTGGTTGCGCCTAAAGGTGGTCGCGCCGAAGGTGGTCGCGCCCTCGTGCCCCCGTTCTTTGAGGGTGGTGACCATTTGGCAACCATTGCGAGGAGGGTTGAGTAGGCAGTGCTTTTCTGCCTTATCGAAACCCACAACCATTGCGAGGAGGGTTGAGTAGGCAGTGCTTTTCTGCCTTATCGAAACCCACAACCATTGCGAGGAGGGTTGAGTAGGCAGTGCTTTTCTGCCTTATCGAAACCCGACGAAGCAATCTCCTCCTTTACTCTGCGCCCGTCAATCGTCAATCGTCAATCGTAAATCGTAAAATGCCCCGAATGTGACGTTCTAATGCCCCGTCCACTTGATCCCGATCTACTCGCCGCCATGAACAGCGGTAATTTCATCCCGTACTTCAACGTGCAACTGATGGACGTTGATAGAGCGTGGGTTATGTTTGAAACTACCGAAGTTATTGAGTTTTCTCTCTTTGGGTTGACCGCAAAGGTGGTTTTCCACGATCCTACTTATTGGGATGATTTTTATATGTTCCGTATCCAACGCGGCATCCTAGTGGATGGTGTCCCCAATATCATTTCTTCCTCTTGCTATTGGCCCACCTATGACCGCCACGAAAACTACATCCGCACCCTGGAAGGGCATGTCTTCCCCAATGAATATTTCTCCACGCCAGGTGATGTGACTTATTCCAGCATTATCTCCACGGTCTGCACTCAGTACGGTTTTACTGCTGTTCATGCTGTTCCGGCTGCCGCCTGGCTTTCTTATCAGTTCCTTCCTACTGGTAAATCTCTTGTGATCAGTAACGCCAAGTCCTTCTTCACTCTGCTGCGTCAGAAGTATTTGATCTTCGCTACAGATTATGATGCCGATAGTCTCTACTTCTTTCAAGCCAAAACCACCGCCCCCGCTTTCCCTGCTGGCTATACTTTGTTCCAATCCAATAAGATTGCTCCCCCAGGTCACGGTGCTTTCCATGAGAAGACTTTGTACTCGAAAGATGAAAGTAATGTGCTGCATACTTCCGGTGGAACTGATAAACCCATTCATAACCTCGGCTTCCTTCACTCCACCGCTGCTCACCCTGCTAGATATAGTTGGACTGATACTCAGAATTGGATCGTTCAGAACATTGCCCCCAATCTGAAGTATCTTGACTTCGATGCTATTTATGCCGTCCTTGACTTATTTGAATTCTCGATCTGGCCTACCAAGTTCATCGAGCTTTTCAATTCAAAACTTTCTCCCACTTGGCAATGGCAAGCTAGGTTTCTTGATATCTTCGGTGTCACCGAAGGCGGGGCTATCTGATGTCAACCGAAGATCAGCTCGGCTTTACCCCACTTATCAACACCGGCTTCGACAAAGTCCTATCCCCCGCCGTTACCAATCTTCAAGAATTGTCCGAAGCCGTAGATGAGCACGATCATCTTGCTCTCGTTGTCCTTCCTCCCGTTGCTGAGATTGCTGGTAAGGTATTTGCTTTCGATACCGTAGGTTTGACTTTCTATGTTTGGGATGGCTCCGCTTGGAACTCGATCTCAGGTGGTGCAGTTACTAATTATTTTCACCTTTTGGAAGATGGAGTTTCTTATCATCTTCTCGAAGATGGTGCTTCAAAACACATTCTAGGTTAGGTGAATTATGGCAGACCGTAAATATTCCGCTGATACAGAGCTTGCTGTTGAACCCGCTGTTGGTGATGCTTTCGTCATTCGTGATGTAAGTGATGTCACCGATGGCGCGGGCGGCACTATGAAGCAGTTCCTTTGGTCCACCCTCAAGGCTATCTTTGCCGTTGCCGCCAAAGGCGTTACCGGTGGTGATGCCCATGATCATGTCGGAGGCGATGGTGCTGCCATCGTTGAAGCAGCTATTACCCTGGCTGATAATGCTACTCTCGATGCCAGTACAACTAAACATGGACTGACTCCTAAGTTAGTTGCTCCCGCCGCAACTCTTATGAATTTCCTCGGCCTTACCAATGCCGAGACTGTTCTTACCAATAAACCCTTATTCGATGCTACCCATCCTGAAAATCTTGGCACGGCCGCAGAAGGTACTCAGTTGATCGCAGCCCGCAGGGATCATGTTCACCAGATAACTCCTGATGTGGTTGGTGATGCTGGTGCTGGTGGCACTAAAGGTCTTGTCCCTGCTCCAGGTGCTGGTGATACCGCTGCTGGTAAATATTTGAAGGCAGATGCAACCTGGTCCGTTCCTGCTGGTGCTGGTGTAAAGCTCGATGATGCCACTGCTCCAGACGATAATACAGATTTGAATGCCAGTACAACTGCTCATGGCCTTTTATTAAAGGCTACCGCGCCAGCAGCAACCTTGATGAATGTTGTAGGTCTTGTCAACGCAGAAACTGCTTACACCAATAAACCCTTGTTCGATGCTACTCATCCCGAAGATATTGGCGCATCTGCAGAAGGTA
>Ga0315294_10008388_pt1 | contig 11357 bp, 9 predicted proteins | sample YL17G13_40_MG_FD_203626 | JGI IMG/M metagenome (GOLD analysis project Ga0315294, IMG submission 203626) | Sediment microbial communities from Yellowstone Lake, YNP, Wyoming, USA - YL17G13_40 | ecosystem: Environmental > Aquatic > Freshwater > Lake > Sediment | place: USA: Wyoming | collected... | reverse complement strand
GCCTCACGCCGTTGTCCTGGAACCCAACTCAGCCGCGGTTTCCTTTTGACTTTGAGGCCGGAGGCACGATACCTAGGACTCGGCGCGACGTCAATGCCGTCGTCGTCCCGGGTGCGGCTTCATCGCTGACCTGGACGCCACTGGGAGCGCAGGGCAGAGGCATTCGCCGTCGTATGTGGCCGCAACCCCAACGCCAGGGCACGGGAGAAGCACATTGCCGCTCGCCGTCATGTTCCTCGTGCTTTTCGGCGCGGCACTGCACGCGACCTGGAACGCCATCATCAAAGCAGGCTCGGACACCCTGCTCGATACCATCCTGGTCACGTGCGGCGCCGCCAGCATCGCCGCCCTCGCCCTCCCCTTTGTTCCTCTTCCCGAGAAGGCAAGCTGGCCCTACCTTGCGGCTTCCGTGGCGATTCATTTCGGCTACTTCAGCCTGGTGGCGCTGGCATACCGGACAGGGGAATTGAGTTGCGCCTATCCGATCATGCGGGGCTCTGCCCCGCCCCTGACAGCGGTCGTGGCCGCCGTGATCGTCCGGGAGCCTATGTCTTTGGGTGCCTGGCTGGGGATCGCGCTGATCTCAGCCGGCATCCTGACGCTCACGGGGGATTCATGGCGCTCGGGCCGGCTCCACTTCGCCACCTGCGGATTCGGCCTGCTCAATGCCATCGTGATCGTCGCCTACACGCTGGTTGATGGAATCGGTGTCCGCCTGTCGGGCAACGCCTGGAGCTACATCCTGTGGCTCTTCGTTCTGATCCCTTTCCCTCTGCTCGGGCTGGTCCTCCTCACGCGCCCGCGGGCATTCGTGACCCAGCTTCACACTCGGTGGAAGCCTGGGTTTCTCGGGGGCGTGTGTACGACATCCTCCTACGGGCTCGCCCTCTGGGCCATGACGGTCGCCCCCATCGCCCTCGTGGCGGCGCTCCGCGAGACATCGGTCATCTTCGGAACGGTTTTCGCCTCCCTGTTCTTGAAAGAGCGCTTCGGCCTGGTGCGCTACCTGGCCGCCGCCGCCGTGACGGCGGGGGCGGTGGCCATCAAGCTGTTTTGACCTGCAATCCTCTGCCTCCACGATCCTTGTCGAGCTTTCCCTTGACACAACCGGCAGTGCGGACCATCCTCACCGAAACGGATGCGCCCAGCGGGCGAATGCTGGCGCTGGGAGGGGCAGAGACATTCCTCTCGGCTCGCGGAGGTCTGTGAAAGGGAGACCCATGAAACAGACGTACCTTCAAACGATGACGCAAACGACGCCGACGATCTTCTGGAACGATTCCTGCGTCGTGAGCGAGCTTCAGAACGCCGTGGCGAATGGGGCCACGGGGGCGACCTCGAACCCGCCCCTCGTCCTCAAGGCGGTCCAGCAGGAAGCCGCGAAGTGGAACCCGCGGCTGATGGAGATCATCCGAAGGGGCGATCATCGGTCGGACGAGGATATCGCCTGGGAGTTGATCCGGAGCATTGTGGACGAGGCCTCGCGCGTACTCCTCCCGCTGTTCGAGCAGGGCAAGGGGGAACGGGGCCTGCTGTCCGTCCAGGTGGACCCGACACAGTACAAGAACGCGGATGCGATGATTAACCAGGCCATCCATGTCCGGTCCTTCGCTCCGAACCTCTCCATCAAGATACCGGTAACGGAGGCTGGACTGGTCGCCATCGAGGAACTCGCCTCCCGGGGGATCAACACCACGGCCACCGTGAGCTTTTCTGTCCCCCAGATCCTGCACATCGAGCGCGCCTACCAGCGGGGGCTCAAGCGGCTGCGATCCGGGGCCAAAGAACCCTTCTGCTTTGCGGTGATGATGGCGGGCAGGCTGGATGACCACCTCAAGGACGAGGCGCGGGAGAAGGGGCTCTCCATTGACCCCAAGATCGTGGAGCAGGCTGGCGTCGCGACCGTCAAGAAGGGATACCGGATCTTCGAGAAGACCCATGCGCGGAGCATCATCCTCGTCGGCGGCATGCGGGGCCTGTACCACATCACGGAGTTCGTCGGGGGGAGGCTCATCCTGACCATCTCGCCGAGCTACCAGGAGGACATCAAGAAGCAGGATCCGCCCGTCCGCGAGCTGATGGATCAGCCGGTCGCTCCAGAGGTCCTCGCCGAACTCGAGAAGACTTTGCCCGATTTCGTTCGGGCCTACGCCGAGGACGGGATGAAACCCTCGGAGTTCGAGCAGTTCGGCTCCAACGTCAAGACCCAGAACCAGTTCATCAACGCCTACCTGGGCCTCCTGGATCACGTGAAGACCATGCGCACATCCGGGGAGGGAAGAAAAGGATGAGCGTGCTGCACGGGAGCAGCCTGGAGCGCCCGGGTGTGGCCAGCGAAGACACTGCCTGCGACCGGGAGTTGGAGGAGGATGACGATGAACTGCCGCGAAAGGACGCTGGCTGCCCTCGACCACAAGGAGCCCGACCGGGTCCCCCTCGACTTCGGCGGGCGCCACACGACGCTCCACCTCTACGTCCACGAAGCGCTGATGCAGCACCTCGGCTTGAGCGGGCCGAAGCCCCGCATCCGCAGCTACCACACCTACCTCGTGGAGCCTGACCCCCAATTGCTGCAGCGCTTCGAGCGGGTCACGGCCGTGTTCTTCCCGAAGGCGCCCAGCAACTACGTCTTCGCCATTGATCCCGCCACCAACACCTACGTGGACGAGTGGGGGACCACGTACTACATGCCCCCGAATGGCTACTACTACGACATGCACGCCGTCCCCCTCGCCGACGCCGAGACGGAGGCGGACCTGAAGAAGTACCGCTGGCCGAACCCCACGGACCCTTCCCGCATCACGGGGCTGGCCGAGCAGGTCAAGGCGGCCTATGCGGCCGGCGAGAAGGTCATCATGATGTGCGCCGCCACCCCCGGCCTGTGGGAGCACTCCTGGTACATGTTCGGGTTCGAGCAGGCCTTCATCAACGTGGCGGCAAATCAGCCGCTGATGGAGGCATTCACCGAGCGGCTACTGGAATGGCAGATGGCCTACTGGGACATGGTGCTGGGGGCGGTGGGCGATTACCTGGATCTCGTCCAGATCGGAGAAGATCTCGGCACCCAGAACGGCCCGATGATGTCCCCCACGACGTTCCGCCGCATCTACAAGCCCCGGATGCGCAGGCTCGTGGAGTCGATCAAGAAGAAGACTAAGGCCCGCGTGTACCTCCACTCCTGCGGGTCCATCTACCGCTTCATCCCCGACATCATCGAGTGCGGTATCCAGGTCCTCAATCCGGTGCAGGTCAACGCGGCCGAGATGGACTCCGCCCGCCTGAAGCGCGAGTTCGGCAAGGACCTGACCTTCTGGGGAGGCGGCTGCGACCCGGTGATCATGGGGACCGGCACGCCGCAAGAGGTCGTGGAGGATGTCAAGCGGCGCATCCACGACCTGGCCCCGGGCGGGGGGTTCGTGTTCGGCTCGGTGCACAACATCCAGGCCAACGTGCCCCCGGAAAACATCGTGGCCATGTTCGAGGCGGCCCGGGAGTTCGGCGGGTATCCGATCTCGGTGTAGGGGCCCCTCATGCTTGCCCACGGCTTCGCAGCCCCGACAGCGTGGCCGTATCCTTCCATCCTGGTGAGATCCCCGGTCGAGCAAGGTAGTGCGGAGAAGGAGAGAGCACCGTGGCCTTCACATCCGACGAAGAGAGGTTCGCGCTCATCCGCCAGAAGCTCTACACCCCCGTGGTCTCGGACACGCTGGACAGGTTGGGGTTCCGCCGCCAGGCCATGCGCCATGACATCCGTCCGCTGCATCCGGATTTTGTGGTGGTCGGCCGCGCCCGCACCCTCCTGTGGATGGCCACCTACGAGGAAGTGAAGCCCAACCCCTATGTCAACGAAATCAAGGCTATCGACTCGCTCATGCCAGGGGATGTGACGGTCCATAGCACGGACTACTCCTGGAGCGTCGCCCCCTGGGGCGAGTTGCTCTCCACCGCCTCCCGCATGAGAGGATCTACGGGCACGGTCGTGGATGCCCTGGTGCGGGACGTGAAGAAGATCATCGCCATGAATTTCCCCACCTTCGCTCGGGGCATCAGGCCGGTGGACTCGTGCGGTCGCGGCTTCGTGGCTGACGTTGACGTCACCATCCAGTGCGGTGACGTGGAGGTACACCCTGGGGAAATCGTCTTCGGCGACTATGACGGCATCGTGGTGATTCCCAGGGCCATCGAGGACGAGGCGCTCTCCCGCGCCCTGGCCAAGGTGGACGGGGAGAACATCACGCGCACCGAGCTTCTGCAGGGCCGCCTGCTCGGCGAGGTCTACGGAAAGTACGGTGTCCTGTAAGCCCCCTGGCCCGGCGCTCACACGTCGGCAGACCTCGCCGACCCCACCGAGTCGCGCACGCGAGAGGGCGGAGAGGGATGGCAGGATCGCGGGCGGGGGCTGCCCTCGAAATCACTTGCCAAGCCTGAAACCGGACGCTAGCATTGATTGGAGCGGTTCGGGAGGTGCCTGCCGAACGGGCTTGCCAAATGATCCCGAGCCCCGAGCGGGCTCGCCCCCCGGTTGACACAGGAGATCCGAACCAGCCACCGTCCACGGGGTCGAACAGCGTGGGGACGAATCTCGCCGACTCGATCCAGAAGCTCCAGGCGAATATCGAGCGGGCCCTGGTGGGCAAGCCCGAGGTCGTCCGCCTGGCCATCGTGGCGCTCCTGGCCCGCGGCCACCTCCTGATCGAGGATGTGCCGGGCGTCGGGAAGACCACGCTGGCCCAGGCCCTGGCCAAGTCGCTCGGCCTCACCTTCCAGCGCATCCAGTTCACCAGCGACCTCTTGCCCTCCGACATCCTGGGCGTGTCGGTCTTCGACCCGAGGAAGACCGAGTTCGAGTTCAAGCCGGGCCCCATCTTCGCCAACATCATCCTGGCCGACGAGATCAACCGGACCACGCCCAAGACGCAGTCGAGCCTCCTGGAGGCGATGAACGAGGCCCAGGTCTCCCTGGACCATCACACCTACCGCCTGCCCCCACCGTTCATGGTGCTGGCCACCCAGAATCCCCTGGAGTATCAAGGGACGCACCCCCTGCCCGAATCGCAGATGGACCGCTTCCTCCTGCGGATCCGGATCGGCTATCCCGATGAGACCCACGAGCGACGCATCCTTCGCGGCGCGGGGTCGGCCGTCCTGGACCGGCTGGAACCCGTTCTGAGCGGAGAGGCGGTGCTGGACCTCCAGGCGCGGGTGGAGACGGTGAAGGTCGAGGAGAGCCTGCTGGGCTACGTGATGGCCATCGTCCAGGCCACCCGAAGCCACAGCGCCCTGGCCCTGGGGGTGAGCCCCCGGGGATCGCTGGCTCTGGCGCGGGCGGCGCAGGCGCTGGCCCTGACCGAGGGACGGCTGTATTGCGTCCCGGACGACGTCAAGCAACTCGCCGTGCCTGCCCTGGCGCATCGCGTGATCCTCCGCGCCCACTGGGACACTGCCGGAGGTGGCTCGGACGATCCCGAGGTGGTGATCCGGGAGATCCTCCAGGAGGTCCCGGTCCCCCGGTAAGATCCGACAGGGATAGCGACAGCGACAGGAAAAGACATACAACCGATTCGGCTTTGTCGGAGATCGCTGTCGGGTTTCGCTGTCGAAGCGAGGCAGGGGCCGGGGGTCGGGTGCTGGGGGTTAGGGATTCTCCAAAGACTGGACCGAGCTTACCGACCCTCGAACCTCGCAGGATCGTGATGTCCCCACCAGTGAAGCCCCCCAACCCCTCTGCTCCAGTGCTCCCCCGCTCCTCTGCACCGCAGCCCCCCCGCACGCATTACTGGCTTCCCCGCACGATCCGCCCCACGCGTGAGGGCTGGTGGTTCATCGGCGCCTCCTTCGCCGTCGGACTTGCCGCTACGAATACCGGGAACAACCTGCTGTATCTGATCGTGGCCATGATGCTTTCCTTCATGGCCATCTCGGGCGTCCTGTCCGAGCAGACCATGCGGCACCTCAGGTTGGAGCGGGAGCGACCGCGGCGCCTCTTCGCTGGCGTCCCGGCCTCGTTCGGGGTCCGGCTGACCAACCGGAAGCGCCGGCTGCCCTCCTTTGCTTTGCACCTGAGCGAGGCGGATCCCGCTGGCGGCCGCGACGCGAGCCACTTCTTGCTGAAGGTGCCGCCGCAGGGCCGCGAGACCTGGCAGTACAGCCTCACCTTCCCCCGTCGCGGCAAGCACTACCTGCCGGGCCTCAGAACACTCACCCGGTTCCCCTTCGGTCTGTTCGCCAAGGTGAGCCGACCCATCCTCCCCGACCCGGTCCTGGTGTACCCTGCCCTCCGCGCCCTGGCCCCGGGGGAGGTCCCGTCCGCCCTGGATCCTGGCTGGCGGGAGCGGGATCAGCGTGGTCATGGGGCCAGCCTGCGCAACCTGCGTCCGTACCGGCCGGGCGATGACCCCCGGTTGCTTCACTGGAAGACCTCGGCCAAGGCCGGCGACCTGATGGTGAAAGAGCTGGGAGACGAGGACCGGCCCCGCGTTCGCCTGGTGGTGGAGGATCCGACGCCGGGCACGCCACCGGACGTGATCGAGGCGAACTTGAGTTATGTCGCCTCGCTCGCCGCCCATGCCATCCGCCTGGGATCGCAGGTCGACCTCACGACCGCCGACGGGTCGAGTGGGTTCGGGCAGGGCGAGGCGCATCTGGACCGGATCCTGGAGCGGTTGGCGCTGTACGAGGAGCCGGCGGCGCCGCGCCCGCTGGCGATTCCGGCGGAGTCCGGGCGGGCCGTCCACGTCCGGCTGGACGCCCGGCAGACGTCCACTCCAGCGAAGGACTGACTGTGCCCTTCCCGCTGTTCTTCAAGCTGACCCTCTACCTGCTGGTCCTGGACGCCTTCGGCGCGCTCTACCTCACGGGGATCCTGGACTGGATTGGGCTCGTGGGCCTCCTCCTCACCATTCTGGGAAGCTGGTGGGCCGACGAGATCCGGGTCCGCACCCCCAACTATCGCCGGCTCTGGGACGCCATCACCGTGGTCTTTCTCGTCTACGCGGTGCTGGATTTGCTCTTCCTGGCCGAGTCGTTCATTGCCGCAGTGATTCACCTGCTGTTGTTCCTGCAGGCCTACAAGCTGTTCAACGCGCGGACCCACCGCGATCTTATGGACCTCTTCATCCTGACCTTCCTCCAGCTTGTCGCCGCGTCCACCCTCACGATCAGCTTCGGCTTCCTGCTGGTCTTCTGCCTCTACATGATCCTGGGGACCTGGGGCCTCATCTTGTTCCACCTGAAGCGCGAGACGGACCTCGCACTCCCGGAGCGGAGCCGAGAGCTTCTGGCCGGATCGGACCTCGTGGCGCCGGGCTTCCTGCTCAGTAGCGTGGGCGTGGCCGTCGCCTCCCTGCTCCTCACCCTGGCTATCTTTTTCGTCATCCCCCGGGTCGGGCGCACCTATCTCCCCCTGAAGGCGCAGATCGGGACCATGACCACGGGCTTCACCGATCGGGTGGACCTGGGCACCTACGGCACGATCCAGAACGATCCCACCATCGTGATGCGCGTGAGCTTTCCCGAAAGTGTGATGGGTTCCGAGCGCCTTCTTAATCTTCGGTGGCGGGGCGTGGCCTTCGACACCTTCGATGGGCAGAGCTGGTCGCTCCGTGACCCCGAGCGAACCCCAGTCCGCCGGAGCCGGGAGGGATATTTCCCGGTGGCTCCCCCGCGTTTGAGGGCCCCGTTTCTGACCTACGAGATCTTCCTGGAACCCATGGGGACCGAGGTGATCTTCGGCCTCCCGCGGGTCGTGTCTATCCAGGGCCGCTTCGCCGGCCTGGCAGAGGATGTCGCCAACGGCCTGAGCCTTGCCACACCGCCCTCTTCGCGGCTGCGCTACGTGGGGGTGTCCCAGCCGGAGCGCTTTCGCGAGGAGCAGCTTCGCCGGCCGGTCAGGGCGGGTGACTACCCGCGGGAGATCCGGGAGGCCTACCTGCAACTGCCGGAGGTCTCGCCGCGCCTGCGGGCACTGGCGCGCGAGCTGGCGGCGGGCGCCGCGACCCCCTACGAGATCGTCCAGCGGGTGGAGGCGTACCTCACCGGGAATCTGCGGTACACCCTGGAGCTGCGGCGGGAGTCGGGCCTGGATCCACTCGATGATTTCCTGTTCTACCGGAAGGCGGGGAACTGCGAGTACTTCGCCGCCGGCATGGCCGTCCTGCTGCGGGTCGTGGGAATCCCGGCCCGCGTGGTGAACGGCTTTCAGCGGGGGGAGTGGAACGAGGTGGGCCAGTTCTTTGCCGTCCGCCAGCGCGATGCCCACTCCTGGGTGGAAGTCTTCTTCCCCGAGGTCGGGTGGGTGACGTTCGACCCCTCACCCCGGGAGGCATTCGAGGAGCAAACCTTCGCCGCGAGTAGCTGGGTGGGAAAATACTTCGACGCGTTGCGGATGCGCTGGAACCGGTACGTGATCGATTACAACGTGGGAGACCAGGTCCTGTTCGCCATGAGCCTGCGGCGGCAGTCCATGGCCTTCCGGCAGAGCCTCGGCCGGACCTGGGACCTCTGGTGGTTCAAGATGTACCGCACCGTGCGCCGCCTCTGGCGGCAGTACGGATACGCTGCCGGCGCGGTGCTCGCCCTGGTGGTGGCCAGCCTGTTTCTGCTCCGCCGGGTGCCTGTGGGCGGCATCGGCAGCGCGTGGCTCTTTCAGGTGCGAGCCCGGCGGACCCCGGTCGCCTTTTACGAGCGGATGCTCCGCCTCCTGGCTCGACGCGGTTGGCCGCGGCCTCCCACGGCCACCGCGCGGGAGTTCGCGTCCGCGCTCGCCGGCCGTCCCCAGCTGCACGCCCTCGTGGTGGAGCTCACCGCCCTCTACGAGCGCGTCCGCTTCGGCGGCGAGCCCCTGACGTCCGCCGACCAGCAGCGCGCCGCCGCGCTGCTCCAGCAGCTCGCCGCCGCCCCCCGCTAACTTCGGGCGTTCCTGGCTCAACGTCGACCCTCAAAATAACCAGGGGGCCGGTTCGACGACACCGGCCCCCTGGGAATGCCTGCCGGATTCTCCGGCGTGAGTGTTATCCCCGATCCGAAATTCCTAACCGCCAAGGCGCCAAGAACGCCAAGCCCGGAACAGCCATTTGGCCAAACGACCAGAGATTCCGAAGCCCCTACGGACCCGGATTCGCGAATCTCCGATCGAGAGAAAGGAATATCCTGCCCTTGGCGGGCTTGGCGCACCAACGGTGATACCGTTGGTACCGGCGGTTCGCGCCGTGCCCCGGATTGGGGTCAGGGGTCGAGGGAGAAACCGCTTCACGACGCAAGTCGTCCAGTCCCGAGGACGCATCCCGCGCCTCGGCCTCATGTAGATCGAATCTCCTGCCGCATGAAGCACGCGTAACAGATCGCGAAGCACACGATGGTGATGGCCACCAGTGAGACCAGATGCGGCATCACGATCAGCGTGCTCTGCAGCAGTGGTAAGGGATTCTGGAATCGGCTGAGGGATAGCGCTTCCATGGGCCCCATGAGGATGAGCGACCGGGTCGTGTTCCGCGTCGGGTTGAGGATGGTTCCCGTCGCCTGGCTGTACAGCGTGATGGGCGAGAAGCTGGCGACGACCTCGCGCGTCCGCTCGTTCCGCATCCTGGCAGACGGGTCACTTGACTGCCCCGGGGGGATGGGCGAGATGATATCCGCGGCCAGGCTGGCCCCCAGCGCCACGAAGAACGCCAGGAAGATCCAGAGGGCCAGGGAGGCCAAAGCCGAGGTCGCCATCCCGCGGAACAGGATGGAGAACAGGATGGAGACCGCGAGCCAGAACCCGATGTAGACGATGCTGACCACCAGGTAGACGGCCAGACGCCCCAACTCCTCCCACCCCGGCACCACGCCCACCACCCAGAGCTCCATCCCCGAGATGAGCAGGACGATGGACAGCAGCATGAGGCAGATGATCGTGAGGCCGGCCAGGAACTTGCCGTTGATCACGGCATCACGATAGATGGGCTGGGAGAGCAGCTTGGAGAGCGTTCCCGAGGCCCGCTCCCGGCTGATGGCGTCGAACCCCAGGATCATCCCGATGAGGGGCCCGAAGAAAGCGATGAACTGCGCCAGCGAAAACAGCTTCCCGGGGACGGTGAAGAGCAGCAGGAAAACGAGCGACGGCTTTGCGGATCCCTCCAACGCCTCCCGGATTCCGGTTCCGACCATGTAGGTGATGAGCAGGCTGACCATCAGGATCACGGTCAGAAGCAGGATGAACCGCGTACTGCTGAAGTGATCCTCCAACTCCTTTCGGTACATGACGAGCAGTCCGTGCACGATCGTTCCTCCAGTTATCGGCTCACAGCGTTACGTGCAAAATGTTCGGCAGTTTGATAATTCGGCTGTTCGGCCACACCGCCGGCCGTACCGCCGTACCGCCGAACGGTCGTATGCTCTTCCCCCAGCCCCTGGCACCTAACCCCCGTTCCCCGTCATCAGGCGGCCGGCACGCCTTCCTGGAAATACTTCATGTAGATCTCTTCGAGGGTGTATTGCGCCTGGTCTATACCCAACTTTCGCTTGGCCAGGTCGTCCATCGGGCCGATGCCGACCAGGCTGCCCTGCAACATGATGCCCACCCGGTCGCCGATCCGCTGGACCTGATCGAGCTGGTGGGAGGAGAAGAACACCGTGATCCCCCGCTCGCGGCTCAGGGCACGAATCATTTCCAGCATGCGTAGCGTCCCGTCGGGGTCGAGGCCAAGGGTCGGCTCGTCCAGGAAGACCACCTGGGGGTCCTTCATGAGGACCTCGGCGATCCCCAGGCGTTGGCGCATCCCCCGGGAGTAGGCACCGACCCTCTTCTTTCCCTCGGCCAGGAGGCCGACCCGGTCCAGGGCCTCGTCGATCTTCCCGGCGAGGCCGCCGTCCCGGATGCCGTTCAGCCGGGCCACGAAACGCATGTTGTCCGCGGCCGTCATGTCATCGTAGAAGCCGACGTTCTCCGGCAGGTATCCCACCACCCGCTTGACCTTGAGCGCTTCCCGCGTGGGATCGAACCCGCAGACGCGGGCCGAGCCCGCGGTGGGCTCGCTCAGGCCCAAAAGCATCAGGAACGTGGTCGTCTTGCCTGCGCCGTTGGGTCCCAGGAACCCGAAGATCTCTCCCCGGGCAACCTGGAGGTTCAGCCGGTTGACGGCCGTCTGGTTCCCATACCGCTTGGTGAGATCGTGCGTCTCGATTACAGTGTCCATGAAATTCTCCCGAAGGCGAGCAAGCTTGCAAGCGAGCAAGCTGGGAGGCGTCCTAGCCTCAATCCGAAATTACTAACTGCCAAGGACACCCAGCGCTAGCGCTGGGTACCCGGAACGCCAAGGCCGAAATGGCTCGATTGGGGGAAACGAACGAAAGTTCTGAAGGCCCCATGAGCGCGCTTT
>Ga0315294_10008387_pt1 | contig 11358 bp, 12 predicted proteins | sample YL17G13_40_MG_FD_203626 | JGI IMG/M metagenome (GOLD analysis project Ga0315294, IMG submission 203626) | Sediment microbial communities from Yellowstone Lake, YNP, Wyoming, USA - YL17G13_40 | ecosystem: Environmental > Aquatic > Freshwater > Lake > Sediment | place: USA: Wyoming | collected... | reverse complement strand
GCCTGAAGGGAATGCTGCCTGCATCTTCTTAGACTCGACAGCAGATCAACAGTCGCGCCGCTGGCGATCTTGTAGAGCATGAATCCCTCTGCGCGTTCTCTGCGTGCTCAGCGTCTCTGCGGTTCCGTGGTTCTGTTAGAGCTTCCTAATCCGCAGCGCGCCAGCGGCGTGGAACGAAGTGATGCTGGAACTGCTGCGCGGCAAACCGGTCGGTCATACCCGCGAGATGGTCGCAGACGCGCCGCGCGAGGGCCTTGGGGCCGGAAGCGGCCGCTTCGCAGCCTCCCGGCACGAGGTCGGGCTGGGACATGTAGAGGCGGAAGAGATCGGTGAGCAGCCGGTTGACGCGCTCGCTCTCGCCGGTGCTCAAGGCGGCGGCGCGGTAGACCCGGTCATAAAGGAAGTCCTTCAGGCGATTGGTCGCTTCCTCCACGGCCGGCCCCATGCGAATCTCGGGGCGATCGTGGCTGTTGGCGACGATGTCGGAGACCATGGTCGTGATGCGGCGGGCGTGGGTGTCGCCCAGCACTGCGATGCAATCAGGCGGCAGGCAGTCCTCGGTGACGAGACCGCCGCGGAGCGCGTCGTCTATGTCGTGGTTGATGTAGGCGATCCGGTCGGCGTACATGACCACACACCCCTCCAGTGTCTCGGGACGCTCGGAGTTCCGCGGCAGATCGTCCATGCCCTTGCTGTGGGCGCGGATGCCGTCTCTGACCTCATGGGTCAGGTTCAGTCCTTCGCCCTCTTTCTCCAACACCTCCACCACGCGGAGGCTTTGCTCGGCGTGATGGAAGCCGGCCTCCGGATCGAACTCGCGGTAGACCGCGTCGAGCGCCGCCTCGCCCGCATGTCCAAAAGGGGTGTGGCCGAGATCGTGGCCGAGGGCGATCGCCTCCGTCAGGTCCTCGTTCAGCCGAAGGGCGCGGGCGATGGTGCGGCCGATCTGCGCGACCTCCAGCGTGTGCGTCAGGCGGGTGCGGTAGTGGTCGGCCTCGGGGGCGATGAACACCTGGGTCTTATGGCTCAGGCGGCGGAAAGCCTTACAGTGAATGATGCGGTCGCGGTCGCGCTGGAAGACCGTGCGGATGGGGCACTGGGGCTCGGGCCGTTGTCGGCCGCGCGACTGCGCGCTCTTCGCCGCGAAGGGCGAAAGGATGTCGCTCTCAATCTGCTCTGTCTGTTCCCTCGGAATCATCTCGGCCGGACTTCCTGGGAGCGCAGGCGTCTTGCCTGCTGAGCACAAGCTCATCTCCTGCCCGCCTACACCTGCACAATCAGCGTGAAATCCGCGATCCGCCGGAAAAGCTGGCTGAGCTGCCAGCACATGGCGAGCCGGTTGCGGCGGATTCGCTCGTCCTCATGCATCACCAGCACATCGTCGAAGTAGCGGTCTATCGGTTCGCGTAGCCTTTCTGCGATCTCTTTGAGCAGCGCGATCAGCGGCCCCCCCTTGTCGGCAGTGCTGGCAACTTCGCGGTACGCAGCCCATAGCTCGCGCTCCGCGGGTTCCACGAATAGAGCGGGGTCGACATCCCCACCCTCGAAGCCCCTCGCGATGTTCATTGGACGAGTGCAGGCAATGACTGTAGGCATGAAGGGCGGGTGACCAGGCGTGTCGTCCCACTCCCGGGCGAACTTCAATGTCGAGGCTCGCCTATAGGCAGAACTGATGTCATCTACCCCAGCCGCCAGGGCGGCCGCCACGAGGTCGTACCTTACGCCCTCGTCATCCCGAAGATACGCTTCCAGGCGTTGCCCCAGGAAGTCCAGCACTTCTGTAATCACGTCAGCATCGCGGCGCTCGATGTTAACTTGCTCTCCATGTGCCGTTAGACAGGCGCGCGCAATCTGGGTCACCGACAACTCGAACCGCGATGCCCGGTCCACCTCGGAGCCGGCCGTGACGAGGATCGCGACCACGCCAGCTGCCTCACGTCGCAGACCAAATGGGTCCGCCGAGCCCGTGGGGGTGACGCCGATCGCGAAGAGCGATGTAAGCGTGTCCACCTTGTCGGCAAGTGCCAGCAATCTTCCGAGCTTGGTCTCGGGAATCGCATCACCCGCAAAGCGCGGCCGGTAGTGCTCCCCAATCGCGTCGGCTACGTCTTGCGTCTCGCACGATGCAAGCGCGTACTCGCGACCCATGACCCCCTGAAGATTGGGGAGCTCGGTGACGACCTCCGTGGTGAGATCGGCCTTGCAGAGCAGCGCGGCCCGCTCGAGGTGGGCTGTTTGGTCGGGAGACAGACCGATCTGTTTCGCGGCGGCCGCCGCGGCAGCCCGAACACGTTCGACCTTGTCGTACATGGAGCCGAGCCGCTCCTGGAAAACAACGCCTTTCAGCGCCTCGACGCGCTCGGCGAGTGGTGTCTTCAGATCCTGGTGGTAGAAGAAGTCGGCGTCTATGAGCTTCGCGCGGAGCACGCGCTCCCACCCGCGGATGATGCTATCCAGGTGGTCTTCGCCACCATCCCTCACTGCGATGAACCTGGGAAGCAAGTTGCCGCGCTCATCCTCCAGTGGGAAATAGCTCTGAACGTGCTGCATCTCGTCTATTAGAACCGGCCGGGGTAGATCGAGGAAGGCGGGATCGAAGCTGCCAACTGCAGCCGTCGGAGACTCGACAAGAAATACTGTCTGCCAGAGGAGGCTCTCCGCAAGATCGCGAGCGAACTTGTCGGGCACGACCGAGATCACATCAGTGGTCGGGAAGAAACCTTCGGGGTGTACAATGCCCAATGCGTGGGCCTTCTCGCGCGCCTCAACCCGTTCAATCTGCCTCCGTGCTTCGCTCTCTCGCGCCTTTGGGTCGACGATAACCTGCAGCTTACGTAAAGCGTCCTCGTATTCGCTCGCGTCGGGCAGTCCGTACATCCCCTCCGCCAGCGTGGGATGCCCCCGCGTCAACCGCCCGCTCTTGATGCCATCCAGCTCGAACTCGACGACCTCGCTGTCCAGCAGCGCGAGCAGCCACCGTATCGGCCGGCCGAAGCGAAGCTTGCCCGTTCCCCAGCGCATGGTCTTCGGGAAGGAGAGGCCGGTGATAAGGTCGGGCAGCAGGCTTGGCAGGGCCTCTTTCGCCGGCAGCTCCGGCTCCTGGATGATGGCGTAGACGTACTCGCCCTGTTCGGTCTTCCTGACGACGAAGTCCTCCGGCTTGAGGCGATAGCGAGAGGCAAAGCCCTGCGCCGCCTTGGTCGGGTTGCCGTCCTTATCGAAGGCGACCTTGGCGGCGGGGCCGCGCTCCTCCCGCTGGTGTGGGGCCTGGCGCTCGGCCAGGTTCTCCGCGATAAGAACGAGCCGGCGGGGTGTCCCATAAACCTTCAGTTCCGTGAAGCTGAGCCGGGCGCGCCCGAACCTGGCCTCACCGTCCTGGCGGAGCTGCGCCAGCGCGGGTGGGAAGAACCGCGGCGGAATCTCTTCGGTTCCGATCTCCAGCACGAAACGCGGCATAGATGCGGTTGACCTCGCGGAGTGACGTGGCCCGGGATGGATGCAATCCCATGCTAACGGGTCAAGAGGATACCATAAATGAGGAGAATCGAGAATCGAGAGACGGAAGCAACGACGAGTCTGACGACGAGTCTGACCCTCTTGACAGGAAACGGGCAGGTCCTATACTGGCGGAGGTGGTAGTTCCGGCCTCAGGTGTGCGAGGTCGGATTTTTGTTGAGGTTGGATGAGCATGACAGATGCGAAGCCGCCGGCTGACGCGGGCGGCGCTGGGGAGGGCCTCCGACGGGATGTGACCGTCTGGGGGTCCTATATGTGGGGGTTCGCGGACGTTGGCGCGGACACGTATGTCGCGCTCGGACTGGTGATGGCCTATGCGGCCGGGGCGACGGGGCTGGCGTTCGGGCTGGCCGGCCTAGTGTACATCATGATCGGGCTGGCCTACACGGAACTGGCGGCGACCTATCCGGTGGCTGGAGGCGGGCAGTACTTCACGCTCAGAGGGCTAGGGGATTTCTGGGGGTTTGTTGCCGGATCGGCGCTGCTGCTGGACTACACGATTGACATCGCGCTGTTCTCGATGGCCTGCGCCGGCTACGTCAACTTCTTCCTTCCCTATGCCTTCGGCGGCCTCACCAGCGCCGATCTCGTGTTCAGCTTCGGGCCGTTCGAGAACGTGCAATACGTCTGGTTGGCCGAGACACTGGTGCTGATCGTCTTACTGGTTTGGCTCAACATCCGCGGAATCAGAGAGTCGTCGCTGCTCAACGAGATCATCGGGGTGCTCGTGATCGCGACGGAGGTGGGGCTCGTGGTCTTCGGGTTCGTGGCGGCGTGGCACCCGGAGATCCTTAAGCTGCAGTGGACGCACCACTTCCCGAACTCGAGGAACTTCATGTACGGGACGTCGCTAGCGATCATCTCCTTCGTCGGGCTGGAGTCCATCTCGCAGGCCGCGCAGGAGACGAAGCGGCCGGCGACGATCGTGCCGCGGACATCCATCGCGCTGATCTTCAGCGTATTTCTGTTTGCGACCGCGTTCTCCGTGCTGGGGCTGGGAATGCAGCTTCCGGCGGAGACCGGTCCGGACGGCAGATTGTACGTGCAGCCCTGGGAGATCCTGGGGTATCATCAGAATAACCCGGTGGCGGTGATGGCGCAAGCTATCCCGGTCATCGGCATCATCGCGGGGCCCTTTGCGGCGGCGTTGGGAGCGCTGATGCTGCTGATCTCGGCCAACTCCGGGGTGATGTCCGCCTCGCGCCTGACCTATTCGATGAGCCGGTTCCACTTCATTGACGAGTGGTTCAACGCGGTGCACAAGAAGTACCGGACACCGGCTCGCACGATCGTGATCTTCTCGCTGATTGCGGCGGTTCAGGTGACACTGGCGTCGCTGACGGGGCCGAAGGCGCTGGATACGCTGGCCAACATGTACGCCTTCGGGGCGAGTACGGGGTATCTGCTGGTCTTCATCGCGCTGATGAGGCTTCGGTTCACGGACCCGTACTCGCCGCGGCCCTACCGCATGCCGCTGAACATCCAGATCCAGCACCGCGGAAACGCATACGAGTTCCCGCTGCTGGCGGTGGTGGGGTGCGCGGGGATTGGTATGATCCTGTTTATGGTGGTGCTGACGCACGAGATCGGGCGAATCGCGGGCCCGGCGTGGATTGCGGCGTGCTTCGCCTACTACGCCTGGTACCGGCGCAGGCACAAGCTGCCGGTGCTGGGGAGCATCAAGAGAGACTGGGAGACCCAGCAGCAGGAGGTGCTGGCGGAGGCGGAGGAGTTCGACCTGCTGGAGCGATATCGAGGGGCGCTGGCGGCTCGGGACCGGGCGGCGAGAGAGCGGCCTCGATGACGCGGCTGCGCCCGATTGACTACTTTCAGATAGTGACCAGCGGCCTCTTCGTAGTGCTCGGGGCGACGATCGTGGCGCGCTCGGCGATGGCGCAGGTGTGGCTGGGGTGTGCGGTCGGCGCCGTGATGCTTGCCTATGGTGTTTGGCGGTCGCAGGCGATAGTGCGCGCGCTGCGTGAGGTGAAGCGATGATGCCGACGGTTGAGCTGTCCGCAACAGGAGTGGTGATTGCGGTTCTGTTCGTGGCGGCCATCGGGGCACTGATGTGGTGGATGTTCCGCGTGCCGCGGCCGGTGACGGCGGAGGTGGCGAAGGCGCGGCGGTCACTGGACGCCGCGCGGCTGATACTGGTGCCGACAACGGGGACGCCGGCTTCGCAGAGAGCGGTGGAGCTGGCCTGCCGGCTGGCGCAGGAGCAGCGAGCGGAGATACTGCTTGTCTACGTGATCGAGGTGCCGCGCACGCTGCAGCTCGGAGCGCCGCTGCCGCCGGCCGAGCAGGAGGCCAGCGAGGCGCTGACGGTTGCGAAAGAGGTGGTGATGCTGCACGACCTGCCGGTGAGGGCATTGGTACACCGGGCCAGGCAGGCGGGGGACGGAATCATCGCCGCGGCAAAGGATCATCGGGCCGACCTGATCGTCATGGGGATAACGCCAGGCCATCATGGGCATGTGTGGGGGCGGACGGCGGAGACGCTGCTCCACCGGGCGCCCTGCGAGGTGATCTTCGACAAACTGCCGGAGGAAGAGCGGTAGCAGCGGTCAGCCGCGGCGGTTGGGGGAGAAGGCCATCGCCACCAGCGCGAAGGCGATGAGGCCGCAGCCGATGATCACACGGGTCGAGGGGACCTCACCCAGGAACAGGAACACCCAGATCGGGTTCAGGATCGGTTCGAGCAGCACGATCAACGAGGCCTCGACCGCACGCACCCGCACCAAGCCCCACTGGAAGAAGTAGTAGCCGAGACCGAGCTGGAACCACCCCATGGCCGCGAGCATGAGCCACTCGCGCGGCTGGTCGGGCAGTGGGGCGCCAGTGACGAGGGCGACCGGGATAACGATCGCGGCCGTGCCGAGGTTGGTCCAGAAGAAGATGCTCGCGGGCGGAGCGTCGCCGAAGCCTTTCAGCAAGAGGACGAAGGCGCCAAACGCGACGCCGCTGATGATCCCGAGGATTACCGACTGGGAGTGGGCGCGGCCGTTGCCCCCAGTGACGATGAGCACGACGGCGAAGATAGTGAGGACGACGGCGAGGGCTTCGTAAGGTCGGACGCGCTGGCGTTGGACAAGCCAGGCCCAGAGGGCCACGACGGCGGGGGCGCTGTACTGGAGCCAGATTCCCTGGGCGGCGGTGCTGAGTTGCATGGATCCCATCAGGCAGCTCACGAGAACGGCGTAGATCAGAATGGCGGGGAGGAGCTTTGCGGCCGGAGGGCGCGGCCTGGCGAGGCCGGGCAGAAAGAGCAGCGCGGCGAAGCAGGAGCGAACTCCCGCGATGGCGAGCCAGTGGACGGAGGGAACGCTCTTGAGGACGAGACCGCTGGTGCTCCAGAAGCTAGCAGCGGCTATGAGGAAAAGCAGGGACTTGGTTTGTGATGACATCTATGGCGAGTCGTCTCCGTGGGGCACGGGTGGGGTGATTCGGCAGATGGAGGCCATTCGCCTGCTCAGCAGAGGGTGTGGCAAGAATACGGGAGTGGAGGGATGCGATGAGATACAACCAAGGCAGTGTCGGCCGCGTCTTTCTCGCGCGGCTGGAGGACGGCGAGTCGGTCTATGAGGTGGTGGAGGAGATTGCGCGAAGGGAGGGCATCAGCGCGGCATCGGTGCTGGCGGTCGGCGGGATGAGGAGGGGCAAAGTCGTCACAGGGCCGGAGAACCCGACCGGGAAAGTGGTCCCGCACTATGAGGAGTTCGATGACGCGCGGGAGCTGGTGGGCGTGGGGACGGTGTTCCTCAGCGAGGGGAAGCCGACGCTGCACTTCCACGCGGGGATAGGGCGCGGCGATTCGGCGCTGGTGGGCTGCCCGCGGGCGGGGATGGCGGTGTACCTGGTGCTGGAGGTGATCATCACCGAGATCGTCGGGGCGAAGGCGGAGCGGGCCTATGATGAGGGATCGGGGCTCAATCTGTTGGCGATAGAGTAGCGGCAATCATCCGCAGACTTGTCCGCCTCTGCGGACTACGCAGATTCACCCGCCTCCGACGGATTTAGAATCTCTAACAGAACCACGGAACCGCGGAGACGGTGGGCACGCAGGGAACTCGCAGAGGGGACTCATTAGCCTCTCAGCGGATTCGCTGCGCCCTCTGCGGCTCTGCGGTGAGCAGTTCTGTTAGCGTCTCTTATCCGCCTCCGGCGGATTCAGCCTGCGGAGAGATCACAATCCAAGGCGGGCGGCGTAGTTGAACCCATAGAAGTAGTTCCGCCATAGCTTATCGGACGAGCCATATTCATTAGCGAACATGAAGTAGTCAACCAATGCCTCTCGGACCCTGGTTAGCTCTTTCAGACGGTCTCTGTTCTTCGGATCGGCGATGGTGAGATCGAGAAGCTCCAAGCCCCGCTCGAATGCTAGTCGGCTGAACTCCTCGTTTTTCTCACGCCATTTGATGGTCCGCTCGATCTCGCTGCCAACATTGGCCATCTGTTCAAAAAAAGAAAGTTCTCGCCAGCGACCGGCGGCCAGTTCCTGATGGTAGAAGGTCCGCTTGCTCATTCCTCAACCAACTCGTTGACTATTTCCGTAATGCGGTTTCTGGTAGCCTCGTCCTCAACGCCGCGGCTTCTGTTTCCTTGCCCTGGCCTGAGGTTTATCATCGAATCGAACTCTATCCAGTCGGTGCTGCCAAAGAGCCCCGGGTAGAGGTTGATGCCCCATAGATTCTCTTGCTCCGAACCCTCCTTCAGGAGCAGAGCCTCCTCATCGGCATGAAGGCCGGCATCAACCGCCATTGCTTTCTTCTCTATGTCAACAACCGCTTTCACGAAGTTCCCGAACACCTTCTCAGCCATGCTCCTCAGTTCGCCGGTTGCTATCCTGTCGGTGACGACTCTCATAATGGCTCAGCATCCTATGGGTCGGAGATCGAAAACAATGACCACCGCTGACGGCCCGCCGGCCTCTGCGGTTTGCGGTCGAACTGCAGGGTCATGATTTCGCCCGTGGTGGTCTTGATCCTGTAGAAGTGCTTACGGACGTAGGTGTAGTCCTTGTCCATTCCGTGGCCGGGCTCACGGGTGTGCCAGGTCTCGATAAGGCCGAGGACGTGGTATTCCTTATCTCTCCATATGAAAGCACGCGGGATGCCCGGCCCGCCGCGGGCCATCATGCCGTGGTCGAAGGAGCCCGGACTTCGGGGTGATGGGCTCGCCGATGAAGGTTTCGTTGGGAGGGGTCTGGCGAGGCACGTTCGGAGGATACGGGGGCAGGAGGCAAGCTCCTGCCCTACGGTTTACGACCTCGTCAACCGCAGGATGGCCACCTCCGGCCGGCAGTTGATGCGGATGGGTGGGAAGGTGACGCCGACGCCGGCGGTCGTGTAGACGAGGGTGTCGGAGTTCGGGACCCGCTGGAGGCCGTAGGGGTACTTGCGGGCGAAGACGGGAAGGCGGACGGGGCCAACGCCGGGGAGGCGGATCTGTCCGCCGTGGGAGTGGCCGGATAGCTGAAGTGGCAGGTTGCGCTCGGCCGCCCGGTCGGCGTAATCGGGCTCGTGACAGAGCAATAGCTTGAAGGCGTGGTCGGGGACCTTGGCGAGGAGGCCGTCGAGGTCGGGGCGGCCTTCCCAGATGTCGTCCACACCGCAAACCCACCAGTCGAGGCCGGGGAGGCTGATGCGGGCGGAGTCATTGATCAGGACGTTGAGGCCGGCGTCGCGATAGGCGTTGGTGACGCGGGTGACCTGATCGGTCCAATACTCGTGATTGCCGAGCACGGCGTAGATGCCATAAGGGGCATTGAGAGCGGAAAGCGCGGCGACGCAGCTCTTGGCATACCTGGCCGAGAGGGAGAGGTGGTCGCCGGTGAGGACGATCATGTCGGGCGCGTAGGCCATCGCCATCTGGGCGGCCTCGCGGAGTTGTTCCTCGGAGATATAGGGGCCGCGGTGGAGGTCGCTCAGGTGGGAGATGGTGAACCCTTCGAGCGGCGGCGGAAGGTCGGGGAGGGGAATGTCAACCCGCTGGGCGGTGAGCCAGGTGCGCTCGCCAAAGATGGAGACGAGGGTGCTGCCGCCGACGAAGGCGCCGGCGGCGTAGAGCGCGCGCCGCAGGAACTTGCGGCGGGCGGGGTTGCGGGGGGAGCTCTTCTTTCTGCTGGAGCTGGTGTGTGATGTGCTCATGTCTGTCTTCGGCGCCTGAATACTACCACGTCGCGAGCAGGCGCGCGTTAGCTGTCAGCGGGGCGATGTCAGCGACGCGAAGCTCAGGGTTGGACGAGCACCGGGCTGCGACCGCGGGCGGCGAACCAGATGGTGCCGATCACGCCGAACGCGAAGGCGGTGAGGAAGTTGGCGGCGGGGCTGATCATCCAGAGGAAGGCGCCACCGAAGGCGGCAAGGGAAACGATCACGTCGCGCACCAGGTAGTAGGCGCCGAACATCGCCGCCTTCTGGCCTTCGGGCGCGAGGTCAACGATGAGGGCCTTGCGGGCGGGCTCGCCGAACTCCTTGAGGCCGCGGAGGATGAAGGCGAGGACGAGGAGATGGAAGCTGCGGCAGAAAAGCAGCGCGAGCGGGAAGGCGGTGAAGAAGACGAAGGTGAGCATGACGAAGGGCTTCTTTGTACCTCGATCAGCCAAGTAAGCGACTGGTATGTAAACGGCGATGGCGGTGGCCATCTCGATGGTGGTGAGAAGGCCGAACTGGACCGCGCTGACCGGTGTAGGGATGGTCTTCATCGCCCAGATGACGACGAACGCGTAGGGAATCTGCTCGCAGAAGCGGATGAGGATGTCGGAGGCGAGAAGGGAGCGGAGGTCGGGGCTCATGGCCCGGATGAGGGCGATGGGGTTTCTCTCGAGGATCCGGCTGGACTGGCTCGCACCCGGAGCGGCGCGGTCATCCTGGAGGAGCCACTGCTGGATGGCGATGGAAACGACGCCCATGGCGGCGGCCGCGACGAAGGCATAGCGGACGCCGTTTCGCTCACCCCAGAGGGCGATGAAGGCGCCGCCGACCAGAGGGCCGAGGGCCATGGGGATGCGGCGGACGAGGGAGTGCATGGAAACGCCCATAGTGCGCTTCTGAGCCGGGAGGACCTTGGCGATGAGGCTCATCGTGGCGGGCTGGGAGATGGAGGTCCAAGCCAGGAACAGGATCGCTCCAAGTATCACCGCCGGCCACAGGGGGATGAGCACCACGATCAGGAAGCCGGCAATCGCCATCAGGTTGAAGATGAGCAGCGCCCGCTTCACGCCGAGCTTGTCGGAGAGGTAGCCGCCGGGGAAGGCGTAGAGGGCGGAGAGGAGATTATCCAGTCCGTTGAGCAGTCCGACAGAAATGGCGCCGCCCCCGAGGGCGATCAGGTAGATGGGAAGGAAGCGCTCGGCCATGCGCTCGCCCATGTCCACGAGAATGACCATGGTGAGCACGCCGACGATGCTGCGGCGCAGGCCGAGAAAGTGGGCGGCGCGGCGGAGGTGGGTCATCGGCGTCCTGTAGAGCGGGCATATCTCTGCATGCCCGCCGGCCTTCCGACCATCGGTCGCGACAAGGGCGTCAAGCCACCCTCACCTTCACGACGATCTTCGTCACCGGCTCCGTCGAGTCGAGCTCGCAGCTCGGCATATGCGCGTCCTCGGGGAAGAAGACGGCGAACTCGCCCGCCTCGAGGGCGAGCTGGGAGAACACGGGCGGGTGCTGGTAGAAGGCGACGTCTTTCTGCGGGTCATAGGGGGTCGCCACCGTGAGGCCGGCGGCGGGCGCGCACCCCATCATCTCCCTGCCTTTGCCGACGAACTGGATATCGGCGTAGCGCTGATGGGTCTCGAAGCGGCCTTCCGCGATGGGGCCGGGCGTGTAGACCTGAACGAGCGCG
>Ga0315294_10008382_pt1 | contig 11361 bp, 3 predicted proteins | sample YL17G13_40_MG_FD_203626 | JGI IMG/M metagenome (GOLD analysis project Ga0315294, IMG submission 203626) | Sediment microbial communities from Yellowstone Lake, YNP, Wyoming, USA - YL17G13_40 | ecosystem: Environmental > Aquatic > Freshwater > Lake > Sediment | place: USA: Wyoming | collected... | reverse complement strand
ACGCTGTAGGCATAAGGTCCGAGGCCCTCCCAACAGGAAGCAAGACCGGAGTCGGTTGTGTCTGCCACGGCCAGCACGGCGCGGATCGGCGTCGCGTCGGGATCGAGTCCCTCGGTGACGATCACGTAGCCATAGACGGGATTCGAGACACGCTCGTAATCGAAGCGCGCCGTGAAAGACACCGTGTAGTCTCCGTTCGCGGAGAAAAGCGTGCTCGTCGTGATCTCCCAGACCCGGTAGAGCGGGTCGCCTGGCGTGTCGGATTGCCGCGTCAGGTAAAGGTGCGGCAGATTCGTCACGGGATCGCCCGACACCACGTCCGGCGCGGGCGGCCGCGCCACGGCAACCACTTGCAGCGGGTCTTGGCCAAAGAGCATTTTCGCGCGGAGGGTTACGGGATCACCGGGCGAGACCAGCGTGTGGGTGGTCCATTCCTCGAAGGCGGGGAAGAACCGGTTCACGTCCTGAGTGGATTGTACGCCGTAGGCCCAGGTGGCGCCGAAAAACTCCCGGTCCGCGTTCAAAGAGAGTGGCGCAGACATTCCTGTCTGCGTAATCGTGGACGAGCCATCGTCGAGTTGCGGCGTTTGGTCGGCCACGGGGAATTCGTCGAAGAACCGCTTGCCCGCCCGCCAGGCCTCCCCCATCGAGTTCCCCATGTAGGCGGACGAAAGAAAGTTGTACATAAAGGAAGTGAGGTCGGGCGCGGGCAGGAAGACGGCCTCCTTGTTCCTGTCGGTCGAGGCGATCACGATGCGCTTCTTCCCCGCGAGCCGGGAGGGATCGTGTCCCGCGCTGCCGTGCCAGCCCGCGCCGCCCGTCAGTTCCGTCGTGGTCAGGCGGCAGTCCTCCACCATCTGCCCGGAGTAACAGCTGTCCACCACCAGCGTCACATCGGGAGAAGGTGGGACAGGCATTCCTGCCTGTCCGATCGGCGTCTGCAAATCGTCCAGCCAGCCGTCGAGGGTGGTGGACGGAAGAGCCTGGGTTTCATTCAACCGGAAAGCCATGAAGCCCTGGGTGCGGTAGCCGTGGTCCACCATGAGAATAAGGAGGCGTCCGGCGCCCTGGCCGAAGTCGCCGGTGATCGCGTTGCGCAGGTTCTCCTCGGTTGCCCAGCCGTCTGCGTCGTTGAGGCCGTCGCCGTCGGCATCGCGCCACGGAGTCGCCTCGCCCGGCGGAACCGAACCGCCCGGGGCGGTGGGGAAGGCGGTCAGATACTTGATGTCCCCCGCTTCGTACCCGCGCCGCTTGAGGGTCTTGTAGGCGTAGGCCCCGAGGTCGTTGGTCTGATCGGCGATGGGATTGCCGGTGAAGTTCCCGCCGCCGGCAACGATGATCGCGCGAGGGGGGGAGAGTTCCCAAATCAGCGCCGTGCCGTCCAAACTTCCCGTCAGGACCTTCGTCCCATCGGACGAGAAAGCGACGGAATTGACAACATCAGTATGTCCCAAGAATGTGCGGATCTCGACCCCGGTCTCCATGTCCCAGAGCTTCGCGGTCCGGTCACTACTCCCCGTCAGGACTTTCGTCCCGTCTGGCGAAAAGGCGACGGAGTAGACAGAATCGGTATACCCTGAAAAGGTGCGGATTTCGACCCCGCTTTCCGCATCCCAGAGTTTCGCGGTCGCGTCCGCACTCCCTGTCAGGACCTTCGTCTCGTCGGGAGAGAAGGCAACGGAGGGAACCTGAGCGGTATGCCCGGAGAAAGTGCGGATTTCCGCGCCACTCACCGTGTCCCAGATCTTCGCGGTTTTGTCCCAACTCCCCGTCAGGACCTTCGTGCCGTCAGGTGAAAAAGCGACGGAGTTGACATAATCGGTATGCCCCAAGAAGGTGCAGATCTCGTCTCCTGTCGCCGTATCCCAGATCTTCGCTGTCGAGTCCTGACTCCCAGTCAGAACTTTCGTTCCGTCGGGCGAGAGAGCGACGGACCAGACGGGCATGGTATGCCCCGAGAAGGTGCGGATAACAGCTCCGGTCTCCGTGTCCCAGAGCTTCGCGGTCCAGTCGTAACTCCCCGTCAGAACCTTCGTCCCGTCGGGCGAGAAGGCGACGGATGAGACATCACCCGCATGCCCGGAGAAGGAGCGGGCCACGACCCCGGTCGCCGTGTCCCGGAGCTTCGCGGTGAACTCGGGATAGTCAAAGCCCCCCATTAGTACGTTCGCCTCGTCGGGCGAGAAGGCGACGGAGTAAACCCGACCGGTATGCCCCGAGAAGGTGCGGATCACGTCGCCAGTCGCCGCGTCCCAGAGTTTCGCCGTCTGGTCGGAGCTCCCCGTCAGGACCTTCGTCCCGTCGGGTGAGAAGGCGACGGACACGACCGCATAGGTATGCCCCGAGAAGGTCTGGATCACGTCACCGGTCCCTGCGCCCCAGATCTTCGCGGTCATGTCCTGACTCCCGGTTAGAACCTTCGTTCCATCGGGCGAAAAGGCGACGGAGTACATCTCATAGGCAAACGCCGAGAAGGTGCGGATCACGTCTCCGGTCACCGCGTCCCACAGCTTCGCGGTAAAGTCGACACTCCCCGTCAGGACCTTCGTCCCATCGGGTGAGAAGGTGACGGAACAGACGTGATTGGTATGCCCGGAGAAGGTGCGGATCTCAGCCCCGGTCGCCGTGTCCCAGAGCTTCGCCGTCCTGTCCGCACTTCCCGTCAGGACCTTCGTCCCGTCGGGCGAGAAGGCGACGGAGTAAACCGTAGCGAGATGCCCCGAGAAGATTCGGATCACAGCCCCTGTCTCCGCGTCCCAAAGTCTCGCGGTTGTGTCCCAGCTCCCCGTCAGGACCTTCGTCCCATCGGGCGAGAAGGCGACGGAGTTCACCCACCAGGTATGCCCCGCAAAGGCGCGTATCTCGGCTCCGGTCGCCGCATCCCAGATCCTCGCGGTGGTGTCTTCACTCCCCGTCAGGACCTGTGTCCCGTCCGGCGAGAAGGCGACGGACAAGACGTAGTGTCCGGGGGTGCTGAGAATGCGCACCGGATTGCCTGTTGCCACGTCCCAAAGGACCGCTCCGATCCCCCCGCCGGTGGCGACGTGCTTGCCGTCTGGGGAATAGGCCGCGCAGTCCAGCGTCCCCAGCCCGCAGCGCTGCAAGGGCGTGGTGATGACGGTTCCCTGCGCGTGAACTTTTTGCGCCGGAGTGAGACCGAAGGCGGTCAGGCATGCAGCTGCGATCAGGATGGATAGAGTTGTTCTTTGGGTTAAGCGCCAGTTCATTCTGAGCCTCCTCGTGAGATCAACAGTCCTTGCCAGATTAGTCCGGACTTCATCCTTTGTCCAGTACAATCCGGGGGCATTGCCGTGTGGCTCCAGGAGAGTTTCAAAGTCCCTTCGCACATAGGAAATCCTGAGCAGGCTGAAGCCTGTACTCTAACGCAGGCTGAAGCCTGTACTCTAACGCAGGCTGAAGCCTGTACTCTAACGCAGGCTGAAGCCTGTACTCTAACGCGGGCTGAAGCCTGTACTCTAACAAGCCCGAATTCACGCTTTAGCGTGCTCTGTCAGAGTTCACGCTTCAGCGTGCCTCTTGCCTCCTCCCTACTTTGAAACTCTCCTGCGTGTGGCTCGATCCTACTACGAAATACGCAGAACGCGCGAAAGGGCCCGCGCTGACGCTTGGGCTACTGCATATATTGTCCCTCTTTGGCGGTCGGGGCGCGGCATGATCAAGTCCTTTAGCACGGGCACTGCGCGCCCGCCGCTCTCCGCTTTGTCCCGGCGGAGCGCGGCGATATCCTCGCCCCCATGGTGAAGGAATTCAAAGCGGCCCGCGCAATCCAACTGGCGCCGGGCAAGCCGCTCACCTCATCCTTTGATGCGCCGGAGTGCCTGAAGAACGGCCCCTTCACCATCTACTACGAGGTCGCCAATGAGAATCCCTCGCCCTCCGTGCCCATTCTCACCTGGGGAACCGCCGAGTCCCGTTTCGCAAGAGTCTTCTTTGGCGCCTATGACGACGACAGGAAGTGCATGACCTGGACCACGCGCGGCGGCGCCTGGGCGGAGCGTCCGCCCGAAGGAAAACCGTTCCTGGCCTATCCCGCCGGCAACACCGTCATGGCGTCGTACTGGAAGAAATTCGCCATCGCGTATGACGGCGGGAAGATGACGCTGTACCTCAACGGAACGCGGATTCGCGAAGACGCCGTGCAATACAGTCAGGCCGCCCCGGGCAAACTCGTCATCGGCTTCCAAAGCGGTCCCGAAGAGGGCAAGCTCCTGCTGCGGGACCTTCGCATTTTCGACAAGGCCCTGGCCGAAGCGGACGTGAGGCAACTGTGCGAAGAGAGAACCCCGACCGGCGCATCCGCGACTGTGTGGTTCAGCGCCGAAGGTCTTGCCGCCGGCAAGCGCGCCCGAGCCGTTGACAATCAGGGAACCCTGAAGGGACGCTTCAGCATCGCCTCCGACGTTGATCGCGCCCCCGAAGTGAAGGAGCTGGGCGGACGCAAATGCGTTGCCTTCGGCGGCGCCGCCATGATGCAATCCGACCTCCCCGCGCCCAGGGCGGTCCTGGACGATCACCCCTTCACCCTCGAAATGCTGGCCTGGTACGAAGAGGACAACGACTCCCGCGTCATGGCATTTACCCAGGAAATCACGCGCAGGCACACCTCGTTCGCCGCCGGCAGAGGTTCGGGAAACCGCGGACTCGCGCGGGAAGTCCGAAGCGTCAATTGGGGCTCCGGCGAGAGCACAACCGGGAACTGGGTCCGCCTGGCATGGGTATATGACGGCGGCCCGGAATCAACGGTCCGCCTCTATCGCGATGGCAAACTCAACTCCGAGCGCAGTTTCATGAGCCTGGATACCATCGGCGGCTATCCGATGTACGTCGGCGGCATGATGCATCCCGGCTTGGGAGAGAAGTACCTGTTCAAGGGCGGCATAGCCGAGATAAGGATCTACGACTATCCGCGCACGTCGGAGGAGATCGCCGCGCCGGCTCCCTAGACCGCTTTGAGTTGATTCGTATCCGCCTGACGCCCTTCCGGAAAGAGTTCGTAGTGAGCCCCGTAAGGGGCGTTTTCTCCGATTCTTATCCATTCCGCAATCCACAAACGCCCCTTACGGGGCTCACTACGAACGAGGTGAGGCTTCGTGCGCAATCCCATAGCCTTTTAACGCTATACCCGTGGGAAACCCCTCCACAAAGAAGTTACTCAAGAGAAAAAGGGATACGTGATTTCATAAAATGCTATAACGACAGATGCCCGTGCGGTCCGACGCGATGAGAATCCGCTCGCGAATCCGCTATTGAACGCGCCAGCGCATGACCCCCGCGCTCCAGTCCGGCGCGGCCTGTACCTCCATGCGAAGCCCGCTGGCCTGCACGGGCTCGAATTCCACCACGTTATACGCGTCCTTCGCGACGCCAAAACCCCCGCGCGCCGTCACCGGAAGCCACGCCTCTCCGCTCCGGTACAGCAGCCGCCAACTCCGCGGCGCCCGGCAACCCCCGTTGCGTTCGGAGTCATCGAACCAATACACCCGCACCGACGAGACTTTGCGCGGGTGGTCAAAAGCATACTCGATCCATTCTTCCGCGCCTTTGCGCGCCCACCACTGGAAGTGCCGCACCTCGAGATCCTGCGAAGAGGCGGGCTCGAATATGTCGCGCACCGCGCCTGAATCGTAATGCGATCCCGACGCGCTCACCTGCCACTTCACCTCTGGGCCATGAGGCGGCATCGCAATGGCGTCCCCTTCGGTGCGCGCCAGCCAGACGATCATCTCGCCGCGTCCGCGATGCGCCCAGGCGTAATATGGAATGGCGCGGAAAGCCTCCTCGCGGCGGCTCACCTCGCCGTTTTCTCCCGCCGCCAGCGCCACGCACCGGCCATCGAGAGTCACCACGCCCCCCAGCAGATCGCTGCGCCAGTTGGCCTCCAGAGGCCGGTCATCATCCAATACCAGGTTGAAGACGTTGCCATCCCTGAACTCCGGCCATTCCGCGCAGAACACGATCGGACCGCGCTCCAGCGCCACGCGGCCCCGGCAAGCCGCGACGCGCTCATCCGCCGCCACGCGCCGCGCCGGCATGCTCATCTCCATCTCCACCACGTCGCCGTCGCGCCATTCACGCTGCAACACCGCGTACCCCTTGTCCATCATGGGAGCCGCCGGCACGCTGTTGACACAAAGGCGCACGTGCCGCGCCGCGCTGTCCGCATAGCGGTAGAGATTGCCCGGAACCGGCTGATTGACCGCCCACCCGGGGATGCGGACGCGCAGTTCGAAGCGCGACGGCTTCTCTGGATGCACCGTGATGCGCACCACGCCGTCCCAGGGATACCGCGTCCCCTGCGCCACCCGCACCGCGCCCGACGAGAGCCTTACATTCGCCTCGCCGCCAATGAAGAGATTCACGTAAAGCGCGCTCTCGCGGTGCGCATACGCGTATCCCGGAACCGACGCGATGAAGCGCGTCACGTTGCCCGGACAGCAGGCGCAGCCGAACCACGCGCTCCGCTCGTGCTGCCCGTGTGACGCCAGCGGGTTGGGATAGAAGAAACCCTTCCCATCGAGCGACACGCCCGAGAGAACGCCGTTATAGAGCGTGCGCTCGAGCACGTCCATATACTTCGATTCGCCGTGCAGAAGAAACAGGCGGTGGTTCCAGTAAACGTGGCCGATCGCCGCGCACGTCTCGCAATAGGCCGGCATGTTGGGCAGCTCGAAATCGTCGCCGAACGCCTCGCCGCGGCTGCGCGCCCCCACGCCGCCGGTGATGTAGTACTTGCGTCCCACCACGTTTTCCCAAATCCGGCCGATCGCCCGCGCGTACCCCTCGTCCCCCGTCAGCGCCGCCACGTCGGCCATCCCCGCGTACATGTACACGGCGCGGACTGCGTGCCCCACGGCCGACGTCTGCTCGAGCACGGGCAGATGGTCTTGGTTGTACTCGCCCCACGTGGCGATGCCCTCCGAGTCCTCTTCCCCGCTGCGGCCCCGGCCGCGCGCATCCAGAAAAAAACGCGCCAGATCGAGATACTTCCGCTCCCCCGTGATGCGGTACAACCTGGCCAGCCCCATCTCCGTGATCTGGTGTCCCGGCGGCGTCTCGTTTTTGCCGGGACCGAACACCTGCTCGATGAGATCCGCGTTCTTCACGGCGACGTCGAGCAGCGAGCGCTTGCCCGTCGCCGTGTAATGCGCCGCCGCCGCCTCGAATAGATGACCCGCGTTGTACAACTCATGGCTGCGCCCCTCGTTGCACCACCGCTCCGGACCGAACCAGTGCCGCAGATGCTCGGCCTTGTTGGTGCGGCACGTGTATAGATAGCCGTCCGGCTCCTGCGCCGCCGCGATCTTGGCGATCAGGCTGTCCAGGTACGCGTCCAGCCCCGCATCGGGCTGAATCATCAGCGCGTACGACGCGCCCTCGATAGCCTTGTATGGATCGGTGTCGTCGAACGGATAAGCCCCGCGATGCTCGCCCCTGCGAAGCCCCGCCGCGATCTCGAAGTTCGAGATGCGCCCCTCCTCTTCGCACTTGCGAAAGGCGTGCGGAATCGAGACCGCGCGATTCGTCTCCATCCGCGCGCTCCAGAAAGCATCCCGCACCCGCACTTCCGTGAAAGGAACCGGCTGGAACGGATAATCCCTCGCGGGGCGGGGAAGCTGATTCTCACGAACTGTCATCCCTTGCATCCCTTCTTGGCGCGCGTCCCGGCCTGTCCGGAAACCCCATTTTCCACGCTCCATTCATACAGTCCGACCGAATGCTCCTTCGGCGCCTGAATCTCCAGCCGCATCGCCTGCGTCTTCACCGGCTCGAACCGCACTTCCTGCGCCCGGTCCTTTTCCACTCCGTACGGATCCAGGTTCTTCACCGGCTTCCACTCCTCTCCGTCGCGATACAGCACACGCCACGAAACCGGCGCGCGCACGCCCCCGTGCGGACCGTCGTCGAACCAGTACACCGACGTCTTCGAGACCGTCTCGGCCTGAGGGAAGTCATACTGCACCCATTCCACCGCGTCCTTGCGCGGCCACCAGTGAAGGCTCGGTATCTCCGGATCGCCGGAGCTGGACGGGGCGAACTGATCCCACAGCGCCTCGGTGGGCTTCCGATTGTCCGACGTGGAGATGGAACTGCGCGCGGCCAGCGTGCGAGCCGGCACGGCCCAGGCCGCCTCCGGAGTCCGCGCCAGCCACACCGTCATCGGTGCCTTCCCGCGGTGCGCCCAGGCATAATATGGGATTGCGAAGAAATCCTTCCTCTCGATCACCCGGCTCGTCAGCGTGGCCGAAACGTCCTGGCAATCCGCGTAGATCACCGGCACGCCGCCGAACAGGTCGCCCCGGAACTCCTCGCGCAGCGTTTTGTCATCGGGCAGCACCAGGCTCAGGGCGTGCCCGCCCCGCGCGTCATGGCCTTCCACGCAATAAACAACCGGCCCGCGCATTAGCGCCACCCGGCCGCGATTGGCCGCCACGCGCTCGTCGCACAATACGCGGCGGGGATGCATGGACAGGTTCAGCTCGATCGAATCGCCTTTCTGCCACGCCCGGCGGATCACCGCGTAACCCTTCTCCAACTGAACCTCGCACGAAACGCCATTCACGCGCATGGACGGCTTGCGCCCTTCCTTGTCCGTGTACCTGTAGAGCCCGCCCGGAAGCGGCTCGTTCCGCGCCCAACCCGGGATTCGGACGCGCACCGCAAACTCGCCGGCCTTTTCCGGAGAAAGGACGAAGCGAAGGCCGCCCTTCCAGGGATACCCAGACTCCACGGCGACGTCCACCGTCCCGCGCTCCATCTCGACGCGCGCATTCCCGCCGAGAAAAAGATTGATATAGAGCGACCCGCCGCGCGACGCATAGGCATAGCCGGGCATGGACGGCAGGAAACGGACGATATTCGTCGGACAACACGAGCACTCGAACCACTCCGAGCGCTCGCGGCCCTGCCACGACCCCAGCGGATTCGGATAGAAGAAATGCTCCCCATCCAGCGCCACGCCCGAAAGAAACGCGTTGTAGATAATGGCTTCCACAATATCCATGTGCGCGCCTTCGCCGTTCATCAGGAACATGCGGTGGTTCCACATCGCGTTCCCAATCGCCGCGCACGTTTCGCAATAGGCCGACAGATTCGGCAACTCGTAATCGCCCCCGAACGCCTCGCCCGAACGCCGCGCCCCAATCCCCCCGGTAATGTAAAGCTTCTTCTCCACCACGTTGCGCCAGATCGTCTCAATCGCGCCCACGTAGGCCGCGTCGCCGCTCAGAGCCGCCACGTCGGCCATCCCGCAATACATGTAAGTCGCCCGGACCGAATGCCCCACCGCCTCCTTTTGCTCCAGCACCGGCAGGTGATCCTGCGCATACTCGCCATACAGATCGCCCTTGCCGTCCTTCCCGCGGTAGCCGCGCTTGCCGCGCTGCTCCAGCAGAAAACGCGTTTCCTCCAGGTACCGCTTGTCGCCCGTCGCGCGGAATAGCTTCGCCAGCCCCATCTCGATCTCCTGATGCCCCGGCGGATCCTGACGCCCCTCGGGACAAAAGGTCCTCAAGATCAGATCCGCGTTCCTGCACATCGCGTCGAGCAGATTCCGCTTCCCCGTGGCCTGATACCAGGCCACCGCCGCCTCGTACATGTGGCCCACATTGTACGTCTCATGGCTCACGCTCTCCTCCACCCAGCGATCATCGCCCCCGGGTGGCATTTTGTCGGGACGCTTCAGAGTCCTGGCCGTGTAAAGATAGCCGTCCGGTTCCATGGCGGCGATGATCTTGGTGATCACGCCGTCCACGTATTCCTCCAGTTTCGGATCGGGCTCCAGCGCGAGACAATAGGCGGCCCCCTCGATCACCTTGCCCACGTCCGAGTCGTTGAAGTAGATTCCCTCGAACCGGCCCTCTTCGAGTCCCCCCGCCACGGCAAAATTGCTGATCCGGCCCGTTTCCTCGCACTTGCGGAAACAAGCCGGCAGAGTCACCCGGCGGTTGGTTTCCAACCGGGGCGACCAGAAGGGGTCCTGCACCTTCACCTGCGTGAAGGGAACGGATCGGAATGGATAGTCTTGATTGGTTGTCATTTTCGGGCGTGCCGGGCAACCGGCGAAATGGGATGATAGCGCAATAGTCGCCAGGGCCGGGAAACAGCGCCTTGGCGACATCGTGGCGAAGTGTTAACACGAGTGCGATATTCTGTCAATCGTATTCTGCGTCCTTTTGGGTCTGTTGGCCCCCAGCACCGAATAACCCGGCTGATTGACGTTGAATGGCTTGGAGCAGCGGAGCCACAACCAAACGCAGGAACCTTGCGCAGTCTGCCAGTCCCCCAGTCTGCCTGTCCGCTGGTTCGCCGGTTCGCCAGTTGGCCGGTTCGCCAGTTGGCCGGTTCGCCAGTTCGCCAGTCCGGCAGTCGGCTTGTCGGAACGAGAGAAGGAACACGAGGACAGAGATGAATCCCGAAGGGATTCCATTCACAAACTCCTTGCCTTCCGCCGTGATTTACGCCTATCAGTAGCCAAAGGCGAGTGAATCCCGAAGGGATTCCATAACGCAGCCCAGGGTCGCGAAGCCACCCTGGGAAAGCGGATCCACCATCCTCCATGCGAACCCTGAAAGGGTTCCATAGCGGCGGACAAACGCATGGGATTCAATGACTTATACGGAAGGCCATACGAGGTTCTTGCTCAAAAAACAAGACAATGAGGCATAATAGTACGAAGAGATCGCCTCGGGAGCAGCGCGGAAGCGCAAGCATCGCGGGAGAGGCCCGGAAGCTCGCCTCGCTTCAGGCGATGCAATCCGGCCGAAGTACTGACCGCCGCCGGCTCAACGTCCGCGAAGAGGGGGAAAGGGATCGCGGTAGGGACACCCGTTGCCGGGCGCCCCCCGCACAGATCCGTACGCGAGGCATTGCCTCATACGGCTCCTACCTCGGATAACTGACGCGAAGGCGCTGGTCCGGGTATGGGTGCTGTAACTTTGCCGGCGGTATCCATGTCTTGATCAGACATCCCATTCTCTCCCAACTCAGATACTTGCCTTTCTGGCTGCGCCGTCTCAGGGCGCGTAGCCAGAAGCGGTTGATGCCGCCTTGCGTATCCTGTCCAGCCCCCTCATCGCTTCCCCCCGGCTCTGCGTCCGGGTCGCGGTCGGCTTTTCAGGATTCTCCCTGGTCATCGGCCTTCCCTCCTTCCTCTCCGCCGCCGGCCTGGGGCCGGACAAAGTAGGGCGGGCGTCTCGCCTGCCGCTTTCAAACGCCCCCCGCCGACTTTAGGGCCTGTCGGTTTATTCGCCCCAAGGGGGCATGTGTCAAAACGATACGCGCTCAAATGCCCCAGGATCGACGATCTCAAAGGAGGTGGAGTGTTTTGACCTTTTTGCGCAG
>Ga0315294_10008381_pt1 | contig 11362 bp, 7 predicted proteins | sample YL17G13_40_MG_FD_203626 | JGI IMG/M metagenome (GOLD analysis project Ga0315294, IMG submission 203626) | Sediment microbial communities from Yellowstone Lake, YNP, Wyoming, USA - YL17G13_40 | ecosystem: Environmental > Aquatic > Freshwater > Lake > Sediment | place: USA: Wyoming | collected... | reverse complement strand
GAGCACGACGTCTCGCCTACTGGAAGTGGCGACCTACCAGGGCCGCTCGTGCGCGAAGATCCGCACCACGTTCAAGGGCCCTCTCGTCTTCGACACCTCGGGGCAGAATGACGATTCCGGCAGCATGGAGGCGACACTCCAGGGCGACCTCATCTGGTACTACGACTACCAGAACAGCGTGTATGTGAGTGGTGAGGGCTCGGTCGGGATGGACCTGAAGATGTCAATGTCCGGCCCCGAGATGCCCGGGATGCCGGTGACATCGAAGATGCTCATGAACGTGAAGCTGTCGCTCGCCAAGTGAGGGGCGCGACGGCGAGGAAGGTGCACCTATGGCGACCCGGCAGATAGTGAGCGCGGCCGCATTCGCGGCTGCGCTTTCTCTCGTGGTGGCCGGCGGAGTGCGCGCGGCGCAGAAGCGGGCCCCGCTGATCCCGCGCGAGCGGATGCTGAGCGTAGATGAGGTCAGGCCGGGCATGAAGGGCATCGGGAAGAGCGTGTTCGCCGGCACTCGCATCGAGAGCTTCGGCGTCACGGTGCTGGGCGTGATGCGGCGCGTGGACTTCGGCGGCGACATCATCCTGGTGAGCATTGACTCCGGCCCGCCGGTCACGAAGGGCTTCGGGGTCATCTCCGGCATGAGCGGCAGCCCGGTCTACATCAAGGGCAAGCTTATCGGCGCCCTGGCGTACACCTGGCCATTCGCCAAGCGCCCCATCGCGGGCATCACGCCGATCGCCCAGATGCTCGATGCGTTCGAGCCGGGGTCATCGCCGGTTCGCCAGAGCGGCACGGTCAAGGCGACGCAGCCGTTCGTGATCGGGGGTCAGCGAGTCGAGCGCGCCAGCGTGACGACGGGGCTGGGCGGGACGGTGGCCAGCGCTGCCGCGGGCATGACACTCGTGCCAGTCGCCACGCCTATCATGGTCAGCGGGATGAATGCGAGTGCGCTGTCGGTGCTGAGGGCCGCGTTCGAGCCGATGGGACTCACGCCGGTCACCGGAGCTGGGTCCATGGAGCACATCAACACCCGGCTCGAGCCTGGCTCCGCGGTGGGCGCGCGGTTGATGGGAGGTGACCTCGACGTCACCGCGGTCGGGACTGTGACCTATGTCAACAAGGACGTGGTCCTGGCCTTCGGCCACACCATGTCGAGCCTTGGCAGCGCCGACATCCCTCTCGTCGCCGCCTACGTGCACGGGATCATGGCGTCATCGGAGCTCTCCTTCAAGCTGGCATCCGGTGGGCAGATGCTGGGGAGGTTCACCGAGGACAGGCCGTGGTGCATCGGCGGCCGCCTCGGGAAGCCGGCGACCTTGGTGAAGACCAGCGTCCGGATCACGGACCAGGACCGCAAGGTGACCCGCGAGTACGGGCTCGAGGTGGTCCGCAACCGGTCGTTGACCACGGCGCTGCTCGCCGCGGCGATGGCGGGGGCGATCCGCAGCGTCGGTCCGCCGAGTGAGGGCACCACGCGGGTCTCGTTCTCGCTCGACGCCGAAGGGCTCCCGCGCCTGACGCGGCAGAACATCTACGCAGTTGGCGAAGACGGGGGCCTCCTCGCGCTTCTGCTCGGCCCATCGGCGGCCACCGCGTCCGCCACCGAGGAGCTGAACCAGATCCTCGATGCGCTCCAGAGCAGCGAGTTCGGCGAAGCGAAGCTGACCCGATTGGGCATCAGTGTGGAGATGAGCAAGCGCCGACGCGTGGCGCGGCTCGAGCGCGTGACGGTGAACAAGCACCAGGTCAAGCCGGGCGACGAGGTCGAGGTAACGACGGTCCTGCGCGCCGCGAACGTCGGCCAGCTCACCCGCGTTGACACCATCCGCGTCCCCCAGAACTGCCCGCCGGGGCGCGTGCAGATCGGGATCGCGGGCGGCCGCTCGGCGGAATGGCTGGAGTCGCGACTCGAGATCAGCGAACCGCGGCCGGAGTCGCTCGCGCAGATGGTGAAGCAGATGTTGGACCGGCCCAGCAACGACCAGATCCTGATGCAGATGGCGTTGCCGACGGTCGGTCTGGAAGCTCGCGGCCAGCAGCTGCGCGATCTCCCTCCGGCCGTGATGGAGGTACTGCGATCCTCGTCCGGCACGCGCCTGCGGCCCCTTCGCGACTACGTTGAGACGCGGACGCGAACCGACTGGATGGTCTCGGGCTACAGCGTGGTCTCTCTCATGGTGGAGGGAGATGAGAAGGACAAGGGCGGTCGTCCGCCCTCACCTCAGGCTGCGCTCCTCGCACTTGACGAGATGCCCTCCGGGCTGATGGGGATCTTCAGCGGGCTCGGGCTTTCGTCTCGCGCCATGGCCGTCGGGCCGGAGATAGATGAGGGCGATCAGCCTGACTTCTCCCTGGACGGCGAAGTGCCGATGCCCAGTTGGGAGGACGTGGGCGCCGTCGGCGAGGGCGAGCTGGTCGCTCCCGCCGGCGAGGGCGAGCCGAGCGCGAGCGCGGGCCCGAAGGGCGCGGCAGTGGGCCGACTCGCCTCCATCTGGAGGCTGAGCACGGACAAGGATTTCTCGCTGGGGAAATGGGAGGGCATGGCCGTGCTCAGCACGGGCGGCCTCATGCTTGCGCCGAAGCCGTCGCTGGTGAGCCAGCTCACGGCCCACTGCGTGTGGCCCATCGCAGTCGGCCCCGACGGGAGTGTCTACACGGGCACGTGGTCCGACGGGAAGCTGTGGCGAACATCGCCGGATGGCAAGACGAGCGTCCTGCTTGAGACCAAGGACGCGGCGGTGCAAGCTCTGACGATGGCCCAGGACGGAACGCTATATGCGGCGGCGATCCCCAGCGGGACGGTGTACCGTGTGAAGCCGGGCGGCAGGCCCGCTGTCCTCGCGACGCTTCCCGCGCCTAGCATCTGGGCGCTGGCGGTCGCGCAGAACGGCGACCTGTGGGCGGCAACAGGGCCAGAGGGGAAGCTGTTCCGCATTCGGGCCGACGGGACCTATTCAGTCGCCTTCACCGCCGCTGACCGTCACATCATAGCGCTGGCGGGCGCAGGCAGCGGGGCCTTGTACCTCGCGACCTCGCCGCGCGGGAAGGTCTACCGGATCGGAGCAGATGGCGCAGCGCGGTCGGTCTTCGAGGTGGAGAAGTCGTCGGCCCAGAGCATTGCGGTGGACCCGTCGGGCAACGTGTATGTCGGCACCTCCCCTGACGCCCGCGTGATCCGCATAGACACCAGTGGGGTGCCCCGGGAGATCCTGAAGGCGAAGGGCAAGCACGTCATGGCCCTGTACGTGGGCGGCGATGGCGTGGTCTATGCGGCCGTGGGACCGGAGGCCGCGATCTATGTTATCCGGCCCGACGGTGGCTGGGCCAATCTGCACGATCCGAAGACGGCGTTCGTAAGCGCCCTGGCGGCCGATGCCGCGGGCGGGATCTACTTCGCCGCCGCCGATACCGGCCGGGTAGTGCGACTCGACTCCGCGACCAAGCGGACGGGGAGCTATCTGTCTCCGGTCCGGGATGCCGGCGCAGGCGCGCGCTGGGCGAGGGCGCGCTGGCAGGGGAGCAGCCCGGACGGCACCAGCGCGAGCGTCTGGACGCGCACGGGCGACACAGCGCATCCCGATGTCACCTGGAGCGACTGGCAGGCGACGCCGCTGGTGGCGGATGGATTGGTCCAGAGCCCGGCCGGCCGGTTCCTACAGTGCCGGGTTGATCTCGCCTCCGATGGTCCCGCAGCGCCGAGCGTAGAGTCGCTCGAGGTCACCTACTTGCCCGCGAACCGCCCGCCGGAGGTCACCTTGACCGCGCCGAAGGCAGCCGATATCTGGTCCGGCAAGAAGACGATCAGGTGGTCGGGGCGTGATCCTGACAAGGACAAGCTCAACTACGAGGCCTCCTGGTCTGCTGACGGGGGGAAAACCTGGACCAAGATCGAGACTCCGACCAAGACCGAACCTGCGCCGAAGGAGACATCCCAGGAGGGGGCGCCCAAAGCGGATGCCAAACCCGGGGCTGAGCCGAAGTCCGGTGCCGCACCCAAGGCCGCTCCCACTACCCCGAGTGATGGCCCCGCCGACAAAGTAGCGCTGGGTGTGCGAGCGGTGCAGGACTCCGGCGACGAGGACCAGGAGCCGCCGAAGCGCGGTCTCACCTCCGGCCGCGGCCACCTCACGGCGACCGACGGGAAAGGGGAGGAGCAGCAGGAGGAGGCTCCGACCGAGAAGGAACAGCCCGCCGCCTCCGCCGGCCCGTCGCCTCTGACCGTCACCAGCCTGGAGTGGGACACGTCGAAGGTGGCCGACGGCACGTACGTCATCAAGGTGATCGGCAGCGACAGCGCGGCCAACCCCGCTGACCCGCGTCAAGCGGAGGCGATATCGCGTTCGCTCGTGGTTGACAACACGGCGCCCGAGCTGATCATTGACCGCGGCCGACAGGACACCGATCAGCCGCCGAGCGATGTGACTGCCTTCGACTTCACGACGTACATCACCAGCGCGGAGTTCAGGATTGACTCCGGGCCCTGGCTCGCCGCGATGGCGAAGGACGGCATCTTCGACGGACGCATGGAGGCGATTCTGCTGGATACTGCCCGCGTCCCGCCCGGCGCGCACCAGGTTGAGGTGAGGGTCCGCGACGCAGCAGGGAATGCGGCGAGCGCGACGCTGCGCTACAGCAAGTAGAGCAGTTCGGCCGCGGAAAAGTAGACGCTCCGCCACGACATGGCGGAGCGTCTCTGGTGCGCCGGAAGCTCAAGGAAGTGAAGCTAGCGCATCCGCAGAAACATCTGGAAGTCGTGTGGGTTGCTCGCCACGGCCATGGCGGCTTGCGGCGTGACCTTTGCTTGCATCACCAGGGCCTTGAGCGCCTGGTCCAGGGACTGCATGCCCTCAGCTGCGCTGGACTGCAGCACTGACGGCATCTGGTGGGTCTTCCCCTCGCGGATGAGGTTGCGGATCGCGTTTGTCGCCACCAGGATCTCCTGCGCGCACACTCGGCCCTTGCCGTCCGCCAGTGGCAGCAGCGTCTGGCAGACGATGCCCTCGAGCACCGTCGAGAGCTGCACCCGGATCTGCTCCTGCTGGTGTGGCGGGAAGACGTCAACGACGCGGTCGACGGTCTGCGCGGCGCTGGTGGTGTGCAGCGTTGCCAGCACGAGGTGGCCCGTCTCTGCCGCGGTGATCGCGGCCGCGATGGTCTCGAGGTCCCGCATCTCGCCGATCAGTATCACGTCCGGGTCCTGGCGAAGCACGTGACGGAGCGACGCGGTGAACGATTTGGTGTCGCTGCCGACCTCGCGCTGGATAATGATGCTCTTCTCGTTGCGGTGGAGGAACTCGATCGGATCCTCAACCGTGACGATGTGGCACCGGCGCGTGACGTTGATCTCGCGGATCATCGCCGCCAGGGTGGTGGACTTCCCCGAACCCGTCGGCCCGGTCACCAGCACCAGACCGCGCGGCCTCGCGGCGAATGTCTTCAGCATATCGGGCATGCCGAGACCGTCCAGCGTGGGAGGGTCCACCGGCACGGCCCGGAACACCGCGCCCAGCGTCCCTCGCTGCCTGTGGACGTTGACGCGGAAGCGAGAGAGGCCGGACACGCTGTAGGCGAAGTCCAGCTCCCAGTTCTCCTCGAACACGGTGATCTGCTCGTCAGTCAAGATGGCGTAGATGAGCTCGTGCAGCTTGCGGGGCGTGAGCTTGCGCGAGTTGACGGGCGACAGTTCCCCATCGATGCGCAGGTTCGCCGGTGTGCTGGCGCTCAGGTGGAGGTCGGAGGCGCGGCGTTTCATCATGAGCCGCAGGAGATCATCCACGTGCATGATCTCTTCGTCCTCGAGTGCCGCCTCGGCAGAGGTCGCGGCTCGACCATCGTCGCGCGGGGCCGGCCCCTTGAGCTCCCGCGCGAGCCTGCTGTAGAAGCGGTCTATGGCCGCGCGGACATCCCGCTCCGTGGCGACCAGGCGCTCCAGGTGCATGCCGGTGCGAGCCTGTATCAGGTCGCACGCGAGCATGTCGAGCGGGTTCACCATCACCAGGTGCAGGGTCATATCCACCTGCGATACCGGCACCACGCCGAATCGCCGGGCCATGGACTCCGGCAACACCCGGACCGCGTCAGGGCTTCCCTGTACCGCGTTCAAGTCCACTGACTTGAGCCCGAGAGCGGTGCTCAACGCCAGAACCATATCCTCGGGGGACACGGCTCCGAGTTCCACGAGGACGCTGCCCAGCCATCGCCCCTGGGACTGATGGATCGCCTGTGCGCGCTCCATCATCGCAGTGTCCACGAAACCCGACGCCTTCAGGATGTCCGCGAGCTGCTCGCTGTCGGACGTCGGGCCCTTTGCGCTATTATCAGTCCGAACTGAAGTCATCCTTACCCTCAATGGCCGCTTCGAATGGGATCGCTGTGGGCGGTACTAGCTATATACCGCAGTATCGGCGGAAGTCACAGGTCTACGAGGCACGCCCGTGCGAGCCCGCGATCGTGGCGTCGTCGAGCCGGAGGAGGGAGGCGCTAGGCCCCGCGCGCGGCCGCCACGGCAACGCTGGATACCGCCGGAGCTCGCGGCGGCATGGTCGCCTGTGCCGCCGCGACAGGCTCTTCCTCGCGAAGCACCGCGGCAAGCGCATCTACCACCGCCGGGTCGTAGTGATCGCCGGCATGGAGGCGGAAGTGGGCCACCGCTTCCTCTTCGCTCATCACCGCGCCGTAGGGCCGTGCCGATATCAGTGCGTCGTAGCAGTCGGCGACCTTCACGATGCGAGCCAAGAGAGGGATCTCCTCTCCCTTCAGCCCATCCGGGTAACCCCGGCCATTCCACGACTCGTGGTGATTCCGGACCAGAGAGAGCGCGTCGCGGCCCGGCTTGAGCGGCCGTATGATCCGATCGCCAATGAGGCAGTGCTGGCGGCAGATCTCCCGCTCCTGGTCGGTCAGCGGGCCCTGCTTCATCAGTATCTCGTCACGTATGCCGATCTTCCCCACGTCGTGAAGCGGCGCGAACACCTCGACGTCTCGGGTCGCGCTCTCCGGCAGCTCCATGTGCTCCGCAATCCGCACCGCGAGGGTGGCGACGCGCTGGCCGTGGGTGGCTGCGTAGTTGTCTCTCGCGTCCAGCGACAGGACCAGGGACCGCACCGTGGCGAGGTAGTTGTCCCGGAGTTCGGCGTGCAGATGGGCGCTCTCGAGCGCCTTCGCCATCATGTTGCCGAGCGTGATGATGATGCTCTGATCGTCGGGCGTGAAGGTGCGGCCGCGTTCGGCGTCTCGCCGCGCGGCGAGGATGCCAACCAGGCCGCCCTTGCAGGCGAACGACGTGCAGGCCAGATTCGGCAGCTCGTTCCACGCGTTCACCTGTGCCTGGACGTCCGTGATCCGCGGCTGGCCCGAGACGGTGGGGGCCGGCCAGACGTCTTCGTCGGCCTCCGGGCCCGCGCCATACCGGCCCTCATCGCCGCCCGAGCATCGGGCGAAGGCCGGCAGCCCGCTGTGAGGATCGAGCAGAACGACGTGCGCTCGCTCGACCTGCAGAGCCGCCAGCAGACCGTCAGCCACATGCCTGGAGATCTCGTTCACATCCAACGAGCCGGCGAGCTGCGCGCTGATGGAACACAGACCATCGAGCTGGCGCACGCGCTCGTCGAGCGTGGCCACTGTCGCCTTCAGGTCCCCGAGGAGCCGCTTGTTTGTATAGCGCTGCTCGCGCTCCTTGCCGATGAGGTAAAGGACCGAGCAGAACAGCAACAGCCCGAGCCCGACGACGAGCACGGCTTCGTCATAGCTCATGCCCAGCGCGAGCGGCGGGTAGCCGAAGATCAGCACGACTGCCAGCCAGCTCGCCAGGATCACGACGAAGCTGATGGCCGTCCACAGGATCTCTTTGCGTCTTTCGTCCGGATCAGAGCAATTGCGAAATGAGATCAGACGCAATCGGGTCTCTCCTCCGCCGAGCTCGGCCGGCTACCTGTGATGCTCCTCCCAGGAGAACTGCGCCCACTGGGTCTTTCCCTCTCCCGGGAGCGGCAGCCCAGACCACACATCGCGGTACTCGACCGTGAGCGCGCCGTTTGTCGTGACGACGTCGGCCACAATCGCTCCGAAGACCTCCGCGCTGCCGCTGACGGTCGCCGACGCGTCCCCGGTGACAGCGTGAGAGTAGACGAGACCGTGAACGGTCGAGTTGCCGGCGATCTTCACGGACTTGGTCGTGATCAACGCGATGGCGTCGGTGTCCTTGTCGCCGGCCGTGACGTCGCCGGTGATGCTGATGTTCCCAGTCGCCACGATCAACGCTTTGCCCGTGTACTGGCCGGATATGCTGACATTGCCCTTGACGAAGATGATGCCGGAAAGGCCGCTGAGGCTTATCCCACCCGTGCCGAATTTCTTCGACCCTGTATAGGTGGTCGTCGCGTTGTCCTGGTACCACTGGAGGTCAATGACCGGCATCGGGACGGGCGCGACGTTCTGGTACACGGAGGTCATTGGCACCGCCGGCGGCACCCAGTTGGTCGTGCCCGTGGTGTAAATCAACCCCTCGGGATGCATGGTGAACGACGTGCCCTGGAAGGTAATGTTGCCCTTGGCGTAGATCGAGCCGCCCTTGCCGGACGCATCCGGCTTCACCTCGCCCCCGCCGTTCAGTGTCAACGGGCTGTTCGAGAAGATGGCGCCTTCGAACACCCGGCTGACGTCATCGCGGTAGGATGCGATCACTCGAACCCGGGTGCGCTTGTTGGCCCAGCTGGTCGCGTCCGACACGACTTCGCACGTGTTCGCGATGCCGGCGTAGGGCGCGGTGATCGTGTAGCTGACCGTGCCCTGGGGCAACGTGAAGCTGCTGGTATAGGTGCCGCTGGAATCTACGGTGTCGTTGACGCCGTCGTAGTCCTCGTAGAGCTTGCAGAGGGCCATGTCAACGCCGGACTCGGCCAGGTTCGCCGCCTCTTGCTGGCGGATGTCCTTGGACGCCTTGGCGAGTCCCTGCATCGCGCTCTCGACGAGAGAAGTCCCCAGGATCATGAGCGTGATCAACGCCACCATGGCGAGCAGGAACACGCTCCCCTGGGACCGCTTGCCGGCCTGCATCCGCATATGCATTGTGACCATCCGGAGCCTCCTGTAGCGGGCGAATGCGACGCCCGCCTGGTCTGGGCGGCCGCCACCACTCGGCGACCGTGCCCGCGCGGCTCTCCCTCCGAAAGGCTGCGCCGAAGCTACTGCACATCCACGGGCGAACGCCCGCACCCCACGAGCGCTATCGGTTCCGAAGAGTCAGCTCTCCGTTCGCCGTGGCGCTCGACCTCTTCGATGCCTGTCGCTCCTGCACCGTTACCGTGACCTCAACACTCTTGAGCCGGTACATGTCCGGCCAGTAGTGAAAGCTCGCCTTTGGGTTCCCCGTCACAGGATCTATGGGGTTGTCTATGACGTTGTCGGCGATCGAGTATTGCTTGAGCACAGTACCCGTGGGTGAGACCAGCCGGCGCCAGATATGAGTGCCCTGAACGTCCAGATTGCCGTCGCCATCGCCGCGGTAGAACACGGCATAGTTGCCAGGGACCAGGAAGGGCTCGCCCAGGCCGTTCACCTCGATATGGTTCGCATAGGTGCTGTTGGCCGAATCATAGATCTTGTCGGGGAGGCGAATGGCCACGAACGAGGAATCGAAGGGCGCGGTGCCGGGAGTGACGCAGATGCCCTCGCGGAGGTCCGGCGCCATGCGCTGGATCACCCACGCGGCCTTCTGCGCCGACATGTTCTCCGTAGTGCCGCGATACCAGACGCGCAGCGAGCTGCCGCAAATCTGGACCACGGTGCCGATGATAAGCGAGATCACCACGGCGGATGTGAGCACCTCCGGTAGGGTGAAACCTCTGCGTTGGCTGCGCACTCTCATCATCGCTGCCTCCCGTGTGCCGTCACGGCCGGTTTGCTATGTAGGCGCGAAGAACGGCGTGGCCCCCCGTGGGGCCTCCGCCGGTCCAGGTGACGGCGACCGTGATGTCCTTCAGGTTGGGGTAAATGCCGGTCGCGCCCGAGTAGTGGCGGATGTCAATCACGCCCTGGCCGTTCGGCAGCCCTGTCACCGGGAAACCGATCTGACCCGTCCCGTCGGCGTTCGCCTCGATCAGGGTGTAGCCGTCGGCGGGGGTGAACACCTCGTCATCCACGATGCACCCGGAGAACCCTGCGCTGCGCAGGCGCTCCATCTGGCGCTGCGCCGCCGCGACGGCCGTGTTCATCCGGCGGAACTTGGTGCTCGAGATGACGCCGGCGACGAACAGCATGCTCACGCTGGTCAGGCCAACTGCCAGGATGAAGATCGCCGCCATCAGTTCGATCAGGCTGAATCCTCGATTGTGGCGTCTCATGGTCATCTCGCTTTGCACCCAGCTCTGATAGTGCGCGGGGATAGCAGAAGTCGCCTGTTGACTGGGTTCCTCTGCTATCCCCGCAAAGCGTACTGACTAGTCAGTGCTGCGACTCAGTGCTGCGACTGTTGCTTTCTTACCAGGCGCTGTAGGCCACGGTGGGGTCCGCCAGAGTGGTCAGAGCGCTTGCGCTGTGGACTTCGCCCGTCGGGGGGTCGTACGTCCAGGTTGCGGCCACGCTCTGGTCCTGGAAGGGATCCTTGGGCAGATTGCCGTCTGGGGTGCGCAGATACGGGCCCTGATAGCCCTCTGCGTCGAGGTCAATACCCTGGCCACCCGTACCCGCAGGGAACGGCTTGGCCGCAACCAGGTCCTCCAAGACAGCAGGATAGTCGCCCATGTCGGCCTCGAACTGCTGGATAGAGTTGCGGAGCTGATGCAAGTCACCGCGGAGGGTCGCTTCCTTCGCCTTACGGCCGGCGCCCAGCAACCGCGGGATGACGATCAGCGCCAGGATGGCAATCACCACGATCACGATCAACATTTCGATCAGGGTGAAGCCCTTGTGCTTCCGAGTCACCATTCGGCTCATCATCTTGCTTCTTCACCTCCCTTGGTGAATGTGCAGCCTGATTGACGCGATCCCCCCGCCGACTTCCTCGTCTTCGGGGGTTCGGTACTGCTTACGTTATTCCATAAGAGCTGAGGGGATTTGAGATGAAGAGAAACCCCACTCTGAAAAAGAGTGGGGCCGATCTTCGCACACGCTTCGCGGGATATGGCGGCTAACCGGCAGGAGCGGTAGCCCGCCCATCGGCCTTGGGAGCCGCCTGTGAGCGCACAGTGCAGTTCCCGCCCTGGCGAAGCGCATCCTCCAGCGCCTCTCCCGCGGCGAACAACAGGTCCTCACAGGAACGGCCATTGGTGGGGAAACAGGCGATCCCCATGCTCACCATCAGCGGCTGCTCCTCGGCCACAAGCCGAGCGCAGACGGTTCTGACGATGCGGTCGGCCAGCACCCC
>Ga0315294_10008380_pt1 | contig 11362 bp, 12 predicted proteins | sample YL17G13_40_MG_FD_203626 | JGI IMG/M metagenome (GOLD analysis project Ga0315294, IMG submission 203626) | Sediment microbial communities from Yellowstone Lake, YNP, Wyoming, USA - YL17G13_40 | ecosystem: Environmental > Aquatic > Freshwater > Lake > Sediment | place: USA: Wyoming | collected... | reverse complement strand
TGCGGCCCTGTCAAGGCCGAGATCGCGGGTTCGAATCCCGTCGGGGCCGCCTCTCTATAAGCACAGTATCCTGGCGTTCGATGAGACTCATCGAACGCCAGATGCTTTAAGGGGACCGCGAATTAGTGAAAGAAGAGTCTGAGAGACAGAAGTAGCTGACCGAACCACGCCAGCACAGCCGGGGCGTTCAGGATCAGCCAATACGCTCCTGCCGCAACCAAAGCTGTCGCTGGGATGGTCACGATCCAGGCTATTGCAATCTCTCCGCCCACGCCCCAGCGCACCATGCTCACACGCTCGGCCGAACCAACGCCCATGATGGCAGAACTGACCACCTGGGTCGTGCTGACCGGACCGCCTACCAGGGATGCGCCCAGGATCACCAAAGCCGAAGTCACCTGCACCGCAAAGCCATGCACGGGCCTGATCTTGTAGAACTTGCCTCCCAAAGTTTTGATCAAACGCCATCCGCCCAATGCTGTTCCCAAGGCGATCGCGCCAGCGCAAATGACGATGACCCAAAATGGGACAGTAAAAGTCTAAATAACCTGTAATCAACAACCCCAAGGTGATCACGCCCATCGTCTTTTGGGCGTCATTCGCGCCATGACAGAATGCCAGGGCAATCCCGGTGATGATCTGCGCGCGTCGGAAAAACCAGTTGATCTTCGGAGTAGCCCCTCGCGCCAGGAAGAAGATCACTTTCGTGAAAAGATATCCGAGGGCAAGCCCGATGATGGGCGAGGAAAACAACGCGATCAGCACTTTTTCCAGCCCGTTCCATTGGATAGCCTTGAAACCTGCGCCAACAATGACTGCGCCGATGAGACCTCCCACCAGAGCATGGGAAGAACTGCTGGGGATCCCGAAGAACCAGGTAAGCAGATTCCACACGATGGCGCCGATCAACGCAGCCAGGAGCACCTGGATGGTGATGCTCTCAGGCGAGACGATTTCATGTGCAATCGTCTTCGCCACTGCCACGCCAAAGATGAACGGCCCCAGAAATTCCGCCAGCGCAGTCACACCCAGGGCCACCGCAGGCCGGAACGCCCGCGACGAGATCAAACCCCTGGCCGATGAAATCCGCGTCGACGCGCTGGGCAACCTGATCGCCCGCAAGGGCACTTCGACACCGTTCGTGCCGCCGAGAGTAGGCTTTCGGCGAGCATCGGCGGCACGCCGGTGCGAGACGGCAGGCTCAGGGCAGGCTAGAAATGTTAAGAAGATCATGCTCGCCGCACACATGGACGAGATCGGCCTGATCGACACCCACATTGACGAGAATGGCTTTATCCGCTTCACAACCCTCGGCGGTGTCCATGCGCACACGCTGCTGGGTGTGCGCGTCCGTTTCGCGGGCGGCGCCCCCGGCGTCATCGGCGGCGAGCGCATCACCGATATGACCAAAACCTATACTTTCGAGCAGCTCTTTATTGATGTCGGCGCGGCGAACCGCAAGGCCTGTCCGGTCAAAGTCGGCGAGGTGGCCACGTTCGAGCGTCCTTTCCTCGACCTGGGTGGCCGCCTGGTCGCCAAATCCATGGACGACCGCATCGGCTGTGCCGTCCTGATCGAAACCCTGCGCGGCCTGAAAGACACACCCCACGAACTTTACTTCGTCTTCAGCACGCAGGAAGAAGTCGGCATTCGGGGTGTTACGGGCGCTGCCTTCGGTCTCGATCCCGACCTCGGTTTGGCCGTAGATGTCACCGGCACGGGCGATACGCCCAAAAGCAGCAAAATGGAAGTCGCCCTCAGCAAAGGCCCGGCGGTCAAGGTCAAAGACAGCGGCATGATCTCCGATCCGCGTGTCGTGGGCTGGATGATCAGAGCAGCCGAGAAAGCCAAACTGCCTTACCAGCGCGAGGTGCTGGAAGGTGGCACCACCGACGCCCGCGCCATGCAGCTTACCCACTCCGGCGTCCCCGCCGGCTGCCTCTCTGTCCCATGCCGTTACATCCACTCTCCCTCCGAGATGGTTGACACCAGCGACGTGCAGAACGCGGTCAAATTGCTCATCGCCTTGCTCAACGCCCCCATTGAATTAAAATGAAACCTGGTTTTTGGATGAGGGCCGCATTATTGGCCCTCGTTACTTTTTACCTTTTAGCAGGATGCGGGCCTGCCTCTCCACCTCCAGCCCCTACGCTCTCTCCAGGGCTGACTGCCACGCCGCGGCTGAGCACGCCCGGATTCGCTCCGACCGACCAAGTAGGTGCTGTGCGCAGCACCTACTCGGCGCAGGAGCCGGCGGCGCGTTTAATCCGCGTTTGGCTGCCACCCAAACTTGACCCGTCAAACGGCACGCCTGCGGGGAATCTGCTCAAAACCCGCTTGGATGAATTCAGCGCGGCGCACCCCGGCCTGAGGCTCGAGGTGCGAGTCAAGGCCGAGAGTGGTCCCGCTGGGCTGTTCGAAACCTGACATGCCAGGGCGATGGCCCGGTTGGAAAATCCAATTTCGTATTTCAATCGCAGGACTTCTCGTATCTTGCGCATGGATAATCGCTCCTGGGTCATTACCTGTCTCCTCGTTTTTGATGAGCAGATAGGATACCCGATGGGTGGGATTTTCCAGCGCTTTCTTCCCCACAAAAATGTGCGACATGCCCCGATTTCAGTGTGCGGCATGCTCCGATTTTGGTGTGCGGCATGCTCCGATTTTGGTGTGCGGCTTACTCCGATTTTACTGTGCGGCTTCAACCGATTTATGCACAAGGGCCATCCTTTTCACCAGACGGTCGATGGGTGGCATTTACAGCCTATTTAGATAAATATGGCGACGCCTTTGGATGTGAGATTTACATTATGCGCGTCGATGGCAAGGACCGACGCCGCTTAACGAATAATGATTATTGCGATTATCAACCGCGCTGGGGACCGTGATGCAAGTTCATTGCTTATTCTGAAAGCGTGATTTTTCCAGTCCGGAAGAAATGACCGGGCTCTACACCAATCTCACGCGCCAGATGAATGCTGAGCAACTGAAGCGGCAGGATTTCGACCAATGGCATTCCGATCAACGGCACATCCGGAATTTCGATTTGCCATTCTGTTTTATCCGCCCCAATCCAAAAGGCGTTCGTGTTGTAGCCGCGCAAATCTTTAAGCACGCGCATATTTAGATCGCGAGTTTCTGGTGGACCGGCGAATACCAATGCAGTTAGTTCAGGGCCAGCCAACTCGAGTGGTCCATGGCGAAACTCTCCCGCCTGAAAAGGCACGGCTGCGTATTTGGATGCTTCGCCCAGGATAAGCGAGCCTGCATAGGTTGAAGCAAGTGAATTGCCGCGCCCAAGAATCACCAGTCGTTTGGGGAATCCAATTTGACTACGGAGCATTGCGACACGCGCTTCCCAATTGGAGAGGTATTCTTCCATTGCATTGGCAGTCTGTAGCAAATGATTGCGGGCTGATTCAACATCTTCACCAACTAAACATAATGCGGCAAGTTGTCCCAGTGCGAGCGTATTAACATAAGTCCGTGTCGATACCGTTTGCTCCACGACTGCGTGGATGGGGATGTTTGCAGAGAGACCTTCAAATTCGTCAACCGTTTTTGCCAGGGGACTCTCAAGGTCGTTTACGGTGGCGAGCAGGGCAGCAGGTTCTGATATCCGTTCAAAGTCCAAAGCTGAGACGATTTCAGCAGATTTGCCTGATTGCGAGAACAACCACAGCAAAGTCTCCGATGAAACGATGGCCCGCGTGTGATGGATCAATTCTGCTGTATCCATCCATATTGCAGGGAATCCTACACGCGCAAGAGTCAACCATGCAGGATAGGACGCATAAAGTGACCCGCCCATGCCGGTGAGGAGGATGCGATCGAAGCCGCCATACTGAACGGCCTCCGCGAGTTGTGATAGTGATGAGGGATCAAAGTTCTTCAGCGCAACTTTCAAAGAATCCGGCTGGCTTAGGATATCGAGGATATAGGGATTGTTTGTCATAGGTACTTGCTGAGAATAGTGTAGGCGCTGCCGTATAAGCCAGCGTAATAACCAAGGTTGGCAGGCATAATGTGCACGCGATCAAAAGGGACCATTGGATTGGGCGTCCTTAGCATTTCTTCGAGCGTTGGCAGGAACAGGTCAGCGCTCTTCATTACTCCACCGCTCAGCACGAGAACATCGGGCACAAACAGGGAGATGATATTGATAATGCCAAGACTGAAATCCGTGGCGGCCTTTTTCATGATGGCGATTGCAGTAGCGTCACCTGCGCGCGCTGCCTCTGCTATGAAACGCGCGTCAATTCGATTTGGATCATACAGGGCCAACTCTATTAGATGACTGTTGTTCGGTGCGCTTCTCCCCAGACTGGAAATAGCTGGCCCGGATATCAGGCTTTCCCAACACCCGCGATGACCACAATAGCACTTGGGCCCATTCGGGTCAATAAGTTGATGCCCACCCTCTGGGTGAGAGCCATCGACTCCGCGATAGATTATTCCATCCACGATAAATGCAGTCCCTACGCCCGTTCCTACAGTGACGGCATAGAGTCGCTTTGCCCCTTTGCCCGCGCCTTGCCAGTATTCGCCAAGTGCGGCGGCGTCAGCGTCGTTTTCGAGTCGTACGGGAACGTTGAAGGTTTTATTGAGCCTCTCGACGATTGGGACATTCTTCCAGCCCGCTAATGTATAGGGATTGTTGATGATACCGTATACTGACTCGACTGGTCCTGTTGCGCCAATGCCGATTCCCAGCAGGGTGGGGGAGTTAACGGATTTGAGAATGAGGCGAATGCGATCCTCAATTAAATGGAGACCATCCTCGGGTCCGATGGATGCGATACTTGCATCATGTTGACCGAGAAGATGACCATCCACATCAAATGCTCCCACGCGGACGAGAGTCCCACCGAGGTCAACACCAATGGCTATTGGGTGATCCATTTACTGTTCCTGCCGTACAGGTTTTCGGTCTAATTCCAAGTCACTTCTCATTATTAGCACTAACTTTTCGACTGCCGAGGCGATGTGGTCTTCCTCTTTGGGGCCTATATGGCGGTGAATAGCAAATCTAACCATGTATCGCCCATAAATATGTGAGCTGATGCCGTATTCTTTTTTGAGCCTCTCAACAAAAAGTTGAGGGTCCACTCCTAATGCCCTAAAATTAATCATGATCAGATTCGTAGGAACTGGATAGGGATCCACAACCAGGCCTTCTATAGCTTTCAAACGGGTGGCAAGCGATGCGGCCCGGATATTATCTTCAGCCACCCTGTATTTCATTTTCTCCAATGCTACCAGCCCAGCCGCCGAGAGGATGCCAACCTTACGAATATAACCTCCTAGCATCCTCCGAAAACGTCGTGCTCTTGCGATAGTTTCGGCAGAGCCACACAGCATGGCACCGAAAGGAGCACTGAGGCATTTGTCTAACGAAAACATAACAGTGTCTGCGCCTTCTGATAATTCCCTCACAGTTGTCTGCATACAGGCAGCTGCGTTAAAGATCCTGGCTCCATCGAGGTGAATCTTGGGCACTGCTTCCCGAGCAACTTTGCAGAGCTCTCTCATTTTTTCCACAGAGATCACTGTCCCACCGGAAGCATTATGCGAGTTTTCTAAACACACGAGCGCTGGCTTTGGCGAAGCGAAAGTGGGAAACCTATAACTCGGCTGAATCGTGTTCTGCAGAACACTCACAGTGGGAATGCCAGGATTTGCCCAAGTTTTGATCATAACACCTGCTATTGCTCCTGCACCTCCAAGCTCCTGTTCGTAGATGTGAGAGTCGGGGCCAACGATCACTTCCTGGTAGGGCTCTGTTTGACTCAGGATCGCCACAAGATTGGCCTGTGTACCTGTAGGCATAAGTATTGCGGCTTCTTTGCCTGTTAAGTCTGCGGCAAGCTCTTCCAGTCGAGCGACTATTCTGTCTTCAGGCACTCCAAAACCAAGTACCTCAGCCTGCAGCATTACCTCCCGCATTTCGGCGGTGGGTTGGGTAACATTATCGCTGCTAATGTCAATAATCATATAATCATATTGAACTAAGAATGAAATGGTAACAATTGCATCGGGGTTTTGACGAGCATGGTGTGCACTTGATCCTGGGTAATGTCATTTTGAAGCATCAAGGGAACGAAACTTGTAAGAAGATAATCATATCCAATCCCACCCAGGCATCGCCAGTAAGATCGCCGATGAACATCCATGGAGAGCACTATTTGATCTTCAAATCCTCGATCAATTAGCCCCTTGATCATCTCCACTCGCCACTCATCTGGCGCATAATTTGTCATCCCAGCATGATCAAAACCCAGATAAACTCCATGCTTGGCTAATTTCTCATAGTAATCCAGCTCGCGGCGATCTCCCAAATGACTTATAACCACCCGTCCGGGTTTAACTCCTTCTTCTTGAAGGATCGCCAGTTTCTCCATTGCTAACTCCCCATGGAAAGTATCAATGGAAATCAATGCGCCTGTTGCAATATGTGCTTTGGCTGCAGCCCTAAGTAATCGCTCTTCCTCAGGACTCAGATAACCCTTTCCGCCTGTTTTTCGAGGCGCGCCGGCTCCAATCTCACCAATTATTCCCGCTCGTATTCCGGTATCATCCACTCTTTCAGTGAGATCCCGGATCATTCCCTCTGCAAGTTCATTTGTGCTTGTTGTTTCGACAATTGATGACGGGAAGCCTAACCAATAGCCAGTTCCCATTATGATGTGTATCCCGGTGGCCTGACTAATAGCCTTCAATCCGAGCGGATTGCGACCTGTCCCAATCAAGGTGAGTTCCACCATTGCGCCCCCACCGGCCGTTCTAAATCGTTCAAGTTCCTCAATCGCAATCCCCTCATCGTTCAGGATGTGTTCATAGCCCCAACGGCTGGGATAGATGTCCAAGAGTAGGTGTTCATGCATCTGCGTGATGGATAAATTACCTGCGTGGACGGGTCCCAACACGGTTTGGACAATATCCACTCCCATAAAAACCTCCTTACCATAATGCGCTTGGTATGAAATACTGGTGCAGTTAGCCAATTTATGCCACCTATTTACAAATACGTACCCCACTCAAGCCTTGGCCCAAGAATTTCGATCGTTGCACCATTAATCGCCTTGGACATATTCGAAGCAAGGAACACAATCATGTCAGCAACCTCTTCCGGTTGAAGTACCGACATTGGATCAGACTGAGGGTGAGTCTTCCGCCACATTTCAGTGTTGACTCCTGCCGGGCAGACGACATTGGCTCTGATCTTATATTTGGCAACCTCATCAGCCAACGATTCGGTAAAACAAACTATCGCGGCTTTGGAGGCGGCATAGGCTGCTCCATTCGCTCGTCCTCGAAGTCCATCAACTGATCCGACATTAACGATCGCGCCGCTCTTTTGTTTGAGCATTTGCTGAAGGACCGCTCTGGTGACAAGGAATGTACCTCGAAGATTCGTATTGAGCACCTTATCCCAATCCTCAATCCTGATGCTAACCATTGGTGTAAGAATCTCGACTGCGGCATTGTTAACCAAGATGTCAATTTTGCTGAAATCTTTTATCACCATTGCCACTGCACGATCAACTGCCTTTTCGTCCGCCACGTCTACCTCCACTGCGATGGCATGGCCTTTCATTGTAGAGATCTCCTCAACTACTGCACCAGCTTGATGGCGGTTCACATCCAACACTGCCACAGAAGCCCCATGTTTGACAAGTGCGAGAACAGTTGCTCTCCCGATTCCCAGTGCACCACCTGTTACGATAGCAACTTTCTTTTTAAGGTCGAACTCCATAATAATCTCCCATTACGGTTGTATGATCAATAAATTGTAGATTACCCCTTCTGGCACTAGCAGATACACGGTTGGAGCATGATCTCATCCCTTTACTGCACCCGCGGTTAGCCCAGAGATAATATAGCGAGCGAAAATCATTGAGAGCACTATAGGTGGTATGGTCGCGAGCACACCTCCAGTCATCATTGCACCCACATCTACCACATACCGCCCGGTAAATTCAGCAATTGCCACCGGCACAGTTTTGGCGGTGATAGTGCTGGTGAAGATGAGGGCAAAAAAGAATTCATCCCAAGCACCCAAGAAGACAAACAACGCTGTAGATACCAGCCCGGGCGCTGAGATGGGCAGGATGATCGAGAAGAACGTGCGCAAGCGCGAGGCGCCATCGATCTGTGCGGCATCCTCCAACTCAATCGGAATAGTCTCGAAAAAAGCCGCCATCAGCCAGATAGCAAACGGTAGTGCAAAGCTCAAGTAGGTTAGAATCAAGACAATAGGTTTGTTATACAAGCCAACCCGAGTGGCGATAATGTAAAGCGGGATAACCAGCGAGACCTCAGGGATCATGCGTGTTCCCATGATTCCGAGTAGTAGTGTAGAACGCATCGGCATACGGATGCGAACTAGGGCATAAGCGGCCAAGGAGCCAGCCAAGAGCGAAATGACTGTGACCGAGGAGGCGACGATGAACGAATTCTTCATTGTGATCTTAAATGTACGAGAAACTTCCGATGTGTCAGTACCTGGAGTAAGAATGTCAATGTAGTTCTTCAATGTCGGATTCTGAGGGATCCAGTGAATAGGCACCGCTAGAATCTCGGCCCGGGTAGAGATAGACGAGAGTAGTAGATAAGACACCGGTAAAAAAATGAATAAGTAAACCGGCAGTGTGAGAAGAAAAAGAGCCAGTCGATCAAATTTGAGTTTCAAAATGCGCGATCCTCCGGCCGGTATAGCGTGCGAATGTAAATCAGAGCCATTAGTAATGTGAAAGCTGAGATGAGAAAGGAGAGTGCTGCGCCCCGCCCGACATGTCCAAAACTGAAAGTCTCTAAATAGGTCAGGTAGGAGATGGTCATGGTGCCAAAAGCCGGACCGCCTGCAGTAATCACGTAGATGATGTCAAATACCCGAAAAGCCTCCACAGTACGGATGACCAGGGCAACTAGGATAGCGCCGCGCAGCAAAGGCATGCGCACAAGCCAGAAGCGTTGCCATGCGCTGGCACCGTCAACAACCGCTGCTTCGTCTAATTCCGGTGGCAGGGTGGCCATTGCTGCTTGCAATATAAGGGCGATAAAAGGCATGCTGTGCCATACATCGGCCAGAATAACCAGGTTCATCGCTTTCCAGGGCGAGATAAGCCAGGGTTGATACTTATTGATCAAGCCTAAGGCAAACAACAAACCATTTAGCGCTCCATAATCCGCGTTGTAGATCCAGCGCCATATAGTGCCATTGACGATTGTGGGAATTGCCCAGGGGATAATTAGCGCAACACGCAGGAATTTCCAGCCTGGCGGACGATTACTAATAAATTGGGCAATGCTCAGCCCAAGGACCAACTCCAAACCAACTGAAACTACAGTGAAGTACAATGTGCGCCAGATCGTAATCCAGAAGGTTTTGTCGGTGAGCAGTGTGGTGTAATTTTCCAGTCCGATGAAAACATTGCGGGTAGTTTTACTCAAACTTGCGTCGAAGAAGCTCAAATAAAAGGTGCTGAGAATAGGCTGCAGGACGATGCTCAAAACGATGAGCAACGCAGGCAAAACGAATAAGAATCCTGTAATAGCGTCGCGGCGTTGTAATTTTATGGGAAGTCCAAGGGCGGTTTGAATAACTTTTATTGCAAACCGCCCATCGAGATTCTTATTTCATCAGGTGTTCCCAGGTTACAGCTGCTTCATCCAATGCTTCCTGCGCAGTGGCCTGTTTCGTCAATGCCTTTTGCAGAGCAAGTTGTAGAGCCTTTGAACCTTCCACATAGAACGGCACCTTGGGCCGTACATGCGAGAAGGGGAACTGCGCCTTAAAGGCCGGTACAGTCACAGCAGTCACCTCACTGCTGGCCGCCAACTTCTCGCCGGTTTCACCTTCGAAGCTCGTTGCCCATATCGGCAGCATGTGCGATGAGTAACGATTTTGTACGTCTTTGGAAGTCAGATACTTGACATATTCCCAAGCCGCATCTGGTTTTTGTGATGTAGCCGCTACGGAAATACCCATGGAGCCGTCGATAGTGGAACTTTCCACGCCTCCATCGCTAAAGACGGGCATTAGGGCTATTTTAACTTTGCCGGTCACCTGTGATTGATCGGGCTGGTTATTCGCCAGATCGTACATGTAATTCCAGTTCAAAGCAAATACTGCCTTGCCCGACGAGAAGACGTTGCGTACATCTTCCTCCACATAAGATATAGAGGCAGGATTAGTGAAACCATCATCAATCGTCTTGACCATCCACTCCAGGGTCTTAACTCCGGTCGCGTCATTGAACATTGGCTTTCCGCTCTCGTCTACCAACTTGCCGCCGTTTCCATACAGCAAGGTCACCCAATCGCAAATCGCGGCTTCGTACTGGCCCCACGACCAGACGATTGGATATTCAACAATACCTTGTTCCTTGATCGCTTTTGATTGTTCAAGCAGCTCCTCCCAGGTTGTGGGCGGTGCATCGAACCCGGCCTGCTTGAGTAGTTCCTCATTGTAGAAGAAGTACTTCTGGTCCAAAAGCCAGGGCATGCCGTATGCCTTTCCGCTGACTGTTGAGATTTCCCAAGCCGCATCGAAAATTTCGTCTTTCATCTCCTGAGTCAATTTGTCAGTAATGTCCAGAATATAACCCTTATCGGCGAATTCAGCGTACCAAATATCGTCAACCAGGAAGACATCGTATGCCGGTGTGGTAGAGGCCATACCAGTGATGATTTTATCGTGCATGGCATCATAGGCAACATAGTCGATCTCTACTTTGATGTTTGGGTATTGCTGGTTGAATTCCGAGACGATCGTATTCATCTCGTCCACAGTGGGGCCAGCTTGCTCCATTGCCAGTACTCGGATAGTGACCTCCTCAGCCGCCGGGGTGGCAGGCGCTTCGGTCACAACGGGTGCTTCCGTTGGCTTGGGGCCGCAAGCGGAAAGTACGAAGGCCGCGATCACCAACAGTGCAAACACTTGGAAACCGAACTTTTTAGTGCTCATATCTCTCCTTAATCTCCTTACGTAGAATTTTGATGGGCAAAATGGAATCTATTCGGGTCGAAAGTTCTCGGTGCACCTCCAATCATGTAAATTTTCGATGCTTCATCAAGTTCCTCCCTCGATGTGCACGGTATCGAAAACCACGCAGGACATACAACAGCCTCTGATGGCATAGTACATTTTAGCATCATAAATTCCCGAAGTCAAATGCTTCTCCTGCGATTTGCCGCAACGAGGTTGTAGACATGGGGAAGTGGGCGTGCGAATGGCCCGCCCACATCCCCAATTCCTCCCCTTCACCAGGGCGTATGCCCTTCGAGAGGGGATTCTAGCCTTGCGACTCACTCGACCGGTATCTCTTTGTAAATCTTGTCAACATCAATGCCTTGTTTG
>Ga0315294_10008377_pt1 | contig 11364 bp, 9 predicted proteins | sample YL17G13_40_MG_FD_203626 | JGI IMG/M metagenome (GOLD analysis project Ga0315294, IMG submission 203626) | Sediment microbial communities from Yellowstone Lake, YNP, Wyoming, USA - YL17G13_40 | ecosystem: Environmental > Aquatic > Freshwater > Lake > Sediment | place: USA: Wyoming | collected... | reverse complement strand
CAGTTGCTAAAATCATCGATGACGAAACTCTCTATTGCACGAGCGGCTTTATGGGTCTCAAAATCCTTCATATAAACATGGATGTTTCTTACAAGCTGGTTGAATCTGCTACAGATCCATTGATCAAGGAGACCTCTCTTTGAAGCAGGGATTCTATCCTTCTTTGGATCGAATGCATCAAGCACCGCGTAGGTAGAAAAGAAATTATACGAATTCCAAAACGTGAGTAAGAATTTACCGAGAGTGTCTTTTACTGCCTCTTCGTAGAACCGTGTAGACATCCATGGCGCGTTTGCAGAAATGAGGTACCATCGTAACGCATCCGCTCCCTCATGGTCAAGGATGATAGTTGGGTCCACATAGTTCTTTTTACTCTTACTCATCTTCTGATTATCCTTGTCTAAAACTAAGCCAAGTGTGAGAACGGTTTTATACGGGTTTTCATCAAATAAGAACGTGGAGATCGCAAGCAAAGAATAGAACCATCCTCGTGTCTGATCCAATGCTTCGCTGATGAAATCAATGGGGAAGTTTTCTTTAAAGAGTTCCTTGTTTTCAAAGGGATAATGCCATTGAGCGAAAAAGGACGAGCCCGAGTCGTACCAGCAGTCGATTACTTCTTTTTCTCGTATCATGCGTGCTTGACATTTTGGGCATTGTACTACAAGCTCGTCGACAAACGGTTTATGTAAATCGTACTTCTCAGGAAAAGACTTGCTTAAGTCGCGGAGTTCTTGCACGCTCCCAATACAGAGTATGTGATGACATTTCTTGTTGGTACAGGTCCAAATCGGCAAGGGTGTCCCCCAGTATCGATCCCGTGAGAGCGCCCAGTCCTTGACCTCACGGATGAAATCACCAAACCGTCCTTGCTGCAAATGCTGTGGATACCAGGCGATCTGATTATTGTTTTTCACCAGCGATTCTTGGACTTTTGACATCGCGATAAACCAGGATTCCATCGCATAATACAGCAGCGGTGAGTCGCATCGCCAACAGAACGGGTACTCATGCGAATATTTCTTTGTACCAGCGAGCAATCCACGTTCCTCAAGATATTGGATGATACCTGGGTCCGCATCTTTCACAAACTGTCCACGCCAGAGCGTTACTTCTTCTGGGAACGTCCCGTCAAGCTTCACGAGTTGAACAACAGGCAGATCATATGCGCGTCCAATGTTGTAATCATCCTCACCAAATGCAGGAGCAATATGAACGATGCCGGTACCGTCTTCCATGGTAACAAAATCAGCCACCACGACATACCATGCTTTCTTATCTGGCGTGGCATACGGAAAGAGGGGAATGTATTCTTTATGTTCCAGTTCTTTTCCGGTGAAACGATCAAGCACCTCGTATTCCTGGCCTTTTAACAGGACCGCTGCTCGTTGCTCTGCAAGAATCAGCTCTTCTCCGTTCGACCGTATTTTCACATATGGTTCCTTGGGATGAACCGCGAGTGCGACATTTGAAATTAACGTCCAGGGGGTTGTCGTCCACGCGAGGAAATATCCTTCTTCATTCTTCAGTTTGAATTTGACAAAGATCGAGGGATCCTCAACGACTTTATACCCCTGAGAAATCTCATGTGTTGAGAGCGCGGTGCCACAGCGAGGACAATACGGGAGAACCTTATGGCCCCGATACAGTAACTTCTTATTCCATGCCTGCTGGAGTGACCACCAGACTGATTCAATATACTCGTTCTTGAGCGTGATATACGGGTTGTCCATGTCAAGCCAGAACGCGATACGATGGGTCATTTCTACCCATGCATGTTCATACCGGAATACGCTTTTCTTACATTCTTCGTTGAATTTATCGACGCCATATGTTTCTATGGCTTGTTTATCCTCAAGACCGAGTTTTTTTTCCACTTCAATTTCGACAGGTAACCCATGGGTGTCCCATCCTGCTTTTCGTAGGATATAATGTCCATTCATGGTTTCGTACCGGAGAATTAAATCCTTCATGACTCGCGTCAGAACATGACCAGGATGAGGGAGCCCGTTCGCGGTGGGCGGTCCTTCCAAAAACACGTACGGTGAGCATCCTTTTCGCTGCTCAATCGATTTCTTGAAAATGTTGTTTTCTCGCCAGAATTTTTGTATCTTTTCTTCGACTTCCTTTGGGTTGTATTTCTGTTGTGGAGATTGAATCATTTTTATGCACCAAACTAAGGTGATTTCTGTTAAAGTCGTCAGGTAATGGCACAACGCCGTTAAAATCGTTTCCCTTCGAATGCTCCTCTAATAATTCTTTGGGTCATTTGATTTCATGATCTCTCGTAAAAGAGAGGTCGCGTAACATCCTTTTTGCAACTCAAAGTGGAGGGTAAGAGCCTGATTTTCATCATGCAATTCATCGACATGCAACGTCCACCCAAGAGAAGGCACCAAAGCAAGCAATGCACGCCTTGATCCAGAGGAAGAAAGAAACGGGATCTCAGGGATGATAAAGTCGCGCGGGTCAATTTTTTCTGACTCGATAACGGCATGCTCTATCTCTCCCATTTCACCTTCTGCAAAAACCGTATCGCACCCGATCAACAGACCACTCATGACCGCTTTTTTTTTGGATATTTGTTTGTTGACTTTGTCGAGATTTGTTTCTCTGACTGGAATGATATCATTGGTGACAACGTTCTTTCTCACAGGACAGATGATATCACCAACAATGGCATGATGAATCGGGATCTTTCGTCGGATACGTTCACTGAGCATCTTATTGAACAGAACAGATTCGTACGCATTCACAAACATCATAAGAAGATTTTTTGGGAGCTCTTTAAACGCGCCAATAAAATCATTTGGATTCTGGAGTAATTTATTCAGCATCGCTTTTTCAAAATTCAATGTATCAGGATACGAATGGAAAGCTTTCGCGTAATCCCGTGTTTTTTCAAGTTCTTCCCGTAATGAATATGTCACCTCGTTTTCCCCAATCATCGGATGGGCGACATACGTCATGGCTGCTTTTTCGAAATCCCCCTGGACAATATATTTCCCCACGAGATGGGTAATCGGTCGAATAACACCAAATCGTTGTATCCCATAAAAATTCGGAAACCCTCCCCAAGTTTCAAGAGGGGATACCAGCTTCTTGATTTGTTCTGGTACTAGTGCTGCATCGATATTCCGTACTGTTATCTCAAAGCGATTCCCCAATAAATCTCCGATCCTCACAGGAACATCGGATTGATAGATATTTTCAAAAGAGACGTCTTTGATGTTCACCTGAGACAAATGCTCAGGAGAAACCCGCTCAAACGACATCAACTGGGTGCTCCATGCTCGCTTATCTTTATTTCCAGCAAAACTGATTCGTCTCTGGGAGAAATGTAACCGATCTGAAATCTCATGAACAAGGGTATGAGTCTCCCAGTTCCGAGCGGAGACTTCAGCGATAGTAAAATGCCCATTGTCTTTTTTCGGTGGATACAAAAACAGTTCAGTCACATGAAAATCATCGATGCGAACTCGAAGCTTCCCACCAACACCAGGTTTGTTTGTGCTGTACGTGTCGATACCAATCTGGTGTTCAAAGTCAGGGGTTTTCATCGATGTGCTGCTCTTTCCCTATTCAAAATTCTTACCGAATTGTTTAATCTCATCCTCGAGGTATTTCACTGCTTTTTTCAGAACCTCTTCAGGGGATCCTTTTTTGACCCGGATGAACAATAGTTTCTTGGGAGCGAGTGGATTATCTGCCATACAGGCGGCATAGTCTACATCATTATTCTGAAGTAAGATATGTGTAATAGGATGAAGGATGGTTTCGTCTTCCCCAACGATTTCTAGTTCTAGTTCTGTTTTTGTCTTTCGAATGGTTTTTAACTCCATATTCTCACAGTTCCTCTTGTTCGTATTTTTTCCTTATAATATCTTCAGGTCGAGTGCTCCGTAGTCGTCTGCGATGCGTCGGTGTTCTTTGTTGCCGCAGTTCTCACATTCCAGGCCATGGCTTTTTTTCACAAGTGGGTGTCTGCATTTTGAACAACGTGCTTTAATGGCTCCAAAGCCTCGTTCTTTCGTTTCAAGTTGTACGCTGGGTTTTACCTGTATGACTTTTGCGCGGATGTAATCCTCGGCTTTGTATTCCGTGGATGCATCTTTGATGAACCCTTGGGCGATTTCTTTGACATGGATGGTAGCATCGGTATCACCGGAAATAGACCTGTTTTTTCCAGCGACATGGACCACTTCAACGATTATCATAGTTGATTTGGCCATGACCACTCTTGCGATAACAATATCTCCCCCCTTGAGAAGTACGGGTGTACTCGTAGCTGGTTTTACCTCCGCAGTGCGATGTTTTTCATCCACAACGTAGGTTCCTATACGTGCTGCCCGGATGATTCCATTTTCTTCAAATGTTCCGTCGCCGGGCAATAATTCTTCAGAAGTAGAGAGTTGATCACCAGGCATGACTAATTTATGTTTCATGTTTTCTCACAAATCCAAATAGGCAAGTCAATCCATGTTTTAAAGGTTATGGTTATGATGTCCTCCTGAAAAGGAGTTGCCAGTTCTGGAGTAAAAAGTGTTATAAATGGAATGCTTATTTCGATTTTCCTAGCTAGGCTGTTTAACGCTAGGTGAAAACTATGACACGTAAACCAGCGAGAATGATACGATATATAAGAGGCCAGGCCACGACAAGACGAGAGTACATGGGTGGTGTCCCGCCGTCTCGTCTTACGCAGTTTGTCAGCGGTAATAAGACTGCAAAGTTTCCCGTTCAATTATCATTAACTGCAAATGAGAAATGTCAGTTACGACACAACTCATTAGAAGCAGCACGTATCTCTGCAAACAAAACACTTGAGAAACACATAGGACCAGCTAACTATTGTTTACACATCCGAGTCTACCCCCATATCGTTATTCGTGAAAATAAGCAAGCAACTGGGGCAGGGGCAGACCGTGTCTCTCAGGGAATGCGACGAGCGTATGGGAAACCTGTGGGGACTGCTGCTCGGGTGAAAATGAATCAGATCTTAATGACTCTTGATACAACAGAACAGTTCTTTACACCCGCAAAAGAAGCCTTACGAAAAGCAAGTATGAAGCTCACAACATCGTGTACTATTAATATAGTAAAAGGCGCGGAGCTTCTCCATTAAAAACCTTGTTACACATATTTGATAAAAAAGGGGAGAAGGATCAACCCCAAGATCACCAGTGAAATCGCAAGAGAAACGTTTTTTACGATTTTTTCTTTTGTTTCTTCCTTGATTCCTTTTTTCATTCGGATGATGACCGCTCGTACGCCATCATTGAAGAGAAAGCCACCATCGAGTGGCACCATAGGAAGCACGTTAAATAAGGAGACTGCAAGGTTCAACCAGAAAATCCAGTAGATTGCGTTGATGATAATCCAGAAGAGAGGGACTGGAAGAACGCCTAAAGGACCGGTAATGATGTAGGAGTCAGAAAACGGCGATACAATGGGATTGTAACCTGCGAAGTACCCCAGCAGGGGAAGGCTATAGAACGTGAGTAAACCTTTCGGAAAATCAAAAAACGGGTTTTTCAAAATAGCAAGATGCTCCGAAACGACCGAGTCGCGGAGCAGTGATTGCACGCCAAGGTATCCTTTTCCTTTATATGATTCGTTATTCACATATATAGTGGTTCGTTTTGCGTATTCAACGTACTTATCGCTAAGCAGCACTTGCGTTGTGTACAGGGTACTGCTTTTCATATACGTGATGTTGACAGTCTGATTTGCGTTGGTGTTATTCCACGCATTGAAATATTCGTTCCCAGTGTGGATCACCGTGTCGTTCACCCTGGAGATGGTGACACCTGTTTGAAGCCCGATGTGTGAAGCAGGAGAATCAGCATCAACTGTGAAAACAATCGCTCCTCCCCCCCCAGGTTGTACTGCCGACATGAATACAGCGGAGAACAACAAGATGCTCAAGAGGACGACAACGAAATTTGCAGCAGGTCCTGCTGCATAAATCCTCATCCGAGGAAGAATCTTTGCTTTTTTTACCTCCTCGTCATCAGGCTCACAGAACGCCCCGATCGGAACGATTAAATATAAAATACCAAGGGATTTAACCTTTAATTTATCAACTAATGCTAAAATCCCATGGGAGAATTCATGGACCATAATCGCGATGACCAGCCCAAGAAGAACATACCCAAGGTACTCCAGAGGTAGAATCGGGTTAATACCAGGAAGGACCAATGCAACCTCTGGGCCAGGTAACGCATTTCGCTGCGCGGGGGTAAATCTAAAAACCAACCACGCGGTCATGATCATCAAAGCCGTCATCAACACCATTGTTATGAAACAAAAGATGATGCTTGTGTTCCCGTATATCTTCCAGAACCGTTCATGTTTTGCACGGTTTTTCAGGAACTGTATTCCTTTTTCGGTTCGCCACATGAGTGTAGGTCCATAAAAAGAGATGTTGTGTTTTTTTAACACGCCTTTTTTATAAAGAAGAAATACGATTCCAGCGTAGACAAGGATAATCGCAATAAAAATCAAGATGTTTTCAATAATCGACATAGTTTCTAGCGCAGAATACAACAAGAGTTCTTAAAGTAATTGAAAAAAAGTTCACTTCGCATGATGCTTCAGCATTTTCTGTGTTTGTTCTTCAATATCAACTTCATATTTTTCGTTAATGAATTCCTCTTTGATATAGTGATAACTGACTGTTCCGATAAAAACAATGATGATGCCTACGGTAATGTAACCCCAGAACGATAGCGTGTAGAATGGGTCAATCAAAAACCCATTGCCTTTGGAATATTCCCAGATTACTTGGCCGAAGGTATCAAAAAGAATTGATCCGATGAACCCAAACCCAAACAATGAAAACGGAACGACCCAGTATGACCAGAGAACCTTTTTTTCTCTAATGTAGATATCAGTGACCCGTCCAAACGCGGCAAGCAGTCCAGCTGCAACAATTCCCCAGGTGATTGAACCAAGGAACTTCAGTATCAGAACGACGAGGGGTATGTCCTTATTGAACGTGTTATTATAGGCGTAAAACACACTTACTGCAATAATAACAATGGAAAGGATGAACGTGTAAAACGACGGCCGTCCGGTAAGCAGGCCTGCTCTGAATTCATGCCATACAACCGCGACTTTTTTCTCTGAGTTAAACGTCCTGATCAACAGATAAATACCAAGGGTAAATAGGATCGCCCCAAACCCACTTGCTGCCATACCAAATATTGCAAAGATAGCCCAGACGATCAAGATCAGAGCGATAGGGAGGAAAAATTGTTTTTTTACTTTATCCTCATCAAGGAGTTTGATGATCCGATAATAGGTGTCTTCAATTTGTTTACTCTGTTTTACGTTCACTCGTTGAATCGAGGTGATCTTCAACCTTGATTGGATAATCGGAAGTATATGTTCATCCTCAGCACCATCACTGATAAGGATCGCGTCCTGTGCATTGGTCTCTTTGATGACGGAGTCAAGCTGGTCAGCGAGTTTCTGATCGGATTTTACGCCAACGTTGATATTCCCACATAAGGTTGCTATCTCGACATCTTTTTCTTCTTTTTTCAGGGACTCGTAAATGGAGATAGCAAAAAAAATCGCGTTCAAATCTGAATCCTCAGCGTCAGCAAGTCCAAGTTTATTCGCAGCATCTAAATTATTTTGGACTCCAATAATCGGGCTTTTCACCTGAGCCTTTCTACCAAAATCATCGTCACGATCAATATTAAGGATGAGAGTTTTCGCCATCGTTTTCAAAAATAATAACAATTACTGTATATAAACTTTTATAAGAATCAGGTCGTGCCTTAACGGTTTCACCAAAATCAAATATACCTCCATTCTATTCACGTGTCAGTATGCCCCTTGTCACCTTCAACTATAACGATTTCATCAACTTACTTGGCTATAAGATCTCAAAGGAAAAACTCATTGAAAAACTTCCGATGATAGGAGGTGATTTCAGCCATGTTACGGGTGATGAGATCAACATCGAGTTCTTCCCGAACAGACCCGACCTCACCTCAGTCGAAGGTATTGCACGTGCATCACGGGCGTTCTTCGAATTTAAGACAGGATTACAGATCTATGAGGCCGGAACTTCAGATGTCTCATTAACTGTGGATCCGTCAGTAAAAAAAATCAGACCGTTTGTCACCACAGCGTTAGTGAAAAACATTACCATGACCGATGAACTGATCGCATCACTCATGGGATTGCAAGAGAAACTTCACGTCGGGTTAGGGCGCAATAGAAAGAAGGTCGCTATCGGTGTCCATAACGCGGAACCGGTCACACCACCTTTTCTCTACAAGGCGGTTGACCCGGATGCCGTCTCGTTTGTCCCTCTCGCCAAAGATGAACCAATGACCCTGCGTGAGATCCTAAAAAAACATGAGAAAGGCGTTGATTATGCTCATCTCCTTGAGGGTTTTGACAAATACCCTTTGATTGTCGATGTCCATAACAACGTGCTGTCATTCCCACCAATCATTAATGGTAGTTTAACTGAGGTCACCCCGTACACAAAAGAGGTTTTTATTGATGTGACCGGGACTGATAGAAAGGCGATTAATTACGCGCTCAATATCGTGACGACCGCGCTTGCAGAGCGGGGAGGAACAATCTATCGAACCACGGTACTGGAAGATGGAAAGAAAATTGTTTCTCCTGATTTTACTGCGGTGAAACAAAGTGTATCGGTCGCTTTTGTCAATACAATTCTTGGGACACGATTCAAGGAAAAAGACGTCGTGACTTGTTTGAAAAAAATGGGGCATAATGCGGTTGATTCTGGAGATAGTAGAATCGCGGTGGAAATAGCCGCGTGGCGGTCTGATATCCTTCATGAGGTTGATCTTGTTGAGGATGTCGCGGTTGGGTTTGGGTTTGACCTGTTTGAGACTGATTTCCCAAAAGCGTTGACGTTTGGGAGGACAGTCCCGTGCCATAATCTCTTAGAAGGTTTACGAGGTATTATGATTGGTGTAGGTTTTAACGAAGTCACCACTTTCGTCATCTCTAACGAAGTGGATGAATTTAGGCGTATGGGACTGATAAAAGGGAAAATGGTTCTGATTGAAAATCCCATCGGCGAAGAGTATAGCGGGTTACGAATGAGTCTTTTGCCGTCGTTGTTGAAGCTTCTTCGGGAGAATAGGCATCATCCGCTGCCGCAGCAGATTTTCGAAGTTGGGGTCGTGGTCGATGAGCAGGCGAAAAACCGGCATCATCTGGCCGGCATGAAAATTGATGCGAAAGCCAACTTCACAGAATGCAAATCACTTGTTGAAACAGTGCTTCGAGAGTGTGGATACAAACCAGTAATCAAGGAGAAAACACATGCTGCATTTATTGAAGGACGATGCGCCAGCGTGTTGAAAAATGATACGGAGATTGGGGTGTTTGGAGAGTTGCATCCAAAGACGATTCAGGCTTTTGATCTTGAACATCCGATGATCGCATTTGAACTCGCTGCAGATCTTCTGCAATGAAAAGGAACCTCGTAGGAGAAACAATGCAGCCGGAGTATCGAACCAGCGCGGAGGAAACCTGGGATGCGATAGCGGAAAGTTTTGATACAACGCGGCAAAAACCATGGAAATTCTGCCTTGATTTTATTCGTTCTCTGAAAAACACTGATGTTGTAGCTGATGTAGGATGTGGGAACGGACGTCATCTTTTGCCTTGTGCGGAGAACTGTTCCCATGCGGTAGGAATAGATATTTCAGAGAAGTTGCTCAGAATAGTTCAAAAGAAACTCCCTAACAAAAGCATCGTTAATGTATCGCTGATTCATGCTGATGTTGTTCAGCTGCCGTTAGCAGATAACAGTCTTGATGCGGTCTTGTTTATCGCGTCGTTGCATAACATACAGGGAAAAGAACACCGTCGTCGTGCACTACAAGAGGTCGCCCGGGTGCTGAAACCAAATGGCGTTGCATTGATTAGTGTCTGGTCTCGTTGGCAGGATATGTACTGGAGGTATTTCATGAAACAATTCATTGTTCGTTCACGGGAATTTGGTGATATCGACGTGTTCTGGAGGCAGCATAACCTCAACGTCCCTCGGTTCTATCATCTGTATAGCAAAGGAGAATTTCTGCGGGAATTACGTGGTGCGCGTTTTAATATCCAGAGCCTTCAAAGCGTGAAAATCCATTCGAAACGCTTTCCCGATAATTATTTCGCGGTGGTGGAAAAAAGATAATTATTTAAAACGAATGGTATTAGCAACAGAGATCGGAAAAGGAATACTCATGGACATCATTGCGACGGAGAATCTTACGAAAACATTCGACGGGTTTACCGCAGTGGATCATATATCATTTTCTGTTAGGAAAGGTGAGGTTTTTGGGTTTCTTGGCCCGAATGGCGCAGGCAAGACAACGACGATAAAAATGCTGACGACCCTGTTATACCCAACGGAAGGTTCTGCAACCATTGCCGGGTTTGATATCTTAAAACAGCGGGCGGACGTCCGAGAAAACATTGGCGTTGTCTTCCAAGAACCAGCATTAGACACAGAGCTTACCGGCAGAGAGAACCTTGATTTTCATGCACGGATGTATGGGCTGTCACAAGATGTGAGGAAAAAACGGGTTTTAAAGTTACTCACACTGGTTGACTTACTGGATAAAAAAGATGTCTTGGTGAAACATTACTCCGGGGGAATGAAACGACGACTGGAGATCGCTCGGGGTCTGATGCATTCCCCGACGGTGTTGTTTTTAGATGAGCCAACCCTAGGGTTGGATGCACAGACCAGGCGGGCTATCTGGGAGTATATCAAACAGCTGAACAAGGATGAGAACACCACGATTTTTTTGACAACGCATTACATGGATGAAGCTGATTTTTTATGTGATCGTATTGGAATCATTGATCATGGGAAGATCCTGGTGATGAACACGGTTGATATACTGAAAAAATCTGTTGGTAATGATGTTATTACGTTATCGTGTTCCGATATTCAGAAACTTCAAAAACGGTTAGAACAGGAATCATGGATCAGTAAGATAACACCGCATGCTTCTTTTTTAACACTTGGCGTTGAGCGTGGTGAAGAAAAAATCCCGGCAATCTTCGATATCGCACGGACCGTAAATGTAACCATTTCTTCGGTGGATGTTCGCAGGCCAACTTTGGATGATGTGTTCCTCTACTATACCGGGCGAAGTATGCGTGAGCAGGACCATGAGGCTCCGCATAATGGAACAAAGAAACCTGCTCGATTTCGTCTGAGGTGGCAGAAGTAATGAATCAAAAAAATTATCAAGCCATCTATGTGTTGTGGCTTCGACAAATGAAACGGTTTCTGCGAGCGAAAAGCAGGGTTTTGACGACCATCGTTCAACCAGTGTTCTTCCTTTTCATCCTTGG
>Ga0315294_10008376_pt1 | contig 11365 bp, 7 predicted proteins | sample YL17G13_40_MG_FD_203626 | JGI IMG/M metagenome (GOLD analysis project Ga0315294, IMG submission 203626) | Sediment microbial communities from Yellowstone Lake, YNP, Wyoming, USA - YL17G13_40 | ecosystem: Environmental > Aquatic > Freshwater > Lake > Sediment | place: USA: Wyoming | collected... | reverse complement strand
TCATTGTCAATAAAGAGGCGGAAAGGCTTGAAAGATTTAAAGAGGCATTTCTGAAATTCGCCCGCGACACCAGCGTCTTCCCCTCAATCGAGAGGAATTTCACCGCCCTGATGGAAAACCCCGGTCTGCCGGGATGGAAAGGTCCCTATATAGAGGAAAAAACCCTGCCCCTACTTGACCGCTGGGGTCAGTCCCTGCGCTACACACTGAAAAAGAGCGCCCAGTCGGGCAACACCTTCGGCGAGATTCACAGCAATGGACAGGATAAGACCGACCAAAATGACCAGGTCGGCTCCGATGATATCCGCATCCTCATTCCCTATTACCAGCTCGGCTTGCCGCAATAGATGTGTCAGGGAATCAGAATTTGACAATGGTTACGCCCCCACCGCCCTCCTCAGGTAAGCCAAGGTGGTATTCCTTCACAGCGGGGTGATTGCGCAGATATTCATGCAGAGCGCGGCGGAGGGCGCCCGTCCCCACGCCGTGGAGGAGACTCACATAAGGCGCGTCTGCGAGCAAGGCATCGTTCAGATGTTTTTCAACCGCGGCAAGCATCTCATCCACCCTCATGCCGTGCAGGTTAAGTTCCAGATGGACATTTTCCTTTCGTGTATAGGAAACCCGTGGCATTTTCTGGCGTGGGGTTGCCTCCTCTTCAGGGATTCTCAGATTATGCAAGGGGGTAGTGACCTCCATCTCCCTGACAGTGATGAGTGCGGTGCCTTTTCCCCTGTCAATCTTTTTTATCTCCCCACACTCGCCTAACTGTGGGAGATAAACCGTCTGACCGTTCTTAAATTCCGATGGGTCAATGGCGCGGAATTTTGCCTCCTGGAGTTTCCGCTGTTCCTTGTAAACCGTCTGGAGTTCCTTTGTAATTGCCTGCCGCGCGGTGGTTGCCTCCTTGCGTGTGGGCAGATTGGCGATTTGTTTTTCAATGAACTCGCGCGCCTCGCTGAGGATTTTTTCCTTCGCCTCAAACATCTCCTCCGTGAGACGTTTTTCCTTCTCCTTCAGAAACTCCTGGAGCTCGCTGATGCGGTTACGCAGGACTTTTTGCTCTTCGACAAGCGTGGCAATCTCCCTTTTCTTCTCACCGATTTCCTTTTCCTTTCTCTGGAGAGACTCCACAATGTGGGAAAGGTCTGCCTCTCCTCTTGGGAGGAGTTCCGAGGCGCGCTTCAGGATATCGCGGGGAAGTCCCTCCCGATGGGCGATGTGAAACGCCTCGCTTGCGCCGGGGATATCCATCATTAACTGAAAAGTTGGTTGGTGGGTTTTTTCATCAAGGCGAAATGACGCATTGCGCGCACCGGCGAATTCATGCGCCCATGCCTTGAGCGGCGAGAGGTGGGATGTGGCGATTATGAGCGCGGCGCAACGGGATAATTTTTCAAGTATTCCCACCGCAAGCGCCCCGCCCTCGATAGGGTCGGTGGCAGTCCCGAGTTCATCAAGCAGGATAAGACTTTTCTCATTCGCCTCGCGCAGGATGCGGGATATGTTGCGCACATGGGCGGAGAAGGTGCTAACGCCTTCGGTGACATCCTGTGCATCGCCAATATCTGCAAACCATCTGCAGAAAAGCGGCAGGGAGCTGTCCGGGTAAGCCGGTATTGCCAGTCCTGCCTGCGCCATCATTGAAAGGAGTCCGATGGTCTTCAGGGCGGTGGTCTTTCCTCCGGCGTTGGGACCGCTGACCACAAGGACATTATCCTTTTTCCCCAGACGGAGTGTAAGAGGGACGGATGAATTCTTATCCTTCATATAAAGGAGGGGATGGTGGGCGCGCAGAAGATTCAGGGAACCTCCTTCTGTCATCTCAGGTATGGAGAACTGATACACATCGGCAAAATGCGCCCTGGCATGAAGGAAATCAAAATCACAAGCGAGGCGGGCATTCAGGCGCAGGGTCTCAAGATGGGAGCGGGCAGACTCGGTCATCTCTGCAAGGATGCGGTGAATCTCCACCTGAATCTTCAAGCGGATGGTGGCAAGGTCATTGGTGAGCTCCACGATTTCAAGCGGCTCTATAAAAAAGGTCTCGCCGCTGCCGGATATGTCATGGACAATGCCCCGCATCCGGCTCTTGGCGCCGGCGCGCACAGGCAGGACATAGCGCCCCCCACGCAGGGTATGATAATTATCCTGGAGGACATCCTGCGTTCCCCAGAAACGCATCTGGCGGTTAATCTCCTTCAGTATCCGCTCCTCGGCGGCGCGCTCCTGTTTATAAAGTTTCTTGAGTTCCGGCGAGGCATCGGGTCGGACATTGCCCTCATTATCAATCGCCGCACGGATGGACTTGGCAAGTTCAGGAATGGGCGTGAACCCGTTGAAGACATCATGGATGGCGGGGGCGCTTTCACGATGGCGTGAGACAAATTTCTTCAGTTCCCCGACGCTATCAAGGAATATGGCAAGGTCAAGGAGTTCCTGCCCTGAAAGAGAGACGCCGATGGAACCGAGTTTTTCCAGATGGTTGCGGAGGTCGCGAAGCCCTTCCACCGGTGCGCCATCCCCTTTTCCCATGATAAAAAGCATCTGGCGGAGGAGTTCCTGTTCCGCATGAATGGCGGCAAGGGATGTCAAAGGCAGTAAAGTGCGGAAGCGCTCCCTGGCGGTCTCTGTAAAGGCGTATTGCGCCCCTGCGATGAGAACCCTGTCAAATTCCAGAAGTGTCTCTGCGCTGCGTTCGATTGCAATATCCCTCCATCGGCAAAACTCATCACGCATGACAGATATAATGACTATGACTCCTCACACATCAAGGCAATAAAATACAGTAGTCTAACAAAAGATTCGTGAACTAAATTTAATGACAATATGAAACAAAGATGGGCATTATCCTGTCTATCCTGTCCATCCTTGTTATTTTTTCTTAACAGGGATAGGCAGGATGAGCAGGATATTTAAAAATGATTGTTGACACGCAGAAGAAACAATTACTATTATTAAATTTGTTATTATACGAGTTAATGTTGTAATTTATCAGTCCGCTCCCGTTCCCGTTGGAGGCGCTTGCCATGAGAATTTTTAAGGTTCTTTTTCAGGGAAATCGTCTGCTCTGTTACCTGAGTCTTCTTCTCCTCGGAATCATCCTGATAATCTGGCTGAGCATCAACAGGCGAAATCTGAAGGAATGCATTGAGAGTTACAAGGTTCGGAACCGCGAACTGGCAAAGGTGAAAGTGCTCCAGAAAAGGTTGAACGACCTTGAGGAGGAGAAGCGGTTCCTTGAAAGCGGCAAGGAGGAAAATGAGATTGCCGTTCGTAATCGTTTCAGGATGGCTCATCCCGGAGAACACATAGTCCTTGTAGAGCGTGAAGATTTAATCTCTCCCCAGAAGTAAAGCCCAAGTCCGAGAGTGCATCTCAATCCGAAATCCTATGACTTAAGAAACTGACGCGTTCTCATCAAGTCTTTACAAAAACGAATTTTTAAAAGCAAAAATGTCATACACAAAAATGCTTCAAAGACTACCCGGCTTTATATGGCCTCAAAACAGCGGCGTTTAAAAGTCCTATACAAGCCTGTATAATCATAGTCAGGCTTGGAAAATAGGAGGCTCAAAAATACCGGTTAAACGTCGTTCCTTTAAATCATCGTATATATATTCCTGGTGAGCACGTGCTGCTTTTTCCGCCTTTGCATTGTCCCGGCGTCCTTTTCCATCGCGCCGGAAGGGCGGCGAGTTTCGGCAGGAAGGATTCAGTCCCCTTTGGAAAGTTCGACCGGCGCGGCGTTCGGCATGGCTTGATAAAGGACAAACACGCCCTCTTGCTCGCCCCTCGCCGGGACACGCTGAAGTGTGTCTGCCTGCTTCACGCTCACCGATTTCCAGCCGGATGGAACATACGTCTTCAAAGTCAGCGGCAGAGCATAGAGGTTCGGGTCGAGGCTGTGGGTCAAAACTACTTTGATGCGCTCTCCCTCCATCGCCGAGCAGGCGCTCCCGTTCATTCGTTCGCGCATATACTTCGTCACATCCTGAAAAGTGGCGACCCATGTCCTGTCCTCATGTGCCTTGATATAAGAAAAAAAGCCTTTTATTTCCTCCCCTGTTTTCGGCTGATAGCCAATGCCGTCGATGCCGTGAAAGGTCAACACAAGCCAGATGTTGTCATGCGCCAAGCATACATCCACCCATGCCTTCATCTGGTCGAGCGTCGTGGAGGTTGTCGGTCCCCGCTGCCATTGCACATATTCCTTTTTCGCCAGGGTTGGGTCTTTCTTATTCCAGCGATTAATCTCTTCGAGGAAAGGTTCCGGCATGCGGTTGCGGGTTGCGCAATAGAGGGACAGAGCGCAGTTCATCACTCGCTTGTTCTCTGACCCATGAGGACACTCGGCTGAAAAGGCATGTTTTGTGCCAAGCTGATTCAGCAGTTCCTCCCGGCTCTTTTCCAGCTCATATCGCAGGTTGAGGTCATCGCAAATGGCGGGCTGAGGATGGGTGATTGAATGGCTTCCGAACTCATGTCCCTGCGACGCAATCCTGCGCAACTCGTCCCATGAAATGTCCACCGTGGGATTGTCATAAGCGACCTTCGGGTCGAGGGGTTTCATTTCGCCCCGACGTATCTTAGCGTAAGCATCGTCGATTTCGCGATATGCTTCATCGAATTTGCCCAGTTCAAAGAGGTCGCCTGCCCGGGTGTGACATTCACGGGCGCCTTCATAATCCAGATAGCGAAGCGCGGTCGCCCGTTCGAAAAAGTTTCCTTTGTTGATAGGCATCTTTGCAGATTCCTTCAGGATATCCTCAACCGGGCGTCCCAGAAATTTGCCCTGGAATTTCGAACCGGTAATGTCGCCTGTCACGATGAAAAACGTCGCCTTGAATCCCATCTCATTCATGATAGGCAGAGCGACCCGAAACTGATTGATGGTTCCACCGTCGTAGGTGTTAGAAACTGCCGTGGTTTTTCCGTTCTGCCACTTCATGATTTCAGTGTGCCCGACTCGCGGTTTCTGCGCCATGGCGGGGAGATGGGATTGTGTTTGAGCCGAGGAGCAGCCGACCAGGAAGAACGATAGAAACAAGAATGACTTTTGAATAAACATTAAATATCTCCTGAAAATAGAAAATCCTTCCAGACCAGTAACAGTTACATTTATGGCGCACCATCACATCTGGCAAGCGGAAAACGTCTCGTTCACGAGCACCCCGAAGGAGATGCATCACCTCAACCTCTGTGGGCGCGCACCTTCAGATATGGATACGCCGGGCAATGGGAAGGACATAAAACCAGCCTTGTGCCGTCCTGCCAATAAACAGGGCGGACCCAACCACCGCTCAGCCAAACCGTTAGATGGAGCATGGCTAATACCTAAAGGAGGATAAAATGGGTTGAAACATGGGCGCAACTCACAAATTCGTGAGTTGCACTCCAATTCCTATCCAAAAATATTTGAAATATTGACAGGATTAACAAGATTTATATTCTTTCTCATCTTGTAAATCCTGTCTAATAAATCCGCCTACGGCGGATAAATTCTCAGATAATAATGAGTAAGAATCTACAGAATTCAAAATTACTGTTGACACATATGACTGAGCGGCAATATAAAGATTTTCGCTTTTTATGGCTGTGGGAAAAGGTCATTGAAAGTCGATTTTGACGCGGGGTGGAGCAGTTGGTAGCTCGTTGGGCTCATAACCCAAAGGTCGACGGTTCGAATCCGTCCCCCGCTACCAAATCAAAAAACGCGAGGCGGTTGGACGCTTAATGAGTCCAATCGCCTCCTTTTCTCATCTCACGTATGCCCGGTTCGTGGCGGTGTAGCTCAGCTGGTTAGAGCATGCGGCTCATATCCGCAGTGTCGAGGGTTCGAGTCCCCCCACCGCTACCAATTTTTTTCACAATTCGCACAAAACGCAATCAACGCACTATCTGCATCTCGCACGGAAATCCTACCTCTTTTCCTCGATGACCTCCTCATCATTTTCCTCCGCCTGTTTTGAGAAGGGACTTGGTTTGAGCGAGGGTCTTTCCACAGGCTTGGCAGGTGCCAGCGTTTTTTGACCCTTTAGCGGTACCTGTATTTTCAACTCCAATTGATTTTGAGGCGCGCCGGGCAAGACTCGCTCACCCTCCCGCCCCCTCTCATTATACCGCCAGTCCCTGAACTCTAAGTCCCATTCCTTCCGATATTCCATCCACAAACTGGAACGGGAGGACTGAAGATAAGCGGTGATGGTATCCGGAGAATTTTCATCAACATAGACGGAGCGCACCCAATCATAGTATCCCTTTTTCCGCATCCTCACCTTATGCGGACCGTAGGAAAGCTTGATATTCTTTGAAGATTTTCCGTAATACTGCCCATCGATGTAAAGGTCGGCGTTATCGGGCACGGAGCGGAACTTGATTTTCTGGGTGCGCGCAGGGTCAATATAATAATGTTCATCATCGCCCAGCCAGCGGGGACGGACATAAAAGGAGGTGTAGCTCTCAGCATATTCACGGATTTGTGGGCGCGGGATGACGGGACCGGGGACAATGCTGAGTTTGCCCGGTTTTGAAGGGGGGCGTCCCTCTCTTGGCTGAATGGGCTGGGGCTGTTTTTCCTGAGTTTCAATCTTCAGACGAAAACCATCCACTCCGCCCGGAAGGAGCGGAAAGGGTTCATGGGGGGCAAATCTCTCAAATTCTCTCATAAAGCCATATCGCTCTCTCACAGCAATCGCCCGCAGATATTCGCGCCCCGCCGGACCGGTCACCTCAAAGTGGTAGTTTCCGCCAGGGATGGAATATGAGCCGGCCCGAACAAAATTGTCATTATCGTAATAATTCGGGAATATCATGCGAGTGACGCCATCGGTGTCGATATTGAAGACATAAATGAAGCAATCCTTGTTGACGTTGAAAAATATGTTGATGTTATCACCGATGAAACAGGAGGGGCTTTCCGTCCAGATGCCGACCTGCAGGTCATAATTGGGCGTGACAATGATGGAGCGTCCGCGACCCTCCGTGACCTTCCGCGCTTCAAGGGACATCGGTTCCCTTGCAGACGCGGAGACACTCAGCACACAAGCGACAGCGAGGAGTGAAAGGGTCACCCAATGGATTTTATTCAGTTTCCTCATGGCGCGTCTCCTTTCTTTAAAAAACTCTAAATATTTCTTAATGCCAGACTCATGCCAAACATAAGTCATCCATTTTCATAAATCCACAAAAAATATCCGGATTTTCACCTGTATTTTTTCCGTCATACTGTTTTATTATCATACAACCGGCTTACACTCGTTGCCATGTCACTGAAGGCTTTTCAGCTTTTCTTCTAAGTCGAAGAGTTCGTCGCGGTAGCGTACGGCTTTTTCGAACTCAAGGTCGCGGGCGGCATCAAGCATCTTTTTCTTGAGCGTTTCAATACGCTTTGCAAGCCTCACGGGGTCTTTGAACTCAACCTTTTCTAAAGCCCTTCCCTCAAGCGAGACGGTGACGTAATCCTTTTCATAGATGCTTTCGAGGATGTCGGTTATCGCCTTTTTGATGGTTGTGGGGGTAAGTCCATGCTCTTCATTGAATTCCCTTTGAAGTGCGCGGCGTCTGCTCGTCTCCTCGATGGTCTCATGCATGGATTGTGTCACGACATCGCCGTATAAAATCACCGTGCCTTCCACATTGCGTGCGGCGCGACCGCAAACCTGGATGAGCGAGCGCGTGGAGCGCAAAAATCCCTCCTTATCGGCGTCTAACACCGCCACGAGCGAGACCTCCGGCAGGTCAAGCCCCTCGCGCAGAAGATTTATGCCGATTAAGACATCATAATCCCCGCGGCGCAGGTCGCGCAGGAGTTTTGTGCGCTCTATGGTATCAATCTCCGAGTGCATGTATTTTGCGCGCACGCCCAGTTCGCCGTAATAATCCGTGAGTTCCTCCGCCATGCGCTTGGTGAGCGTGGTGACAAGAACTCGATGGTTATCGGCAACGCGCCTCCTGATTTCAATAAGGAGGTCATCCACCTGGTTTGACGCAGGATGCACAATGATTTCCGGGTCAATGAGCCCGGTTGGACGAATCACTTGCTCCACGACAACGCCACCCGCTTTTTCAATCTCATATTCAGCAGGCGTGGCGGAAACGAATATTGTCTGGTTCATGCGCTTCTCGAACTCCTCATATTTCAGCGGGCGGTTATCGAGGGCGGAGGGGAGGCGGAAGCCATATTCCACAAGGGTCAGCTTGCGGGTGCGGTCGCCTTTATACATCCCGCGCGCCTGCGGAACGGAGATGTGGCTTTCGTCAATGAAGAGGAGATAATCCGGGGGGAAGAAGTCGAGGAGTGTGAAGGGCGGCTCTCCGGGTTTTCGCCCCGTGAGATGGCGGGAATAATTTTCAATGCCGGAGCAGTATCCCATCTCCTCAATCATCTCAAGGTCGTACATGGTGCGCTGTTCAAGGCGCTGAGCCTCAAGCAGTTTGTTAGCGGCGCGGAGTTCCTGCAGCCGCTCACGGAGCTCCTCACGGATTGATTCAATGGCGCGTTCAAGTTTGGGGCGTCCAATTACATAATGGGATGTGGGAAAGAGGGCGACGCGGTTCATACTGCGCCCCTTCTTACCGAGCAGGGGGTCAATCTCCCAGATGGAATCTATCCGGTCGCCTGAGAATTCGATGCGGACGGCGGTGCGGGTCTCATAAGCGGGAAAGACATCCACCACATCTCCACGGACGCGGAATGTCCCGCGGAAAAAGTCAATGTCGTTGCGCTGATACTGGAGTTCAACAAAGCGGCGCAGGAGGTCATTGCGCTCCGTCCTCTGCCCCTTTTCAATGAAGAGCACCATCTGGCGGAAATCCTCCGGCGAGCCTATGCCGTAAATGCAGGAGATGCTTGCCACGATTATGACGTCACGCCGTTCAAGGAGTGACTTGGTGGCGGCGAGACGGAGCTTATCAAGCTCATCATTGATGGAGGAGTCTTTCCCAATATAGGTGTCCGTGACGGGGAGATAAGCCTCCGGCTGGTAATAATCATAATAGCTGACAAAAAACTCCACGGCGTTATGTGGAAAGAGGTTTTTAAATTCGCGGTAGAGCTGGGCGGCGAGGATTTTATTGGGCGCAAGCACGAGGGTCGGGCGTTCGCATTGTGCAATCACATTTGCCATGGTAAAGGTCTTGCCGCTCCCCGTAACGCCGAGAAGGACCTGCCATTTGTCGCCGCGCTCCAAATCCGCCACGAGTTTCTCAATCGCACGGGGCTGGTCACCCTGCGGAGTGAACTCTGTCACCAGCTCAAAATCAGACATTTTTCACCACACCGATATTGACATGAGTATGTATCATGGACTTACATATTACCCACCTATGAGTAAAGAAAACTTTTCAAATCTCTTTTTCAGCATTGTGATGCCGAACTGGAATGGTGCGGAGTTTGTGGCGCGTGGAATCTCTTCGTTGCTCCTTTCCGCACGCGCCACAGGCAAGCCCTTTGAAATGATTATCGTGGATGACGCAAGCACGGACGCCGCCCCGCGCATCATTGCCGGCACGTTTCAGGATGTCCGGCTTTTGATAAATGAGAAAAATCGCGGATTTGGCGCCAGTGTGAACCGGGGGGTGAATGCCGCAAAGGCTCCCATCGTAATACTTGCGAACAACGACCTTGTGGTGAGGGAGGATTTTGTTCCTCGCCTGCTGGAGCACTTTGAGAACGATGCGGAGGGGAAAATTTTTGGCGTCAGCGCGCGCACGGTGAACTGGACGGACGGCGCACCGAATCATCTGAATATGAGCGCCCACTTTTCACGCGGTCTTATCGAACTTGATTATAAGGACTCGCCGGAGTCCGCGCCCACGCTCTTTATCCAGGGGGGCGCATGCGCCCTGCGGCGGGATGTCTTCATCACACTCGGCGGATTCTCGGCGATTTACAAGCCCGCATACTGGGAGGACTATGATATCTCCTACCGCGCCGCAAAGATGGGTTATAAACTGATATATGAACCGAGAGCCCTCGCCTATCACCTCGGCAAGGTCTCGCTCATGAAGGTCCTGGGAAAAGAGGGCGTCAATAGCCTGACATCACGGAATTATTTTCTCTTCACCTGGTTGAATTTGACAGACCGCTCACTCCTGACGCGCCACTTTTTATCCCTGCCATATCACCTCTTCCGCGAGATAATCTCCGGCGACGAGATGCGTCTGACAAAGGGATTTTTCAAGGCGGCGCCAAAACTCCTGCAGGTAATGAAGATGCGGCGAAAAAGGACATGCGCCACTCTTGTCCCCGATAAAACCCTCCTCCGCTGTCAGCCCCTCAACGAATCCGCCACCAATCATTAACCCTCGTTGGGAAATATACAATCAACAGGCAGAGATTTAAAATTACAGCCTCTCGAATTTCTCTAATTTCATGGGGATTGACCCCATTATTCTTCTTAAGTTTCTTCTATCTTCTCTTCTTTGACGTCTATTTCGCTTGGCAATCCGCCAATTGCACCGATTATTAAATATGGCATCCATTGAACAGGAAGTATATTTATAAAAAGAAAAAGCATCACCAAGCAAAAATATTTCCATAGAAAACGTTCTGTTTCTCTGAATAATGTTTTAATCATTTTTGATAATTTTTGAAACATACAAGGACTTACTCTCGTATTGGCAAAAATACTTTATGAACTCTATCCGGGGATGAAGAAAAACCAAGATTTTTATACATTTCTTTTATTTTTTCATCCCATCCGTTTTCACCATTTTTAAATTTGGGGCAATAATCACCCTTTTTTAATCCTTTTCCATGATCACCTATAAAATAGATATATACCAATCTTGTAGGAATTGTATGCTTGTTCAAAAAATACAATGTGCAGAGCCGATTAGCAAATTGATAATATATGTCGAGCCAATTCTCTTCAATATCAGTATTGGGAGATAATATTCCTTTATAGTATTCTATAGTTTTATTAATCGCTTTTTTAATTTGGGGCAATCCCCCCTTTTCTTTAGCTCCGCATTTAGATTGTATTGATCCTAATTCACCCACATGAGACTTGGCTTCCACTAAGATTATTTCTCTTTTTTTGTCAACTTCAGCAATTCCAACAGCATCCCAATTCATCTGAGTTCCTGTTTGTGGCCAAAATTCTTTCCATTCTTCTTTTAGATTTTTGAAAATCTTATCGTCGAGAAAATCCAACCCCTCTAATTCAGAGTCACAAAATACTTTTTTGTTATCGTTAAATTTGAAATCAAGCCAATCTAAAATTTTAATCTCTTTCTTTGGTTCATCCATTTTAATAGCTTCTTCAACATGCTTATTAAGTAAATGTCTATGACGACCTAAAAATCGTAATAGATGCCATTCACTCCCATAGCCACGTTCAATTGTTCCCATTTCCCGGTC
>Ga0315294_10008375_pt1 | contig 11365 bp, 11 predicted proteins | sample YL17G13_40_MG_FD_203626 | JGI IMG/M metagenome (GOLD analysis project Ga0315294, IMG submission 203626) | Sediment microbial communities from Yellowstone Lake, YNP, Wyoming, USA - YL17G13_40 | ecosystem: Environmental > Aquatic > Freshwater > Lake > Sediment | place: USA: Wyoming | collected... | reverse complement strand
TTCCCATCGTTGGTCACATCATTATCGAGACGGAAAGAGGCGTTGGCGGCGCAGGCCTGCTGGCGGAACTCGTCCGCCGTTGCCGGCGGGCTATCAAAGCCAAGTTCGTGAGCCCAGGTCTCGTTGTAGAATAGGAAACGGGCAGAACGCTGCGCCGGAAGACCCAACTGTTTCCCATCGTCATTATCCTGCGCCCAGAAAATGGACGGAATGTCAGCGATGGCATCCTTTCCCAGGCCCCAGCTCGGGTCGTTGAGATATGGATTGAGGTCCACGACCGCGCCGGAGGCGGCCCAGGTCAACGTCTGCTCGGGCAGGGAGGCCAACAGCTCGGGCGTTTGGCCGGAGTCCAGGGCGGCGTTCACGGCGTCGAACAGAGCCGTGTAATCGCCGCAGCCGGTCGGTTTGACGAGGATGCCCCACTCGTTGACGGCGTTGAACTGGGCGACCTGATTGGTGAACACATCATAGGCCGGCCCGGCGAAGGCGTGCCAGACCTGGAGGCTGAGGCCGTGTAACGAGGCCGGGTCCACGCCGATGGACGGGGTCGGGGTCGGCGTAAGGGTGGGAGGGGAGGCGTGCGTCTCGGTAACGGCGGGCAGGTCCGGGGTCGAGGGGAGCGTCGGGGAGCCCGGGCCGCAGGCGGAAAGCAGCAGCGCGGCGAACAGGAACGAGGGGAGGGCGCGGGTCAGTCGCATGGTCAGCTAGAAGGTCACGAAGGGAACGGGGGTCAGGACGAGCAGGAAAATGACCAGAATCAGCACCGCCAGGGCTTTGCGGGATGGGTCGAGTTGAGTGATCTGGTCGAGCGGCTCGGCGTGGAGGCGGCCCAACAGGAATATGATAAAAGCCCACAACCACCAGCCGCTCCAAAAGAAACCCAGCAGCACGGTAGCAACCAGGATGACGGGCACGATGATATTGACGCGTTTCCCAAACACGGTAAAGATCACGTGCCCGCCGTCGAGCTGGCCGGCCGGGATGAGGTTCAGGAAGGTGACGAGCAGCCCGGCCCACCCGGCCATGGCCACCGGATGCACCATCACGTCCCTGCCGCCGACCGGGATGGGGCTGCCGGTGAAAAAGTAGCGGATCCAGTAGAGCAGGGGCGGCAGATCGTAGTGCAGCGGGGAGGGGAGGAGCTCGCCTTTGACGAGGTATTTCAGCCCAAGGTAGAGGAGAGAATTGCCTTCCAGCGTGTTGTCGTCGGGGCAGGAGTAGGTATCCTCGATATTGGCGGTGTTGGGGCAGACGTCCGGGTCGGTAGCAGTCTTGGTGTAATAAGTATTCTGCGTAGTCTCCACTGGGGAAAGCGCCAGCCCAAGGATGAGCACCGGGATGGCAACCACCAGCCCAGCCACCGGACCGGCCACGGCCAGGTCGAACAAGGCACGCTTGTTTTTAGGGAGCGATTTCAATTGAATAAAAGCGCCCATGGTCCCCAATGGCGATAGAGGAAAGGGGATGAAAAACGGCAGTGAGACCGCCGCGCCGCGCGCCCGCCCGACGAAATAGTGCCCGAACTCGTGCGCCAGCAGGATGGCCAACAAGCTGACGGCGAACGGCCAACCGACCCACAGGTGAGCAACCAGTGTCCAGATCTGGCCGAGGGCATCGTTCGGGAGGGGGCCACTATAGCTGTATATAGCCCCGACGAACATCACGCTCAAGACGGTCAGGGCGAACAGCAGGACGTTAACCCAGACGCGCCCCGGTTGGGGGTGAAGGGTGCCGCGCACCAGCAGAATGGTCTGGCGTCCGTCTTCGAGGCGGAAGAGCGGGGTGATATCGTAGGGGCGCAGAGCCTCGGCCAACTGGTCGTAGGCCTCGACAGAGTCACGCAACAGTTCGCCCCGGTAGCGCAGGAAGTAACCCTGCTTGGGGTCGCCATGGGTGAGCTCGTCCACGCGGAAGAGGCGGGAGACGATGGAGGTCAGAACTTCAGAATCGGGTAGAGTCATAGCATACCTTTAATGGACCGCGGACGGATAGAATGGACGACGGTCTACGGTCTGTCGTCCATCGTCCAAAAGGATAGGCGGGAGTGGATGGGTGTCGAACCCACCGCGGCCCGCAACGCGACCCGCCGCCGGTTTTGAAGACCGGGAAGCCCTCCGGGACCTAACCACTCCCGGCGATAAGGATACCCGAAGGGGACGGGATTTGCAAGTTTTTAACGGGATTACCCGTGGGGGCGACCCGCCTGGGGCTCATTTTCGCCATTTCTGACGAGTGTATTGACCAAAATCAGGTGGCTTTCGGCCCCGAAGGGTCGCCCCTACCTTTTCAAACGTGCGGGAACTTTCCTGCTGCATCCATGACCACTGGCCCATGCCCAGAGCAGACAATGCGCGCCCCGAGGGCGGCCTGTTTCCGCACGGATTCGTCCGATTTCGGCTGGTCCCAGGTGTTGGCCCCACGCGAGCCGCGCAGCCCGGTTTCTTCCGACACGATTGAATCGCCCACGAACAGGATGCCGGCAGACGGAGCGAAAAACGAAAGATGGCCGGGCGTGTGGCCGAATGTCTCCAGGATGTGCAACCCGCCTAACACGGGGAATGTCTGGCCGTCGGCCAGGAACTCGTCCACCTGAACGGGAGCGGCTCTGAACATGCGACCCATTCCCCAGTAGAGGAATTTCGCGAAAACGTTGCCTGGCTTGAGCTTCCGCGAGGGACGCCCGACGGCCATGGCAGCGGCTTCGATGGCATGGGCATAGACATGCGCACCGGTCGCGGTTTGGAGCGCAGCCAGTCCGCCCACATGGTCAAAGTCGGCGTGGGTGATGAGGATACGTTTCAAGTCTTTCAGCGTATATCCCAGGCCAGCTATGTAGCGCAGGATTTTCTTGTGGCTGCCAGGCAACCCGGCGTCGATCAGGGTCAGTTCACCGGAGTCAATAATCAAATACGGATTGGCGATGATGCCGGGGATGAGGTGAACATTGGGGGTGATTTCCATACATTTGTCTCCTTCGGCAGCGAGAAGCAGCATCAAGAAGTTTATTGGAGTATATCCTGAAAACAACTGCTGGCAGCGATGTTCTTTTCCCTGCCCGTGGCAAGCCCAAAACCGGACTGGCGATCAACTGGATAGCCGTGGGCATTTGGTAAACCGGCCGGTAAGGAGCTCAACGACTATCGGACAAAGTTGATAGGTCGTGATTTATCTCCACCGGCCTCAATTCAAGAACATCCGTGCGGATTCTACCGTGTGGTAGAATCAATTCCTATGGAAACTAAGCTGGGCAAACTTCCCCCGCCTCCGGGCCTGGTCGCCTCCCTGGCAGGGGGCTTCGATTCCGTCGCCGGCCATGTCCTGATTATCCTGCCACCCGTGTTGCTCGACCTGTTCCTGTGGCTCGGTCCGCACTTGCGCCTGAAAGATTTTCTCCAGCCATTCATTGACCGCCTCCCGTCGCTGGCAGGCGCCTTCCCATCCAGTTTTACAGACGTGGCGGCGGTCCAGCAAGCCTGGCTGGGCTTCGCCAACCAGTTCAACCTGTTCATCATCCTGCGCACCTTCCCGGTTGGGGCGACGAGCCTGTTGAGTTTCCAGGTACCCGGTCAAACCCCGATAGGAGCGCCGGTGAGTTTCGATGCGGGTTCATTTCTAGGAATTCTGGGCTGGGTTTCGGTGCTGATTTTTACCGGCTGGCTGATCGGCGCGCTGTACTACTACTGGATCTCCAATGTGGCGCTCAAACCGGAGGCACACTCGTTCTGGAAATCTGTAAAACAGACGATTCTCCTTTCGTCCATCTGGCTGGGTTTGTTGTTCCTGCTCGGTGTGCCGGTTTTCTTGTTAATATCCCTGGTAACGTTCCTCAGTCCGTTCCTGGGCCAGATTATGTTATTTGCGGGCTCCTTGCTGCTGATCTGGCTGGTGATGCCGGTCTTTTTCTCGGCGCACGGCATTTTTGCTCTGCAACTGGATGCCTTCCGCGCCATCCTGAACAGCCTGCGCATGGTGCGATTCACCCTGCCCAATACCGGATTATTCCTGATGGCGTTCGTGCTCATCAACCAGGGTTTGAACTTCTTGTGGAATACCCCTCGGCAAGACTCGTGGTGGATGCTGGTCGGCATCGCCGGGCACGCCTTCGTCTCGACCGCGTTGCTGGCAGCCAGTTTTATATACTATCGTGATATCAATGCCTGGTTGAAAGTCGTCTTCGAGCAACTCCAGCAACAGGCAACCTCGGCGAAGGCTTGACCTGCCCCACCCCCTCCCCGACCCTCCCCCATTCCTGAATTGCGGAATGGGGGAGGGTGGCCGGAGGCCGGGTGGGGTAAAGAGGTCGAAAGGATTATATGGCAGTCAACAGCTCATACAACGCAAAAGACATCCAGGTCTTGGAAGGACTGGAAGCTGTCCGCCGCCGCCCCGGTATGTACGTGGGCGGTACAGACATCAAGGCGCTGCATCATCTCGTCTACGAAGTGGTGGACAACTCGATTGATGAAGCCCTGGCCGGGAGCTGCAGCCGCATCGAGATCACCATCCACCTCGATTGTTCCGTCACCGTGATCGACAACGGGCGCGGCATCCCGGTGGACATGCACCCAACCGAGAAGAAGTCGGCCCTGGAAGTGGTCATGACCAAACTGCACGCGGGGGGTAAATTTGGCGGTGGTGGCTACAAGGTCTCGGGCGGATTGCACGGGGTGGGCGTCAGCGCGGTGAATGCACTTTCGGCCTGGTGCGAGGTGGAAGTCAAGCGCGACGGACAGGTCCACTTCCAGCGCTACGAACGCGGTTACCCGAAGGAACCGGTCAAAGTCATCGGCAGGGTGAAAAAGGCCGAAGACACCGGTACCAAGACCACGTTCAAGTTCGACCCGCTCATCTTCACCGAGAACCTGGAGTTCCGCTTCGACACCCTGACCCAGCGCTTCCGCGAGATGGCCTTCGTCACACGCGGCACGACGATTTACTTCCTGGACGAGCGCTCCAACCGCGAGATGACCTTCTATTTCGAGGGCGGCATCACCTCCTTCGTCCGCTACCTGAACCGCAACCGCGAGACCCTGCACCCGGTGGTCTACGTCGAAAAAGAGATCGAGGGCATCGGCATCGAGTGCGCCGTGCAGTACACCGATGCCTACACCGAGTCGGTCTACGCGTTCGCCAATACCATCAACACGGTGGACGGTGGCACACACCTGACCGGGATGCGGGCGGCCCTGACGCGCGTGGTCAACGATTATGCCCGCAAGAGCGGCTTGCTCAAGGATGCCGACCCGAACTTTTCCGGCGACGATACCCGCGAGGGTCTCACCGCCATCGTCAGCATCAAACACCCCGACCCGCAGTTCGAGTCGCAGACCAAGGTCAAGCTGATGAACCCCGAAGTGCAAACCTACGCCACGCAGGTGATTGGCGAAGCCTTCGGGACCTTCCTGGAGGAGAACCCGCAGGCCAGCAAGGCTATCATTGCCAAGTGTCTCACCTCCGCCCGCGCCCGGGATGCGGCCCGCAAGGCGCGTGACCTGGTCATCCGCAAATCCGCGCTGGAGAGCCTGACCCTGCCCGGCAAACTGGCCGATTGCTCCGAACGCGACTCGTCTAAAACCGAACTCTACATCGTGGAAGGTGACTCGGCCGGCGGCTCGGCCAAACAGGGCCGCGACCGCCACTTCCAGGCCATCCTGCCGTTGCGCGGCAAGATCTTGAACACCGAACGCGCCCGCCTGGACAAAATCCTGGGTAATAACGAAGTCAGGGCGCTCATCTCGGCCCTGGGTACCGGCATCGGCGACAACTTCGACCTGACAGGTCTGCGCTACGGTCGCATCATCATCATGACGGATGCCGACGTGGACGGCAGCCATATCCGCACCCTGCTGCTGACCTTCTTCTTCCGCTACATGCCCACGCTGATTGACGACGGCCACCTTTACATCGCCCAGCCGCCGCTCTACCGCCTGGCTTACAAGAACCAGGTCCATTACGCCTACAATGATGCCGACAAAGACAAGCTGCTCAAGAGCCTGGGCGTCAGCCCCGACAAAGTCAGCCTGTCACGCTACAAAGGCCTGGGCGAAATGAACCCGTCGCAACTCTGGGAGACGACCATGAACCCGGTCAACCGCACCCTGCTACTGGTGACGGTGGACGACGCCGCCGAAGCCGACCGGACTTTCGACATGCTGATGGGGGACGCGGTGGACCCGCGCAAGCGCTTCATCCAGACGCACGCCAAAGCCGTGAGGAATCTGGATATTTAGTAGCTCACCTTCACTGGTGCATATGCACCAGCGCAGGCAAGCGTGAGCTACAATTTTTGGGAAGAATATCGGAAGTGAAAATGCCAGAGGGAGAAACGCCGCGAACTGACGGGGACTTGTAGTTCACACTCCCGGATGCAAGTATAATTGCATCAGGAGCTGTCATGAAGCCCGATTTCGAATGGGAGCCTGAAAAAGCAGAAAAGAATGTTCGCAAGCATGAGGTGAGCTTCGATACATGAAGAAAAATTCTATCAAGAAGCAGGATGATTACGAATTGCGGGAGGAATATGACCTCTCGAAAATGACCGTTTTACCCAGAGGCAGATTTGACCCACAGCGCAGGTTAGGGACGAATGTCGTCGTTCTCGAGCCGGAGATTGCAAAGGCTTTTCCAAACGATGAGGCCGTTAATGAAGCCCTGCGGTTGATCATGAGGGCCACGAAATTTCCACAGCGGACGGCGCGGCAGGTACGCTGAGACCGGGCGAAATGAACCCGGTCAACCGGACCCTGCTGCTGGTGACGGTGGACGACGACGCCGTCCCCTTCGCACCCTTCGGGTGTACCCTCCGGGTATGATATACCCTCCGGGTATGATATACCCTCCGGGTATGATATGCTGCGCGAGGGATGCTTCCCCTTCCCCTGCGGGGACCTTCGGCGGGGACGATGTCGCGAAAGCCGACTGGACCTCTTGTGCCACGAAGTGGTATCGACATGGCTTCGACAAGCTCAGCCCAACGGCTGATGGGGGACGCGGTGGACCCCCGTAAGCGCTTCATCCAGACGCACGCAAAGGCGGTGAGGAACCTTGATATTTAGAAAAAACGCATGTCACCACATCTCAAGCACGATCTGTTGCATAATGAAGTTTTCCGGTTGGATGAGTTGAGAAAGGAGCAAGAAAATGGCTAAGAGGACTGAGGACGAACTCCGCGATGTTCTGGATGAAGCTGCGCAGGAAATCGCGCGCATGTACGATAACCCGCGCTCGTGGCAGTCATGGCTGGTCTATTTGCTGGAGCGGCTGGAAAAACAGGCGGTGGATAATTCCGCCCACATGGAAGCCTTCAAGGAAATGTTAGCGGCATTACAGGATGAATTGAGGAACCGGTTGAAAACCGGTGGGTGGTAAACGCAGAAACCGGTCAGTCCGTGCGATGGCCAGGCTTTGGTCGGTGTCCGGCGACGCGGCCGTCCCCTGCGCACCCTGCGGGTATGCTGCGCGAGGGATGCTTCGCGAAAGCCGACCGGACTTTCGATATGCTGATGGGCGAGGCGGTGGACCCCGCAAGCGCTTCATACAGACCCACGCCACTGCGAAGCCTCCTGTAGGGAAAGCGGTCAGGAATTTGGATATATGAAAATTATCGTAACAATTAACATAATCATGGGGGGCTGGTTAAAAATCCTTAATGTTGTAATGCGTACTCCAAGAGTATAATAATTGCGAAACTTGTTAACCGGCTTACTCCCTGAAAATACTCTCATTCTCATATTCCAAGGAGGGACGATGAATAAAAAGGGGTTTTTTGCTCTGGCGGTTCTGGTTCTGGTCGTCCTGGCCTGCACATTCACCCCTGTCACGACCCCCACCGCTCAACCGACCGCAGGCGGAGGCGGTAACGGCCAGCAGATCGTTCCCACTTCACCGAGTATCCCCGATGCCACTTCCAGACCAACTGTGTCAGCTACTGGTATCTCTGGGATTCTGGATTATGAGGCCGATCCGATCTGGGGCCCGACCGACCTGCAACGTGGCTTCTCTCCGGACCCCCGCGTCGTAGGCCTGGGATCAGATGGCTTCGTTGACACTTCGGCTACCAACCTTGCATGCGGGTTCACCACGAATGCCCCAACATTTGCCTTCAACTTGAGCGGTGGTGCTTCAGAGGGATTCCTGCGCATCTATTTTGTATCTTCTGATGCTGGAATGGACACTACGCTGATTGTCCACACGCCAAATCAGGAATGGATATGTGGGGATAATTCATCAAATGGCAATGGGGCGGATCCGGTTATCGATATTGAATATGCCGCCTCGGGTAAATATGCTGTCTGGGTTGGCACGCAACAGAGCGGCACCAGTGTACTGGGTATGCTGAACATCACCCAATCAGCTGCCAATACCCCGTAAACACAAAGTTGACCTGCCTCTGCGCGGCAAGATTTTAAATACCAAGCGTGCCCGGACGATGCCACCGTCCCCTTCGCACCCTTTGGGTGTACCCTCCGGGTATGATATGCTGCGCGAGGGATGCTTCCCCTTCGCCCCCTACGGGGATGCTTCGCGAGGGACGATGTCGCGAAAGCCGGGCCGGGCGTCCCTCGCCGGTGCGCAGGCGCGGGGTCGTCTCGATGATGCTGGAGTGGAGCATCCGCCGCTGGAAGTTATGCTTGTCCAGCTTCTCGTCCAGGACGATCTCGTAAGTATGCTGCAGTTCGGACAGGCTGAACTCGGCGGGCAGGAGCTGAAAACCGACCGCGCTATATTCCAGTTTGTAGCGCAGGCGGCGCAGGGCATAAGTCAGGATATCAGGATGGTCACCGGCCAGTCCCGGCAAGTGCGCCACCGGGAACCAGCGCAGCGTCCGGCCGGGCAACAGGTGCGCCTCGGCCGGGATGAGTGCAAAATAGACCACGCTGACCGCCAGGCGTTGCGGACTCCCGTAGGTATAAAGCTGTTCGAGATAGGTCTCGCGGCGGTCAATCAATTTCGCCAGCAAACGCGCCGCGGCGTCTTCCAGGGACTCGTTTGCCTCGACCGGCTCGCCGGGCAGTTCCCAGGCGGGGGCCTGCGACGCCAGTAAAACCTGAAGACTGTCGTCTCGCAGGCAAAAAAGGACCACGTTGATCACCAGCGTCCGGTCAGGCATTTTATCTACTGCTTCTTGCATACTGCTGCGCAGCACACAGTAAATCTCTGAACTTGCTTTTATCGAATTACTCACAAATTACGGGACTTTGGTTCAGATATTTGCGCAGTACTCTGTAACCAACAGTGAATGGCTACTGGCCTGCCGTCGTATTTCCCCCATACAATCTCCGGTGCAGGATGCTCAACGCCCGCACCTGTTCGGCGGCGTGATACGATGACCGCACCAGCGGGGCCGACTCGACCCACTTGAAGCCGATCGCGCCCCCATACTCGCGCAGTTCCTTGAACTCTTCCAGCGTGTAATAACGCGCAATCGGCAGATGCTGCTTGCTCGGCTGGAGGTACTGGCCGACCGTCAGGATGTCCACACCCCAACTGCGCTGGTCGCGCATTACTGCCTTGACCTCGTCCAGCGTCTCGCCCAGCCCGACCATGATGCCCGATTTGGTCAGCACCTCGGGGGCGAGTTTTTTGGCACCGGACAGAATGGCCGCACTCCACTCGTAGTGGTCCTGCGGTTGAACCTGCTTGAACAGGCGCGGCACGGTCTCCACGTTGTGGTTCAGGATTTCCGGGCGGGCGTCCATGACAATCTTCAAAGCCTCCAGCGAACCCTTGAAATCCGGGATGAGCACTTCGACGGAGCACCCCGGAAGCAGTTGGCGGATGCGCCGGATGACCATGGCGAAGATCGGCGCGCCGCCATCCTTGCGGTCATCCCGGTTGACCGAGGTGATGACGGCGTGCTTCAGGTTCATGGACTTGACCGCCTGCGCCACGCGCTCCGGCTCCAGCCAATCCAGCGCCTCGGGACGCCCGTGCTGGATGTCACAAAAGCCGCAGGTGCGCGTGCACACGTCGCCCAACACCAGGAACGTGGCCGTGCCGGCGCCCCAGCATTCGCCCATATTGGGACACATGGCCTCCTCGCAGACGGTGTGCAGCGCTTTGGAACGCATCAAGGTCTGTAACTGCTGATGGGTCTCACCGGAGGGGGCGCGCACCTTGATCCACTCCGGGCGGCGGAGGGGAGCGGGGGCGGGGGTTTCGGGATTGACCCGGTCACGGGTCGGCAATGCAGACATGAAATTCCTTTATGGATTTGCGATAGGTTGGCAAAAGACCGGCTGTCCGGTGACCGTGGTGCAGTCCACCCACTCCCCGTCAAAGTCAATCAACACTTCGACTTGCCGGTAGAATGGATCGTAATGACCCAGGAAGAGACGGCGGGGACGGTTGATCAGATCTGAGATGGTCTTGACCGAGCTCAAGTGCATCCTGCGCGCCAGGACCGGGTCCACGGTGACATTTTGGTTGTCGACTGCAAACTGGATCAGCTCATTCGTCGCCAGCAGGGGCGCGCGCAATTGACTGTTAATCAGATTGCTCGACATCACACTCGCCAGCGCCATGATCGGGACAAAGACAAAATAAGGCACCAGGCGGCCGGCGGATGTCCCGGCGGGGACGGCCTGTTCCACCAGGGTAAGTTGGAGCAGGCCAAGAATCGCAAAAAAGATGGCCAGCCAGACAGTACCGATCCCCGCCCAGGTCTGAAACGTATCGGTGATAGGATAGACTGGCAGCCTGGATTGTAGCCCTGGTTCGAACAATTTCATCAAAACCGGGGTGATCTTCAAGGGAAGGGTAATGGCAATCTCGGCAATCAGGCCGGCTGCCAGTACCCAGAAAACCACGCCCAGGATAGCCTTGTTGACCAGGTGAGTGAGCAGCGCAGTTGAGGCGCCCACAAGGACGCACAGTACCGTCCCGACCACCAGCGGTATCCAGGGATAAGCGACGTGTGCTCCGATGAACAGGATTGCCTCGTAAGCCCACAAGGAAAGCGAAAAGACCAGGCCAGCCGCGATACCGAGCCAAAGGCTGTAAGCGTGGGTCTTTCTTCTCAGCGAACTTTCCGCCGGGGAGCGGCCCATGACCCATCTTGGGCCGCGAAGCGAACGGCTGTTGTCTTTATCGGGATTAGCCTGGTTACGAGTTGGGAAGGCAGACATAAGCTCCACACCTTCTTGCGAATTTATATCATGATATTCTAGTAAATTGTACCACAGGCATAAACATCCCAGTCATTTCAAATTTCGGTATTCTGGGAATCTCCGTGATAGGGGGAAAGGAATCCCGAAAAATTGCTTGACCGGCCTGGGTGGGGATGGTAAAATCCGTCCGCTCTGCAGCCCTGCGGAGAGTGCAAGGCAAGCCCCCATTGTCTAGTGGTTAGGACGTGGCCCTTTCA
>Ga0315294_10008373_pt1 | contig 11366 bp, 8 predicted proteins | sample YL17G13_40_MG_FD_203626 | JGI IMG/M metagenome (GOLD analysis project Ga0315294, IMG submission 203626) | Sediment microbial communities from Yellowstone Lake, YNP, Wyoming, USA - YL17G13_40 | ecosystem: Environmental > Aquatic > Freshwater > Lake > Sediment | place: USA: Wyoming | collected... | reverse complement strand
TTGTTATTTTAGATCTTCCACCCAGAAAAGAGATCAGGAGAAAAGAATATTATTTGAAAGACGATAGGCATCAAATATTGGCAGGTCTTTGCAGAGAATACAGATTCGAATACTTTAATTTATTGAAGTATTATTCAAGGGAGGCAGATAATCTTTTTTTACCTAGAGATGAACACTGGAATGAATCAGGCCACCGATTTATCGCGGACTTTTTAACGACTGAAGTTTTACATTTAAATTAACCGCGAACACTGTTTTATTTCTACTTTCCATGATAGTTGCAAAGGTCTTAAACAAAGAACTGCCTATCCAAGCTCCTGTATTGTATCGCCTCGGAAAGATGCTCTGCTTTAATGTATTCAGACTCCGAGAGATCCGCGATAGTCCTTGAGACTTTCAATATCTTATCATATGCCCTTGCACTGAAATTAAGCTCTGTCATCGCCATTTTTAGCAACTCGCTTTCCTCTTTGCCTAAAGTACAGTATTTCCTCACTTGCTTGTGGTTCATCTGGGCATTGTAGAAAATGGGTTCTGACCCCGTTTTGAAGCGTTCCCTTTGAATAGCGCGAGCTTTGTCTACTCGTTCTTTTATTTGGGCAGAAGTCTCGGCAGGTAGATTACTGGATAACTCCTGATACCTTGCTGCTGGTACTTCTATGTGGATATCTATTCTATCTAATAAAGGTCCAGATATTTTAGAGCGATATCTGGCGATTTGGGTGGTTGAGCACCGGCAGAGGTTTTTATGTTTGTATTGTGTACCGCAGGGGCAGAGTTTCATTACTTTCGATATACCAAAATAATATTATTGATAAAGGTATTTTTTATGATAAACTTAAGAAGTATCAAAGAAAAAGCCAATCCCAAACGTTACATCTAACCAGTTGTACGGGGAAAAGTCATACCAAAAGCCATTATGTAAACAGTCAATAGAGCCAGCGCATTAATAGGGGTGTGCCTAAAATGGGAAACAAGAGAGTTTATATTGAAGGTAACGGATGTCCAGTGAATATGGTCGAGAGCGCTCTATTAGAATCTTTCTTTAGAAATAATGGCTATATTATTGCTAAAACTTACAAAAATGCTGATATTGTAACGTATAATTCTTGTGCCTGTTGTAAATTTCATGAAGACGAGGCTTTTAAAAAAATAAAAAAAATTCAAGCAGAATTACACAAGGACTCAAAATTCATAGTGTGGGGTTGTTTGCCTAAAATAAATAATAATCGTTTAGAAAAAGTCTTTCGCGGAGTTTCCTTTGGGCCGGAACTTTATCGATTTAATAATCTGATACAACACGAAAAATCCGTAGAACAAGTAAGACCAAAATTTTCAAAAAAATCGCTCTACCGAATAAATATAGCTAACGGCTGTCTAGGGCAATGCACTTTCTGTGCGGTAAGAAATGCCCGTGGGCTATTAAAAAGTAGAAGTGTCGAAGATATAACAAATGAAATCAAGGAGGCCTTACAAAATAATTATACCAAAATCAGCCTAGAGGCTTCTGATATAGGATGCTATGGAAAAGATATAAAAACAGATTTGATAGCCCTGCTTGAAAAGATAGATGAAATAGGGCTGAATTTTAAAGTAAAATTAGGTGCTGTCTGTATTAATAATCTTAAATCAATGTTGCCGCAATTTATAGCCATATTTAAAAAGAAAAGATTTATAAAATACTTGCAATTAGATATAGAATCGGGGAGCGATAAAATACTGGGATTGATGAACAGGCAATACAGTATTGAAGACGTGAGATATTGTATTAAGAATTTGACTGCAGAGGTCCCCTCTATAAAGATTATATCGAATTTTATCGTTGGTTTTCCTGGAGAGACAAACGAGGATTTTAATCAGAGCATGAGGGTTATAAAAGAATTAAATATTTTCCCTCTGGTTCTTAAATTTAATAAAAGGCCTTTTACAAAGGCCAAAGATATGCCAAGCCAAATCCCTTCTTTTACTATATTACGCAGATACCGTAAAATGAATTTTCTTGCACAAAAAATATGCTTCCTCATTTCACCGTATTTTAAAATTAGAAAGCGGCAAGAAAAATTATTACTAAACGGCTAATTGCTGTAAAACAGCTTTAGCGATTATGCGGCACCGTTTTTTAAACTAGGCATCTATCCCAACTCCGGTATTGGACAAATACTAATACTCACAAATACTCAATACTCAACTGTTTCCATTCCAAAGCAGAAACTGTTTCCGAGCCAATCGGGAAAGTGGGTTTAAAGCAGGAGCTTATCTAGGAGCACAAGATTTGCATTTTCGTTTAAATATCTCTCCTGATAACTGCTAAATTCATATTCTCTCAAACAATTTACAAGATTTGCCCTAACCGGATTTTGCTCTACATACGCACCCGTTTTTTCAGCGACAGTGACCTCAAGCAGAAGGGTTAATTAACTTTAGGCTGTAAGGAGCCTAAAAAGTAGTATAATACCCAAAGGAGGCCACCATTGGAACCTATTATGAATATAAACCAAAAGAAAGAACGCTTAAAACTTACTCCAGAGCAGATTTTCAATGTGTATCTGGAATGCAACGCTCCGGGCGCTCCGGTAAAAACGATCCTGGAGCGCTACGGCTTAAGGCCCTGGGATATGGTTGCCATACGCAAAAGAATCAAAGCCGCAGTCATGGAAGCCCTTGCCAATCCAAGGAAGCAGGGGCGAAAGCAGCAAGTCATATCCGTAGAACAGTATCAAAGAGCGCTAAAAGAGCTCGACGAAACCAAAGACGCGCTTGCTGCCGTGGGGCACGAGCTGTCCTTGTTAAAAAAAAGAACGAGTTAGGGCTTAAAGGTCCGCTAAACGGGCATTTCAAACAAGAGGCCAAAAGAACCGTGGTTACTGTCATAAACGATGCTGTTATGCAAGGCCTTACCCAGAAACGCGCCTGCCGGATTTTTGGTATTGCTCCCCGGAAATTCCGCAGGTGGCTAAACCCGAAGCCAGTTCAACCGCGAACTGCCTGGAATAAGATACTTGAACAAGAACGCAATGCAATTGAGGCCACTGCGTGGTCGCCTGAGCTCATCGGAAAACCCGTAAGCCATATCTTCGTTCACGGGCACGAATCCGGCAAATTCTTTGCTTCGTTCTCGACGGTATACCGCACGCTGAAAGCTAAAAACATGGTTGAGCCAAGGAAACATTGGCAGCGCAGAACTCCCTATATCAGCGCTCATGCGCTCCTAGACGAAGGTTTTTCGTTCCTCTGCTATGACGGCACGCAGTTTAGGACCGATTCCGGTATTATCACCTGGGCTATTCCGGTAATGATACTGCCCCAGAGATACCTGCTTCATATCGGGCATTCTGTAAACGGAATATCATCGGGCGATCTTACGCGATCCGTAAGAGAAGCCTATATTTTACTGCCGGAACACTTGACTGCTAAACTCGTTGCCCATTCAGACAGAGGCTCCGCGATGAAAGCATCGTCTACAAGAAAGGTTATCAAAGAGCTTCTCGGCGCGCCCGTCCACTTCGGACGGCCACACACGCCAGATGACCAGGCCTGGATAGAGGCATTCATTAAAACACTCAAATATCACAGGGATGCCCCGCGCTCATTTAAGCTGGTTGATGATATCTTGCAGTGGCTCAATCGCATCCCCGAAATCTACAACAACGACCCGCACAGCTCCTTAAGCTATGTTACCCCGCTTCAGGCGCTGTCCGGCCAAAAGGAGGTGATCCTAAACAGAAGAAAACAAAATCTTGCAACAGCACGCATGATGCGCTACGCTGTCTGGAAGACGGGCCGTTTTGTTACACTTCCGGCAGCTTTAGAAGTAGTTATGCAACCTGCTTGAGGTCAATTTGGCTGAAAAATTCCGAACTCTTTCCTTTATTTGAGCAGAACTTTCAGCGGGTATTGTACTGGTTAATTCCTGATATCTTACTGCTGGAACTTCAATATGGATATCTATCCTATCTAACAGGGGACCTGAAATCTTTGAGCGGTATTTATACACTTGATTTGTGCTGCAGCGGCAGGCAGATTTAAGTTGTCCGAGTGACCCGCAGGGGCAGGGGTTCATTGCTGCCACCAGCATAAAAGAAGCGGGGAAAAGCAGGGATTTCTTTATCCTGGATACGCAGATTACCCCGTCTTCCAACGGTTGCCTCAGTGCCTCTTGGAGAGTTAAGTCAGGCATAATCGTAGGTATCCTTTTAGGTAACATTGTCTTGCCGCCTCCTGGAGGCCCAATCATCAGGATGTTATGTACACAATACGCTTAAGGGAATTGAATTTGAATTAATAAGGAATCTATAGGCGATCTAGTAAGAAAAGTAGTTAAAGGATATTAAGAAAATAATACAAAAATAAATATAACAAGACATTTAGGAGAATATGAACTTTAGTTATAATTGATTGTAATATTGTTTATGATATAATTAAATAAAAATAATGCTAGAGGGCTAAAAATTTAATATTATGATATTGTGCTTATAGTATATTTAGTCGGGGTTGTGGTATAAATTTATCACATATTGCTTACTCATACCTATGTTAATAACGTAAGAGTAATCTGTGGATTATGCTCAGTGCAAATTAGTAAAATAACATCAAAATCGAAAGCGATATCAATAAAAAACCCTTTCATATAAGATGAATATAGTGATAGTTGGGATAAATCCTGAGTTAAAATATAATTTAGCACCAGCACTTTTAAAATCGTACTGTTTAAAAGACTATTCAATAAAAAAATATGCACAAATTAAACTCAAATATTTTTCAACAAATGATAAAGATGATGAGATACTAAAAGAGATTAAAATGGAAAGACCTACGGTTATTGCCTTCTCCTGTTACATCTGGAATATTTACAAAATATTAAAGATAACTAAGTCAATAAGAAAATTGGGGTTTAAAGGATCGATTATCTTAGGAGGGCCAGAGGTATCTCCCATAGCACAACAGATACTAGTTGAAAATCCCTCTGTCGATATCATAGTAAGAGAAGAGGGCGAGGTTACTTTTAGTGAGATAGTTAGACACTTATTATCAAAGCAAAAAAGCCTAGATGATATTTTGGGAATTACATTTTGGAAAGACCGCAATATTGTTGAAAATAAACCGAGGCCCTTAATTGATAAACTTGACGATATCCCTTCTCCATATTTAAATGGTGTTGTTAATTTAAATAAGATAGAACAGCAATTAGCGATGTTTGAGACTCTGAGAGGATGTACTTTTAGTTGTAAGTATTGCTTGTGGGGCAAGGGGCAGCGACTCCGCTATTTTTCCCTTAAAAGGGTAAAACAAGAATTGTTAGCAGTGATGAATTCAAATGTGAGAAGAGTTTGGCTTTCCGATCCCATCTCCAATTTTAATAAGGCGAGATTCAAAAAAATATTAAGAATAATACTTAGAAACAATTCTAAAAAGGTGATTTTTGATTTTGAGATGAAGGCAGAATTTCTTGATAAGGAAATGATAAATCTTCTTTCTAAATTGCCCGGTGGGTATATTGCTTTCGGCCTGCAATCTACTAACCTCCTGGTATTAAAAAATATAAACAGAAAATGGAATAAGAAAATTTTTGAACGGAATATAAAGTTGTTACAAAAAAAAGCTAAAAGGATTGAAATCGCCATAGACCTAATCTATGGATTGCCAGGAGATACTTATGAGAGTTATAAGAAATCTTTTGGTTATGCCATGTCTTTTCAGCCTCATAATATACAGAGTCATCGTTTACAAGTGTTACCCGGTTCGTACATTTATAATAATGCAGCTTGTTATGGTATAGAATTTATGGCAAGGGCACCACATTATTTTTTGAGAAGCAGCACTTTCTCTCTCGAAGATTGTAAGAAAGCACGGATTTTTTATTATTTATATAATAAGCTTTTAGTGAAAATCGCAGTGAATCAACTGCATAAATGCCTTGGTATTTCACACCTGGAATTATTTGAAAAATTATTAAAGTACCTAATCAAAAAGACGAATCTCAGGAAGATAAAGGCGCGAAGTTTTTTGAAACACCTCACTACATTTATAAAAATTAACTTATCTTATTCAGGGGTGCCTAAAGAGGTTACCCTTCCATTTCTTGAGCTAATCAAATATTTATATCTTACGAGACGGATGGGGTCAAATATAGAAAAAGGGAGGTATTCTAAAAGAAAGGGGGTATTGTCTAATTTATCTGTCAAGCCAGATAATATAAGGGTGGAAAAGTTTCATTACAATATAGAGAATTTTGTTACTAAAAAGTTATTTGATAAAGACGCTGATATAAAAGATATAGAAAAAAAATCCAACTTCATAGTGTATAATGAAAAACTTTCAAAAATTAATTTGTATAGAGAAAACGGAGGAATAATTATAAATAGGTAAACAATAATCAATAATTTATTTTTATCCATAGACACATTAGTATTAATAATAGTTTAACAGCTTCTGAAGGCGGATTAATTCATAATATAATTGGGAGGTAAGGAATATAAGGTCTTATAGAAGAACAGAAGAAAAGCTTAAAGCCATTCTTGGGTTAAAGGAAAAATTCCCTATCCAAACTCCTATACTGAATCGCCTCCGAAAGATGCTCCGTCTTAATATTTTCACTCTCTGCCAAATCAGCGATACTCCTTGAAACCTTCAGTATCTTATCATATGCCCGCGCGCTAAAATTAAGCTCGGTCATTGCTATCTTTAAAAGTTCGTTTTCCTCTTTGCCTAAAGTGCAGAACCTCCTTACCTGTTTGTGGCTCATTAAGGCATTACATAAAATACCCTCACCATTTCCGCCAGAGGCGGATCCCGCTTCGCGGGAAAACCTTTCTTTTTGAATCGCCCTGGCTTTATTCACTCGCTCTTTTATTTGCGCAGAGCTTTCCGCAGGAAGATTGCTGGTTAAGTCAGGCATAATCGTAGGTATCCTTTGGGCGAGCATAGTCTTGCCGCCTCCCGGAGGCCCGATCATCAGGATGTTGTGAACGCAATGCAGCATTTGAGTTTGAATTGGTGGCTGCTCTGCCTTAAATCCCTACCATTTTGAAATGGAAGCGGTATAATTAAGAAACAATGGGTTTGTTAATAAGATTTCTACCATCATAAATAGAATACATAATGAGCTTCATGAAGGAAAATAGATCTTTACAACCAAGAACGTCCCTTAGACAAAGAATAATTCTGGTACTATTCGGGCTATCTTTGTTTTTTGTGCTTCTTGAAGTGGGTCTACGACTTGGTGGATTTATCTTGTTATCTATACAAGAATACAGGAACAGGCAAACCATAAGACAAAAAGGCACCTACCGGATTATGTGCTTAGGTGAGTCTACCACTGTAGACTACCCTGCTTTTCTTGAAGAGGTCTTAAATCAGCGAAATATAGGGATGCGTTTCAGCGTGATAGATAAAGGCAGGGGAGGTACGAATACCCCAGCTATATTAAGCCAAATAGAATCTTATCTTGGCAAATACCATCCTGACATGGTGGTGGCGATGATGGGAATAAATGACAGGGGAGGGCATATTCCGTATGAGAGGCCTACTCTTTCGAAAACCATGCTCTTTATCAGGTCCTTCAGGACATACAAATTGGCGCGGCTCCTTTGGCTACATATGATAACCAAAGCAAAAGAGATAGGGTTGTATAAACTACATAGAGACAAACAACCAGCCCAAGAACGCCAATCCAGCCTGCTTAATATTAGACTGGAAGAAGCATATGTCCAACAGGAAGATAAGATTAAAAATGAAGATGCACTTAAGAAAGCCCTGGAGCTCAACCCCAGGAATGATAGGGCATACCTTGAGCTCGGAAGGTTATACAAAGACCAAGGACAGTTCCAGCAGGCAGAGGAGTACTTTAAAAAAGCCCTGGAATTCAACTCCAAGAATGATGAGGTATACTTTAAGCTCGGCTCCCTATACCGTGACCAAGGACAGTCCCAGCAGGCAGAGGAGTATTTTAAAAAAACCCTGGAGCTCAAACCCAGAAATGATAGGGCATACCTTGAGCTCGGAAGGCTATACCGTGACCAAGGACAGTTCCAGCAGGCAGAGGAGTACTTTAAAAAAACCCTGGAACTCAAACCCAGGAATGATAGGGTATACCTTGAGCTCGGAAGGCTATACCGTGACCAAGGACAGTTCCAGCAGGCAGAGGAGTACTTTAAAAAAACCCTGGAACTCAACCCCAGGAATGATAGGGCATACCTTGAGCTCGTCTGGCTATACCGTGACCAAGGACAGTTCCAGCAGGCAGAGGAGTACTTTAAAAAAACCCTGGAACTCAACCCCAGGAATGATAGGGCATACCTTGAGCTCGGAAGGTTATACAAAGACCAAGGACAGTTCCAGCAGGCAGAGGAGTACTTTAAAAAAACCCTGGAACTCAACCCCAAGAACGACCAAGCATATGTTGAACTTGGATGGGTCTACCTTAGACAAGGACAACTCTCTCAGGCGAAGGAGTGCCTTGAGAAAGGCTTAGCATTTAACCCCTCTAACGAACGATTATACGGGGCATTAGCGGTTATATATGAGGTAACTGGTCAAGCCGCACGTGCGCAGGAATACTCTGATAAAGCAAACGAGTTAGGGCTGAGTTGGTATAAACCCATGACAGCCAATAACTATCACACGCTTAAAGAGATTCTCAATAGAAGAAAGATACAATTAGTCTGTGTCCAATATCCCATGCGTAATATAGAAGCATTAAAAAAGATATTTCAAGGCAATATTGATGGTATTCTTTTTGTCGATAATGAAAAGGCTTTTAAAGAGGCAGTGAAAGAAGGCAGTTATAAAGAATATTTTAGAGACATGTTTGGCGGTGACTTTGGACACTGCACAGAAAAAGGTAACAGACTTTTAGCTGGGAATATTGCAAATGTAATCCTTAAGGAAGTATTCCATAAATAGCTTACCACCACTCCCTATCAAGACTCCTGTATTGAATCGCCTCTGAAAGATGCTCTGTCTTTATGTGTTCCACCAAGAGGCCCAAGTATCAGGATATTGTGAACGTAATGCAGCATTTGAATAAGAATTAACGGCTACCCTACCTTAACTTTATCCCACCCCACCGCTTTTTAAATCTTCTTATCCAATATTGCCTGTTTTCCTATCGCAGAGCAAATTTTAAAATGTAACGAAGCTTTTCATATTCTACTAAGAAGGCGAAAAATGTTGAAAGAAGGATGGGTAAGGTGTAAACTACTTACACAATACAAAAGCGTATTGAATGGTTAAAATAATCTTAATCTACAAGAAGGCAACTTTCTAAATAGGGGATTGCTTTTTTAGTTGGAGGGAGACTAAAGATATGGGTAAGCTTTCAATCCTAAAAGAATTTTGGTTTTTTTTTGGTTTAATAAAAAATGGTGGTTAGGGACGGTTGTAATACTACTTTTATTATCAGGATTATTAATCTTTTTTGTTCAGAGTTCAACTATAACCCCTTTTATTTATGCTGTATTTTGATTACAGGTTTATTATATCCGGAGCTAATGATGCTAGAGCATATGATTGAGAATTTAGATATTTTTATGTGTCCGGCATGCGAGGGAGATTTAGAAATAAATGATGAGGGTATAGTTTGCCTTAAGTGCCATAATAGCTACAAAATCGAAGATGGTATTCCTCTTCTCTTCTGGCCTAACGAATATAATAGCGCAAAGAAAGATGTTACAAGTATTGTGAAATCATTCTATGAGAAAACGCCGTTTCCTAATTATGAGGACCTCGAAAGCGTGGGGGGTCTTATCGAAAAGGCCAGGCGAAGTATTTTTATGTATTTATTAAATGAACAGATCCCTTTTAACACAAGGGTGCTAGAAGTTGGGTGCGGCACAGGCCAACTCACTAATTTCTTAAGTAGCGCTTCTAGAATTGTTTTTGGAACCGATATGTGCCTGAACTCACTAAAACTAGCCCAGAACTTTAAAGAAAAGAATAGTCTTAAAAGGGCGGGATTTTACCAAATGAATCTTTTTGGGCCCATATTTAAAGATGAGAGTTTTTCGCTTATAATTTGTAGTGGAGTCCTTCACCATACCAGTGATCCTTTTGCAGGTTTTCAATCTATATCAAGACTTGTAAGAAAAGGAGGTTATATTATTATTGGTCTTTATAATAAGTACGGTCGAATTATAATCGATATTCGGCGCATTATCTTTAAAATCTTAGGTGAACGTTTTATCTTTTTGGATCCTCGATTGAGGAAAGATGATATTAGCGATGTTAAGAAACATGCCTGGTTTTTGGATCAGTATAAAAATCCACACGAATCAAAACATACTATTGGAGAGGTTTTGAAATGGTTTGACTGTAGCGGTTTTGATTTTATAAATAGCATGCCGAAGTCAGAAGCTTTGCAGGATTTTTCGGAAAACGAATTGCTTTTTAGACAAAATCTCAGGGGAAATTGGATCGACCATATTTTAGTTCAAGCCAAACTAATATTTACGGGTGGCCGGGAAGGAGGGTTTTTTTTAATGATTGGCAGAAGGAGATAAATATTACCTTCCCATTGCCACTACCTATCCAGGCCCATATTGACTTAATTGGCTTATAATAATTCCATGAAATCCTTGCAATTAATGCTAATCTTCTATTTTGAAATGGAAGTGATATAATTAAGAAGCAATAAGTTTGCTAATAAGATTTCTACCCTGATAAATAGAATACACAATGAGCTTCATAAAGGAAAATAGGTCTTTACAACCCAGAATATCCCTCAGGAAAAAAATAATTCTGGTACTATGCGGGCTACCTTTGTTTCTTGTGCTTCTTGAAGTATTCGTGAGTGTAACAAAAGAGGATTTGCCGTTAATACAGAAGTACGTCTCTTATCAAGAAAATGTTAATTCGGTTTACAAATTTGATAAAAGGTTAGGTTGGCGTTTAAAATCAAACTATAATTCTGATAATATTCAGACTAATGGTCTTGGTTTTAGGAGTTCAATCGATTATTCACCCAAAGAGCTTAAGAACAAAGAGAGTATTTTACTGCTTGGTGATTCAATGGTTCTTGGGCCCGGAGTTACACAGGAGAAGATTTTTTCAGAAATCCTTAACAAAAGAAGTACGAATGCGATTTTTATTAATGCAGGCGCAGAAGGATATTCTCAAATGGCATATACCAGATATCGTTGTAATTTTCTTCTGTCAGACCAATGATTTATTACAAAATTATCGGCGAGATTATTTTTATCCTAGTGTAACCCTAGAAAACGGAAATTTATTATATAAACCTGCTGAAGGCCATTACAAAAATGCATTTTATAAACGCACGACTATTTATCGGTTGCTTAATAAAAAATTTTTAAATGGCAAAGATATTTCTTATTTTGTTAATAAACTTGATTGTTTTTTACGTGGCAAAA
>Ga0315294_10008372_pt1 | contig 11368 bp, 9 predicted proteins | sample YL17G13_40_MG_FD_203626 | JGI IMG/M metagenome (GOLD analysis project Ga0315294, IMG submission 203626) | Sediment microbial communities from Yellowstone Lake, YNP, Wyoming, USA - YL17G13_40 | ecosystem: Environmental > Aquatic > Freshwater > Lake > Sediment | place: USA: Wyoming | collected... | reverse complement strand
TACTGGTCGGCAGGGCACTGGGAGCGGATAAGCCGCAAATCGCCCAGAAAGTTACATTTTCGGCAGCCAAACTTACCTTTGGTTATATGATTGTTATTGCTGCCGGCTACTGGCTTTTCCCAAATATGTTTATGAAGCCGTTTGAACTGAAGGCCTCGGCAGAGCAGATTGAAGCAATAAGGCCGATGGTCAGAACGCTGCTGTGCTTTGTCGGTTTTTACTGTCTGTTTGATACGGGCAATATCATCTTTTCAGCGGCGCTCAAAGGGGCAGGCGATACAAGGTTTGTGATGTATATTTCAATTGTGCTTAACTGGCTGATAATGGTTGTTCCGAGCTGGGCAGCAATAACCTTTCTCCGTGGGAGAGCGAGACTTTATGCGGCATGGGTTGCATTGACAGCCTATGTCTGCGCGCTGGCGGTATTATTTTTCCTGCGTTTTCTTGCGGGCAAATGGAAAACAATGCGGGTGATAGAAAAAGTACCCGCTCTGCCGGATAATATCCCGGCAATGCCGACGGCTGAAGACAGCTTTTAAGCGAATTCGATGTGGGTTTTAAATTTTGTATCGTCTGTTTCGGGCCAGTCGCCCCGGAAGTGTGTGCCTCTGCTTTCGGTTCTTGCTTCTGCCGCCTTTGCCATCAGCAGACAAATAGTGAGCATGTTCTGACACTCCCAGCCGGCCGGTGAATCAAAAACCTTGTCGAGCACATACCGCTGCCAGAAGCTGATAATCTCCTGAGCTTCGGCGAGCGGCTTTGCAAAACGAATAATGCCGACATTCCGCCACATAAGCGAACGGAGTGAGTTGAGTACATCAGCAGTATCGAGCCTGCTCCTGTCAGACTGCGGAACATCATAGCGGAGCTTTCTTAAACCGACAGGACCATTTGTTTGGCGGTATTGCTGTGCTGTATAGCGGCCGGCAATTCTGCCGAAGACAAGGCCTTCCAGAAGCGAATTGCTGCCGAGCCGATTTGCGCCGTGCAGACCGGTAGAGGCAACCTCGCCGCAGGCAAAAAGGTTTGCAATGTTTGTCCTTGCAAGGCTGTCCGTTTTTACGCCGCCAACCATATAATGGGCGCTGGGACGAACCGGTATTAGGTCTTTACTTATGTCAATATCAAAACTTGCAACGAGTTCGCTGATAAGCGGAAAACGTTTTGCAAAGTAATCCTTGTCGAAATGTCTGATATCCAGAAAGACGTGTGTTGAATTTGTCTTTAACATCTGCTCAAGAATTGCTCTGCTGACAATGTCGCGCGGCGCAAGCTCTGCGTCGGGGTGATATTCAGACATGAAGGCATGATGGTTGATGTCGCGCAGGACGGCACCTTCGCCGCGAAGAGTTTCGGTAATAAGTGCTCTCGATGCGCCTGCAATGTAAAGCGTTGTGGGATGGAACTGCATAAATTCCATGTCTTGCAGAACCGCACCTGCGCGAGCTGCCATTGCAAGACCATCGGCAGTAGCTACATCAGGATTGGTTGTCTCGCGATAGAGCCTGCCTGCGCCGCCTGTGGCAAGAATAGTTGTTTTTGCCCGGATGATTTCCATCATACCCTTAGAGTTCTGCCCGATTACACCGACACATGCACCATCTTCGTTTTTGATGAGGTCGATGGCATAGTAGTTTTCTATGATGGTAATGTTATTGAATTGTCTGACCTTGTTTACAAGGGCCTGCGCGATTGCTCTGCCGGTGTTGTCGCCGAGGGCATGAGCGACGCGTGCGTGACTGTGGCCGCCTTCAAGCGTAACTGAAACTGAACCGTCTTTTGTTTTGTCAAATTCGGCGCCCCATTCAAGCAGCTCTTTTACAAGACCAGGACCATCTTTTACAACCTGCTCGACAGTATCGCGATTGCATATGCCGCAACCTGTCGTCAGGGTATCTTCTATGTGCGAAGCGAAACTGTCATCGGCGCCGAGCACAGATGCTATGCCGCCCTGGGCGTTCCAGGTATTACTGTCTTCGAGCGTTTTCTTGCAGACGAGCACGATTTCACAGTCGGCTGCAGCTGCCTCTATAGCCGCACGAAGACCTGCAACGCCGGAACCTATTATCAGACAATCCGTAAAGAGCTGCTGGGTCGCAGCGGTGTTTATCGGGACAAGATACCGCCTGTGTTCAGGCCGTTTTAGTATTATCGCCTTACCTTCCATCATTGTTCAATTATTTTCAGCCAGTTAATGTTTTGCAGGGGCTTTAAGATTTTTTGGCCGATTACAAATTTTTTCATACTTGTTGTATCGTCAAAAGGCACTACGGCCATAATTTCAACTTTGCCTAATTCTTTTATAATTGCAGTATTGGTTTTTTCCGCAAGGTCGCCTGTTTCATCATAACCGTTAATTAAAACAGCTGCAAGAGAAAGTCCTGACTGGCGAATAGCGTCGATAGTAAGCAATGTATGGTTGATTGTGCCGAGTTTTGACTTTGCAACAATTATAACAGGCAGATTAAATGCCTTTGCAAGGCTGAGGACGTCAATATCTTTTGTTATCGGCACACGGATTCCGCCGATACCTTCTACAATTACAAGGTCGGTTTTGGAACGGATATAATTATATGCAGTAGCGATTTTTTCAAAATCGACTTTTTTGTTTTCTGTTTTTTCGCAGGCAAACGGTGCCGCTGGTATTTCAAAAGTTATTGGATTGATTATATCAAGGGCAAATTCGCTGTCGGCACAGTGAGCCAGAAACTCTGCATCCTCGCTTATAAGACCTTGTTTTGTTTTTTTACAGCCTGTAGCAACCGGCTTAAATACGCCAACCTTTTTGCCTTTCTGCGAAAGTATTTTTGCAATCGCACCGGCAACCAGCGTTTTGCCTACGCCGGTGTCAGTGGCGGTAATAAAGAGACCTTTGTGTTTAGGGAACTTTAAATTCATTTTTCTTTTACAATTTTTGGCAAATCATTTTTGATTGTGTCGTAAGCGATATCCAGCAACTGCCGCAGCAAAGGTAAATCAATCGCAATGGGCGGCATAAGGACAATCACGTCGCTCAGCGGCCGCAGCATTGCACCTTTAGGCCGCATTGCGGCACAGACCTTTGCGCCAATCAATTTTCCATAAGGGAAAGACTCTTTTGTCTTTTTGTTCTTTACAATCTCAATTCCTGCCATTAGGCCGCACTGGCGAACATCGCCGACAAAAGGCAAATCTGCCGTTCTTTTAAGATAATCCGTAATCAAATCTATTTTTGCAGGCAGTGATTCGAGGATTTTATTTTCCTCAAAAAGTTCAAGCGAGGCAATCGCGGCAGCGCAGCCTAATGCATTGCCAGTATATGTATGGCCGTGAAAGAAGGTTTTAAACTCCTCAGGCTCACCCAAAAATGCGTCAAAAATTTCCTGTGTTGTAAGTGTAGCTGCCAGAGGCAGATAGCCGCCTGTTATTCCTTTTGCAAGGCACATAATGTCGGGCTGGACACCTTCATTTTCGCAGGCGAACATCTTTCCTGTTCTGCCGAAACCTGTTGCGACCTCATCTGTTATCAAAAGCACATTGTATTTTTTTGTAAGTTCTCGAACGCCTTTTAAAAAACCTTCAGGATGAACAATCATTCCTGCTGCGCCCTGAACTAAAGGCTCAACAATGACTGCTGCGATATTGTCTGCGTGTTTTTTCAGGAGTTCTTCAATTTTATCAAGCGAAAATTGTCCGCATTGTTCGGCAGTGCCATTAAATCTATAAGGAAACGGCGAAGGCACAAAGTAAGTTTCAAACAGCATCGGCTTGAAAATCGAACGAAACAATTCTATCCCGCCGACACTTACAGAGCCGATTGTATCGCCGTGATAAGATTGGCCCAGTGCGATGAATTTATCGCGTTTTTGGCCTTTATTGTGAAAATACTGATATGCGATTTTTAAGGCGATTTCAACAGCCGTTGCGCCGCTGTCAGAATAAAAGACTTTTTTAAGGTTTTTTGGCACAACGGCAACAAGTTTTTCCGCAAGTTCGATGGATTTTGTCTGTGCAAGGCCTAAAAGCGTGCTGTGGGCAATTTTGTCGAGCTGCTCTTTTATTGCATCGTCAATTTTTTTTACTCGATGGCCGTGAACGTTACACCAAAGGCTACTTACGCCGTCAATGTAGCGGTTGCCTTTAGTATCAATCAGGTAAAAGCCCTCACCGGACTCGATAACTATCGGTTCAGAGGCCAGCCATAGCTTCATCTGTGTGAACGGATGCCAGAGATATTCCTTATCAAGGCTGATTAACTTTTCAGTTCCGGGATTCATTATTTTTTGATACGGTGAAGTTCACTGGCGTCTTTGTCTTTAAAAAGTTCCGCTTTTTTATCGGCGCCGTATTTGAGTATAAACTTTTTAAGTTCTTTCGTTGGTGCCGTAAGAATAATACGACCATCGTTGCTTTCAAGTTTTTCGTGTTTTACGGCGTTCGGTTTGGATTTTAACAGCTTATCTGTCTCATCCGGATTCATAAAACAAAGTTTCAATATGTCTTTTGACAATTCTATCTTCATAAAAGAATGTGTAGACAAAAGATGAGATTTGTAGAAATCGTTTTCTATCATATTCGGTTCGCTGGGATAAATATCCAGATACATAGTATTTCCAAGTTTTCCGAGGCCGGCGTCGAATCTGCCTGATTTGCCGGTGGTATCGATATAGATACATTCGTAACCCTTGCCACTTGTGAGTTTGAACTCCCAGGTTTCATTGGAATCTGCCGGGGACCAGACGCCGATAAGATTAGCATCGAAAATCAGTTCGTTTTCGGTGAAAAGCGGATGAATCGACGGCACACAGCCGCCCAAAATAACGGCCAGCAGATAAAACGCAGCGATTTTTATCTTCGTTTTCATAATGTAGCTCCTTAAAAATTGATTTGCAAAACGCATTTAACAACGCAATTATTATAGTTATGCAACAGGCAAATGAAAAGGACAAATTCGCGGCCGAAAGGCAGGTGATGGTTCGCAGGCAGTTAAAAAGCCGCGATATTACAGACCCTGCTGTTTTGAGGGTGATGGCTGATGTGCCAAGGGAAAAATTCATCCCTGCCGAGTGCCTCGACCAGGCTTACTACGACGAGCCGTTGCCAATCGGATGTGGTCAGACAATAAGTCAGCCTTACATTGTAGCTCTAATGACACAGGAATTAAAGGTTGACAGAGATTGCGAGGTGCTTGAAATCGGAAGCGGCAGCGGCTACCAGACCGCAATACTTGCAAAACTTGCGAAAGAAGTTTATACAATCGAAAGGATAGAATACCTCACACTAAAAGCGCAGCGGATTTTGGCGGAACTGAATATAACGAATGTAAGATTTCACACAGGCGACGGCACCTGCGGCTGGCCGCAAGACAGACAATTTGACAGAATTATAATTACCGCCGCCGCTTCAGATATGCCCCAGCTGCTGATTGAACAGCTAAAGACCGGCGGCTTGGCCGTCGCGCCGCTGGGCGCTGACTATGTGCAGGAACTTGTAGTAATGGAGAAAACCGACAGCGGCTTAAAAACGAAGTCCGTCTGCGGCTGCAGATTTGTAAGGCTTATAGGCAAATTCGGCTATATGGAGTAAGTATGACATTGAAGTCGGCAAATCATCCTCAGCTTGATATGCCGGTTCAGTTTTTAAAAGGGGTAGGTCCCGCAAGGGCAGCGGCATTTGAAAACCTCGGTGTAAAGACCGCCTTTGATCTGCTCGAATATTATCCGCGCGACTGGTACTTTGCGCAGGCGCCTGTAAAAATCGAACAGCTGAAAGTAAACCAGACCGTTACACTGGCAGGAACTGTCGAAAGCACCGACCTTCAGTACTGGCGGCGACCATCATATTTTGAGGTCTATATCAGTGACGGAACAGGTGTATGCAGAGTTATCTGGTTTAACAGCAAATTTCTGCAGGGCAAAATCATGCCGGGTCAAAAGCTTATCGTCTGGGGCAAAGTCAGCCAATATAAACATCAGCTTCAGCTTACTAATCCAAAATTTGTCATAGTGGAAGACGATGAAATTACTACTGAGAGCTTCAGCGGGCCGGTTTATCCGGCAACGGCCGAACTTTCAAATGGTCAGATAAAAAGGATTTTCCACGATTCGCTTGATAGGCTTGTTGAACTTGTGCCGGAATTTTTTGAAAGTGCCTTTCTGAAAAAATCAAACCTTGTAGAGCGGCAGAAAGCCTTTAAATGGATGCATAACCCTGAAAACGACTCGCAGATTGCAAAGGCAAAACGCAGATTAAAATATGACGAGTTTTTTTTGATGCAGACCGCGCTTGCTTTGCGCCGCTATAAAGTAAGAAACTTTTCTAAAGCTGTTGCGTTTAAATGCACCGAGCAGATTGACCGCAGGATAAGAAAGAGATTTCCATTTCTGCTTACCGAAGACCAGAATAAGGTCGTCGATGAGATTGTTGCAGATTTGGCAAAAACCGTTCCTATGAACAGGCTTTTGCAGGGTGATGTAGGCAGCGGCAAGACAGTTGTTGCACTGTATGCCGCTCTTGTCGCTGTTGCGAATAAACAGCAGGCGGCAATAATGGCTCCGACAGAAATACTTGCAGAGCAGCATTTTATAAGTATTGAGCGTTTCCTGAAAAACAGCAGCGTAAAGAGAGTCCTTATCACCGGCGGTATGGCCGGCGAGAAAAGAAAAGAAATTCTCGATGCTGTAAAATCAGGAGAAACTGATATTGTCGTGGGCACTGTTGCGCTGCTCCAGGAAGATATACAATTTGCAAACCTTGCTCTGGTGATTATTGACGAGCAGCACAAGTTCGGCGTTCATCAGCGGGCGCAGTTGAGGAAAGATGCAACGCCGCACTGCCTTGTTATGACGGCAACGCCCATACCGAGAACGCTTGCAATGACGGCATTTGGCGATTTAGACATATCCGTTATAAACAGGTGTCCGCCGGGCAGAGGTCAGGTAATAACGAGATATATTCAGCCTAAAGATTTGCCGAAGGCATACGAATTTATACGCGAAAGACTAAAAGCAAAAAAACAAGCCTATTTTGTTTATCCGCGAATAATCGACAGCGAAAACGGCGATGTCAAGGCGGCAATCGCAGAATATGAAAACCTGAGCAAAAATATCTTTCCTGAATTCAACGTAGGTCTTCTGCACGGACAGATGTGCAGCGCCGACAAACAGAGAATAATGAATGATTTCAGAAAGGGAAAGATTCACTGTCTTGTCTCAACGGTTCTTATCGAGGTCGGCATTGATGTTCCCAATGCAACGATAATGGTTATCGAAGGAGCGGACAGATTCGGCCTTGCTCAGCTTCATCAGCTTCGCGGCAGAATAGCAAGGAGCTCTTCAAGGGCGTATTGTCTGCTCGTTGCCCAGAGCCAAAGCGAAACGGCAGAAAGCAGACTTGAAATAATGAAACGCAGCAATGACGGCTTTGAAATTGCAGAGCATGACCTTAAAATCCGCGGCCCCGGTGAACTTTTAAGCACACGTCAGCACGGTCTGCCGGACTTGAAAATCGCAAGTATAATAGACGACTTTGACCTGCTGGGTCTTGCGAGAAAGGATGCGTTTGAGCTTGTCGAAAATGACCCTATGCTAAAATCGGCTGAACATAAAAACATAAAAGCTGAACTTATTCGCAAATTTGCCGACAGCCTCGGTTTGGTCGATGTGGGCTAAAATGATAAAGCACTCCTTACTCATTTTTATACAACAGGTTACGCAGTTTTTGTTTATCAGTATTTTCTGGTTTTGGCTATTGGGCCAGTTATTTATTCAAAGTTTTGAATAGCGTCCACTTGTCCTATTTTTGTGTGCTTTTCACGGAATTTCTTGGTGTATATCTTGTTTAACTGACATTGTGATAGCCCAATTTCCTTTAATACTTCCTCTAAAGATATGCCTTGTTCGCTTTTGTTATAGCGGGCCAATATCTGAAAGACAGCGCCATCAGCGGTGCATAATTTATAAGGTTTTTCTGAAGAGAACAACCAAGCTAAAAGTTCCATTTCTCCATCGTCAATTTGGTAATTACATTTTTTCAAGTAATTTGAACGAAAATTTCGTACATCTGTTGCATTAGTATCAATGACTGTGATTTTCTTCTCCATTTCATATGGTTGAATATCTATACGAATATCCACAATTTCCTGTCTTGCGTATTGTGCTTCTCTTGCTACTGTTCTACCAATAATTACATCACATCTTTCGATGAATTTGTCCCAAAGATCCATTTCAAAAAGGCCTATAATTGGACCAGCATCAAGCAACAGGAATTGAAATTTTTTCATCCGTGAAATCCTCATCTTCCGTTAAATACTCCTGTGCTTTTTTGTAGCTAATCCGCATATACTTGGCGAATTGTAAAAGTGAAAGCTTACCTTGTTTTAAGGCTCTTTGTGCTAATGCACAATATCTCTCAGGTAGTTCATCAGGCGTATCTGACGGTCTTGGTTTTAACTGAAGCATTTTTACTTTTTCGATATATTCTCTTGTTTTGGTTTCATCTAATCCGTAAATGTTTTTGATTCGCCATAACAAAGCTTCAAAAGAAACTCCAAATTCTCTGGCAAGATCATCTAACATTGCAGGCGCAAATGATATTTTATTATTTTGTACCATACCTCTAAGTCGTTCTAATAGGGGAGCCTCGGGCAAAAGCAGGGTACTGGCAAATATATCTGCAAATGGCCCTTCTCTTTCAGTTAGAATGTTGCTGCCATTTGCACGGAAACTGTTCCATGTGAGGAGATGAAACAACTCGTGAGCTAAATCATAATTTCGCCGCCAAGATTTGTTTTTTCGGTTCAAGAGGATTGCAGGGCCAAATATCGGAGACACGGTAGAAATAGCACTTCCATCAAAATCAAGGTAGAATATTTTTACATAATATTTTTCTTCCAATATTTGTTTTAAGGCCGCGTTTGGAATGCTTCCCAATTCAAACTCTTTGTGAGTATCAAGAGCCAGAGATTTTACATCTTCAAAGGATGATATTGTTTGATCTACTTTTGCAAATGGCAGGCACGCTTTTTTCCTTTCGCTCGTTAATAGTTCGAGATTGTGGTACTGTAGACACAATTCTTTAAATAATTCTTCTGTTTCCTTATATGGTTCGGGTTTGTCTCTCCAGAGTAGTATCTCTTTGACAGGAATTTCCTCGGAAAAAAAGAAGTCTATCGGTTTATGGTAAATTTCAGCTAATTTACTAAGTTGCGAAAATTTAGGTTCTCTTCTTGAGTTTTCAAATTCACTCAGAGAGGATACACCTATTCCTGTTTTTTCTTCAACTTGTTCTAATATATAGCCTATTGTTTCACGAGCTATTTTGAGTTTTTCACCGATGTTCATTTTTAATCCTCCTTAAATTCTGTTTTATAGAATATTATACGGCAAATTTGACATAATTCTTCAAAAAAATTCTGAATTTCAGAAAATTTTATCTTTATAAAGATTTATAGGTCTCTAATACCTTCTATTTTTTGCAATAGCTGACGAGCTGTAGTTTACAAAGAAATAGCGTAGAGCGTCGATTGGATGGTCGTAAATGCCGTCTTTTAAAGGTAATTCTATCGAACCAGCAGGCGGATAATGATAGCACTGCATAGCCTCAATCAGTCTGCCGCAGCGGGGACTTATAATAAGATTGTTTTGCCCGTCACCGCTGTACAAGGCCCTGCGGATAAGCTCTATGCCTTCAAGTATCGAACTTCTCTTATAACGAAGCTTTATTCCCATCGACCTTAACTGACTGACAGGACTTGTGCCTGTAACATCATTTACGCCGACACCCGCAGGGTCGCAGAAAGTGGCAATGACATTATCTTCGCGGTATGGAGCTTTGTTTTTTATCTCGTCTGCGTGTACATCAATAGTCTGTCTGCTTTTGACGTATTCGTCAATCACCCGCACAACTCCACTGCCGTCAACCTGAATCCACAGGCATACAAAAGGATTGACAAAGCCAAAGTCAATCGCGCGATACAACGGCAGGGCGGGATTATAATCAACAGGTGCGATATGGATTTGGGGGTCGAACTCGGCAAAGACGACATTTTCAAGCGAAGGCCTTATACAGAGCATTTCAGATTCAAATGCGCTTCTGCTGCTGCGGTGCATCTGTGCTAAACAATCATCTATTTTCAGATAGCCGTTTGCTTTCCTTGCTCTGCCCTGACAGTCGCTGCTTAAAGGACATCTTGAACAGCTTCTTTCAGGCCGGCAGCGTTCAATAACTTCCCAGACGCACCATTTGAATACCGGTGTTTCGCCGGAGGCTGCCTTGCTTACAAGCTCGTGCATAATGCCGAAAGGCTGATGCATTGTGCTTAACGTCTCCATTGCGCCGACGATACCGTTGCTGCTTTTGGTAACAAACTTTGCCATTTCAAAAATTTGACGGTCGAATAGTTCAACCTCATCGCATCTTAACTTGTGAATATGACTGCCGCGGACAGAAGCCGCCGACTGTGTCAGGACCTCCACGTCTGAGCCGTTTAGAAAGGTGCATTTGTTTTTACGCTCCGGTTCAGCGAGAAAATTTTCAAAGCCGCCTTTGGCGAGACCTTGCCCACAGGCGGGGCCGCCTCGCAAAAAGCCAAGCAGATAATCATACATTCGGCTCGCCTGCAGCTCACTGCCTGCAAGGATTCTTACTTTACAGTTGGGTTTAAAGATACAATCCAGAAGCGTAGCGACGGCAGCGATAAGAGTTTTTCCGCCGCCGCGGCCGGCCCAGACGACACAATCGCCATTTGTACTCCGCTCGTCAAAATCGCTCCTATAGGAGTGCCACAGATAATCCATAGGCGCATTATGCTCAGGACAGATTTTTGTATCGCCGATATCAAGACCAAGAAAAACCTTGAGGTAATTTTTCAAGTCGGTTCTGGTTTTAGGCATTGTCCTTCTGAGCGTTTCATAAATGCTGCTTGCTGCTAAAATCTTCTCTGGCGGCAAAAGGATAGTATTATTCAAGATATGCTCCTTAAAAAAATGGTGGATTGAAAAGATGGAAATGAAAAGTAAATGAAGTCATCCGCTAAAAGCGGACTCAGAAATTTTAAATCTTAAATTTTCAATTTTATTTTTTTACTATATCGGATTTTAACGGCCTGAACAACCTGATTGCCGAGAAAATCTTTAGGCTTTTTATTTCGGGAAAACTACTGGCCCGTCCATTGCTGCGCACAAATCTCAAAATCGGCAAAATTGACTGTGCCGTTTGTGGTAAAATCTGCTTCGATGCAGTTTACATCGGTGGTGCATGTATCAAGCCAATAATCCAAGAGGAAAGACAGGTCGTAAAAATCTACCCGGCCGTCGTCGTCATAATCGCAGAGCGCAAGCATTGTTGTTTTATCCCGCAGTATGTTCAGATACAGCATACCATAACCGTT
>Ga0315294_10008370_pt1 | contig 11369 bp, 8 predicted proteins | sample YL17G13_40_MG_FD_203626 | JGI IMG/M metagenome (GOLD analysis project Ga0315294, IMG submission 203626) | Sediment microbial communities from Yellowstone Lake, YNP, Wyoming, USA - YL17G13_40 | ecosystem: Environmental > Aquatic > Freshwater > Lake > Sediment | place: USA: Wyoming | collected... | reverse complement strand
CGATACTGGCTACCGCAGCCGTCCCCATATCTATGAAAGATAATACCGGGACACTCGCCGAAAAGCTTTCGTTAGTCGGCGCGCACCTGCTCCAGGAGGCTATAATCGGCTGGCGGCGCGGAGAGATTACGCCCCGCCCCCAGGATGAAGCCGGGGCCAGCTATTTCGGGCAGGTAAAAAAGGAGGAGGGGGAAATCGACTGGAAAAAACCGGCGGTAGAAATCTGGCGCCGCGTACGCGCTTATTATCCCTGGCCCGGGTGTTTTACATACTGGCGGGGAAAGCAAATTAAAATCAACGAGGCTACAGTTTTGCCCGGTGAGGGCACGTCAGAACCAGGGCGCGTGGTGGCGTTGCCGGGTGAAGGAGCGGGGCTGGGCATAACTACCGGCGACGGCGTCCTGGGTGTGCTGCGGATACAATACGAGGGGAAGCGGGATATGACCGACGCCGAATTCCGGCGGGGACAGCGGGATTTTATCGGGGCGGTGCTGCCCAGCTAAGGAACCGACTTTTGAACGACGCAAGTGCGCAGAAGAGGAAATGCGCTATTGCGCAAATGAGCAATTGGGCGTTGGAGACAATTATTGCTACATCGAAGGCCGGTCGGTATAATCAAGGTCAAGGAGGCGCTCTTGTCTTTACCAAAAGATTTAAGTAAATTTGATACCCTGGTAGAAATAATCGCCCGTTTACGCGCTCCGGACGGTTGCCCCTGGGATAAAGAGCAGACCCATCAAACGCTGCGGGGAAACCTGCTCTCGGAAAGCTATGAGGTCCTGGAGGCATTAGACCAAGGGGATGCGGCTGAACTTTGCGAGGAGCTGGGCGACCTGCTCTTACAGGTAGTGCTACACGCCCAGATAGCTAAAGACGAGGGGGAATTTCAGATAGGAGACGTGGTGCAGGGCATCACGGCCAAAATAATACACCGCCACCCGCATATTTTCGGTTCAAAGCAGGTAAAAGACGCCGAAGAAGTAATGCATAACTGGGAAGCTCTGAAAAAAGAAGAGAGGGAAGAAGGAAAGTCTATGCTGACCGGCGTACCGAAGCAGATGCCGGCTCTCGCTTACGCCTACGAAATTTCGCGCCGGGCAGTACGCGTCGGCTTCGAATGGGAGAATATAGAGGGGGTTATTGATAAACTTCTCGAAGAGGTAAAGGAGATTAAAGAAGCGGGCAGCCGGGAGGAGAAAGCGCAGGAGATTGGCGACCTGCTCTTTACTCTGGTCAATTACGCAAGGTGGGAGGGGGTGGACCCGGAGGCGGCGCTGCGGGAAGCCAACCAGAAGTTTTATCGCCGTTTTTCCGCCGTGGAGGAGCTCTGCCGTCAGCGCGGCAGGGAACTTCAGGCGCTTTCTTTCCAGGAGTGGAATGAACTCTGGGAGGAGGCTAAAAAGGGGGATTGATGGAGAATGGTCGGGGCGAGTGGATTTGAACCACCGACCTCAGCGTCCCGAACGCTGCGCGCTAAACCAAGCTGCGCTACGCCCCGTCGGCATTATTATAAGGCTATAGCGGCCATTAAGGCAAGAAAGATTAAAATAAGGGCTGTTATCTAGGGAGGGGGCAGATAAAATAAAGCGCAAATGCGTAAATGAGTAAATGAGTAATTGCGCAATACGTTGAGAAATATATGAAATACATCGTTTTAATAATTGACGGGGCGGCCGGGCTTCCCATCCAGGAAAGAGGCGATAAGACCAGCCTGGAGCTGGCGCGTACCCCCAACCTCGATGCTATGGCGGCGCAGGGTACCATGGGACTGGCGCGCACCGTGCCTCCGGGCATGGAACCGAGCAGCGCCTGCGCCTGTATGTCCGTGATGGGCTACGACCCCATCATCTACTACAAAGGCCGCGCCTCAATCGAGGCTAAAAGCTTGGGAATAAATATCGGTGAGGGGGAAGTCGTTTTCCGGTGCAACCTGGTCAACGTCAGCGAAGGCAGGATGAACGACTACAGCGCCGGCCACATCGGCAACGAAGAGGCCGGGGAGATTATCAAGGCGCTTAATGAAAAGCTAGGCAGTAAGGACGTTATCTTTTACCCCGGCGTCAGCTACCGTCACATCTTAAAACTTAAAGGTCACGAGGAAACACTGAAAGCTAAATGCACCCCTCCCCACGATATCCCCGGAAAACCCGCGGCCGGCTTTCTGCCGCAGGGACCGGGGAGCGACCTCCTGAGCGAACTCATGGCGCGCTCTGAAACCCTGTTGAGAAGCCACCAAGTCAACGTGGCGCGCCGCCAGAGGGGCGATGTGCCCGTTTCCACCATCTGGCTTTTCTGGGGTAGCGGGCAGGTCCCTGAAATGCCGGCTTTTAAAAAGTCCTATGGTCTTAACGCCGCCATGACCTCGGGTGTAGACCTTCTCCGCGGCCTGGCCAAGATGGCGGGCATGGAAATATTGAATATAAAAGGCGTTACGGACGGACCTGATAACGATAATGCCGCCCAGGCAGACGGCGCACTGGAAGCTCTGAAAAAGAACGACCTTGTGGTGGTGCATATCGAGGCGGCCGATGAAGCCGGTCACGGCGGTTTTATCGATGAGAAGATAGAAGCCATCGAAAAAATCGATAAGGAAGTGGTCGGCCGACTGCGCAACTACCGCGGCGACCTGTGTGTGCTGGTGATGCCGGACCATCCCACCCCGGTAACCGTCCGCACCCATACTGGCGACCCCGTGCCGTTTTTAATCTGGGGGAAGGGTGTAAATGCTAACGGCGCCGCAAGATTCACCGAAAGAGAAGCTAAAAGAACTGGTGTTTTTATCGGGGAAGGGTATAGAATAATGGGGACATTGGCGGGGGGAATAAACGGAAATGCCCAAGAGAGAAGATGAATTTTGGGTAAAGCAGAAAGAGATAAAGGAGCCAGAAAGCCCGCGAGATGACCCTCAGTATAACGGCGCGGATGAACAAAGAGAAGAAGAAAACAGAGAGGAAGAACAAGAACATAAGGATACCGGACAAAATGCCGAATCTTCCTCAAAAAGTAAAGCTTGGTTTGGCAATGAATATTACGACAAGCAAACAAGAAAGTGGAAAAAGCCAGGGATAAAAACCAGATCAATAATAGCGTCGATTGTTGTTTTACTTGTGATGGTTGCTGTGATAACGTTAACTTTATTGTACGTATTTGTCTTGGCAAAACCTGTTTCTTAGCGCAAAGACGCATAAGAGTAACTGCGTAATTGCGCAAAAGAGTAAATGCGTAAAAGTATAGTGTAGTCTAGTAAAGGTTAGTAATATGGCTTTAATCGTGCAGAAATACGGCGGCTCATCGGTGGCGGACGCGGAAAAAATCAAGAACGTCGCCCGGCGCATTATCAGGACCCGCGAGGCGGACAACCAGGTGGTAGTGGTAGTTTCCGCCATGGGTGATACCACCGACGACTTAATCAAGCTGTCTTACCAGGTAAATGAGTTCCCGAATAAGCGGGAGCTTGATGTGCTGGTATCTACCGGTGAACTGGTCGCCAGCACCCTGCTGACAATGGCCCTGCATGGCATGGGTTTTCCCGCCATCAGCCTCAGCGGGGCGCAGGCGGGGATAAAAACGGACGCTGCTTACAGCAAGGCGAGGATTACCAATATCGACCCCGTTCGCATTATCAGGGAGCTGGAGAAAGGCAATATCGTCATTGTGGCCGGCTTCCAGGGCATTACCGAGGACATGGATATCACCACCCTGGGTAGGGGCGGCTCGGATACTACCGCGGTGGCGCTGGCCGCCAGTATGAAGGCAAAAATATGCGAAAGATACACCGACGTCGATGGGATTTATACTACCGACCCGCGCCTTCTCCCCGAGGCAAAAAAGCTGACGGAGATAAGCTACGAGGAAATGCTGGAGATGGTGACCTACGGCTTTAAGGCAATTCACCCCCGCGCCGTAGAGCTGGGCGAGTTGTTCAGCGTTCCCATCCTGGTAGCATCCAGCTTCAACGATAACCCCGGTACGTTAATTCACAAAGAGGTGTCTATGGAAATACGCAATAAAGTAAGAGGCATTGCCCACGACTTTGATGTCGCCAAGATAACCGTGGTCGGCGTTCCCGACCACCCTGGTATCGCCGCGGGAATATTCGTGCCCCTGGCGGAAGCCGGCATCAGTGTCGATACCATCGTTCAGAACGCCAGCATCAAGAACATTACCGACCTTACCTTCACGGTAGCCAAGAGCCAGTTAGCCGGGGCGATGGCGGTTGTCGAACCTATCGCGAATTCCATCGGCGCCCAGAAATGCGTCGGCGACCCTAAATTGGGGAAAATAAGTATTATCGGCACCGGCATGCAGAATGCGCCGGGTTACGCCGCCCGCATGTTCGATACGCTCAGTAAAGAAGGCATCAACATACAGCTGATAACGACATCGGAAATAAGAATAACCTGCATCATAGAAGAAGCCCGGGTTAAAGACGCTGTGCGTGCTTTGCACCGGGCTTTCGAGCTGGATAAAGATAATTAGGTTGGCGGAAAAAGCGGTTAGACGGCTATTACCTCTTTGACTTCCGGGATTTCCTGCTTCAGTATTTTTTCAATGCCGTTCTTTAGAGTCAGTTTAGACATGGGACAGCCGGCGCAGGCGCCGACGAGTCTTACTTTCACGGTCCCGCCGTCAATTGCTACCAGTTCCACATTGCCCCCATCCCTTACCAGGTACGGGCGAACTTTATCGAGGACTTCCTTGACTTTATCTTGCATTTTAGGCTAATCTCCTTTAGAATTTATAAAAGGCCTCTATTAAAATTGTATCTGCTGCCGGGGCTATTTGTCAAACAGGGCATATTTTATGTCTAAATTCCCTTGTATGACTTATTTCACTGATGTAGAATATATTGTTTAAATGACCTTTTTCGGGGATGGAAAATGACACGTGATGATGAAAAACAAATAAGATACAAAGAGCAGCGCAGTAAAGAAGCCATCGCTTTGGCGATGCAGGCCAGCTGGCAGGCAGCCGTTGACGTCAATAAGGAAATCCTCGAGAGCTTTCCGGAAGATGTCGATACCTTAAACCGCCTGGGGCGGGCTTATATGGAACTGGGACAATATAAACAGTCAAAGGAAGCCTACAGCCGGGCGGTAAAGCTGGACCCCTATAATGCCATTGCCAACCGGAACCTGCGGCGCTTGAATGACTTGAAAGAGTCGGGAAAAACCGAAATCGAGACGGACAAGGTTGAGCCCCAGCAGTTTATCGAGGAAATCGGCAAGGCGGGTGTGGTTACCCTCCAGGACCTGGCGCCCAAGGAAAAGCGCGCCAGTACTGTAGCCGGAGATAAAGCGGTTTTAAAAGTAGAAGGCTCAAATCTGATTGCGAAGAGCAGACGTAGCGAATACCTCGGTAAAGTTGAGCCGAAACATGCCCGGCGGCTTATCAGGCTGATGCTGGGCGGCAACCGGTATTCGGCTGTAGTCGTCAAGTCATCCGCAGACGGAATGACGGTCATGGTCAGAGAAGCCTTTCAGCATGCCAGCCAGGCCGGGAAACTGTCTTTCCCGCCGAAAAGAATGGCCGAGTTCCGTTCTTACGGCAGCGATAAGCTTTTGAAAATAGAATCCGAAGGTGAGGACGAGGACGATTCCGGCTACACCATTATCGGCGGGGATGAAGTGGAGGTGTTGCCGGATGAAGCCGGAGGAGCGGATGATGATACGGGGAATGATGACGAATAGGAGGCACAGCCGCTGATGGTATCAGGCAAAGTCAGATCTGTAAATATAGAAGACGAAATGAAGGGCTCTTACCTCGACTATGCGATGAGTGTCATCGTGGCGCGTGCCCTCCCGGATGTACGTGACGGGTTGAAACCGGTACACCGGCGCATTCTCTATGCCATGAATGACATGGGTATACGCCACAACGGCCCGCACCGCAAGAGCGCCCGTATCGTCGGCGAGGTGCTGGGTAAATACCATCCGCACGGCGACGCCTCGGTCTATGACGCCATGGTCCGCATGGCCCAGGACTTTTCCATGCGCTATCCCCTGGTGGATGGCCAGGGCAACTACGGCAGTGTCGATAACGACCCCCCCGCCGCCATGCGGTATACGGAAGCCCGCCTGGCGAAGATAGCCGAGGAAATGCTGGTTGACATCGAAAAAGAGACCGTGGACTTCATGGCCAACTTCGATGACAGCCTGCAGGAACCCAAGGTGCTTCCCGCCAGATTGCCTAACCTGCTTTTAAACGGCAGCTCCGGTATCGCCGTGGGCATGGCTACCAATATCCCCCCGCATAATCTTAATGAGGTCTGCGACGCCATCGGTTATCTTATCGATAGCCCCCAGGCAACTATCGAAGAACTCAGCAAATTCGTGAAGGGCCCGGATTTTCCCACGGCGGGCATTATCCAGGGTCGGGAGGGCATCAGAAACGCTTATGCCACCGGCCACGGTAAAGTGGTGGTACGCGCCAAGGCACATATTAGCAGCGTCAGCGCCGCCGGAAGGCGCCAGATAATCGTCAGCGAGCTGCCTTACCAGACGAATAAGGCGGCTCTTATCGAGAACATGGCCGAGCTTGTCAAGGATAAAAAAATCGATGGCATCAGCGACCTGCGCGACGAGTCCGACCGGCAGGGTATGCGCATCGTCATCGAGCTTAAGAGGGAGTCCCAGCCCCAGCAGGTCCTCAACAACCTCTTCAAACATACCGCCATGCAGTCGTCTTTCTTTGTGAACATGCTGGCGCTGGTAGACGGCCAGCCCAAGGTAATCAGCCTGAAGGAAGCGCTGCAGGCTCATATTGATTTCCGCCGCGAGGTAATTACCCGGCGCTCCCGCTACGAACTGAAACAGGCTAAAGCCAGGGCTCACATCCTGGAGGGACTCAAAATCGCGCTGGACAACATCGACGCGATAATCAAGACTATCCGCGATTCGGAGACCGCCGAAGCGGCCCGCAAGAACCTGATGACTAAGTTCGGGCTTTCCCAGCTACAGACGCAGGCAATTCTCGATATGCAGCTAAGGCGCCTCGCCAGCCTGGAAAGACAGAAGATTCAGGAAGAATATGCCGAGGTGGTGAAAACCATCGCTTACCTTGAAGATTTACTAGCCAATCCCAGGAGAATTCTCGCCCTGATAAAAGAAGATGTGACCGAGCTTAAGTCCAAATACGGAGATAAGCGCCGCACCGAAATCGTCGACCAGGGAAAGCTGGATTTTACCGAGGAAGACCTCATACCCCACGAAAGAGTCGTGGTCACTCTGAGCAGTCGAGGTTTCATCAAGAGGATACCTTCACGCCTTTACGCTTTGCAGCACCGGGGCGGCAAGGGAATCATCGGGCAGGTGACCAGGGAAGAGGACGCCGTCATGATATTGACCGTGGCGGATACGCACGATGACCTGTTCTTCTTTACCGACCGGGGCAAGGTTTTCTACCTGAAATGCCATGAAATACCGGCCGGCAGCACCCGGACCTCCAAAGGACTGGCGATAATCAACCTGCTGTCCATCACCGAAAGAGAAAGGGTCACGGCGATGGTGGCCACGACCGGTTTTATGCCGGGCACCTATATGGTGATGGCGACCAAGATGGGAGAAATAAAGAAAACAGCGGTGGACAAATTTACCGCCGTGCGGAGCAGCGGGCTCATCGCCATGGACCTGGCGCCGGCTGACGAGCTGGTGGCCGTCTGTCTGGCCAAGGATAAGGATGATGTAATCCTGGTAACCCGCCAGGGGCAATCGATACGTTTCGATGTTGGCGGTCTCCGGGCGGCTTCCCGGACTTCCGGCGGCGTGCGCGCGATGCGCGTGGCTGAGGGTGACGGAATCATCGGGATGGACAGGGCCGAAACCGAGGGCTATGTCCTGGTGGTCACGCAAAACGGCTACGGCAAGGTTACCCCGGTTGCCCAGTATCCGAAGCAGCACCGCGCCGGCAGCGGCGTGAGGACGTTTAAAATAGTTGACAAGACCGGCGATATTACCGCCTTCAAGGTAGTGGCGCTGAAGCAGCAGGTTATGCTGGTTTCCGCGGAAGGCATGATGACCCGCACTCCGGTGAAGGAAGAAGACCCCAGGAAGGGCATCACCACCCAGGGCCGGAGCACGCAGGGCGTTAGAGTGATGACGCTTGAAGAAGGCGATAAGCTGGTGGCAATTACCACCTTCGAAGAAGAGGACAAAGGGGACTAGCCGCTAGTCAAGGATTATATTGGATTTGTTTACTCTCCCCTCCGTGGGAGAGGAGATTTTTCCCGACAGCTTTCCGTGTGCTCGAGGCCGCAGGCATTACAGGCGTTATTCCGGCAGTCGGGCGTTTCCTGTTCCTCTTTAGCCCGCTGTAGCTCCCGCTTTAAGAATGCTTCGGTTACCCCTGCATCGATGTGTGACCAGGGCAGTATTTCGTCCGGAGAACGCTCGCGGCTGGCATAGAATACGGGTTCGATGCCGCTATCGGCAAAAGCCTGGAGCCATTTATCATGATTATAATGTTCGCTCCAGGCATCAAACCTGCAGCCAAGCTCCCAGGCGCGATAGATGACTTTTCCCAGCCGCCGGTCCCCCCGCGACATCGCGGCTTCCAGCAGGCTGACTCTGGGGTCGTGCCATGACAGTCGGATGCCCTTGTGCTGAAGTCCATTCTGGAGAATTTCCTGTTTGGCTATTAATGACGCCTCATTTTCTTGGGCGCTCCACTGGAAGGGCGTATGCGGCTTGGGGACGAAGGTAGAGACACTGACCCTTATCATCGGCTTTTTACCGCTGGCCTTTTTACCCTCGGCACGCACCTTTTCCACCAAGGTGACGATGCTTTCGACGTCTTCGAGAGTCTCGGTGGGCAGGCCGACCATAAAATAAAGTTTTAAACTCGTCCAGCCGCGCTCGAAAGCGGTGGCGGCCGTTTCCAGCAGGCTTTCGTCCGTCATGTTCTTGTTGATAACCCGCCGCAGTCTTTCGCTGCCGGCTTCCGGGGCGAAGGTAAGCCCGGTGCGACTCCGCGTGGGCAGCGAGCCAACCAGCTTGACGGAAAAATTATCGAGTCGCAGGCTGGGCAGCGATAGTGTCAGGTTGGGGTAACGCTGGGAGAGACTTGCCACCAGTTTATCGATGCCGGAATAGTCGGAAGTGTTCAGGGATACCAGCGAGACCTCGTCATAGCCGCAGGAGGAAATGAGCTCGCCCGCCGCCTGAATTACCTCTTCATGGGGTCGTTCCCGCACGGGACGGTATATCATGCCGGCCTGGCAGAAGCGGCAGCCGCGACTGCACCCGCGCTGCACCTCGATGGCGCCGCGGTCGTGGGTTACCTCGATATAAGGGACCACCGGCTTTACGGGCGGCGGCGGCAGCCTGGACACAATCCGCCGTTCAATCCTCGGTTTTGCCCCGGGGACGGTGGGAGTAATACTTTTAATCAGGCCGCCGGCAGCGTATTTAACCTCGTACAGGCCGGGCACATAGACGCCGGGAATCGCCGCCAGCTTTTTCAGTATTTGTTTTTTACCTCGCGCCTTTACCTCACGGTAAGTATCGATAAACTCAAGAATGACGTCCTCTCCGTCGCCGATAACGAAAGCATCGATAAAGTCGGACATCGGCTCCGGGTTCAGCGCGCAGCTTCCCCCGGCGATTATCAGCGGGTGGGAATCGCCTCTTGCCGAGGCGAGGACGGGAATTCCGGCCAGGTCCAGCATGTTCAGCACGTTGGTGAAAGTGAGCTCGTACCCCAGGGAAAAACCGATGATATCGAAGTCTTGAAGCGGGCGCTTGCTTTCCAGGGTGAAAAGGTGGATGCTGTTTTGCCGCATCACCGCTTCCATGTCCGTCCAGGGGGCGTAAACCCTTTCGGCGAGGACGTCCGTCTGGCTGTTGAGTATATCGTAAAGGATGGGGATAGCCATGTTGGACATGCCCAGTTCGTACGTGTCCGGGTAAGCCAGCGCCACTTTAATGGGCGTCTTTTCCCAGTCCTTAACGACGCTGTTCCACTCGCCGCCGGTATAGCGGGCGGGCCTATTGACTTTATGCAGTATCTCGTTGGTGAGCAAAAGCGCCTCCAGACTTTAAATTATAGGGGTTAATAAGGCGCAGGCGCAAATGAGGGTATGATGAGGCCTGTCATTCTGAAGGAGAGAAGCGACTGAAGAATCCGTTATTCATCGTACAGTTACGGATTCTTCCCCTTCACTACGTTCAGGGTCAGAATGACATAAGTACTTTCAGAGAAACATGAGTATCTGCGTAATTGCGCAAATGAGATTTTTATAAGCCCGATTATTTATTTCGGCTTGATAGTAGTAACTTTCTCCCTTTGCGGCTTAGGGGAGCCGGGCACTCTGAACTTTTTATTGTCGATGCGCGGTATAGCCGTTTCTTTCGGTTTTTCCGGCAGTGGAGCCCAGGAATAAGGTACGCGGTAGGCGCGGTATAACAGGTTTATCTTCAACATACGGTGGTTGTAGGGGCTGAGGTATTCCCATAACGTTTCATGAGCCGCCGTTACCTCGATAATGCGACCGCTGTTGCCTTCCGTTATCAGCGTATTGCCGTTGGGGAGACGCTGGGCGGAGCTGACAAAGCTGCTGTAGAAACGGTTTGCCCCGGGACCGGGAGGGGGGTATTGCCAGATAACTTCGAGGGTTACGGGATTGAACTCCAGTACCCGCGAAAAGTCCCGCCGGGCGTTATCGATGCCGGAGGGAGCGCCGGGGTTGGAGGCGCCGTAGCCGGCCGAGCCGCCGTTATCGAAGACCAGGATATTTCCTTCCCCCGGGAGTCCCCGGGGAATCATGTGGGCGTGGTGCTGGCCGATTATCTGTCCTATTTTACGGAGAGCCGCGGTAGCGGTGAAATAGGGACCCAGCTGCCAGACTATTTTACCTGTTTTCCTATCGATGATGGCGGTGATATTCGTCTGGCGGCCGTCCCAGATGACGTTGTCCGGGTGAAAACGCCCGTCGCCGTTATCAAAGAAACGATTGGGACCCAGGGTGGACATTGAGTTCATGTGCATCCAGTCGCCCATGCCGCCGGCGGGTTTCATGCCGGGATTACGAGATAATGTCTTTTTTGCCCTCACGCTAAAGCCCATCTCCCCGAAGTGCTCGCTGCAAATCCATTCCCAGGTAATTTTTCCCTGACGGTCTACCTCGATTATCGTATCGTCAATCAGCAGCTTATCGCTTAGGCGGGGGTTCTTTAGGTTCTTATGGCAGAGTATCAAAGTATTGCCGCCGCTAACCCGCGGTTCCATGCCAGGGACATAGTAGCCCACGGGGTTGCCTTCTCTCTGGTAATCATGGTGCTGCCGGGCCATCCACCGCGGCAGTTGCCTGGGGTCTTTAACCAGCTCGTATTTATCGAATGTCCAGACGATATTGCCTTCCCAGTCCACTTCCA
>Ga0315294_10008366_pt1 | contig 11371 bp, 9 predicted proteins | sample YL17G13_40_MG_FD_203626 | JGI IMG/M metagenome (GOLD analysis project Ga0315294, IMG submission 203626) | Sediment microbial communities from Yellowstone Lake, YNP, Wyoming, USA - YL17G13_40 | ecosystem: Environmental > Aquatic > Freshwater > Lake > Sediment | place: USA: Wyoming | collected... | reverse complement strand
CCAGTCCGCGACGACCCACTCCGGCCCCTCGCCCTCGGGGTCGATCTCATCGAGGAAGTCGAGCCAGGACCGGGTGGTCTCGTCGGGTGCGAGGCCGATCCGCCAGGGCATGGCGCGGTGGTCGGGGTCGTCGCCACCGACCGCGACGAGCACCGCACCGCCGCGCTCGGTCGTGTTCCAGGTCGGGTCGAAGTCCTCCGCGCCATACGCCCGGAGGTTGAGCGGCTTCGAGTCGAGGATCAGGATCTTCGGGCAGCGCGTCGGGGCGAGTCGGGCGTCGATCGCGGTGCCGAACAGGTCGAGGTAGCGGGCGGCGAGCGCGTGCTGGCGGCTGGCGTGGCGCATGCCGTGGGCGTCCTGCCAGAAGCGGTGGGCTTCGAGGCGCACCGTCAGGCTCGCCCGACGGAGCGACATGCCCTGGCCGACGAGCTGGAGAAGGTGGGCGATCTCGACCGCGGTGTGGAAGTAGTCCGACGGCGAGATCGGGCCCTGTGCGACGCCCGGCTTGATGTCGCAGGTCACGCATTCCTCGCCCGCCGGGTGGTGGTCGGCGGCGCGCCGCCGACCGAGCGAGAAGGTGTGCTCGGGCGAGCCGTCCGATGGGGAGCAGCGGAACCGCTGGCGGCGGAACGGAGCCGTCGTCCATTCGCGCGTGCCCCAGAGAATGATGCCGCCCTCGTGCCCGCGCGGGCACTCCTCGGGCCGGTTGGCGATCTTGAGCCGGGGTCGCCCCATCACGAGCTTCGCTTGCGGCGGTGTGATCTTGGCAGCCTTCACGCCCCCAACACTGTCGCCCCGCGGTGCCACCTTCTGTGGCACGAGGGTCAGGGACTTACCAACCGGGTGTGACGCACAAGGCCGGCTGCGCCAGTCGATCCCGGCCCGGGCTGCGAACGCAAGACGGACGCCCCGCGACATCGGTCGGCGCTCTCGCAGATCGGTCATAGTTCCAGCCCATCCCGGACAGGGAATGACGGACAGGGGGATCCTACGTATCCCCCCGTTGTCCGGCATTCGGCGCGGACACACTCCCGGACACGGCCCACGCTCATGGCGGACAGACCCCACGCATGGCCGGACAGTCCACGTATGCGGAGGCCCCGGCCGACCTCGCGTACAAGAGCTTCGCGCGCGGCGGAGGGGCCATCGCCCGCCCCGACCTTGGGATCGTGCCCGAGCGACCGCGGGGTACTCGCCCGGCCGAGATCGGGACGCCCGCGCCCGACGCGCTGGACGCGGTCATCACTGAGGGAGTCAGGCCCTTCCTGCACGGCGCGGTGCCGGTCCGCGATCCGGGCGGCTCGCTCCCGGTGCGGGTCGGGGGCGCCCTCGTCCTGGTCCGCGCGCTGCATCTCGGCCTGCCGCTGGTTCAAGCCTTCGTCCCTCTCGCACGCGGCGTGCCGTCGACGCCGGCGCTCCTCGAGGCGCTCAACGAGCTCAACTCGAACATCATGTTCGGGCGCGCCTTCTGGAGCGGCGGTGCCGTCATCGTGGCCATCGAGGTTCCCGCGGCGGACATCCGCGCGGACCAAGTCACGCTCGCCTGCCTCCAGGCTGGCTCCCTCGCGACCCAGCTGACGAAGGAGCTGCGTGACCGCCTCGGGGACGCGTTCCCGGTCGCTATCTCCACGAACGGCCCGGAGCCCGCGAACTGACGGGCGAACGGCGCATCCTCCGGACCTCTGAAGCGGCTCACACATGGCGCTCCCGCTCATCGTGACACCGCCGCGAGCCTACGGGACCGGCAAGACTATTCTGAGACCAACATGCCCCGCCCCAGGAAAGATCTGCACGATCGGCTGCCGAGACAAATCTCGGTAGCCTCGACAAGGGTTGCCCCTCCGGGCACACCGCGCGGACTTCGCCAGCCTCCCCATCGGCGAAGGCGTATGCCGCCAGTGCTGAGAGCGCGGGACTCGATCGACGCCGGGGCGCGCATCGCGCAGCGGTTCGGCCAATTGAGAGATCTGCCGGAGCACCCACTCTTCGCACTGATCCACGCGCGCCTCGCCATGGGCGCGAGCCCGTTCGCGACGGCCAAGTGGGTGCAAGCGACGGTCGCCCCCGAGGACCCCTACAGCCCGGTCTTGAAGCCGCTGATGACGTTGAACAGCCGTCTGCGCCGCTATACCGCCATGCTGCCTGCGACGGCGAAGGTGCCGCGGTCGTACCTCGATGCCCTGACCAAAGGACTGCAGATCGAGACCAATGTCGTCGCCGAACTGGCCTCGGCGATCTACTACCAGAAGCAGCGGATCTCCCAGTTCGCCCCGCGCGAGAAGGACTTCCCGCTCGGCATCACTGCTGAGCAGCAGCGCGAGGAAGTCGTGACGAGGCCCCGGTTTCATGCGCACGCCGCAGCCCGAAGCCCGCTTGGCGATCGACCCGGTAACCATGCCGGCGATCATCGCGTTGTTCGATCGCTATTCCTTGGGCGACGTCAGCTACCGCGATCTGGCGGCGACATCGGGGGTGGCCGAAGGCAAGCTCCGGGCGATCCTGACAAACCCGCTGTATGCCGGATGGGCCCGCCGCCACCGACGTCGGCCTGACGAGGTGCTGCAGCCGGCACCGTGGCGGTCAGCGCCGCCGGTCAGCGACGAGCTTTGGGCCCGGGTCAGCGAGGTGCGGGCGATGCGGTCGAAGGCTGCCGGTCGCCGGCGGTCGCGCCACGTCCACCTGCTGGCGAAGCGGCTGTGGTGCCCGTGCGGGCGTGCGGTCAAGGCGGACACTTCGAGGCAGAAGAACGGGAAGATCGTCCGTCGCTACGTCCACCAGGGCTGCCCGCTGTGGACCCGCGAGAACGTCGTCGCCCACCGACTCGACCTCCCGATCGAGGCGCAGCTCGGCGGTATCCGGCTCGACGCCCGGACGCTGGCGCGGATCTCTGCCGGTGCCGGCCGGCCGATCCCTGCGACGGCGGACATCCGCCGGGCGCAGCTCGAGCGGGACCTGCGGACCAAGGCGACCGACCATGCCGCACGCCGGCTGTCGACGAGCTCCTACCTCGCCGAACACGAGCGGATTACCGCCGCGATCGACGCCCTCGAGGTGGAGCCAGGTCCGCCGTTGGGCGATGTCGACGAGGTGGTCGCGGCCCTGACCTCGATGCGTGACGCCTGGCGGGACGGGGACCTCGCAGCAAGAGCGCAACTGGTCAGCAGGGTCTATCAGCGGATCACAGTCGCGGACGGCGCGATCGTCAAAGTCGAGCTCACCGAGGCGGCGAAGCGCCACGGATTCCTCGCAGCCCTTCCCGAGACTGTGGTTATGGCGCGCCCGGCGGGACTCGAACCCACGACCTCCAGGTCCGCAACCTGGCGCTCTATCCGCTGAGCTACGGGCGCACGCGAGGTGGCGGAGAGGGAGGGATTCGAACCCTCGAGGCAGGTTACCCCACCTGGCGGTTTAGCAAACCGCTGCACTAGGCCTCTATGCGACCTCTCCGGGCCACGGCGCGGCGCATTCTACCAGAGAGCGCCGGGCCGCCCGCGGGCGCGGGTCCACAGGCCGCCTGGCTCGCTTTGACACCATGGAGCACGCCCGGTATCGTGGCCCGACCGTGAGAGCGCACTACTACTTCTACTTTCCGAGCCCGGCATGACCCGTCCCGGAGCGTGAGTTCCGGGCGGCGGACGTGCCGGGTGTGAGCAGAGGCCGCAGGACCTCTGCTTTCTCTTTTGTATGGCGGAGGATGATGGCCGGGGCCCGAGGAGGGTTTCGGGAGCCGCGAGGGCGGCCGGGATGCGAGGCGAGGCCAGATGTTCGTGGTGATGGCGGTCGGGGCGACCGAGGAGCAGTTGAACGCGGTGCGGGGCGCCGTCCTCGAGGAGGGCCTGACGCCCCACGAGAACCGCGGCGGCGCGCGCGTGGTCGTGGCCGTCCTCGGCGAGGGCGGGGCCTGGGCGGAGCGCCTGGCCGAGCGGCTCTCGGTCCTGCCCGGCGTCGCGTCGGTCACCCAGACCAGCCGGCCCTTCAAGCTCACCTCGCGCGAGTTCCACCCCGAGGACACGATCGTCTGCGTCGGGGACGTCACGATCGGGGACGGGTCGCTGACCCTGGCAGCCGGGCCCTGCGCCATCGAGTCGCGCGACCAGCTCTTCGAGACCGCGGAGGCCGTCAAGGCCGCCGGCGCCAACGTCCTGCGGGGCGGCGCCTTCAAGCCGCGGACCAGCCCCTACTCGTTCCAGGGGTTGGGGCTCCAGGGGCTCCGCTTCCTCGCCGAGGCGCGCGAGCGGACGGGCCTGCCGGTCGTCACGGAGGTGATGGAGCCGGGCCAGGTGGAGCACGTGGCCGAGTACGCCGACATCCTCCAGATCGGCGCCCGGAACATGCAGAACTACTCGCTCCTGATGGCCGTCGGGCGGATCGGGCGGCCCGTGCTGCTCAAACGGGGCCTCTCGGGCACGATCGAGGAGTGGCTGATGGCCGCCGAGTACGTCATGTCGAGCGGCAACCCGAACGTGATCCTGTGCGAGCGCGGCATCCGGACGTTCGAGACGGCCTATCGGAACACGCTGGACGTGACCGCCGTGCCGCTCGTCCACCAGCTCACGCACCTCCCGGTCTGGATCGACCCGTCCCATGCCGCCGGGAAGCGCTGGCTGGTCATGCCGCTCGCGCTGGCGGGCACGGCCGCCGGCGCCGATGGGCTCCTCATCGAGGTCCACCCGCGCCCGGCGGAGGCGCTTTCCGACGGCGACCAGTCGCTGACCCCGGACCAATTCGCCGATCTCGCGGTCGCCGCACGCGGCGTCCACGGGCAGGTCCGCTCGATCCACGCCACGCGTGGGCCCGCGATGGCCGCCGACGCGCGCGACTGACCGCCGCATCGTGCCCGACGTGACGACCGGATCCGCCATCGCCGTCCGCCCCGCCCCGCGGCTGCGCGGCGAGGTGCGGCCGCCCGGCGACAAGTCGGTCAGCCACCGCGCCCTCCTCCTCGCCCTCCTCGCCGAGGGCGAGAGTCGGATCTCCGGCGCGGGCGACGGGCGGGACGTCCGCGCCACGGCCTCGGTCGCGGCGGCCCTCGGCGCCACGGTGGAGCGCTCGGGCGACGATCCGCGCGCGGTCGACTATCGCGTCGTCTCGCCGGGACGCGCCGGCCTCCGCGAGCCGGACGGCGTCCTCGACTGCCAGAACTCCGGGACGACCCTCCGCCTCACCTGCGGCATCTTGGCCGGGCTGCCGGGGTTCGCGGTCCTCGACGGAGACGCCTCCCTGCGAGCCCGCCCGATGGGCCGGGTCACGACCCCCCTGGCCGCGATGGGCGCCACGATCGCCGGGCGGGCGGGCGCCACCCTTCCTCCGCTGGCGATCACAGGGCGGGCGCCGCTGACGCCGATCGATCACACCACCCCGGTGCCCTCCGCCCAGGTGAAGTCGGCGGTCCTCCTGGCCGGGCTCGCCGCGCAGGGCACGACGACGGTCCGCGAGGCCGTGGCCACGCGCGACCACACCGAGCGGATGCTGCGCGCCCGCGGTGTCGCCGTGCGCACGGAGCGCCTCCCCGATGGCGGCGCCGTCCACGCCCTCGACGGCGGGGCCCGGGTTCGCCCCCTCGATGAGCAGGTGCCGGGCGACGTCTCCGCGGCCGCCTTCTGGCTCGTGGCGGCCGCGATCCACCCCGACGCCGAGCTGACGCTCCGGAACGTCGGGACGAACCCGACCCGGCGTGCGATCATCGACCTGCTGCAACGGATGGGCGCCGAGATCGACGTGCGCCCCGTCGGCGCGGCGGGCGACGAGGCGCGCGGGGAACCGCTCGCGGACCTCGTCGTTCGGAGCAGTAGGCTTCGGGGGATCGACGTGACGGCCGCCGAGGTCGCCGCGGCGATCGACGAGATCCCGGTTCTCTGCCTCGCCGCCGCGGTGGCGACCGGGCGCACCGTGATCCGGGGCGTCGGGGAGCTGCGCCACAAGGAATCGGACCGGGTCGCGGGGATCGCGGCCGGGCTTGCGGCGCTGGGCGCACGAGTGACGGTCGACGGCGACACAATCGAGATCGATGGCGGCCGTACGCTCACCGGGGCGACGGTCGAGACGCAGAACGATCACCGCCTGGCGATGACCTTCGCGGTGGCCGGCCTTGTGGCGCGGGGCGAGACACTCATCCGCGACCCGGGGTCGGCGGACGTCTCCTACCCGGGATTCTTCGGAGAGCTGGAAAGGGTACGAGCATGACGAAACGGGTCGTCCTCATCGGCCATCCGGTCGCCCATTCGCTCTCCGGCGCGATGCAGCAGGCGGCGTTCGATGCGGCCGGCATCCCGGCCACCTACGAGCTGTGGGACCGGGCTCCGCTGGAGCTCGCCGACGCGATCGCCGAGCTGCGCTCCGACGATTTCCTGGGGGCCAACGTCACGATCCCCCACAAGGAGAAGGCGGCCACCCTCGTCGATCGCCTGACCGAGGAGGCGCACGCCACCGGCGCCGTCAATACGATCACCCGCGAGGGGAAGCGCCTCGTGGGCCACAACACGGACGTGCCGGGCTTCCGGGTCGCCCTCGAAACCCTCGTCGGGAAGCAGCGGATGCCTCGCCAGGCCGTGGTCCTGGGCTCCGGCGGCGGGGCGCGCGCCGTCGTCCACGGGCTGGTTGCCGAAGGCTTCCAGCGCATCGTCGTCTTCAATCGCCACCTCCACCGGGCGGAAGCGCTCGTCCGCTTCTTCGCCAAGAGCGCGGCCCACATGGAGCTCCGGTCGATGCCCTGGCACGAGTCGATCATCGAGGCCGAGCTGGCCAAGACGAAGGTGCTGGTGAACGCCACCTCCGTGGGCCTCCACGGCGACGAGAGCCCCATTCCCGCCGAGCTGATCCCGCCCGACCTCCTCGTCATGGACCTCATCTACAACCCGCCGCGCTCGCGGCTCCTGCGCGACGCGGCGGCGGCCGGCTGCCAGGTGCTGAGCGGCGAGGTGATGCTCCTCCACCAGGGCGCCGCGGCGTTCAGCCTGTGGACGGGCCAGGCGGCGCCCGTTGAGCTCATGCAGGAGAAGCTCGCCGCGGGCCTCGCCGCCGCCGATGCGGCCGAGGGCGGGGCGGCCGACGAGGGCGCCGGCACGGCCGGGGAGCCGGGGGCCTGACGGTCGGCATGACCGGCTTTCGCTTCCTGACCGCCGGGGAGTCGCACGGGCCCGCGCTCGGCGTCACCCTCGAGGGCCTGCCCGCCGGGATCCCCGTGACGGCGGACGCGATCGCGGTCGACCTGCGCAGGCGCCAGGGCGGCTACGGCCGCGGCGCCCGCCAGGCGATCGAGCAGGACCGCGCCGAGATCCTGGCCGGGGTCCGCCACGGGCGCACGATCGGCTCGCCGATCCTCCTCCTCGTCCGCAACCGCGACTGGGAGAACTGGACCCGGGTCATGCAGGTGGAGCCGCTCACCGACGAGGAGGCTGCAGAGTTGGCGACCCTCGCGGACGGCGGGAACAAGCGGGCCCAGCCCGTGACGCGGGTGCGGCCCGGTCACGCGGACCTGGCAGGAGCCCTCAAGTACGGCTTCGACGACGTCCGGCCGATCCTGGAGCGCGCCTCGGCCCGCGAGACGGCTGCGCGCGTGGCGGCGGGCGCGGTCTGCCGAGCCTTCCTCGCCGAGCTCGGGATCGAGGTCTGGTCGTTCACCGCCGAGGTCGGCGGGATCGCGGTCGACCGCGCCGCCTGCACCCGCTCGCGCGAGGAGTCCGAGGCGTCGCCCCTGCGCTGCCCGGACCCCGCCGCGGAGGCGCGGATGATCGCCCGGATCGACGAGGCGCGAGCGCTCGGGAACACGGTCGGCGGCGTCTTCGAGGTGGTGGCCCACGGCCTGCCGATCGGCCTCGGCAGCCACGTCCACTGGGACCGCCGTCTCGACGGCGCGCTGGCGGGCGCGATCATGAGCATCCAGAGCGTGAAGGGCGTGGAGCTGGGCCTCGGCTTCGAGCAGACGCGTCGCCTGGGGTCGGAGGTCCACGACGTCATCGAGGGTCGCGATGCTGGCGGCAGCTGGATCCACCGCTCGAACAATGCCGGCGGGCTGACCGGGGGGATCACGAACGGCGAGCCGCTCGTGGTGCGGGGCGCCGTGAAGCCGATCTCCACGCTCGCCCGTCCCCTCCCTTCGGCGGACCTGCTGACCGGCGAGACTGTCGAGAAGGCGCACTACGAGCGGAGCGACATCTCGGTGGTGCCGGCCGCCGGCGTCATCGGGGAGGCGATGGTGCTCCTCACCCTGACCCGCTTCGTTCTGGAGAAGACCGGCGGCGACTCGCTGGCCGAGGTGCGCGACAACCTGGACCGCTACCGCGAGCGGATCGGGCGTGGGCCGGCGGCTTCGTCCGCGGCCGGTGCGGCGGGGACCCTCGAGCCCGGCTCCGGCGAGGCCGGCTCCGGGGGCGACGACCAGGTCTAGGGGGCGCCATGGATCTCGTGCTCGTCGGGCTCCCCGGGGGCGGCAAGACCGCCGCAGGGCGCCGGCTCGCCCGGCGTCACGGGGCTGAGCTGATCGACCTCGACGAGGTGGTCGCGGCCGAGGCCGGCCGGCCAATCCCGGCGATCTTCGACGAGGAGGGCGAAGAGGGCTTCCGGGCCCGTGAGCGCGCCGCCGTGACCGCGCTGGGGCCCCCGGACATGACGCCGGGGCTCCGCCGCGTCGTCTCCACCGGCGGCGGCGCCCCGATCGACCCGCGCAACCGCTGGCTCCTCTACCGCGGCCGCCACGTGGCGTGGCTGGACGCCCCGGCGGAGGTCCTCGCCCAGCGGATCCGCCACAGCCCCAACCCGCGGCCCCTCCTGGGCGGCCGCGACCCGATCGGGAAGATGCGCGAGCTCGCGGCCGCGCGGGCCCGCTTCTATGCGCCGGCGCTGCGCGTGAACGGGATCATCGGCCTGACGGGCGTCGTGGAGACGCTGGAGCGGCACGTCGACGACCCCATCGCGGACGGGACGACGCTCCTGCGCGCCCAGACCGAGATCGGACGGTATGAGCTGGGCGAGGGCAATGCCGTCGCCGGCGTCCTGGCGGCCCTCTCGGCGCTCGACGCCCGGCGGGCCATCCTCGTGTCCGAGCCGCGGGCGTGGGAGGTGGCCGGCGCCGCGCTGGCTGACGGGCTGGCGGCCGCGGGCATTCCCGTGGATCGCCTCCTCCTGCCGGAGGGTGAAGCCGCCAAGCGGATGGCGATCGTGGAGCGGGCCGCGAGCGAGCTCGCCCGGCTCCGCGCGGAGCGCGGCGACCCTTTGGTGGCGATCGGCGGCGGAGCGCTCGGCGACACGGCCGGCTTCCTCGCTGCGACCTGGCTGCGGGGGGTGCCGGTCATCCACGTGCCCACGACGCTCGTCGCCCAGATCGACTCGGCCATCGGGGGCAAGACGGCGGTCGACCTGCCGGAGGGGAAGAACCTCGTCGGCGCCTTCCACCAGCCGGCCGCGGTCGTGGTCGACGTCCGCTTCCTCCGCACGCTCCCGGCTCGCCAGCTGCGCGCCGCCCTCGGCGAGGCGGCGAAGATGGCGGCGCTCGGCGACGAGCGGCTCTTCGAGCTCCTGGAGGCAGAGGGCGCGGCGATCGCCTCCGGTGAGGCGCATGTTCACGAGGATGGCGCGCTCGCCGAAGTGGTCGAGCGCTGCGGCTGGGCGAAGATCGAGGTGGTGACGGCCGACGAGCGCGAGCAGGGCGGGCGGGTCAGCCTGAATCTCGGCCACTCGCTGGCCCACGCGATCGAGGCCGCAGCGGGCTACGAGGGGATCCTCCACGGCGAGGCGGTGGCCTATGGGCTGCGCGCCGCCTGCAGGATCGGCGTCGCCGTGGAGGCGACCCCGCCGGAGCGCGCCGCGCGGATCGAAGCGCTCCTCGACGCCCTGGACCTGGGCCGGGCGCCGCTCCCCTACCCGCTCGCCGAGGTCCTCGCCGCGACCGTCACCGACAAGAAGCACGCGGGCGGGCGCCTCCGCTGGGTCCTCCCGACAGCGGCCGGCGTCACCGTCCGGAGCGATGTGCCGGACGACGTGGTGGAGGCGGCGGCGCGGGGCATCCTCGCGGGCGCGGCGGCGGAGGTGCGCGCATGAGCGCTGGTGTTGGCCCGGGCGGCGGCCCCGGTCGTCCGCTGCGGGTCCTCGTCGTCAACGGGCCGAACCTCAACCTGCTCGGGACGCGGGAGCCGGCGATCTACGGCCGCGAGACGCTCGCCGAGATCAACGAGACGCTTCGGGCCCGGGCGGCGGACCTCGGGGTGGACATCGCCTTCTTCCAGTCGAACCACGAGGGCGCCGTCATCGACCGCCTGCAGCAGCGCGACTTCGACGCCTCGATCGTGAACGCCGGCGGCCTCACCCACACCTCGGTGAGCCTGCGCGACGCGCTCCTGGGCATCGAGCGACCGTTCGTGGAGGTCCACCTCTCCGACCCGGCGACCCGCGAGCCGTTCCGGCGGGTCAACTTCCTGGAGGACGTGGCGCTCGCCCGCTTCGTGGGGATGAGGTCGGCCGGCTACCACCGGGCGCTCGAGGAGCTGGCCCGGCGCTGGGACCTGGGCGAGATCGCGCCGCGGGCGCTCGACGCGGGGGCGGACGGGCTGCCCGAGGAGGGCACCGATGCCTGAGCGTGACGAGCCCGACGTCGTCCTGGCCGACGCCTTCGCGCACGGCGATCGGACCGCCGCCGCCCTGGCGCCGCTGCGCGAGCGGATCGACGCGATCGACCACGAGATCGTGGCCCTCCTCAACGAGCGGGCCCAGATCGCCCTCGAGATCGGGCGGGTCAAGCAGCAGACCGGGCGGCGGACAGTGCGCGATGCCAAGCGCGAGACCGAGGTCCTGGAGCGGGTGACGAGCGCGTCCGCGGGCCTCTTCCCGGAGCCGGAGCTAGTGGCTCTCTACCGCAAGCTCATCGCCGCGACGCGGCGGGTCCAGCACGCCCAGAAGCGGCAGGCGGCGGAGATCCAGCCGGCCGCGGCGCCGACCGACGGCGAGGGCGCGACACCCGACCCGCGATGATCCCGCTCGGGCCGCGCGATCCCGGCCCGGTCCGGCCCGATCCTGCGCGGCTGCCGGCCCGGCCCACCACCCGCTTCGCCCCGGCCCCGACCGGCTTCCTGCACCTGGGCCACCTTGTCAACGCCTTGTACGTCTGGGGGATCGCCGCGGCGACGGGCGGGCGGGTAATCCTGCGGATCGAGGACCACGACCGCCAGCGCTCGCGGCGTGTGTTCGAGACGGCGCTCCTCGATGACCTCGAGCGGCTGGGGCTCGTCCCGGATGAGCCGCCGCTGGTGCAACTGCGCGCGGGGCGGTCCGCCTACCGGCAGTCAGACGATTCGGCGCCGTACGCGGCGGCGGTCGCCGTCCTGCGCTCGCAGGGGCGCGTCTACGCCTGCACCTGCTCGCGCGTCGCGCTGCTCGCCTG
>Ga0315294_10008365_pt1 | contig 11375 bp, 14 predicted proteins | sample YL17G13_40_MG_FD_203626 | JGI IMG/M metagenome (GOLD analysis project Ga0315294, IMG submission 203626) | Sediment microbial communities from Yellowstone Lake, YNP, Wyoming, USA - YL17G13_40 | ecosystem: Environmental > Aquatic > Freshwater > Lake > Sediment | place: USA: Wyoming | collected... | reverse complement strand
GATCGCCTCAAACGAACACTTGCCATCGTGGTGACCCAGTGCAACGCCGGGCGCGTCGAACGGAATCGCGCCAGTTTCCTTGACGAGGCGGTCAACTTGGTTCTTCGGCACGAATAGAAATTTGGCTTCATTGTCCACAAAGCGCGTGATGAGCCAGGGACACGCGACGCGATCAACGTGCACGTGTGAGCGAGTGAGCCATTTCATTGGACAATTCCTTTTTGAGTCAAGATTTCGGCGACGCGTTCACCGAGTACTTTCGGTTCGAAGGGTTTGATGAGATACGCGGTTGCGCCGCTCGCGAGACCGGCTTCGATTTCCGATTGTTGTGCGCTGGCAGACAGAATCAAGACCGGAATGTTGGAGGTCGCGGGGTCTTGGGCAAGTGCGCGCGTCACGTCGAGTCCATTCATTGCGGGCATCAGAACATCAAGCACGACGAGGTCGGGTTTTTCTTGACGAACCAGGGCGGGCGCAGTGACGCCGTCGCCTGCTTCAAGAATTTCACAGCCGCGTTTTTTCAGCGTGAAGGCGACGAGACGACGGATGTAGGGATCGCCATCGGCGACGACAATGCGGCTGCTCATGCCGGGTCTCTCTGGGCGAGGGTCTGCGCGATAGCCGTGACAAGTTGTTCGGCGGCAAAGGGCTTGGTCAAGATGAGCGGCGCATCGAGTTCAGCCGTCGTCGAACGATTTTCTTCCAGGGTGCCCGCGTAGCCAGTCATCCTAATCACCGGCACGCGGCGCGTTTGATCGTCGGCGCGTAGTGCCCGGCGCGCGGCGATGCCATCCATCTGCGGCATTCGAATATCCAACACCATGACACGACCGACATGTTGCAGTTGAACGCGCTCGCTGACCGGTTTTGCCAGACAGTCCACCGCGCCTAGGAATTTGCCTCCTTCTTCGTCTGCAACCATCGAAAGCAGAATCACGGGATCGGTGTTTCCTGTTCAATCGCGCCTGGCGCGAGGGGCAAAGAGAAACTGAAGGTCGAGCCCTTGTCGGGTTCACTCTCGACCCAAACCGCGCCGCCGTGCATTTCGATCAACGAGCGCGTGATCGCGAGTCCCAAGCCGGTGCCCATCACTCCTTCAGTCGCGCGATTTTTGGCGCGAAAGAATTTGGAAAAGAGTTGCGCTTGATCCTCTTTCGATAATCCGACGCCGGTGTCCGTGACGTCCACGCGAACTTGATCGCCTGCACCGCGCGCGGTGATCGTGATGCTTCCTCCGGTGGGAGTGTACTTGTGCGCGTTCGACACAAAGTTGGTGAGAATCTGAATCACGCGGTCGGGATCGCCCCAGACCGGCGGCAGATCGGGCGGGAGGTCAAGCGTCAGTTGCTGTTGCTTGGCGCGAATTTGGGGATGCATCGTATTGGCGACCTGATGGATGACCGGCGGCAGGTCGAGCGCTTTGCATTTCAATTCGACGCGCCCGGCTTCGATGCGCGAAAGGTCGAGCAATTCATTGATGAGTTCGACCAGACGGTCGGTGCTGGTCTTGACGATGTCGAGAAACTTGCGCTGCTCCTCTGCCAGATCGCCCACTTCCCCGGCCTGGAGGAGGTCAACGTATCCTTTGATCGAAGTGAGCGGCGTGCGTAGTTCGTGCGAGACCATTGAGACGATCTCGCTTTTCATCCGATCCACTTCCCGTTCTTTCGTCACGTCGTGGAAAACGTAGAGTCGTCCCAGGTGTTCATCGCCCCGGGTGCGGACCGGTGTGGAAAAGAGTTGGAGTTCGCGGTGGCAGGGCGCGCGCTGCACGATGATTTGGACGAACGACTGCGCAGGGTCGGCAATCGTGTGATCGATTAAGTCCTGGAAAGCCCGGGGCTGATCGAAAACGCGCTGCAGTTCGGCTTGATAATCGGCGAGTTGATGCCCGACGACCTCGCGTGGATCGTTCCCAAAGAAATGTTCGCAGAAACTACGATTGACTGAGAGAATTGTTTGATCGGGCGCGAGGAGCATCATGCTGTCGGTTGCCGCGTCGAGGATGGCGTGCGCTTTGGTCTGCGCGCGTTCGATTTCTTTCAGGGTTTCCTTCAATTGCTGCTCGGCGCGCTGCCGTTCTTTCAGTTCGGTGCGCGTTTCGTCGTAGAGCCGCGCGTTCTCCCGCGCCAGCGAAGCCAGTTGTCCCAGACGCCCGAGGAGTTCGACTTCTTCTTCACCGAAGCGGCGCTCGGGTTCCAGGTACACCAGACCGATCACACCGACGATTTCCAAATCGGAACGGAGCGGCAAGCAAACTTGCGCGCGAGCCCATTCAAACCCCGGCTGCCGCTTTGACCATTGGCTGTAATCATCCAAGACCATCGGCTCGCCTGTTTTCCAGACCGTCCCCGGCATTCCCTGCCCGCGCTGGAGCCGATGTCCGATGTGCTGCGCGTACCGACCGATGCCAGCGCGCAACACCAATTCTTGTTGTTCCGGTTCGACGACGTACAGAAAGCCGTGCGGCGTATTCATCAACGCGGCGGCTCTCCTCACGATTTCTTTCAACAATTCTTCCGGATTCAAGCGATTGATCAAACCGAGCGTGGTCGCGTTCAACGCGTCGAGTTCTGCGTTGATGCGGCGCAGCGTTTCTTCAGTGCGTTGTCTTTCGGCTAACTCCTGGCGCAGTTTGGCTTCGGTCTCGCGCTGTCTGGTGATGCTTGCCTGCAAGGTGCGATTGGTCGCGTCGATTTGGCGCATCACGTTTTGACCGAGCGACACCGCGATAATGGAATACGTTACGGTGGTTGACAACGCCGCGAAGATACGCTCTTGGGTAGTGTGCGTGGCGAATTGCATCAAGACCCAGGTGATAAAAAAATACAATAGGGTAAGCACGCCCCAGATAAACAGCACGCGGCGGATTTGATTCTTGGTATCGCTGGCAGACATAACGTCCACATTATACTCTGCTTTTGCCAGATTGGGTAGTGGGAAAAAGTAACCCCGGAGGATTCGAGTCCTCCTGGGTTATTTGGCATTGTCTTTTCGTTCCGGCAATCAGCGGGAGAGTCCCTTCGTGCGTTCTATGATCTTGGACGCGATGTGCGCCGCGTCGTCGCCCACGCCGAGAAGCAAGCCGGATTTCTGTTTGTGCAGCCACGGCAGTCCGAGAAAAAATAATCCCGGATACTGCGTGACCCCGCGCGTTTGAATCGGATGACCATCTGAATCACACACGGGTAGTCTGGCCAGACTGAAATCGAACCGATAGCCCAATGCCCAGATGATTGTGTTGATGCCCGATATCTTCAAATACAGTTCTGTTATCGTAGGAGCCGCGTAGCCATCGCTCAAGTGCGGCAATTGTTCGGTTGGCGCGCGCAAGCCGTGTCCTGCAATATAGTCGTCAATCATTTTGAGTAGATTGGCTTCGAACTTGTCAGCGCGCGCCAGATTTTCCTTCAGGTCTGGAGCAAGTGTGATTTTGCCATCGCGCGCGTCTTGGATTCGTCTCAACAGGATGACACTATCGCGCGCGAATTTGTGCGGGTTCAGCGTGTGTCCCCCATCTTTGCCAGAAACGTGTGGATTCCCGGCAAACTTTGCCTGCGGTGATGGCAATTGGTTTGGCGGCCGATCAAAAAAGCCGACGAGATTCAGCCACTCGTACGTATCTTTGCCGCGATAACGGCGCGGCACGCGTCCAGCCCCTCCAACACAGAGGTACACTTGGCGTCTACTTTGGTACAACTCCTCCGCGATCTGGCATCCCGATTGTGCGCTGCCGACGACTAGTACCGCGCCGGGAGGTAACGCGCGCGGATTGCGATACGCGTTCGAGTGCAGTTGTTTGATTTTGGGAGGGGAGTTCGTGGTGTACGCTGGAATCTTTGCCGTCTGATATAGTCCAGTCGCCAGAACGACGTTCTGGGCATCGAATTCATCGCGGTTCGTCGTAACGCGATACGCACCGTCCGATTTCTGTTCGACTGAGATCACGCGTGTGGCGTAGCGCACGGGCAAGCGATAACGTTCGACGTATTGCTCGAAGTACGCAATGACTTCGCGGCGAGTCAAAAACCCTTCGCGATAGTTGCCGTGGTATTCTGCGCCCGGCAAACGCAAAGACCAGTTAGGTGTAAGCAAGGTGAACGAGTCCCACCGCTGATTGCGCCATGCTTCGGCGGGTTGTGCGGCTTGTTCCAGGACGATGTTTTCGCGTTTTTCTTGGGTCAGGTAGTAACTGAGCGCAAACCCGGCTTGACCGCCGCCGCCGATGGCGGTTTCAATGCGTTCGACCATGGATTGATCTCCCAACGCCTTGGTTCCAAGCAGTGAGGCATATCCTACTGCCTGGAACCAGGATCTCATTCACCTGAGAATCGGTTAGCGCGCGACTTCGTTGTAGAACTCGCGGCGCCCGGACTCAACGAGCGGTTGCATTTGCGCGAACCACTTGTCGAAATCGGGATGGGAATAAATCTTCTTCTGCATTTGTTCCCATTCCGCGAGATTGGCTAACTCAGTTTCGGTGACGACGGTGAAAAATTGTCCGCTTGCGTCGGTCAAGATGCGTCCGGCGAACGCCTGAGGCATAATGGTCTGCGCCTCTTTGAGCAATTTGATCAACTCACCGCCTTTGCCGTACTTGGCTTGAAAAACATCACGAACGACGATCATTGGTAACCTCCATTCTGCCCTGCAGGACAGTGTAGAAAAAGGAGGCGAGGATCGCCCCGGCGATCATCAGCGAGAAATGAAAACCATATTCGATGCCGATGAGCCCGTTCAGATTCATCCCGTTGTGAATGTGAAGACTATCGTGGGGCCACCAGTTCAAGAGCAACCACGCGATAGAAATGTGCGCGAGGCGCCTGAGCGTTTGTGATGCGGGCGCGATCGAGCGCACGAGCGGGAAAGCGAAGACTAGGAACGACACGCCCAGTCCAAACGTCACAACTTCGGCGAGGTTCATCACGATGAAAAACGGTAGTTGCGCGCTCGTAGGCATTGGCTCGTCCGGAGAGGGTCTCCAAAAACCGCCCAGCGGTCCGTTGGGACTCGCGAGAAAAGCGATGACGGCTAATGCAATCGGCAGGGCGAGCATCTTGCCCCAGATTTTCGGTTGGCGATTCTCGCGCGGTAAAACGTTACTGATGGTTGACATGGTATTTGTCCTCGATTGAATTTGTTGGAAATCGGATGGGTGCGTTACGCGCCCGGCGCTTGGGCGAAACCAAGTTGCGCCAGCATGCCCATCTGGTCAACGTTTGCCCAATGCTCGACGATCTTGCCATTGGCGAAGCGGAGTATGTGCATTTCAGACCACGTTGCTTTTTTGCCAGACGGTTTCATACCGCTAAATTCGCCTTTCATCGTCCCACTCGCGGTGACGCGTTGCGTGACCAGGTTGCCTTCCGCGATTGTATCTTCGATTTTGTAGGTGAGATCGGGGAACGCGGCGATTGGCGCGGACATGAATTTCTTGGTGCTTTCGAGAGTGTTCGGCATTCCCGGCGGCACCGCGTGATCAATGCCTTTGGGATCTGCCACTTGATCGAGAATGTTGACGTTGCCCTTGCTGAATTCCGCTGGGATGCGGTTGGCGGTGGCTTTATTCTGTTCGGTTGACATTTGGCTCCTTCCTTTTTTTGCTCCACCCTGCATGGAGAATGGAGCGATTGCAAGTTGCCTGTCCATGCTCAGGACGCGTTGGTTTCTGAGTCGGCGCACGGATGTTGCCGTTCAGCGTGCCAGAGGAGGCGGGAAGATTTTCGGGTGCCCCTCGAGGATGAGCCAGCGCCCCTTAACCTTCTTCATCACTTGGACCGCATGACCCTTCAGCGAAGAACCACCATTCGACGGGAATATCTCAATCCCTCCCTGCCATACTGCGAACTCGGGAGTGAGCATCCGGATACTTCCACGCTCCATCTTCACTGTCGCGCCTGGCATAGTGTGATGTAGTAGTCTGTCGTATGCGGCTTCGATTTCAGTCAGTCCGTGCTGCACGTCTCCGAATGCCCCGACTCGCACAGCATCCTCGGTGTAGAGCGATACGGCTGCCTTCGCATCTCCCTTGCTCCAAGCTTCTGCGAAAGCTTCGTTTTCGCTAATGATGGCTTGTACTTCGTTAGATTGCATGTTGAACCTCCATTTGAAAAGAATAACCCGCAAAAAATTCTGTGTGCGCCCCCGCGCCGCGCCAGAGTTCGGGCAATAATCCAATGTCGCGCAGTAATCCCGCAACATCCCAGATGTACAACGCGCGTGTGATCCTGCTATTTTCAAGCGTGAGCACCGATACGCCACGGACTTGAATCTTGTGTTCAGATGGCGGAATGTTCATCAAGCGACCCCGGTGCGTGCCGTTGGCGATCCAGATCAGTACGGCACGATTGTCTTCGACAACGGTTGACTCGTTGGTGAATTGCAGATCCGGAAACGCACTCAGATACGTCGTGAGCATTTGCCGGACGCCTGCGTGTCCGTGATGCGGCGCAGATTGCGATACGTCCACACCTTCGTAATCGAGTGCGTAAAGTTCTGCCGCGCGCTCGACATTGTGCGAATTCCATGCGGACAGGAGATCGTCAATGAATTGCCGAGTTGGTTTGGACATTTGCTGCACCCATAAAAAACTGCGGTTGTCGTTTCAAACAACCGCAGTTTACACTCAAACGATGCTCAATTGCCAGACCAAAATCTGCTCACTTTTTGCTCATTTTTTCTCTGGCATTGCGAGGGACGGTCTTTGCGACGAGACCGCAGAGCGTCCAAATCGCGGGATGGAGATTGCTTCCCGGACTGCGTTCGCAATGACACGGCGCGATTACTTGCCAATCTCCTCTTGCCACAAGATTTCGGTGATGTGATCGATTCCTTCTTTCAGGTGACGCCGATAGGTACTGAATGGCATGTCGAGTATTTCGGCGGCTTGCTCTTGCGTCGGCGCGGGATGGACGTAGGTGTGAGCGAGCGCGCGATACTGTTTCGCCATTCGGGGCGATGCTTGGAACGACTCGATGGCTTGCTTCAACAGTGTTTGTAGGACAACTGTGCGCGCGGCGACTGGCGCGTCCGCGCCGATGTGCTGGACTACGATGCGCGATTGCAGAAGCGGATTGTCGTGTAACCTATCCGCGTGCGGTAGATGGTGGAGCGCGGCGCGCACTGCATCCGCAAATTCGGCGCGGCTGGGGATGACGAGCGGTGGTGTCGTCACTGCGGGCGCGGCTTCCGGCGCGGCTTCCGGCGCGACGCCGCCGATCTCGCGCTCTGCCATCAGCGTGAGCCAGGTCGTCGGTGGCGACGCGCGCCAATCGCGACCGTACACGCCGTACTTGCGTCCGCCGATTTCGAAATCGGCTTCGGCAAGGCGCGCGAGATCGCCATACGCGAATCCTGCTGCCCAGAGTTCCGGTTCCACGCATGGGATAAACGTGTACGCGAGCCCGGGCGTGGTGAGATAATGCCGGACGATATTGACGAAAATGAGACTTTGAATCGGTGAGACGGCTTGGTACGTGTCGCGCGCCATCCAAAAGCGAAAAAGGGTTGCGCGTTCGCCGGGGCGTAGTGGTGTGTGCTGGCTCAAGCACGGCACAGCCGCGCGCGCGCCAGGGTCGAGTTGCAGATCGTCTTCCGTCGTGGGTTCTAACGCGACCTGCATCAAAAACCCGGCAAGCGATTGATCGGCTTCGCGATAAACCTGGACACATTCGGGTTGGCGCGCCAACCAATGTTCCGCGATATGCGCGGATTCTGCGCCTTCGTGCCGCGCGACGATCTCGATCAGCGCGGCGTGGTCGGTTTCGCACACAGTGTCGGTGACGGCGGTGATGTTGTCCCACTGGAAAAGCGTGCGGACGACGGCGTTATCGCGATGAAGAAAAATGAAATCGGAAAGAATGTGTTGTTGCTCGTCGCCGTGCGTTTGCTCCAGATGTTTGACGTAGTACGCGCCCGCGCGTTTGTGCAACTCTTTGTACCAATGGGGATTGCGCCAGCGCAGGTCGGCGGTCATGGCTTCGCGCGCGAGGTCGTGCGGAAAAATGCCGTGCGCGCCTGCTTGAATGAACGACAAACCGCGCAGCCATTCGAACAATTCGCGCGCGTCCGGGATGCCCAGCATCTCGGCAAGGAGCGACTCGGTGGTCAGGCGAATCAGGACGCACGCTTCAAGCGCGGCGCGGTGCGCCGGTCCGGGTACTTTTTCTGCGAATTGTTCTAGGAGCGCCTTGATGACATCTTGCGCTTGCTCCGGTTCAAAATGAAAGCCGGGTCGTTGCGCGAACACATCGGCGACGAGTGACAACGCCAAAGGATGACCATGCGTAAAATCGAGGACTGCCGCGTGTTCTTCGTTTGGAACATTTCGCCGCGTCAAGTAATCGCGGCTTTCCTCCGGACTCAGGTTACGCAACGCGATGGCGTGGAGCATCTCTCCCAAATCAGTGCACCACGCGGGGGATGGCGCGTCGCGGCTTGCCAAAACGAGCAGCGTATCCTCTGGCAACTGGGGCAAGAAGGTTTCGCACAGCCAATTGTCCAGAGGCGCGAGCATTTCCACCGTGTCAATGAAGAGAACGTGCCGCGTAGATTGAGCCGCGAGGGTATCTACGGATAACGCGGACGAATCGAGTCCCCTCGCGAGGCGCAGGGCATCGAGGAGCGATTGCGGCGAAGGTTCGACGTTGCACGCGTCGAGGTAAAACGCGGGGAGATTTTTATGCTCGGCGAGCGCGGCAAACTCTTTGAGCAGAGTTGTCTTGCCGATTCCGCCGGGATCGAAAACATACAAAACTTGAAAAGGCAAAGTCGGCGCGGCGAGCGCTTGCTGAAAAACTGCGCGCTCATTCTCGCGTCCGACAAAACGCTGTCGTCGCGTCGCCGTCATGCGATCCCCAATTCGTGAGATCATTTTGGGTTCCTCCGTCAGAACCAGTGAACAGCAATCAGTAATCAGTAATCAGTAGTCAGCGACCGTTGACGGTTAACTGGATACTGATTGCTGGTTCTATCCACCGTATTCGACCTGGGAAAAGCGCATCAGTTTGTGCAAGCGATGCGACGCGAAGATGCGGCGGATCGTTCCCGAACGCGAACGCATCACCAGCGATTCCGTCGTCGCGCCGTCGCTGGAGTAGTGAACGCCTTTGAGCATTTCGCCGTCGGTGATGCCGGTTGCCGCGAAGAAAACGTTGTCGCTGTTCACAAGGTCGTCAAGGAAGAGCGTTTTTTTCAAATTATATCCGACTTGCTTGGCGTACTCGCGTTCCGAATCGTCGCGGGGCCACAATTTGCACTGCAAATCGCCGCCGAGACACTTGAGCGCGGCGGCGGTGATCACGCCCTCCGGCGATCCGCCTATGCCGAACAGAATGTCTACGCCGGTCCCTTCGAGCGCGGTCGAAATGCCCGCCGCGACATCGCCGTCGGTTACGAGTTTCAGACGCGCGCCGCACCCGCGTACCCCTTCGACGTACTTTTGATTGCGCGGGCGGTCGAGGATGACGGCAGTCAGATCGCTGACCTCGCGCTTGACGGCGCGCCCTAACGCTTTCAGATTCTCTTCGACCGTCGCGTCGATGTGGATGACGCCGCGCCCGGCGGGACCGACCGCGATCTTATCCATGTAAACGAGATGCCCCGGCGAGAACATCGCCCCGCGATCGGCGATGGCAATGACGGAGAGCGCGTTCGGTAAGCCGAGCGACAAGAGGCGCGTGCCGTCAATCGGGTCTACGGCGATGTCTACGGATTGCACCGCCGCGGCGTTGACGTTCGCCTGCACCGCGCCGCCGATGCGTTCGCCGTTGTACAGCATCGGCGCGTGATCCTTTTCCCCTTCGCCGATGACGACGGTGCCATCAATGTTGATTTGCCCGAGCAGCAAGCGCATCGCGTTGACCGCGGCTTGATCGGCTTTGTCTTTGCTGGCGCGCCCCATCCACCGCGCGGCAGCCAGCGCCGCGCCTTCGGTGACGCGCACGAGGTCGAGCGCCAGGTTGCGATCGAGTTGTTCAGACATCGTTGTCCCCCATTTGATTTTGGCGTCATTCTACGCGGAACGCGGGACTTTGGCAAGAGGGGACGGACACAGCTGGGTGAGTTCTCCCGTCATTGGGATCTATTTCGCGGGTTTGGTCGCCGTGAGGGTCGGGGATGGTGTTGGCGACGCCGGCGGTGTGGGAGAGACGTTCATTTGCTGTGTCAGCGAGGGGAACGAACCGCTCCCTGCGATTTTTTTTGGACGTTCGGTGCCCAAGCGATCGCGCTGAAGCGGTCTAATCAGGTTCGCGCTGTAGCGAAGCGCGAAGCCGACGAGAAAGAATGCGGCAAGCATCATCACGACCGCTGAGGTCGTCCGCGCTCTTTGCGAATAACTTTACACGCGGGTTGGCGCGTCGTCAACGCACGGTTCACGTTTTACGTTTTTCGATGCGCCATGTATAATTCGTTGGAGAAACGGAGGCAACGATGAATCTACTCGCCGCAATGTCTTGGGAAGAAGTGAAAGAATATCTCGCGCGTGATGACCGTGTGATCCTGGCGCTCGGTTCAACCGAAGAACACGGGCGGCATCTGGGACTTGGCACCGATTCGATTGAGGCGGAGGCAATTGCGCGCGGCGCAGGGCAAGCGACCGGCGTAATCGTCGCGCCGACGTTGAACTACGGAATGGCGCTGATGCAGATGGCGTTCCCCGGCACGATTTCATTGCGCCCGACGACGCTGATCGCGGTGCTGGAAGACGTGTTCCGGTCGTTGTACCGGCACGGTTTTCGGCGCGTGCTCGTCGTGAACGGACATGGCGGCAACGCGGCGGCGCTTTCGAGCGCAGTGCAGATGGTTACACAAGAGTCGCCGGGCTTGCGCGTCAAGACGTTCGAGTGGTGGACGGACGCGGAATCGTATCGCGTGGTGATCGAAATACTGGGCGAGCAGGTGGGATCGCACGCGTCGCCGGGGGAGACTGCGCTGATGCTCGCGGTCTGTCCGCGCGCGGTCAAGTTGGAGCGTTTGACCGGACGGGACGCGCCGGTGAAACCCTCGCGCGAGATGACGACGGTGCAGAATTTCGCGCAGAAATATCCGGACGGGATCATGGGACGCGATCCGCGCGGCGCGACGCGCGAAGCAGGCGAGGCGCTGCTCAAGAAGAGCGTGGGGATTTGCGCGCGGGAGGTGGGGGAGTGGAAGTGAGGGGGCAATAGGGCAATCGCATTTGAGTTGAGCGTGAGGTAGAATATGCGATTGCATCTCTTGGAACTGACGGGATGCATTGTGACCATTGATGCTATTGGTTGTCAGACCAAGATTGCCGAGGCGCTTGTGCAACGGGGTGGTGACTATCTCCTCGCTGTTAAGGAGAATCTAGGGCAATAGTATCAAGACCTCCAAGACCTGTTTGCGGGTTGTCT
>Ga0315294_10008362_pt1 | contig 11378 bp, 9 predicted proteins | sample YL17G13_40_MG_FD_203626 | JGI IMG/M metagenome (GOLD analysis project Ga0315294, IMG submission 203626) | Sediment microbial communities from Yellowstone Lake, YNP, Wyoming, USA - YL17G13_40 | ecosystem: Environmental > Aquatic > Freshwater > Lake > Sediment | place: USA: Wyoming | collected... | reverse complement strand
CAGGAAGTCACACATCCGGCCGAAGCGTTCTCTGATGCCCGCCGGAACCTGGATTGCATTTCTGCCCGCAAACAGGAGAGACGCGGCGCAGAGCTCTGCCACGAAACTGTGATAGTGGACCGACTGCTCCTTGCTCACCCCGTCTGCGAAGGTCTGACGCAGTATCTCCCGCCACAGTATCTCCGCGCCCCTTTCCTTCCACGCGCCGGACCCGCGCAGACCGCAGAAGAGTCCTCCTGACATGAAGAGAGCCGCTGCCTGAGCTATGAGATGGTTGTTGGCCGAGGAATATGTCGAGAGATTCCCGTTCATGTGCCTTAGCTGAAGCCCCACCGACCCGAGGATTCTCTTCTGCGCCTCTGCCGTGAAACCCTCGAAGTCCTTTATCGGAAAGAGGGCCCAGCTCCAGGAGAGAAGCCTCAGCGCTATCTCGAGGGGCGCGGCCCAGTTCACTCCCACGGCCGGGGGGTTCTGCTCAATCCAGCCCAGCATCTGGTCCACGATTTCCTGGGCGTATTCCCTTTTGCGCGAGACGAAGTAGGCCCTTCCGAGCGCGGCCAGATGTCTGTGCCTGTTGAAATACCAGACCCATCGGGCGGATTCCTCGAACTCGGGATCCTTGAGGTCGATGAGACTGCTGTAACGGATGGGGCAGTTTCGTCCGAGGCGATAGTCACGATGCCAGTCTATGCTCTCTCCGAGCTCGTACTCGTGCCCGAGCACGCGCACCCTGTGTGAGACGACGTCCTGGGCCTCCCTCTCGTATGACCTCCCCAGAGGTGAAAGCTGCGCGCGCAGGGCCTCGTCATCGGAATCGAAGAAAAAGGCGCTGCGCCGGGCCGTGGGCGAGGCGCTCCCGGTGGGTACGGCGCGCCCGGACGGGGCCGGAGCAGAGGTCGCGCCGCGGAAATCCACCTGATAGGCCGCGGTGGAAATACCGGTGGCCTGCAGGGCGTGCTCCAGGAGGTTCCTGACTTCCCTCGTGGCTCTACTGCCCAGCTCCATTGGACCCATCATCTTCGCCCTCTGGGCCTTCCAGACGAGGCTTTTCACTTCGCCACCACTTCCTTTGCTGCGAAAGAGACGCGTGGCGCCGTACGCCAGGAAAGGCAGAGGCCCTTTCTGACACGGTCCGCAGACCGGTTCGACGAATCACGCCGCCGCGATGGCCTCCCTGACGGATGAGACCACGTATTCCTGCTGCTCGAAAGTAAGTTCCGGATAGATCGGGAGTGCCAGAGACTCTGCTGCGGCCTTCTCGGAATTCGGCAAATGTCCCCTGGCGTAGCCGAGCTCCTGGAAGCACTCTTGAAGGTGGAGCGGCAACGGATAGTAGACGTCGGTGTCGACGCCTTTCTTCTTCAAGAAATCCTTCACGGCGTCCCTCTTGGGGACCCTCACGACGTACTGGTTGAATATGGACACGTTCCCTTCGCTGACTTCCGGCACCACGACTTCGCTGCCGCGAAAGAGCCGGTCGTAGACCCGGGCGTTCTCCCTGCGTCTCTCGCTCCAGGCGTCCAGGTGATTCAGCTTCACCAGCAGTATTGCCGCCTGGAGCGCATCGAGCCTGCTGTTGAACCCGACGACCTTGTGGTAGTACTTGGGTTTGGCCCCGTGCACTCGCAAAAGCCGGAGTCTGTCCGCCACGGCAGAGTCGCTGGTGACTATCATGCCGCCGTCACCGTAAGCTCCGAGGTTCTTGGTGGGATAGAAGCTGAAGCAACCCGTCGTACCCACGGAGCCTGCCTTCTTCCCGCGCCACGTGGCGCCCACGGACTGGGCGGCGTCCTCTATCACGGCGAGCCCGGCCTCTACGGCCACGTCCATCACCGGACCCATCGCCGCGCACTGCCCGAAGAGGTGGACCGGCATGATCGCCTTTGTGCGCCGGGTGACTTTATCTCTGATTTGGGAAACGTCCAGATTGAAAGTGCCGGGATCTATGTCCACAAAGACCGGCCGCGCGCCCGCGTTCCAGATCGTTCCGGCAGAGGCGAAGAAACTGTAGGTGGAGGTGACGACCTCGTCTCCCTGCCCGACACCGCATGCTTTGAGCGATAGCAACAGGGCGTCCGTGCCGGACGCCACTCCTATTCCGTGAGCGGCGCCGCAGTATTCAGCGATCCGCTTCTCGAGCCGGGCGACGGTTTCTCCAAGGATGTAGTTTCCGCTTCCCACCTGCCGGAGCACGGCCTCGTCGATCTCCTGCTTTATCGAAAGATACTGCTGCCTCAAATCCAGGAACTGTACTCGCATCCACTCCTCCTCTAGATCTAACACCGCGGGCCGCCCGCAGACCGCTTTGCGACCGCGGCAGGCGCAAGGCCGGCAGGACCAGTGTCACGGCGGCTGTCCCGCAAGCGGCCGCCAGTGCGCTCCGAACCGCCCTGCGGGAGCGCGCGCGACCCCGCCTCGCCGCTATTGGTTCTCGAGCAGCTGCTCTTTCGGCACGTCTCTCCAGACCTTCGCCGGCACGCCGGCCACGATCTTGCCGGCGGGCACGTCGCTGGTCACGAGGGCGCCCGCAGCGACGAGAGCGTCTTCACCGATGACCTTGCCCGGCAGTATCACGGCGCCGGTGCCGATCCTGCCCCCCTTCTTCACAGTCACACCCTTGAAGTGCTTGAATCTCTCCTTTGTCCTGCCGACGAAGTTGTCGTTGGAAGTGGAGACCTGAGGTGCGATGAAGACGTTGTCTTCGAGGGTCGAATATGCGGTTATGTAGCTCTCGGTCTCGAGCTTGCAATTGCTCCCGATCGTGCACAGATTCTCGACGGTCACGCCTCTCCCGATGATCGTGCGCTGTCCCACCTTCACGTTCTCTCTCACTGTGGCCAGGTCTGCTATCAGCACACTGGGTCCTATGTCTGCGCCCCTGTACACGACCGAGGACGTCCCGATTATGCACCCGTCGGCTATCTTTGCCGGCGGGAGCTCGTCCGCCACTTTGAGAACGCTGATCGCGCCTCTCATGGGGAGCTTGCCCACCACCGCGTTGTCGTCTATCCTCACGCCCCTGCCGATCTCCGTGTCGGCGTGGATGACGACCCCGTTACCGACCACGCACTCCGGACCCATCTTCACTCTTTCGCCTATCACCACGTAGGCACCCAGAGTGCAGGTAGGATGGATAGTCGCGGTCTCGTGTACGACCCTTTCCATGCGCCCTCCTGAGTACTAGGACTCTTCCCACTTCTTGAATTCGTTCGTCGCCTTTTCGTAGTCGGACATCTTGCCGACGTCGATCCAGGGCTCCTTGATCGCGTAGAAACCCACTTTCTTGCCCCCGGCTATGAGAGCTCTGATCAGCTCGGGGATGTCGGTTTTCTCCGGCTCCTTCATCTCAAGTATCTCGGGGTTCATGACGTACATGCCCGCCAGGACCAGGTGTGATTTCCGGGGTTTCTCGTCCACGCCCGCGACCCAGTCTCCGTCCAGCTCGAGCACTCCGTACGGAACCTGGACGTCGTAGCAGGCGGCCGCCACGGTCATGACCGCTCCCTTCTCCAGGTGAAAACGGTAGAGCACGCCCAGATCGAGTTTGGTCAGTACGTCGCAATTCATCACGAGGAACGGTTCCGCGATCTTCCCTCTGAGCAGGAAGAGCGCCCCGGCTGTCCCCAGCGCCTCGGATTCCTCGGTGTACTCCAGCTCGATGCCGAAGCGTCCGCCGCGGCCGAAATAGGATTTGACGAGCTCGGATTGGTAGTTCGTCGTTACGTAGACCTTCCCGAAGCCGGCGCTCTTCAGCCTGCCGAGGATTATCTCGAGTATGGGTTTCTCGCCTATGGGCAGAAGCGGCTTCGGAATCGTGTAGGTGAGGGGCCTCATTCTGGACCCCCGACCACCTGCCATCACAACGGCTATCATCTTCTTCTCCGGTTCTTCAGGCATTTTTCTCCGGCCATTCATGCACTTGATACTGTCCTAGTTCAGCCGGGAAACCGGCGTCATATTGCGTAGCTCTCCGGCCTGTACTGGGAGAAGTGGTCGGATATCCACGCGACCGTTCTCCGAAGTCCCTCGTCGAGAGCAATCGCCGGCTTCCATCCGGTCAGTTCTCGCACGCGGGCCGTGTCGGCGACGAGCCTCTCCACCTCGCTCCTTGCAGGCCTCAGCCGGGCGGGATCGAACACCACCTTGGTTTCTTTGCCGACTATCGCGGAGACTTTGTCTATGAGCTCCCGCACGGAAACTTCCACGCCCGTGCCCAGGTTCGTGACTTTACCGATGGTCTCCGGGCATTCGGCCACCTTTATGAACCCGTCCACGGTGTCGTCCACGTAAGTGAGGTCCCGGGTCGGATGAGTGGCACCGATGTAGACGGTGCCGTGGGCTATCACCTGCGTTATGACCGACGGTATGACTGCGCGCGCGGACTGGCGCGGCCCGTACGTGTTGAAGGGCCGCACGACCGCCACCGGCAGCTCGAAGGACCGGAAGAAGCTCTCGGCCAGCTGGTCTGCCCCTATCTTGCTCGCGGAGTACGGGGATTGGCCGCAGAGCGGGTGCTTTTCGTCGATTGGGACGTACTGCGCCGTGCCGTACACTTCGCTGGTGGACGTGTGCACCAGTTTCTTCACGCGTGCTTCTCTCGCTGCGCAAAGCACGTTCAGGGTGCCCAGCACGTTCGTGTGGACCACTTCGACCGGGTGCACGTACGAGTAAGGAATCGCAACCAAGGCGCCCAGGTGGAAGACGACATCCGCTTCCCTGCACGCCGACCTCATTGCCTCGTGGTCCCTGAGGTCGCCCGATACTATCTCCAGTTTCTCTCTCGTCTGAGGCGCAAACCCGTCTATGAACCCGCAGGAACCATTCGAATTGTAGCGCACAAACGCCCGCACAGATGCCTTGAGCGACACCAGTCTCTCCACGAGATGACTTCCAATGAACCCGCCGGCTCCAGTGACCAGCACTTTCTGTTCTTGCCAGTTCATCTTGAGTATTCTCCTTTCGGGCGAGCCGCCCCTAATCCGGGCGTGCTCCCGCAAGCTTCCCGCGCCAGAAATCCAACAGGTCGGAAAGAGTCTTCTCGAGCGGAATCTGAGGCGTCCACCCGACCAGCTCTCTTATCCTGGAGCAATCTCCTCTCTGATAGCTCGTGTCCACGGCCCTGACCCTGGCCGGATCGACTTCCACGCCCACTTTCACCCTCGAGAGTGAGATGAGGCCGTCCAGAATCTGCCTCATCCGGACTGCCCTTCCGGAGCAGACGTTGAATACGCCGCCGGCCCCGGGGTACGTGGCGACCAGGAAATACGCCCTGACCACGTCACGCACGTCGCAATAGTCTCTGTGTGAATCGAGATTGCCGACTCTGACCGTGCCTCCGTTCTTCGTCTCGCATTCCACTATTTGCCTCGCGAACGCGGAGCACGCCATTCCGGGCCCCTCTCCGGGACCCGTGTAGTTGAACGCGCGCGTGATGAGCACGTTCATCCTGCCCGACCTCCCAAGCGAGGTTGCCAGAGACTCCTGCGCCAGCTTGCTCGCACCGTAGAGTGTCTCGGGCGCGGGCAGGGTGCTCTCAGCGATCGCGCCGACCTCCGCCGACCCCAAAGCCCCGTAGACTGCGCCCGAGCCGGTCACGAGCGTGGTCACCGGGAGCCCGGCCTCGAGAAGACAGAACAGGAGGTTCTGAGTGCCTTTGACGTTGACTCTGTACAACTCATCCACTGCTTCTCTGGTCGGGGCGCCGCCGGTGATTGCAGCAAGGTGAAAAACGACTTCGGGCCGGAAATCCCGCAGAAGCGAGAGGAGCGTGTCTCTATCACAGATGTCTATCTCTTCCAGCCTGAGGCTCGCGCCGTCCGGCCTGAGGTCCGGGTTCAGGGTGAGGTCGTTCGTGACTCCGAGCACCTGCCAGTCTCTAGACAACAGCAGTCTAACGAGGTGCGTTCCGGCGAACCCGTTGGCACCGGTAATAAGGGCTTTCATCAGACCCCCAGTCCATTGCGCCGGCCACAATTCCGTAATCCTACTACTTCTATATAATTATCGTCAATATGGGAGGTGCTCATGAGGCCGGCGCGGCCCATTTGGCTCCCGTAACACTCTGGAAGACAATCGAATAGCGAGTTCCTGCCCGGCCCGAGGCCGGGCCGCCGGGTTCCGGTGCGCCGAGGCGGGTGGGTGCGGCTTCCAGAAGTCAGGCGGAGGTCAGGCCTCGAAACCGGACCTGGAGCTGACGCGGGGTTTCCGGCTGCCGGGCTCGAAGCTCCGCGGGGATTCCAGCACCGAGTCGTAGATAGAGAGGAGCGCGTTCAGATTGCCCTCGCTCTCTGCCAGCGGCCTCGAAACCGGGCTCCCGCGTTCAGCCTGCAAGGCCAGGGACAGCTTGTCTGCCATGTCCTGGGCATCGCCTTTCCGAAACAGGATCACGCCTTCAGGCCTGAAGGGCGTGTCGCTCACCACCGCAGGCACACCCAGAAAGAGGGCCTCTCGAACAGAGATCGAGTCGCCGTCCACCAGGGTGCTTCTCAGGAAAACGTTTGAACGCTTCATGGCCGAGACGAAGTCGGGGAGGTTTCTCTCTATAAGGACATGCTCCCTGAGCCCCAGCGAGTCTATTCTGTGGATGAGGTCCCTTTCGTAGGTCGGTTCGCCGTACTTCGTCAGCGCCACCAGCAGCCCTGCGCCGGGACGCCGCTGCCTCAGGAAATTCAGGGCGTCCACCGCATCGATCAGACCGTATTCGGGAGACGCGGCGCCGGTCGTACACACGAGCGGCGAATGTGCGCGAAAGAAATCGCGCACTGCATCGGGAAGCTCGGCCTTCTCCTCGATGAGGAGGGGAAAGCAATTGTGCATTTTATAGACTTTCTTCTTCGGGACCAGTCCCGCCAGCACTTCTTCTATCTCTGTGTTACACGCGACCAGAGCGTGAGAGAGACGCAGAGCCCCGGAGGCGAGACGCCGCTTGAACGGACCCAGGGAACTAACGAAGTCCTTGAAGGCGCCGCCGACCAGAGACAGAACGATCTTCCTGCCTGTCAATCGTGCCAGGACGACGCAGAGCGCGCCCAGCCAGAAAGACCTGTAGCTGGCGGACAGATAGTGCATGAGGTCGCTGTCGGAACCGGCGAAGGCACGCACGAGCTGGAGAAACTGGCGCGAGCGGCTCCGGGTGTCGAAGTTCAGCACGTTGGCACCCGCGGGCCGGCCGGCGCCCAGATTGAATATGGTGACTCTGGCGCCCCGGTGAGCCAGAGCCGACTCCATCTGCTTCATCAGCGAAGCGACTCCGCCGTAAGGAGGCGGATAATGTCCCACGAGGGTCACTTTCATTCGCCGGTTGCCCTGGACTTTACGTGCCGCCTGTTCTCCTCGGCCATCGCCTGTAGTGCGCGGTAGGTCTCCACGATCCGGCTTTCCACCGCCGGCTCGCTGTGCTCGGAAACCACAAAATCCCTCGCCCTCTCGCCCAGCCTTCTTCCCAGGAGAGGGCTTCTCAGGACCTCGACCACTCTCGCGGCAAAATCCTCGGCGTTGTCTCCCACGAGAAGGTCTCTGCCGGGCCTGGCTCCTATGCCGTCCATCCCTATAGTGGTCGTGACTATCGGCATCCCCATGGCCATGCCCTCGAGGGTCCTAATCCTGACTCCACCTCCGAAGCGAAGAGGCACGACCTGGACCATGCACCGTCCGACTTGCTGGCGCGTGTCGGGCACGTCGGCGGAGACGAATATCCTGCGCCCGTCCGCCAGTTTCTCGACCTGTCGCGGCGGCCTCCGCCCCACAACGAAGAGCCTCGCCTGGGGCACCTCGGAGCTCACAATGGGAAATATGCTGCGGCAGAAGTAGTCCAGCGCGTCGATGTTGAAATCCGCGTCCAGCGCGCCCAGAAAGACTATCGAGGATGGGATCTTCGACTCCGTGCTGGGCACAAACCTGTCGCAGTCCACCATCACAGGCAGGTACTGGGCCACTCCCTTGATGCCGCTCAGCCGCTCCACGATCACGCAGTCAGCCACAGAGAGAGTCAGGACTCTGTCGAATTCGGAATACGCGCGGACTTCCCTCGTCTTGACTGCCGAAATCGTCCTCTCCATGTTCCGCCTCTGCCAAAAGCCATCCGTCACCGCGAGCTTTCTCTGAAATCGCAGGAAATCGATGTCATGCTCCAGGAGCGCCTTGCCGTACACCCTCGCGAAACGCGCCGCCGGCGCCGTGAACCAGTACTCGAATTGAGCAATGTCGTATATCGAGGCGTTCGTCACCTCCGCCACAAGTCTGGAAAGCTCCGCGGGACAGCAGTAGTAGGTCTCGAGGGGAAAAGACTGGAAGCTGGACTTGAGCGTGTAAAGGCCCCTGTAGAAGGCCCTGTGCGCGATGCTCTTCTTGTTGGGCAGAAGAAAGGTGAAGACGTCATTGCAGTAGGGCCTGAGGGCGTCGGCGTGGACCGCGTCCTCCTTGCTGGGCAGACCACAGATGAGACCCAACTCGAAATGCCTGGAGAGCGTCCTGAGCAGATTGAGAGTGACTATCTTGGTTCCCTGGTCGGGAGGATAGGGAATTATGGGTTTCACCATCAGCAGTCTTGTCATGACTCTCCACCAGATTCCAAGAAAGTGTCCTCAGGCGGATCGCTTTCGCGCCGCACGTTCAATGACCGGGGCCGGACCCGCGCAGGATTCAACTGTGGCGAGCGCCGAGGACGAGCTGGTACAAGTCCTGAGTCTCGCGCGCCATCCTCTCCAGCGCAAACTCTTCGCAAACGCGGCGCCTGCCCTGACGCCCCATGCTTTTCGCGAGCTCGCGATCGGAGCAGAGCGACCGCATGGAGTCGAGCAAGGACTCCACGCTCCCGGGCTCGACCAGAAGGCCGGTCTTACCCTCGAGCACTATCTCAGGTATGCCGTATATCCTGCTGGCAATAACTGGCTTGGAAGCGGCCATGGCTTCCATTATCACGAAAGGCATCCCCTCCACGAGCGACGGCACCACGAGGCAGTCCACGTCTCTCATGAGGACCGCGGCGTCTTCCCTGTGGCCGAGGAAGAAAACTCTTTCCTGGAGAGCCAGGTCTTCTGCCAGCTCCCTGAGTGCCGGTTCCTCTTCCCCGCGCCCCACGACCGCAAGAACGCAGTCTGCGCCGGCAGACTCCCGCAGTTTCGCGAAGGCCTGCAGGAGAAAGCGGTGACCCTTGCGTTCCACCAGGCTTCCCACTGCCGCGAAGACAAAGGTCGAATCGTCTACCCCGAGCTGGGAGCGTAGCCCCGAGGGCCGGACGGAGTCAAGTTCATCCATGTCGACGCCATTGTAGATTACCACGATCTTCCTGCTGTCCAGGCCGTGCGTCCGGGTCAGGTAGGAGACGTTGGAATTCGTGATGGAGACGACCCTGCTCACGAAAAAAGAACTGAGTCTCTTGGCAGCAGACCTCTTCCACAGTCTCCCGATCATCGCCAGGTGCTCGGTCGTTACGACCCGCCTGCAGCCGGCGAGTCTCGCCACCGGCGCCACGAGGCCGGCCTGGGCGTCGTAGGTTCCTGCCAGGTTCACGTGCAGAAGATCCGGCCTACTCCTCCTCACAAGCCGATAAAAGTCGACGTAGCCCCGAAGATCGTAAGGACAGCTCAGGGCGGTCTCCTCGGTCTCTATTCCCTTCTTTCTGAGGCGCGACGTGAACAGAGCCAAATCAGTGCCCTTTCTCGTCACCACGAGAGGCACGTACCTGCGTCTGTCGAGACCCGAGATGAGAAGCTCCAGGTACTTCTCGGCGCCGCCGAAGTAAGGCGCGTCGGTGAAGTACATCACTTTCCTGGGCCGATTCTCCATTCCGGTTCCCTCGGGCGTTCTTTCTCCTCGCATCTGTGACTCTAGGGCCCTTTCCACCTGGCGCAAAGAATTCTACGATGCGCCACCTGCTCTTCATCGCAGCGATGACTCCCCCGGCTCTCTCCACCTGGTGCAAGGAACACTACGATGTGCTCCCCGCTCTCCTCGCGGCGATGACTCTCCCTGCAATTTCCACTATCCGTGCCGCGTTCTTGTCCCAGTTGTATTTCTCTTCGACAAGCTTTCTGGCGTTTCTACCGAGCGCGAGCCGCAGGGTAGGATCGGACGCCAGGGCGACCAGTGCATCGGCGATCTGAGCGACGTTCCCGGTTTCCACGAGGAGGGCTGACTTCCCGTGTTCCAGGACCTCTCTCAGAGCGGCCACGGCCGGGGCCACGAGCGCTTTTCCCATGCCCATGTACTCGAAGGTCTTCGTCGGCGAGCCATATTCGGTGGCCCACGGAATCACGGATATGTCCATGGCGGCGATGTGCTCCGGCACCCTTTCCCTCGCCACCTCGCCCGAGAAGCGAAACACTTCGGCCAGGCCCTTTTTCACCACGCCTCTCTTGAAGTCCTCGAACCTGGGATGGCCCTCCCTTCCCCCAACCATCAGGAAGCGGATGTTCCTGTTCTTCTGGAGCGCGAGAGGCGCGGCGTCGAGGAGCAGGTGGGCACCGTGCCAGACTGAAAAACCTCCGACGAATCCTGCCACCACGTCCTCTTCGGAGAATCCGAAATTCTGCCTCATCTGCCGGCCGTCTATGGCAGGCGAGAACTTGTCGAGGCTCGCCGCGTTATGTAGAACGTGGATCTTGCCGCCGGCAATGCCTCTTCCGGCCAGGTAGTCTTTGAGCACACCCGAGACAGTCAGCACCGCGTCTGCCCTGGAAGTCACGAGCTTCTCTATGGCGGCAGCCACGGACCTCAGACCCAACCCGTCAGTGAGGTTCATCTCGTCGATCGAGGCGTTAACCTCAAGTATCACAGGAATGCGCCATTTTCTTGCTACGCTGGAAGTTGCGAACTGGTAGATGCTGTAGCGCTCGTACACGAAGTCGAACTCCGACCGGCGTCTCAGGACTGAATTGACGACGCGATAGAAACTCAGATTGTGGAGGCAGTATATGATGTCCCTGGCCAGAACCCGCACGCGACGCGGCACCCTTCGCCGCACCTGGCCGGGCGGGTGAGCCTGACTGGCCCCTTCGCCCTGCGCCAGCGCCAGCGAGGATGCGCGTCCCGGCGTTTGCCCCTGGGCCGTGCCCGCACTGCACCCGTCCGAACGCGCGTGCGCCGGCACGCTGGCCGTGACTGCCTTCGTCTGCCCGCCGGCCTTTGTGTCCAGAACCACGACTTCGTGACCCAGTTTACGCAGGCTCTGAATCGTCTCCTCCATATGCGTGGTGAAGCCGCCGCCGCGGCTTCCCGGAGTGATGCTGGGGTCAGAGCAGACGTAGAGGATTTTCATCTGATTTCTCCCCGTGCCATGATGGCCTGCTGCCTAGACGGAGGCCTGAGCAAACAAGGACAGTATTCATCGGCCTCCAGCTGCCAGTCCCTTCAACTTCTTCAGCGCCCTAGCGGGCAGC